>Ga0187872_10000996_pt1 | contig 30371 bp, 31 predicted proteins | sample June2016WEW_16_4_FD_132973 | JGI IMG/M metagenome (GOLD analysis project Ga0187872, IMG submission 132973) | Peatland microbial communities from SPRUCE experiment site at the Marcell Experimental Forest, Minnesota, USA - June2016WEW_16_40 | ecosystem: Environmental > Terrestrial > Soil >...
ACGCCCAGCCCGCGGAACAGGCTCACCACGTTTTCCTCGGGCTTGAATCCCCGTTGCACGTGAAACGGCGGCCACGGGCTATCCCCTTCGGCCTCTGCGATCACCACGTTGTTGTAGTTGAGGTTGTTGCCCACCGAGCCCAGATACGTGTCGCCGGGGATTCCGCCGTTCCCCAGATTCTTGGACATGATCGTCCAGGCGCGCCCGATTGTCGCGTTCGGCTGAGCGAACGGTCCCAGCGAGCCGATCCCGTAGTTCATGTTCAATTTGTCGCGGATTGGCCCGTTGATGATCATGGCGAACGCGAAGGAATTCGTTGAGCTGAAGAGCGAAGCAATTCCCGACGACGCAATCGCCAGGACGATCGGAAAGTACTCGGGCCTGCATCCCGCCATCACTGCGTTGATCGCCACTTGCCTCACCGTGTAAGACCACGGCGGATACGCGCCCGCGGCCATCTTCCCGATCGGCTCGTCGGGCTTGTGGCTCGTGCCGGTCAGCATTTCTTCCACGGCTTCTTCGGTGGGAATGATGATCGGCAGATAGTCGGTCATCCCGTTGTCTAGGTAATACTGCTGCAAATTTTTCGGCGTGTCCGGCCCGTAGGTCGCAGGCCCGGTCGAGACGCTCACCATGCCGGATTTCTTTTCGTCATCGGTTAGCGGCTGCGTGAGCGCATCGACGATTTCCTTCATCATCGGTTTGCCGCTCACGGGATCGGGGCCTTCGACGTACGCGCGCAGTTCGTCCGCCGTCTTGCCCCACACTGGATGAGGCGTGAACGTGATGCGCTCGTGTGGCATCCCACGTTTCGCGGCGTTCAGCGTGGCCAATTCCTTGAACGCCTTCGTGACCACCGGCGTCGTCGGGATGCCCATCTTTTCAACTGTTATGCAGTGACCGACGGTCGCTGGGGTGCAGGTGCTTCAATGTCCCACGGCCATGATGGCCGCGTTGCCCTTGGCTTTGATCTCCGCCCACAACTTCGGGTCGTCTTCCGCGTACGGCCCCGCCTTGCGCCGGAACACCATGGTTACGCCCGGCATATTCCGGTTGAACCAGAGCTCGATCTGTTTCAGTAGGGCATCCGAGCCGTGGAAGCCGGTGTCGACGAGATAGACCGTCTTGCCCTCGAGCGTGTCGAGGCGCGGCGCCATGGGAATAAGCTGAATGGCAGGAGGTGTGCCTCGGGGGTTGACGCCAACAAGCTTGTACTCACCGCTCGGCTTCGCCTGCGGGGTCTTGGCCTTCTGCGCGTCCGCGGAAGAACCCGCCAGAATGGCCGGCGACATCCCCAGCAGCGAAAGCAGTTTTCGCCTGTTGATCTTCATCATTCCCCCTGAGCTAGTCTCTTCAACTTATAGTTCTGCAACGCATGGATTGCAAGCGGTTTGCGGCGTACGTTACCCAGACGGACCAACCCTCAGCGCGGTTTCCGAGGAAGGAATCTACCGGTGGTTATCCCGAGCGAGCAACGCGAAACTTTGCATCATCCCGAACCCAGCCGCGCTTTTTGCGGATGGGGGTGAGCGATCTGTTTTTCGATTCTCTGCAACTTCCCTACGTCCACTGATCGATCGAGACGCTCGCCCGATACGACATATTCGCGACCATGTGATAGGGGTTCGTCTGCCCGCCCACGACCACGAAGTTGTAGAAGTCGGGTCTTTGATAATAGGGAACCCGCGCATCATCGGGAGTCTTCGGGTCGGGCACCCAGCGGCCTCCGAACAGCGTTGACCTTGCGTCCTTTGCGGAAATGGTTTGATTTTTCTGAAGCCAGTCCGCGAGCTGCTCCTTCGTCTTGTAGCCCAGTTCGACCAGCCCCTGCGCCAGGAGCGGGTCGCAGACGATCAGCGCCCCGAAGAGCGGCCCGAACGGCGTGCAGTTGTACGCAATCGCCTCGTGATACAGCGGCACGGGTCTCACGCCTAAGCCGATGCCTCCCTGTCCTTGCGATATGCTGAACCCGACGAAGACGCTCACCACGTTTTCTTCCGCCTTGAAACCCTTTTGCACGTGGAGCGGAGTCCACGGACTCGCCTGCTCGTTTTCCGGGATGATCAGGTTGTTGAAGTTGACGCTGTTCCCGAGCGTGCCCAGGTAAGTCTGCCCCGGGATTCCGGAATTGCTCAGGTTTCTCGACAACATCGTCCACGCGCGCCCGATCGCCGCGCTCGGCTGGGAGAATGGACCCATGGCGCCGATTCCGTAATTCATCGTAAGCTTGTCGCGGATCGGCCCGTTGATCACCGCCGCCGTGGCGAAAGAATTCGTCGAGCTCGAAAGGGAAGTCAGCCCGCTCGCGGCAATTGCGAGCACCGTGGGTAAATACTCGGGCTTGCAACCTCCCATCACCGCGTTAATCGCCACGTGCCTCACGGTGAAGGACCAGTCCGGATACGATCCTTTCGCCGGCGACATCTTGCCGACCACTTCGTCCGGCTTGCGGCTCGTGCCCTTCAGCATCGCGTCCACTCTTTCCTGAGTGGGCAGGACGATCTCCATGAAGTCCGTCATCCCGTTGTCCATGTAATACTGTTGTAGATTGTCCGACGTATCCACGAATACGGGCGCCCCAACGGAAGGCGTCACCGATCCTGTCTTCTGTTCGTCGGCCGTCAGCGGTTGGGTGAGCGCGTCGATCACTTCCTTCATCAGGGGCTTGCCGCTCACGGGATCGTTCCCTTCGAGGTAGGCGTACATCTCCTCGTCCGTCTTGCCCCACACCGGGTGCGGCGTGAAGCAGATGCGTTCGTGCGGCATGCCGCGCCCAGCGGCGTTCGAAAGTGCGAGGTCCTTGAACGCAATCGTAACCATGGGAGCGGTCGGAAAACCCATCTGTTCGAATTTTATGCAGTGACCGACGGTCGCTGGCGTGCACGTGCTTCAATGGCCGATCGCCATGATGACGGCGTTGCCTTTGGCCTTAATCTCCGCGTTGAGCTTGGGGTCGTCATCGGCGAACGCGCCGGCCTTCAACCGGTACACGGTGGTCACGTTCGGCATGTTCTTCTTGAACCACAGCCCGACCTGCGCGAGAAAATGATCCGCGCCCGGAAATCCGTCGGATACGAGGTAGATCGTTTTGCCGTCCAGCGTGTCCAAACGCTTCGCCATCGGAACGAGTTGGATTGCGGGAGGTATGCCACGCGGATTCAGCGCCTCGATCTTTTCCGGCCCAGCGGACTTCGCGGTTTTGCCCTTCGATTTATTCTGCGCCTCGGCGCTCGCGCCGGCCAAAAGCGCCGGGGAAAGCCCCAGCAGCGACAGCATCTTTCGCCTGTTCACCTTCATGCGTTCACCTCTCTCCGGTCCCGCTGCCAACGCCTCTATTTATAGTCTCGCCAGGCCCGAAATTGCAATTGACGATCCGCGTCGTTTGCGTCTCCGTCCCGCACTGGTCCTGAGGATTCCAAAGCGGTTTTGAGATAAGAGCCTCCTAATCTGTGTCTTTCGGATGCCTTTGCTGCCATTCGCAGATGGATGGCAAGAAGCTCCCCAGAAGAAATGTAAGTGATTAACATCCATGGATCTGCAAAACGATAATCCGAAAGGTCCGCGCCAAGTCATCTTCCCGATTCGGGAGTTCTATGCACGAGTGTTTGGCAGGCCGAATGCGATACCGACGTCAGTGGGGTGGAGTCTTTGCAGACCTACACCGCACTCAGGCCCAAAAAGGGAAATTCCATGAACCTTGGTTACCCGGTGCGCGAGTATCAGATAGAACCGCTCAAGTCGCCGGTCCCGGAGTGGACGGCCGAGACTGAGCCGACGAGAGAGAAGGTGCCGGATGATAAGCCAGAACCAGTGGACCGACCGGAGAAAGTGGAGGGGTAGACCGCTCGAGGAGAACCGGTTTATTCCACCATGGCTCCCTGGATTGGGGCCTCAAAACCAACTGAGCGGCGGTAAGTCCGAAGTCGGGGCCGTAACGCACATGACAGGGGCCTTGATCGGCTGGCGCGGCTGGTCTCTTAACAACGGAAAGCTTTTCTCTCTGGTCAAAGCCGTCGAATGGCCGTTCAGAAAGGCCCTCGTCGTCGAAGACGACAACTGGCACCTTGCCGACGGCGCAGCAAGTGTGCAGGGCATTCATGCCCTCAAGTTCCGCTTCGGTTTGGACGAGTTGGCCTACGAGTTCCTCAGAGTCCTCGGTTCCGTGTATCGCTGGGGGCGTGTCATCGAGTGCGAGACTGGCTATCGCGCCCAATGCGCCTATCCGAAGATGTTGATCGTATCGAGAGATACGGATCCCATCGACGTGATGCAACTCGAGCAGAACTACGGCGTAGAAGTTCAATTCCCGAAAGATGAAATCGAGCAGCGAATATTCCCGTTGCGAGAGATAACCATCCTACCGGTCTCCCAGCATCCAGGCCTCGTCCGAACGCGACGTTGACGCCTCCGGTCCCAAGCGCAAATCATTCCGCCACACAACTCACTGGGTCGAAGCTTCCGTAATGCGCCGTCACTCGGGACAATCGCCAAGGTATCGGGAATGACCACATCGCCGACTTACAGCGATATCTAGCTTAAGTAATGGGATGGGTTAATGTTCCTAGGGGTATAATCCAGCCCAAATGGCGCTGATCTCTGGCAATCGCGTCGGCCCCTATGAAATCCTCGCTGCTATTGGTGCGGGCGGAATGGGCGAAGTATATCGTGCCCGGGATGCCAAGCTCGGGCGCGATGTCGCGCCGGAAGTCCTGCCAGAAGCGTTCGCGCGTGACGCCGAACGGATGGCGCGGTTTCAGCGTGAAGCGAAGGTCCTGGCCTCGCTGAATCACCCCGACATTGCCACAATTCACGTCACTTTCGATCCCGCCTGATGCGCTTTCGGCATAGGTAACCGCGCTCAACATTTCGATTTAAGCTCACCCCGCGATAACTCCCGGATGGTCGCCTACACCCACTTGTCGATCGAGATGCTTACGCTGTACGAAAGACTTCCGCCCTGAAAGAATGCGTTCGTCTGCCCGCCGGCGACCACCACGTTGATATCGTTCAGATGCGGCCACCGCGGGATCACTGCATCATCCGGCATTTTGTACCACGTCGCATAGGGCTCGAGCCCCTTCAGCGCGCGCGGGTAGTCGAATCCGTAGGCGAAGTCGCGGCTCTTGTATTCTTTCACGCTCTGCGTCGTGTTTTTGTAGAGCCAATCGATCAGCTTTTCTTTTGTGTCGTAGCCGCGCTCTTTCAGGCTCTGCGCGACCAACGGATCGGCCACCACCAGCCCGCCGAAAAATCCGGTGAACACGCTGAAGAGGTCGCTGAACTGCTCCTCGTATTTCGGCGTGTCCGTGCTGGTTCCTCTCGCGCCTTGTCCCGGCATGATCCCGAGTCCGCGGAACATGCTCACCACATTTTCTCCGGCTTGAAAACCTTTCTGCACGTGAAACGGCGCCCACGGACTCGCCGCTTCGTTTTCCGCGATTATGATGTTGTTGTAATTCAGATTGTTTCCCTGCGATCCCATGTACGTGTCGCCGGGGATGCCGCCGTTGCCGAGGTTCTTCGAGAGCAGCGTCCACGCGCGCCCGATCACGGCGTTCGGCTGCGCGAACGGCCCCAGCGCGCCGATGCTGTAGTTCATGTTCAGCTTGTCGCGAATCGGCCCGTTGATCACCGCTGCGTATGCGAACGAGTTCGTCGAGCTGAATAGTGATGGCGTGCCAGACGACGCGATCGCCAGCACGGTCGGGAAGTATTCCGGTTTGCATCCCGCCATCACGGCGTTTACGGCCACTTTTCTCACCGTGTACGACCACGGCGGGTAGGCGCCCGCCGCCATCTGGCCGCACATCTCCTCGGGGTCGTGGCTCGTGCCCTTCAACATCGCCGCGACTTTTTCTTCGGTCGGCAGAACGATCGGAAGGTAGTCCGTCATTCCGTTGTCGAGGTAGTAGTCCTGCAAGTTGTCGGGGGTGTCAGCAAAGGTCGGCGGTCCCACAGAAGGCGCAATCGTTCCGGTCTTGCTCTCCTCGGCCGTCAGCGGCTGCGTCAGCGCGTCGACGATCTCCTTCATCATCGGCTTTCCGGTGACCGGGTCCGGCCCTTCGACGTACGCGCGGAGCTGCTCGGGCGTCTTGCCCGCGACGGGATGAGGCGTGAACGTGATTCGCTCGTGCGGCATGCCTCGCTTTGCCACGTTCAAAATCGCGAGGTCCTTGAAAGCCCTGGTTACCAGAGGAGTGGTCGGGATTCCCAGTTTTTCAACGCTTATGCAGTGACCGACGGTCGCTGGCGTGCAAGTGCTTCAATGGCCGATCGCCATGATCGCCGCGCTGCCCTTTTCCTTGATTTCCTTCCACAGTGCTGGATCATCTTCCGCGTACGGCCCCGCTTTTCTCCGGAACACCACGGTCACGCTCGGCATGTTTCGGTTGAACCAGAGTTGTATCTGGTTCAGCAGCATCCCGCCGCCTTCAAATCCGGTGTCCACGAGATAGACGGTTTTTCCATCTAGGCTGCTCGGCCGCGGTGCCATCGGAATCAGCTGGACGGACGGCGGAGTGCCTTTGGGATTGAGCGTCTGAATCTTGCCGCTGGAGGACGCGCCGCTCGCCGGCTTCGCATGCGTCTTCGATTGCTGAGCCTCAGCGGTCGCGCCAGCCAGGAGCGCCGGAGACATCCCCAGCATCGACAGTATTTTTCGCCGGTTGATCTTCATGCGTTCACCTCTTGCGCGACCGTGTTCGCCTCAACTCACAGTTTCGCAGCCGCTCGTGCCGCGCCTCACTGTCCCGTCGGAGGCGGAGGAGGGGGAGGCGTGTCCGGCGGTGCGGGAATTGGAACGTTCCCGTCGAGCACGAACGTGTACATCCGCGCTTTGCCCGCGCGGCCAGCCAGAACCGTGACGTACTGCTTCCCGTCGATCATGTACGTCGCCGGATTCGCGAACCCGGGAACCAGCTTGGCCGACCAGAGCTTTTCGCCTTTGTCCGCGCTCAACGCTACGAACTCTCCGTCGCCCGAAGCCGCAAACACAAGATTCCCAGCCGTGGTCATCGATGAATCTGCGGCAGGCGAAAAAATCGCCGGCCGCAGGATTGTTCTCGCGCGGCTACGCCCACTTATCGATCGAGACGCTGAGCCGGTAGCTCATGTTCGCCAGCTGGTGATACGGGTTCGTTTGTCCGCCGCAGACGACGAAGTTGTAGGCGTCCGCCCTCGCCCACTTCGGTATCACCGAGTCGTCCGTCAAGCTTGCGGCTTCGGGACCTCTCGGGAGGCCGCTGAAGAGCATCATCTTTACGTCCTTCACGGTTACCGTCGTGTTCTTCACCAGCCAGTCAGCGATCTGGTCCTTGGTCTTGAAACCCAAGTCGCCCAGCCCATTGGCCACGAGCGGGTCCAGGATGAACAACGCACCGAATAGCGAGGCGAACGGCGCGACGTTGGCGGACATCGCCACGTTATACAGCGGAATGGGCTTCACCCCGAGTCCTTTGCCGCCCTGTCCCTGCGTGATGTTGAATCCGAAGAAGAAACTGACCACACTCTCCTCCGGCTTGAAACCCTTCTGCACGTGAAACGGCGGCCACGGGCTGTCCTTTTCGTTCTCGGGAATGATCAGGTTGTTGTAGTTGATGATGTTCCCCTGCGAGCCCATGTACGTCTCGCCCGCGATTCCGCCGCCGTCGAGATTCTTCGACATGATCGTCCACGCGCGCCCAATCGCAGCGTTCGCCTGGTTGAACGGTCCCATGGCACCGATTCCGTAGTTCATTTGAAGCTTGTCGCGAACCGGCCCATTGATGATCGCCGCCGAAACGAGGGAATTCGTCGAACTGAACAGCGCCGAGATTCCCGTTGACGCGATCGCCAGGATGGTCGGGAAATAGTCGGGGATCGCTCCCGCCATCACCGCGTTCACGGCGACCTGCTGCACCGTGTACGACCACGCCGGGAACGCGCCCTGCGCCGGAGTCATCTTGCCGACCACTTCGTCCGGCTTGTGGCTCGTCGCCTTCAGCATCGCGTCCACTTTTTCCTGTGTAGGCAGGGTGATCGGCATGAAGTCCGTCATGCCGTTATCGAGGAAATATTGCTGTAGGTTGTCGGACGTGTCCGTAAACGTCGGCGCGCCCACCGGAGGAGTCACCTGGCCCGATTTCTTCTCGTCATCGGTCAGCGGTTTTGTCAGTGCCGCGATGACTTCGGGCATCAGAGGCGTGTTGTTTACAGGATCGTTCCCTTCGAGGTAGGCGTACATCTGTTCATCGGTCTTGCCCCACACTGGATGCGGTGTGAAGCAGATTCGCTGGAGCGGCATGCCTCTCTTGGCGGCGTTGGTTCTTGCCAGGTCTTTGAACGCAATCGTGACCATGGGAGCGGCGGGAATTCCCATCTTTTCGTATGCTATGCAGTGACCGACGGTCGCTGGGGTGCACGTGCTTCAATGGCCGATGGCCATGATCACTGCCTGGCCCTTTTCCTTGATCTCCGCATTCAGCTTGGGATCGTCGTCGGCGAATCCGCCCGCCTTCAATCGGTACACGGTCGTCACGCTCGGCATGTTCTTTTTGAACCAGATCGACATCTGGTTCAGGAAAGCATCCGCACCCGGAAATCCGTCGGACACGAGATAAATTGTCTTGCCGTCGAGAGTGCTCAGCCGCGGCGCCATGGGGACAAGCGTAATCGGAGGCGGTATGCCTCTCGGGTTGAGAACCGTCAGCTGGGACTCGACCGCAGCGCCCTTCTTGCCTTTCTTGGCCTTATCCTGATTCGCCTCGGCGGTCGCACCGGCCAAAAGCGCGGGAGACATTCCCATCAGCGACAATATGTTTCGCCTGTTGATCTTCATGGACGATCTGTCTCCTTCTCGATGATTTCGCGGCACTTCACAACAATAGGGACGTACTTCGCCGCCCTACGGTTACGCTACATTTGCGACCCCTCCACCTTATCGTCATTGGAGTTGCATTTGCAACCAGGCCCACCGAAGGCGTCGCTCGGAATGAACGGCCCGGTAGCTGGTCAGTCTGCGGCCGAATACGAGCGCGTCACTTCCCAGACTCCCTTTTGTGGACCCGGATGTCGATGAGTCTGGGCCGTGTCACGTCTCAGATGTTCCTTGCTTTCTGACGAAGAGAGAGCACGGGCGGCGCTGACGAATCGGGCCGGGGCCAGGCGTCAAAGCCTCGGCCACCGCCGCCCCTCGCATGACCGTTTTCTCGTCGCACATTCGTGCCTCAATGCCTTCCATGAGAAACCGGTGAGTGTCAAGTCAGGTTTTTCTTCTTTCTTCTGGCTAATTTGCTCTCTCTGAGCCGAGCCGCCTCTGTCGCCATCCTTCCATCCGCACTCTTTTGTGGAGCGATTGTCGCTCGATGCAAGTTGGGCGTTCTCGTTTCAGCAGGTGCTGCTACCTGATAATCGACCTCGGCTCCCATCTCTTCGACGGGAGCTGGGCTAGGCATTAGTCGCAGTCACCTGAACTCGGCGGTTGAGCTCGGCTTTTCGGATCCAACTCTAGGCCACTGCGCGGGCCCTAGAGGGGTTATTTCGCAGCGGTTCGTAGACCTCTCCGCTCACCCACAACTTGTGTAGCAGTACAGCCAACTTCCGTGCCACGGCAACGATGGCTCGCTTTTTGGCATTCTTTCCTCCGCGCTCGGCGAGGTCCCGTCCCCAGCGCCGCAGATCGCTGTCCTGTCCAAACGGCCCAAGAATGTAGCGCGCGCCCTGTACCATCATCGTTCTGAGGTAACGGTCTCCTTCTTTGCTGATGTGTAGTTGTGGTTGGCTATTGCCAGAGTTCCTCCGCCCAGGACGCAACCCCAGAAAACACCCTACGTCACGACTCCGCCGAAACCGATGTGGATCTTCCACGGTCAGTACGTGGGTCAAATGGTGTTGCATCGACCTGTTGAGCTCGCAGCGGTTACCGGTCAAGTGCCCCGACCTCAAACTGAACCGTCGCCAACGGCAAGTTGTGATATGTCTTCCAGCGTATTACGATATCTGAGTTGAACGATTGGATCGTTCCCAGGCGATTCAGGCCTTGAGAACTGCCGGCTTAGGGGGACGACGATGACAATCCGCGGAGCGTTCACCAGCGTAGTTCTTTTCTCCGGTCTTCTGGCCCTGTTTGCAGCATCGGCCCCGTCGTACGCCCAGAATCAGGTCCTGGGCAAAGTACAATTTGTCGGCAAGACCAACGCGGACAAGACCTCCGGCGTATGGATCGACGGCCAGTATGTCGGTTATGTGGATGAGCTCAAGGGCGATAAGGAAGTCCTGCTCCTCCCCGGCCAACACGAGATCTCCGTGCGCCAAACAGGCTATACGGATTTCACTCAGACCGTCGTGATCGAGCCGGCGAAGGAAATCACGGTGAATGTGGCCATGGCAAGAGATCCTCGCGCCCAATTCTCCAAGGTCACGTCCGAAATCAAACTGAAAGTCACTCCCGATCGGGCGGCCGTTTTCGTCGACGGCGCTTTCGCGGGCACGGTTCATGATTTCGGCGGCGTGGGGCGCGCCATGCTTGTCAGTCCCGGAAAACATAGCGTCAAAATCGACCTGCCCGGCTATAAGGCTTTCGAAACCGAAGTCGATTTGTTGCCCCGCCAGAAAGTCACGATCAAGACGGATTTGGTCACAGGCAGCATCGCCGACGCCGATCCTGCGGTGAAAAAGAACTAGAGTCTCTGTCGAACGCTCCGCCGTTCTTCATACGAACTACGCGCTTGCAACCTGGCCTCCTCATGCTAGCTTCTTAGGTGAGCCATGCCCGAGCGCGAAAAACTCGAAGCGGACGTCCTCATCATCGGCGCGGGACCGGCGGGCCTTTCCTGCGCCCTGCACCTCGCCAACCTGATCGAACAGCACACACAGGCGGAAAAATCGCCCGCGCTTTCGGCCGAAAATATCTATGTTCTCGAAAAGGCTCGTGAGATTGGCGCGCACCAGCTCTCCGGCGCCATCATGGATCCGCGCGCTCTACGCGAGATCGTCCCCGACTTCGAAAAATCCGCGCCGCTCGATACACCCGTCACCGGCGACGCCGCCTACTACTTCACGGAGAAGAGTTCGTTCAAACTCCCCATCACGCCGCCGCCCCTGCGGAACCACGGCAACTACGTCATCTCGCTCAATAAGCTCGTGAAATGGCTCGGCGGGCTGGTCGAAAAGAAGGGCGTCAATCTCTTCACGCAATTTGCCGGGAAGGAGCTTCTCTACGAGGGGAACGGCATCGCAGGCGTCCTCACCGAGGACAAGGGCGTCAATAAGAACGGCAAGCCGAAGGACAACTTCACCCCCGGTTACGAATTGCGCGCGAAAGTCACCGTCCTCGCCGAAGGCCCCCGCGGCTCGCTCACGAAGGAGCTGGTCAATCGCCTCAAGCTCGACGGCCTGAATCCGCAAGTCTACGGCATCGGCATCAAGGAATTGTGGGACGTCCAGCCCGGGCGTATCGCCACTGGTTACGTGGCGCACACGCTCGGCTGGCCGCTCACCTCGGATCTTTACGGCGGCGGGTGGATTTACGGCCTGTGCGACAACCGCGTTTCGCTCGGCATGGTCGTGGGTCTCGAGTATCACGATCCGCTTTTCGATCCCCACGCCGCGTTTCAGAAGTTCAAGACGCATCCATTCGTGAAAAGCATTCTCGAAGGCGGCAAGCTGGTCCGCTACGGCGCGAAGACGATGCCCTATGGAGGCTGGTATTCGATGCCGCGCAGCTACGTGGACGGCGGCTTGATCGTCGGCGATTCCGCGAGCCTCCTGAATTCGCAGCGCCTGAAGGGAATCCACACCGGGATCAAGAGTGGCATGCTCGCGGCGGAGACGATCTACGAAGCTCTCTGCGCGGGTGACACGTCCGCGAACGCGCTGAAAAAGTATCCTGAGAAGCTCGAACGGAGCTGGTTGAAGAAAGAACTGTGGGCCGTGCGGAATTTCCATCAGGGATTTCAAGGCGGCTTGTGGAAGGGGCTGATTCACGCGGGCTTTCAATTCGTCAGCGGCGGGCGCGGCCTGATCGACCCGATGCGTGCCGAGGCAGGCTATCAGGAGTACGCGAAACTCAATCGCGACGCCACGCTCATCGATCAATCAACGCGCTTCAAGGGTGACGGCATTCTCACCTCCGACCGCCTCACCGACGTCTATCACTCCGGCACGCGCCACGACGAAGACCAGCCGTGCCACCTCATCGTCCTCGAGCCGGACATTTGCGGCGGCCGCTGCGTCCGCGAATTCGGCAATCCCTGCCAGTATTTCTGCCCCGCGGCCGTCTACGAAATGGTTAACGACAAAGGCGCGCCGAAACTGAAGATCAGCGCCGCGAACTGCGTCCACTGCAAGACATGCGACATCGCCGACCCGTACCAGATCATCAACTGGGTTCCCCCCGAAGGTGGCGGCGGACCGAATTACGAAGGAATGTGACAATCCGGTAAGGATTGTCATCCGAGCGGAGCAACGCGAGCGAGGGATCTCTCTTCCGGTTCTTCCGTGCCGTCCGTTCCTATTCGGCCAATCTTTTACCCGCCAAAAAGCCCTTCAGTGCCGACCACAAGCCGCCCTTCGTCTTTTTCTCGCTCGACGCACTCTTCGCGGCTCGTTGCTTCGCCGGCTCGACTCCCAGCGCGTGCTGCACGGCCGCGACGAATTCCGGCGGCTCAACGTGCCCCGAGAATCCCCATTCCGGCAAGACCTGCGCCGTGCGAATCAGCAGCGTCATGTCCGGCGTCGGGTCGTCCGGCGGCACGGGCGCCGTCGCCGAGAAGGTCAGTGCGGGTAGAACGGCCGTGTACGTCGGCGTCGAAACCGCCGGGGCGGCGCCCTCCGGAGTTTCCTTTGCAGGTGGAACAACCGGATGCGCCTCGCTCACTCTCGCCGGAACGCTGTACTCGATGCGCGGTGGCGGAATATTCGCTTCGGCGCTTGGCTGGACCAGCGGCGCGTCTGGCGTCTGTTCGATCGTGGGAGGCTGTGCGAATAGCGGCGTCGGATTGGGCCTCACGGCCTGCGCCGGATTGGCATCCGCGTACTCCGGGATGGACGGGGGCGGCGGTGCAAGTGGCTGAGGTCGCGCGGCCACGCACTGGCAGCTTCCGGGCGTGCCCGCCACGGGCACCAGTTTTCCCGAATTCAGGAAGAATTCTCCCGCTTGCGGCACGATCAATCGTTCACCCGTGAACTGGTGCTCGAGTTGGATCGCGCCGCTGCCCGCCACTACGCAAAGCGAATCGTCGAGGTTCAGCCCCATTGTCACGTCGCGCGCCCCTCCGCTGATGTCGAGCGGCGTGCCGATGATCGTCGGCGTGAAAACGCGCAGGGACGTCTTTGCCGGCAGTTGTACGCGCATGCGCCCGAAATTGAGCGCCAGGGTAATGGCGTCGCCGGACTTCAGCACCGTGATCTTGGCCGGGCCGCAGATGTCCACGTCGCCCCCGGCAAAGAGCGCCATCCGCGCCTGTCCCGAATGGACGGTCACCACGCTCCCGTTCGACACGAAGATGCTTGCCGCGGAGGTCGATGTCTGGGTGGCCGCTGCGGTTCCGCCTTCGACGGAAACGTCGTTGCCTTCCACCTGCCCGATCGCGCCGGGCGGCGCTTGCTGCGCCCGCGCGAACGCCGGCCACAGCGCAAACATCCCGAGCAGGAAAGCAGCGGCAATTCCGCGAGCGGATTGGAATCGGGGATACATCGGGATCGCCCTATACTATACCGCAGTGGAGAATGCCTCGAAATCCGGCGCGCCTCTACAAGAGGGCGCGAATCCGAGCGCGCAGCCCGGCGTTCCTGCGAACCTCGCGCCCGCCATTCCGCTGCCGCGCCTTTCGCGCTGGCGCAGGATGCAGATCCCCGTCATCGCATGGGCGGTCTACTGGTTCATTCGGCTCATCGGTCCAACGTTGCGCTTCGAAGTGGTCGGCGTACACAATGCCATACAGATTCGCGACACTGGTGAGCCGGGAATCGGAGCTTTCTGGCACCGGTGCATTTTCCCGGCGGTATGGATCTGGCGCAACCGGGGTGTCGTCGTGCTGAACACGGTCAACTTCGACGGCCAGTGGACCCGCCGCGTCATCGAGCGCCTCGGATTCGGCACGGCGCAGGGCAGCTCGACGCGCGGCGCGATCGAGGGTCTCGCGGCGATGGCCCGGCATCTCGATGCGGGCCATCACGTTGCGTTCACGATCGATGGACCGCGCGGGCCGCGCTACGTCGCCAAGCCCGGCGCCGTGATTCTCGCCCGCCGCACCGGAAAACCGGTCTCCGTTTTTCACATCGGACTTAGCTTCGCGCATACGTTCAAGAAATCTTGGGACTTGTTTCGGTTGCCTTATCCGTTTTCTCGCGCCGTGATGTTTGTGGCGCCGCCGATTCGCGTTCCCATGAACGCAGGGAGCGAGGCGGTGAAAGAAAAGCAGGCCGAGGTGCAGGCCGCACTCGAGCGCGTTCGCGACCTGGCCGAATCGTGGTTTGATTTGAGCGACGACGAGCGCGACCGCTTGCGCGAAGAATGGAGCGAACCCGTGGGCGAATCAGACGAGGGGAGCTTTGGGCGGCCTTAGGCTTCGCCGAGCTTCACCTGCACATCAATCTTCTTGCCGTCGCGCACGATCGTCAGCGTAACAGTATCTCCCGGCTGCGCGCGGTTCAGCAGGAGATTCAGGTCCATCTGGTTCGTGACGGGTTTCCCGTCGATGGCGACCAGCACATCGCCGCCGACGCGTAGCTCTTGCAGGCCGGCGAGGACAACCTTGTTCCCTCCGCGAATGCCGGCCCCGGCGGCGGCGCCTCCGGGAGTCACTCGCTCGATCAAAATGCCTTGCTGAACTCCGAGATCGAGCGCTTCGGCGAGCCCGGGCCAGATCGCGCGGCCTTCGGCGCCGAGCGTCGCGCGGCGAACGCGGCCTTTCGTAATCAGGTCCTCGGCCACGCGGCGCGCCGTATTGATGGGAATCGCGAAGCCGATTCCGGCGGTTGTCCCGGTCGGCGCGTAAATCGCGCTGTTGATTCCGATCACTTCTCCGTGCGAATTAAGCAGCGGCCCGCCCGAATTGCCGCGATTGATGGCCGCATCGGTTTGGATCGCCTCGTCGATAAACGTGTTTTCGCTCGTCTGCACCGTGCGCCCCAGCGAACTTACGACTCCCGTCGTGAGGGTGCTCTGAAATCCGAAAGGATTGCCGATCGCCAGCACGCGCTGGCCGACGAGCAGGTTGCGGGAATCGCCGAGCGGCAGCGTCGCGAGCTTCCGCCCGCGCGGATCGATCTGGATGAGTGCGATGTCGTTGCGTGTGTCCTCGCCGATGCGCTTCGCTTTGAAACGCGTCTGGTCGCCCAGCGTGACTTCAATCGTTTGCGCGTCCTCCACGACGTGGTAGTTCGTCAGGATGTGCCCGTCCGTGTCGATCACGAAGCCCGAGCCCGCGCCCTCGACCGGCACGGGATTGTAGAAAAAGTCGTATTGCACCGTGCGCGTGACGATGTTCGCCACAGCCGGCGCCGCTTGCTTGTAGATGCGGACGTTTTCCGCCTCGGTGGGATCGAGGCCGCCTTCCGATGCCGGTGCGCGCAGCGCCTCAACCGATACGGGAGCCTGGTGCCCGTATCGCGAGCCCGCCCAGTACGCGCCCAACCCGATGATCAGGCCCGCGGCAAGCAGACGCAGCGCGTTCCAATGATTCTGACCCCTTGTCATCGCCTTCTCCCACGCTCGCAATACTCTCGACTAAGCGTCGCTTCATTCATCAGCGTCCCTGATTCTTCAGCGGCGCAGCCGCCGCTTGTTTCAGTTTTCCCAGAAGCGTCTCCACCTGCTGCTCCGTCTCCTCGAACGACCGCGAGCAATCGATCACTTCATCCGCCAGACGGCGCTTTTCGTCGATCGGCATCTGCGACGCGATACGCTGTTGCGCGTCCTCCTCCGAAAGGCCGCGCTCCTTCAGGCGCTGGAGCTGCTGCTCGGGGCGGCACCAGCAGACGACCACCCGGTCAAAATACTTGCCCAAACTCGCTTCGAGAATCAAGGCAGCGTCTTCGAAGGCCATCTCCGGGCCACCGGGACGCTCCAGCGCCGCGAACCATTTTGTGCTGACATCGCGAATGCGAGGATGAATGATTTGACTCAGGCGCGCGCGTTTTTCAGCATCGGCGAAGACGATGGCCCCAAGTTCTTTTCGGTCCACCACTCCGTCCGCTTTCAGAATCCCTTCGCCGAACTCGCGCACCACTTCATCATACGCGGGCTGGCCCGGCTCGAGGAATTCGTGGGCCAGGACATCGGCGTCGAGCACTTGATAATCGCGGTCACGCAGGAAAGCCGCCACCGTCGATTTCCCCGAGGCGATCCCGCCGGTGAGTCCGACGCGCAGCATCAGGTACGCGACGAAACGGCCGCGGGCGCGCGAGCGCCGCGCCGCATCCGGGCGGCTTTTACGGTGTTGCTCATGAGCATGGCGATGGTGAGCGGACCCACGCCGCCGGGCACCGGCGTGTAGGCGCCCGCGACTTCGACGACGTCCGGGTGAACATCGCCCGCGAGGATGGAGCCCTTCGTGCGGAATGATTCGAGCTTGGCAGGGAACTTCGCGAAAATGCGCTCCGCCTCGGCCGCATCCTTCACCACGATCTGTCCCACGTCGATCACGGTCGCGCCCGGCCTCACGTAATCGGGCGTGACCATCGCGGCGCGGCCGATCGCCGCCACGATGACGTCCGCGCGGCGCGCAATCCCCGGCAAATCGCGGCTCTTCGAATGGCAGATCGTCACGGTTGCGTTGGCATGCAGCAGGAGCAACGCCATCGGCTTGCCGACGATGTCGCTGCGGCCGATCACCACGGCGTTTGCGCCTTCGATCGGAATGTTGCTGCGCCACAGAATCTCCATCACGCCTGCGGGCGTGCACGCCACCAGCCCCGGGCGTCCCGCGACGAGACGCCCAACGTTGACCGGGTGAAATCCATCCACGTCCTTCTCCGGAATCACCGCGTCGAGAATCTTCTTGGAATCCACCTGCTTCGGCAGCGGCATCTGCACCAGAATCCCGTCTACGTCGTCCCTGCGATTCAGTTCATCGACCACAGCGAGCAATTCTTCAGTGGTAATTGAAGCCGGGGGCGTTAGATAGAAACTCGCGAGGCCCAGCTTTTCGCACGCCGCAACCTTGCTGTTCACGTAGAGCTTCGACGCGGGATCATCGCCCACGCGTACGGCCGCAAGCCCCGGCCGGATTCCCGCCGCCGCGAACGCGGCGATTTCCGTCTGCAACTCGGCGTAGATTTGATCTCGAATGGCGTTGCCGTTGAGGATTCGCGCTGACAATGTGCACTCCTATTGTGGTTTTGTGCTCCGTCCGAATCGGCAATCATAGCACACGTAATTCGGAGGCCAGCAAGGTGCTGCAACGTCCCCTCGCACGCCATCCTGCATCAGCGCTGTCATCCCGAACCCAGCCGCGTCTTTTGCGGATAGGGGTGAGGGGTCTGCTTTTGTTTTCGGCGTGGCTTTTTAGGGGGTCGGAGCTTCAGCGCCGACATAAAAGGCGTGAGCGAAGCCCCCTCCTTTTGCTGCCTTTCTCGCGGCCTGTTTTCTCTCCGCGGCCCGCCGGGTCACACACGCTCTTTAGCTACCGCGGCGCGGCGAGCGAAAACAGCCGTTGTACAATGATGCCTGCCATCGACGACCTTGCAGGGGAACCCAGGATGATCTTCGGCGAAGTCTCCGAACGCAAGCAGCTCGAACGCGCGATGCGCGATGCCGGGCGCCTCCCGCCCGGACAATCCGCCACGCTCAAGTGGCCGGTACTCCATGAGGGCACCGTGCCGCAGTTTGACCCACGGACCTGGGACTTTCAGATCACCGGTCTCGTCGAAAAGCCCCTGCGGCTGAAGTGGGACGAATTTACGCGCCTGCCCATGAAGGAAGTCACGGCAGACATGCACTGCGTCACGCGCTGGAGCCGCTTCGACGTGCGCTGGGAGGGCGTGCCGTTCACCGAAGTCGCCAAGCTGGTCGCGCCGAAGCCCGAAGCGAAATACGTGATGGTCTTGGCCGAGCAGGGCTATGCGTCAAACGTCCCGCTCGACGATCTGATTTGCCCCACCACGCTCTTCGCGCTCAAGCACAATGGTGAGCCGCTTCCTGCCGAGCACGGCTATCCCGTGCGCCTCGTCGTCCCGCATTTGTACGCCTGGAAGAGCGTGAAATGGGTGCGCGGCATTCAGTTCATGACCCAGGACGCCCCCGGCTTCTGGGAAGAAAACGGCTACCACATGTACGGCGACCCGTTCCGCGAGCAGCGCTTCAGCGGATAGCGCCGGGTCTTGTGTAGCTCGGGTCTTCCGCGAACTATGCGTCCCGACGCCTCATGTCGGAAGGACCCGAGGCTTATTTCCTCCTCGTTCGTATGCCAAAGGTCGTGTCGCTGCCATGGTGCGAACCGGTGCAAAGTGGTGTAGCAGGAAGGAACTGGCACGTATGACTTTCGGTGAGTGATGCTGAGGATCCAGTGGACCAACCTTCTACCAGCCCTGCGACAACACCTTTTTGACCGCCTCGAAGATCGCCAGATAACCGCCGAGGATCTCTATCGCCTCAAACTGTGGCGGGAGTCGGACCCAGATGCGCCCGATGGCGAATGGTACAAGGATTTCGGGTCATTCAAGATTTGCGGTGAAGGCATGTTCCCCAAAACATTTCTCCTGAAGGGGCAGGCTGCCAGGGGAAAGCCACTTCGACCACGGCTGGCACACCGCAGCGTACGAGAGCATGTTGAACGTGGCTCACGGTTTCGGGATTCGCAAGCGTAGGGAGTCCTCCTGACCGTTGACTGCTCGCTGATCGAGGCGAGATCATCCCCCACCTTCGTCGTCCTCATCCTCCGCCGTGATCTCCATGACGAATTTCACGGCATCGCCTTGCTCGAGTTTCCGGCAGAGGCGGCCCAGGTTTTCTTGCTCGCGCTTGCCGAGCACGCACATCTTGGCGCGCAGGATTTTCGCGCGCTTCGACAGAATCTGTTGGATCGGCTCACGTCCCTCGCGGGTCAAATGGACGACCGCCTTGCGCCCGTCGGTTTCATGGGCGTGGCGAACCACCAGCCCCGACCTGTGCAAGTTTCTGGTCACGACGCTGATGGTGCTGTCGCCGAACCGAATGCTATGAGCCAGTTCACCTGTCGCCATGGGACCGAACAGCAGCAGATGCTCGAGAACGTGAAACTGGCTCGGACTTAATCCGAGCGACTCGCATTGACCGTCCAGGAGCATATCGAGCGAGTGAACCGCGCGCGCCAGGCTCATGTACGTCGCGAGAGCGCGCGCTTTTTTGTCATTTTGTGATTCCGTCATGTGTCGCTCCCAATTTGCGCGAAATAGTGGCCATTTCGGCGCATTTTGTGGCCGAAATTGTCACCACAAGTGAAGCATGAGTTCGTTCGGATTGGTGGGAGTTTTCCCTGTGGACTGATGCCAAAAAATGGGAAGCGCCCCAACAGATTCCTTAGGGCGCTTCCGGTGCCGGGTTTCTAGCTTAGCGTTTAGTAGATGTCGTACTGCTCCCAGTGGAGGGTCGGGTCGGCCTGGATGATGACGCTCTTTTTCGTCCAGCGCTCGAGCTCCTCGATGAGAGAAGACTCGCGCGTCTTGAGCGCCTTGGCGATTTCCGGATGCACTCGCAACGTGAGGCTGCCCGAGTCCATCTCTGGGGCCATCTTCCGCGCCTCCGTCTGGATTTCGTAGCACAGCGTTGGAATCGACTTCACCATGCCGGAGCCGGTGCAATAGGGGCACGGCTGGCAGAGCGTGCGCTCGAGCGCCTGCTTGGTGCGCTTGCGCGTGATGGCGATCAAGCCGAATTCGTTGAAGCGCAGCATCTTCGATGGCGCGCGGTCGGCCTTCAGGGCGTCTTCGAGCGCGGCCATCACTTTTTCGCGGTTGCGCCGCTCTTCCATGTCGATGAAGTCGATGATGATGATTCCGCCGAGGTCGCGCAGACGCATCTGGCGGACGATCTCCTTCACCGCTTCGAGGTTCGTGCGGACGATCGTGTCTTCCAAACGGTTGGAGCCTTTGCCGACAAATTTGCCGGTGTTGACGTCGATCGCGACGAGCGCCTCCGTGTGGTTGATGACGATGTAGCCCCCCGACTTGAGCCAGACCTTCGGCCGCAACCCCTTGTCGATTTCCTGCTGGATGCCGAATTCCTCGAAGACCGGCGTCTCCTTCGTGTAGAGCTTCACGCGGTTGACGAGCGTGGGCTGGAAACGGCTCATGAAGTCCACGACCTTCGTGTACTCCTCTTCTGAATCGACCCAGATCGCGGCGTAGTCGGAGCTGATGTGGTCGCGCAGCATCCGCTCCACGAGGTTGAGGTCGCGGTGCAAAAGCGCCGGGGCTTTGCGCTGTTCGGAGCGCGTTTTGATTTCGGACCAGGTGCGCGTGAGGAACTCGACGTCGGCTCGGACCTCCTCCGGCGCGGCGCTGGCCGCGGCGGTGCGGACGATGAAGCCTCCGCCCGCGCTGCCCTTGGCCTCGTTCACGAGATGGCGCAGCCGCGAGCGTTCCTCGGCCGAGGCGATCTTGCGCGAGACGCCCGTGTGGTCGAGCGTGGGCATGTACACGAGGAAGCGTCCCGGCAGTGCGACGTGGCTCGTGATGCGCGCGCCCTTCTTGCCGAGCGGCTCCTTGGCGATCTGGACGATGATCTCCTGGCCCTGCTTCAGCATGTCGGCAATGAGCTGCGGGCGGCGCGGCTGCGTGCGGTAGTGGCCGTGACCATGGTGCGGGCGGCGGCCGCGATCGTCACGGCGCGGGCCGCGGTCGCGTCCGCTGCGGCGGCCGGGATGCTGCATCCGCGCGCGAAAATCATCGCGAACGCGGGCTTTCCATGGCTGCTGTTCTTGGCCGGCAGGACTCGCGCCGGGAACGGGCAAATCACCCTCGCTTGGCGCGACTCCCGCCTCGGCTTCCATCGCGTGTTCGGTTTCCGCAAGCGATTGGAGAGCCTCCTGAGACTCCGCCTCGGCGTCCGCCTGGTCCTCGGCCGCGGCTTGCTCCCGCTCGAGCTCATGTTCCGACTCGGACGGAGGCGCCATCATTCCTTCCGTTTCCGCTTCCTCTTCTTCTTCCTCGAGTGCGTGTTCTTCGGCTTCTGCTTCGGCTTCAGAGACGCCACCATCGGCCGCTGCTTCCGCCGCAAAACCTCTCTCCTGCGCCTCGCGCGCCGCTTCTTCGCTTTGCGCCTCGGCAACGTGCTCGGCAAGCGCGGCGGCTTCGTCCTCGCTTAGCTCCGCCGTTGAGTGATCTTCGTGCCTGTCTTCGGCTTCGCTGATTCCCCGCGTTTCCTGATTTTCTTCTTCTGTTTCGTGTTCATGCTGCGCGGGCGGGGCCGATGGTTCTACTGCCTCGCGAACGGAAGGCTCTGCGTGCCGAAACTTCGCAAGCGTCTCGCCCGGCAGAGGCTCGAGGCCGGAACCGAATGAAGAACGGAATTCCGTGCGGGCCGGAGGCCGGGTTTCAGCGGGCGGCTCGAAAGATGCGGGCGAACGCAGCGCGGGCGATTCCTGCACCGGTTCGAGCGCGGCGCTCGATGCCGCCGAGACCGGCGTTTCTTCAACGGACGCGGCACTGGGAGGGGGCTGCTCTCTGAACTTCGCGAGAGATTCTCCCGGAAGAATCGTGGAAATGTGGCCCTCGGGCGCTCCCGGTTCGCTGGAGCGATCCTCGTACGGCCGGGGAGACGCGTATTTGGAGGGAGGTAACTCGCGGCCATAACGCCGGTCGCCTCCGCTTCCGCCACCGCCGCGACCGCCTCTGCCGAAACGTCCGCCGCGGCCCCGGCCACCGCCGCCGCGTCTGCCGAAGTCGCGTCCGCCTGGGCGAGGGCGGCTCGGTGAAGACGTGTTGAGTACCGGAGGCTGCACGGCAGGCGCCGGCGGGCGCGCTTCTTCCGGCCCGGCGCTTTCGAGAGGCGCGTTCGCAAAAGCCGGTGCGGGCTCAACGTCGGCAGGCTCTATGGAGGGCGCGACTCCGCCATTCGGGGGGAACGCCTGTCCGCCCTGGTCCTCCATCTTTTGAATCTTTTCCTCGGCGGTGGTGGCGACGTGGTCGTCGAACTCTTCGATGCCTTCGAGGAAGTCGCTGACGTAGAGGAAGGCGTCGCTATCGAGGCCGATCTCCACAAAGGCCGACTGCATACCGGGCAGCACGCGCGTCACACGACCTTTGTATATGCTGCCGACTAACGCAAATTCTTTTTCCCTCTCGACGTAGTACTCACAAAGCTGGCCTTCTTCGAGAATGGCGACCCGCGTCTCGTGCGGGTTCGCCGATATGACCATTTCCTTCGACATGTAAAAACTCCTCACGGCGCATCCGAGTGCGGCGGCGCAAAGAAATTGCTCGCGCGCCGCAGCCGACGTAGCGGAAGGCAAAGCCTTCGGCGCGCCACGACGGGCCGCCCAGGAAAAAACCTGGTTGTTGCGGGATGATTTTCCTCACTCGATGCGTCCTTCACTCAAAGCCGAATTCCCGGGCCCCGGCGAGGCCGGGGAGCGGTCAAGAATGATCCGGAGCTCAGTTGACGAACCGCCGCATGCGTACGTTCATCACCAGCCCCAGAGCCAAAAACACGAAAGCAGTTGCCGATCCACCGTAGCTCATCAGCGGCAGGGGAATGCCGGTGACCGGCATGTATCCAATCACCATGGAAGCGTTGACCAGAACGTGGAAGCCCAGGATTGCAGTGACTCCCATGACGACAAACATCCCGGCCTTGTCTTTCGCTTTCTGCGCGTTGTCCACAAGCCGCAGAATCAGACCCAAGTACAAAAGCAAGACGATGCAAACTCCGATGAAACCCTGTTCTTCCGCGAGGGCCGCCAGAATGAAATCCGAATACCTCACGGGCACGAAGCCCAATTGGTTCTGGCTGCCCTTGCCGAATCCTTTGCCCCAGAATCCGCCCGAGCCGACCGCGATTTCAGACTGAAGAATCTGATAGCCAGCCCCGCGCTGGTCTTCCTCCGGATGCAGGAACGTCTGGATGCGCTGCTGCTGGTACGGCTTGAGATGACGCCGCATGTTCCAGCCCAGCGGAACCAGCAGTGCGATTAAGACCGCGCCGGCAGCGAGGTGCTTCCACTCAATGCCGGCGAGAACCGCTCCGACAACTGCAACGGGAACCAGCACCAACGCGGTCCCGAGATCGGGCTGCTTCAAAATCAAAGCCATAGGAACCAACGTTAAAGCGCCGACCTTGACCAAATCTCGGAGCGTCAAGCGATCCGTGCGCACTTCCGTGAAGTAGCGCGCCAGCACAATGATTATAATCAACTTCATGATTTCTGACACTTGCAAAGTGACGCCGCCTCCCAGCGAGATCCAGCGCTTGGCGCCGAGGCGCGAGAAGCCGATGAGCAAGACGATGACCAGACCGGCGACTCCGATTAGGTACAGCGCGGGAGCCTGGTCCATCAGCGTGTGATAATCGATGCGCGAGATTACGAGCATCCCCACCAACCCAATCCCAATCCACATCAACTGCTTCCACTGGAGGCCCGCCATGCCGCTCGCATGCGTGGAGGAATAGATTTCGAGCACCCCGATGGCGCAGATGGCGCCGACAATGGCCATAAGGGTCCAATCGAATTCGTGAACGTGCGGGCGGTCTTTCACTGGGGTTCCGCTCCGGACGTTTGTGCGGCGGGGCGAACGACGCCCGAGGGCGGAATATTTTCCGCGGTCGATGGCTGCTGCGGCATGCGGCCGTTTTTCTTGTCGTAGTACGCCTTCACAACGTCGCGCACAACCGGTCCGGCCGTTGTGCCGCCGTGTTCGGTCGATCCTTGGACCACTGCTGCGACAACAATCTCGGGATTACGCCGGGGCGCGTAGCCGACAAACCAACCGTTCGTGAGTTTGCCTTCTCTGCCTCCCATCCGGTTTCCCGCATCGTAGCTCATCAGTTGCGCCGTGCCCGATTTGCCGGAGAACTCGATATTCTGCAGCCTCAATGCATATCCAGTGCCGCCCGGCTCGTTCATGACATCGTACATCCCCTGCGTCACCTGCTCGACCGTGTCTTCGGCGAGCGGGAACTGCTCCGCTTTGATGTTGGGCGAGTTCTTCAAGAGATGCGGCTCCGCGAGGGTTCCTCCGCTGGCTACGGCCCCGATCATGCGAGCGAGCTGAATCGGCGTGACGGTTACGGCTCCCTGGCCGATGGCCACGGAGATCGTCTCGCCCGCATACCATTTGTGACGGTAGACACGCTGCACCCACTCTTCGGACGGCATGAGCCCCGGCTGTTCGCTGGGCAGATCCACTCCGGTACGGCGACCGAGTCCCAGGCCGGAGCCATAGTAGGAGATGCGATCGATTCCCAGCCTTTGGCCGACGGTATAGAAGAAGACGTCGCAGGAATGCACGATGCCGCTGTGGAGATCCACCGTACCGTGGCCTTTCGGCTGCCAGCAGTGGAACTCGCGACCGTAGAATTCGGCGTGGCCGGGGCAGAACACAGTGAAATTCGCGGGCAGTGCTTTTGATTCGAGCATGGCCGTCGCCATCACGATCTTGAACACGGAGCCGGGGGCAAGCTGCGCCTGAATCGCACGATTCAGCAAGGGTGTTTTGGGATCGGAGTTAAGCGACTGCCATTCGGAAGGCGGAATCCGGACGGCGAAATCGCTTGGATCAAACGTCGGGCGGCTCACCATGGCAAGGATTTCGCCGGTGCGGGGGTCCATGGCGACGACGGCCCCCTGCTTGTCGGCCATATAGCTTTCCGCGACCGCCTGGAGATCGTAGTCGATGGTGAGCTGAATGGGCTTGCCAGGAATCGCTTCGACGTCGTCGAGCGTGCGCATCATTTTACCCACGCTGTTGACGACGACGCGGCGCAGACCGTCCGTGCCGACGATCTGGTCGTTGTATTCCTTTTCGATGCCGGCCTTTCCGACGATGTCGCCGGGGCGATACTTGTCCGGATTCTTTTCGAGATCTTGCGGCGAGACTTCACCCACGTAGCCAATCGTGTTCGCAAGCATATCCCCGCGCGGATAGCGGCGGCGCTGGACCATCATCAGTTCGAGCACCGGGATGTCGGCACGATGCGAATCCACGAAGGCGATGTCCGCCTCCGTCGCGGCCGGCTTGATCACAATGGGCTGGAATTTGGGTTCGTACCTCGCAGCGTCGATCTGTTGCTGCAAATCCTCCTTCGCGATCCCGAGACCCTCCTCGATCTGCGGGAGACCCTTCTCGAGCTGCTTTGGATCGTCGCGAAGAAGAAGGATGCTGAAAGAAGGATAGCTATCGACGAGCACGCGCCCTTCGCGATCGAGCATGGCCCCGCGGGGAGCGATGATGGGGATGTAGCGGATGCGGTTCCGTTCGGCCAGATCGGCGAAATGGCCCGACTGGACGACTTGCAACTTCCAGAAACCGATCAGAAGGAGAACCGCTAGAGCGACGAACACGTAGGAAAACAGGGCGAGTCTTCCCTGCGGAATCTTCTGGTCGTTAACGTTCCATCCTGCCAACGAAACTCCAGCGCGGCGGGTCGTACGCGGCCCTACATGCGCCCTGCCATCCGAATCGGGTTCGGGGTGACCCTCAAAGCTACCATTGCGCTTTAGCCCCCGCAACAAGGCCATGCTCTTTGTGTCAACGAGCGGTTAATTGAATGGAAGGCGAATGCGAGGTTCGGGCGATTTCGACAGCGCCCGAAGCGTTCACTTTCCGTTCACACAGACTCGATAGCGTCTCCGCCCGCGGTACAGAGTTCGGTCACCAGGATGCATGTCCAAGCAAGCGGCAGAGCACCACCATAAGGCAGCGGAACATCACGACCACGCGGCCCGGCATCATCGCGAGGCCGCCCGGCACCACGAGGCAGGCAACCACGAGACCGCGGCGCATCACGCGCATACGGCTCAGGGCCACCTCCACCGCGCAACGCACCACTCGTCAGAAGCGGCAAAGCTGCACGCCGAACATCACGGTCACACAACGAAGGCGGCGGCTCAGTAGCACATCGGGGGCCCGGGGCCATGGCGGACCGGGGAGCGTTGCATTGATTATCTGCAATTCCAAGACGAGGTGAACAATGGCTACGGGAACATCGGTACTTGACACGAAACTGGGATCGGGCAGTGCGTCGCGCGCTGGCAAGGTGGGCGTCCTGATCTTCGGGATCGCTCTGATAATCGGCTTCATCTATGCAGGCGGCCATCTGTTATCCGATCTCGCGGAAATCCACGCGACGAGCTACCTGCCGTTCGTGCTGCTGGGAATCGCGCTGCTGGTGGCGCTGGGATTCGAATTCGTGAACGGATTTCACGACACGGCGAACGCCGTGGCCACCGTGATCTACACGCACTCGCTCGAACCGCACATCGCGGTGGTGTGGTCGGGCATGTGGAACTTCATCGGCGTGCTGCTCTCAAGCGGGACGGTGGCGTTTGGGATCATATCGTTGCTGCCGGTGGAATTGATCCTGCAAGTGGGAAGCAAGGCGGGATTTGCGATGGTGTTCGCGCTGCTGATCGCGGCGATCACCTGGAACCTGGGCACTCGTCCGGCGTGGCGGGCACGATGATGGCCAATCACTCCGGATTGCAATGGGCTACCATTAGAAACGTGGCGATGGCGTGGGTGCTGACGCTGCCGGCGTCGATTTGCCTTGCGGCAACGCTGTTCTGGGCGTTCCGCTCGATTTGGAAATAGCTTCGAAGCTGGGGTGCGATTCGAGCGGGTCACGCGCGGCGGCGGATTTGGCCGGCGCCGGCGCGAGAAGAAGGAGAGGACATGCTACCTCCCAAGCTGATTGTTTCACCGATTGATTTCAGCGGTTTCTCGCAGGAGGCGCTGCAGACGGCGGCCGATCTCGCGAAGCAGTTCGGATCCGAGCTTCTGCTGGTTCATGCGGTGCCGGCTATTCCGAAGCTGTCATCGACGACGTCGATTTTTAAAGAGGGCGAGTACGAGCAGGAGTTGCACAAGGATGCGGAGCGGCTTCTGCAGAAGCTAGCCGAGGAGCTTCGGAAAAAAGGGCTGCGAGTGCGGACGGAAGTCGGAATGGCGAACGACGTTGGAATGGAGATTCTGCGGATAGCCGATCACAACAAGGCGGACCTGATCGTGATTTCGACGCACGGGATGACGGGTTGGCACAGGCTGGTCTTCGGATCGGTGGCCGAGAAGGTGGTGCGTCTGGCGCCGTGCCCCGTGCTCGTGCTGAGGGCGAATCCGAAGGCGAGGCGGGATGCGGCGTCGAAGAGCGCCGGTGCGGTGGCGGTGTCGCGCTGATCGCGGGGAACGTGAACGAAAACACTTCGCCGACAGGCCGCGTCCTCTATGAAGGGCGGCGGAGACGGTCGAGAAGAGCAAACAGGGCGACCCCGAAGGCCGCGGTAGCCAGGGAGTCGAGCAGCAGTCGCAGAGTGAAGATGGGCGCGGAGTGATTCAGCAGGACGCGCTGCGTGACCGCGAAAATCACCTGATGAAAATGAAAGAAGAGGAACACCAGGCCAAAGCGGCTCAACGGGTGCTCGGTATCAATCCTCCCACCGATGGATGACGCAACGTAGCCCACGAGCGTCTTCGCAATTCCGTACAAGCCGATCGGATTGTCGGGGCTGAGCGCGTCCTGAAGAATGCCGATGGCCGCTCCGAGGAGCAGGCCGCTCGCCGGATTGCGCTTGCTCATGCCGAAATAGATTGTGACCAGCAGGGGCAGATCGATGAGTTCGGACCAGCGGCCGTACTTGTGAAGAAACGCCTGAAGAACCAGCGCCAAAAACGAGGCGACGATTACCGTTCCGCCGTAATACTTGTGCACCTCGATATTCGAGTCGGACCGTGCTCCCGCGTTCAGCATGGAGGCCATCTCATCGCTCCGGGGCGGACGGCGGCGAAGGCGCGGCCTGAGTCTGGGACGCCGCGGCAGCAGGCTTGGGCGCGTCGGCCGGCGGTTTGGCCGGTTCTTCGGGGGATTCCTGGGCCGCTTTCAACGTCACATCCTGTCGCGAGAGCAGGATGAGGACGTCCTCCAGCCGGTCGAGACGCACGGCCGGCCGCACACGGATCACCTGAAAATTAATCCCCGGCTTCGCTTCGGCCACAACGCCGACGGGCAAGTCTTTCGGGAAGATGCGGTCTTCACCGGATGTGACGATGGGCTGGCCGGCGTGCACCTTTTCATCGTTCACCACGTAGTCCATGAGCGGCTCGGGATCTCCGGTGCCTTTGACGACGCCGTGGGTGCGCGTATCGGCAAAGAGCGCGCCGACGCCGCTTTCCCGATCGTTGATGAGCAGCACCTGCGCGGTATTGTTGGCGAAGACTTCGACGACTTTTCCGACGATGCCCTCGGGAGTAATCACCGCCATATTGCGGCGGAGGCGATCGCGCTCGCCGCGATTGATGAACAGCGTGTGGGACGTGGGATCGGCGCTCGCTCCGATCACCTGGGCCGCGAGCATCGGCACTTCCGGATGGGCTTCGCGGAAATTCAGCAGTACGCGCAGCCGCTGGGCTTCGCCGGCCTGGCTTTCGAGGTCGCGGTTGCGGAGACGCAACTGATCGAGTTCGGTACGCAGCCGCTCGTTTTCGGCGTGGGCGCCGTGCAGCGCGAAGTAACCGGTCCAGACGCCGCGAATCTTCGAAGAAGTCCAGGTTCCGGCGCGGCCGACCGGAGTCACCAGTTCGGCGGCCCAATAGCGGATCAGCGGCACATCGCGTTCGCGCTTGATCTGAAAAGCGAGCAGCAAGATCTGCGCAAGAACGACGCCGACGAGCAGCGCCAGCGGGCGTTGACGGAGTTGAGTGTCGAGCATTCTAGAGGCTCGATGCCAGAGGCCTTGTTCAGTCGATCGAAACCAGGCGCAGCAGCCGGAAATCGCTGAGCATTTTTCCGGTGCCGAGTACGACCGAAGCGAGCGGATCATCGGCGATCGAAACGGGCAAGCCGGTTTCCTCGCGGATGCGCTTGTCGAGATTCTTGATGAGCGCGCCGCCTCCGGTGAGGACGATGCCGCGGTCGCTGATGTCGGCAGAAAGCTCTGGCGGCGTGCGCTCGAGCGCCACGCGGATCGCATTCACGATCGTCGAGATGTTTTCGGAAAGTGCTTCGCGGATTTCGCTGTCGTCGATCGTGACCGTGCGCGGCACGCCCTCGATCAGGTTGCGTCCCTTTACTTCGAGAGTGAGCGGCTTTTCGAGCGGATACGCCGAACCGATTTCGATCTTGATCTGCTCGGCGGTGCGCTCGCCGACCAACAGGTTGTATTTGCGCTTGAGGTAGTGCATTACCGACTCGTCCATTTCGTTGCCGGCAACACGCACGGAACGCGAATAGACGATGCCGCTCATAGAGATGACGGCGATGTCCGTGGTGCCGCCGCCGATGTCCACGACCATGTTTCCCGAAGGCTCTTCGATCGGCAGGCCCGCGCCGATCGCGGCAGCCATCGCCTGCTCGACGAGATAAACCTCGCTCGCGCGAGCGCGATAGGCCGAGTCCTGCACGGCGCGCTTTTCGACGGGCGTGATTTCGCTCGGGACCCCGATCACGATCCGCGGGTGCACCAGGACACGCCGGTTGTGGGCCTTCTGGATGAAATAGGTAAGCATCTTTTCGGTGACCTTGAAGTCGGCGATCACGCCGTCTTTCATGGGCTTGATGGCCACCACGTTTCCCGGCGTCCGGCCGAGCATTTCCTTGGCTTCGCGGCCGACCGCGACGACTTCGGAATTGTTCTTGTTGATGGCGACGATCGAAGGCTCGTTGACGACGATCCCTTTGCCACGGGCAAATACGAGGGTGTTCGCGGTTCCCAAATCGATGGCCAGGTCGGAAGAAAACAGGCTGAAGACCGACCGCATGTTGTAGCCGTTCTTTGTCAATTGCTTCTCCCTCAGATTCCGGTTGTAGCGCCGCTGCGGCGGCGCCCTGCTTCGGCCGGTCTTCTTTTCCGCGAGTGCCGTCCTACGGAATGACTACGTCGACGCGCTTGATGGCTGTTCCGCCGCGACGGTTCTGTCCGGTAATAACGATGGTGTGGCTGCCGCGCTCCATCGCAGGCGTGAAGTAGCGGAAGCGCCCATCCTGCTGAATATCGACGACGGTCTCGCCATTGATGATCAGAGCCGCGCCGGGTTCGGTGCGCCCGATGACTTCGACGACGTTGCCCTGTAATTCCGTGTCGTCCACCTCGAGCAGCATCTCCTGTTCCTTGCCCTGCGCCACGAGCGTGAACTTGTAGGCGTCGCCCGGGTCGCTCACGTTGTTCTTTTCGTCGATCGCGCGCACTCGCCAGAAGTAGTCGCCGGGTTCGAAACCGGCAATATCGACGGCCGTCGCAGCGGTCTTTCTTTCCATGACGATGTGA
>Ga0187872_10000997_pt1 | contig 30368 bp, 27 predicted proteins | sample June2016WEW_16_4_FD_132973 | JGI IMG/M metagenome (GOLD analysis project Ga0187872, IMG submission 132973) | Peatland microbial communities from SPRUCE experiment site at the Marcell Experimental Forest, Minnesota, USA - June2016WEW_16_40 | ecosystem: Environmental > Terrestrial > Soil >...
ATCGAGGATAAGAATCACATCCGAACGTGCCGGTGCATCTACGACCAGCCACCTAGCAGCATTCCAGAACACTATCGCCGCAAGAACAACCAGACAGCCGCTAATGAATACAAACCGCATGACTGGTGAGAGGTTATTGCCGCGGCATTTCCTTTCTGGCCTCGTAAAAATGATTCGCCCCAAAGCCGCTCCTTCGCGGCTGGATCCCTTGTCATACGAGAATCTGCGCCAGCATCTTCTGCAGCTGTTTCGCCGTCAGCTGCACGATGACAAGTCCCGCTGCAAACTCCGACGCCTCTCGCAGCGCCTACTCAAACTCCGTCACGAACTCGACTCCCTCGCCGATGCCGAAAAATGAGCGCACATTGGCCGGTCAAGTGGCACGATGTCGAACCTGGAAATCCACCACAAACAATTTCAGAGCCACAGCGGCGATGATTCCGAGCAAAACCTGATAACGCTTTGCACTGGGTGCCACGCCACTGCGCATTACCGCTGAGGAATTCCTAGGCCGGGTTGGAGGTTTGCGGGTACGACATCGATCATCACCCACTTCGTCGGCGAGATTACATAAGCACAGTGAGGCTGGTGCCGCCCCACGAGACCGTGCCCCGGCCGTCACTGGAATCGCACAGCTCCCGCCTACCTGGAAAAGAATCGGTATCCGAACCGCTGCTCGATATAGTAGACATCAGTGGTACTCCCGCTCGGCCAATAGGTGGTCGGGCGGCGTCGAAGATTGTGAGCATGCGGTCTGCTGCTAGAGTTCCCGATCCCTGGAGGACCCGCGCCGGAACTCACCCGCCAAGAGCGAGCGCAGATTACCTCTGGCTCATGAAAAGGAAACCGCCGTTGGTCAGCATCTTCGCCGTACCTGCTACCGTTCCAAGGGGTGAAGCCGATGTAACCGTCGCCTCGCGGTTTTGACCAATTACCATTTTAGGACGAGCGCAAGATGCTTGAGACCGTAAGGTTCAACCCGCTGTCAGGTTTGGAGAGCTTCGCGCTCCACTTCCATGTCCAGGCCCCTTTAGACCATGTCCGAAATTGCACATCGGCTGCCTCTTGGCGCCAAATCAAGAGTGTACTTCTGAGATTTTCCGCTACAGATCTTCCGGCGTTAGTCTTACGGTCGTTAGAGCATTCCTTTACGAGGTGCCCCAATGAGGAAGTTTTGCCTGAGGCGTTTAACACTCTTCACAATGACGATTTGTCTCGGCTTGCCGCCCGCTACATTCGCTCAACAGCAATACAGAACCGTGATCGACAAGGAAGTGGGCTCGATTTTTCAACAACCTAATGGATTCCCCTACTCGGTTTATGGGATTTTCGAGGGTTCGTATTATTCTCCTCTTGACCCTGCTGCAATCCGCGTGCTCATGACGCATTTCCAGCAATTCGCGCCGGCGGAGAGTACCGAGACTCGTGGTTTCCCCTACTCCCAGCTGCGCGCCTACGAAACGCAACAGGTTGCCGAGGGAAAGCCGCCGATCTTTGTTACTGCCACCTACGCAGGGAAGGCCCGGCCGGTGCTGTTTAGCTGGTCGCTCTTCTTGGAGAACGGCAAACCGACCGCTCCGTCCGATCAATGGCAATACGCTGTAAACGTTCAGGATCCACGCTTTATTCATTTCTGGACCAACCGGTACATGCAGCCGATGATGGCAGCCTACCAGAAGTGGCCAGGCGCCGGTCCGAACCTGTCGTTCCACCTTGACCAGTGTTCGTTCATCATAGACTTATACGGCGTTCTGGATGACAACGGCAATTTTGTTGCCGGAGTTCCTTGGGATTCTCCGTTCCCGCAGAATCAAGCCGAATTCGAAACTGCGGTTGAGACCTTCTTCAGTCAAGTGAAAACGCTTGCGCCAAATCTTAATCTCATTGCAAATATTGGCAGCCAGGCTGATCCCAGTCACTTCCCGCAGCTGTTCGCAAATGTCGGTGGGGGTATGACCGAAAATCTTCTCGGCTGGTACCCCAACCCCAGTGCATATACGCGGGATGAATGGTATACGCAGACTTTTCAATACTTTTCCTGGCTGGGTTCGCAAGGCCGGGTGGGGAACATGCGGGCGATGGTTCCATCTGGCGATCCCAATGCGCCACGAACCGCGTTTGTCGTCTACTCTCTGCTAAAGGGCCCAAATTTCTTCTTCGCCGCTGGCGACACTCACGCCCACACTCTTAACCCCACTCAATGGGCCGGCATGAAAGCTCTATTGGGTAGTCCAGTGTCTTCTCTTCAGGCCTCTCAGGCGATGCCCGGTGGCAATGGATATCGACTCTTTTGGCGCAATTACGAAGGCGGAATTGTGTACCTAAACTGGACTGGGGCTACACAAACCATTCAATTGAGTAACTATAATCGATGTACTAACTATGATCCGACCGGGAAGCAGGTCACACAAATCAGTATCCCCGATGGGATCGGAACATACGTGACTTATATGCGGGAATCGGTGGACACATTAGAACCGCGTATTAGTCCACGATATGAATCTCCGGCGATTGGTCCTATTTCCGTAACCATAGAGGACGATACTCCGAGCGCAACGATTCATTACACCCTCGATGGCACTAATCCTACCGTGCTTTCTCCCGTTCACACGGGGCCGTTACAGTTGTCAAGTAGTACTCTGGTGCAGGCTCGCGCCTATTACAATGCTGATCCCGGTCAGCCATCGGTAGCCTCGTATACCATTGCATCATCCACTATCCCCGATGTCCAGTTCACACTGGACGCCGATAGTGGACTTCAAGGAAGCTATTATCCGGTGCTGTCGCTCAGCGCCATTCCTTTACTCCCCGTCACAGTCACTTACAGCGTCCAGAATGGTACGCCGGCAACGGGTTCTTACACTGTCTTGCCCGGGATGACTTATGGCATTCTCCCAATCACAACCTCTTCGAGTGGGACAACGACTGTAACTATTACTGGTGCGATCGGAGCTCTCGTTGCCTCGAACCACACGTTGCGGTACACCGTCGTTCAGTAGTAGTGCAGGGATCGGGTGAGAACTCCTCTTGCCCGATCCACCTCTTCCGCTGCGGGGCGGAATGAAATGAGACTACCTCAAAGAGCAACGCGGAAGCCGGCACCCAAGGCTCTCGGCTCTTTCTGTTTCAGCACATCAGCAATGTTCTTCATAGGTAAAACTGTCGTTTGCAACCCGCCCGTAGCATAGAGCCGGCCCACACACTCACCCTTAATCTTGCTCAGCGCCTATGGAGTGCTCGGATCAACAGGATGATCTTCGCTGACGGGAAGGGCTTTCGGTCGTCGTCACACAGACATGGACGAGCTGAACATCACCCGTCGCGTGCCAACCACCTGCGAATAGTGGTAGAGGTTGACGGTTGCGCGAACGTTGTCGTCGAAAAATGTGTAAATGTCCTCGCTCGTCGACCGCACAACCCGTGCGGCGCGTAGCGGCGCGTGTAAAACAACATTCGGACGCCAACGCTCGAATAAGAGTCTGACCGCATCGCGGCCGGACAGATTCGCTCGCTCGACGACAATGGCACCGGAGATGTCGCACGAAACCCGAACCACCGCTATAACTTGACCACGTGAGGCGGCTTCTGCGGCCAAGTGCCTACCCAAGAAACCGGCCGCTCCGGTGACCAAGATCTTCATGAGCGGGCCTTCATTTGGCCGTCCGCATCGTACACATTCGCCTGCGATAGCACGATTGGAATTGTGCACAATAAAATGCGCACGTCTAACCAAATGTTCCAGTTCTGCACGTACCAACAGTCCAACATCATTCGTTGATCCCAAGTCAGCGACTGGCGACCGCTCACCGCGGCCAGACCTGTAATCCCTGGTCTCAACTCCAGTCGGACCATCTCGTCCGGTCGGGTATTCCCGGCAGCAACGGCCGGGGGCCCACCAAGCTCATCTCACCCCTAAGCACGTTTATCAGTTGCGGGAGCTCGCCCAAACTTGTCTGCCGCGGGAATTTGCCAACTTTCGTGATGCGCAGATCCCTCGATGATGTCACATGACTATCGTTGGGTCGCCAGGGTTTCATTGAGCGAAACTTGATGACCTCAAATTCCCGGCCCTTCAATTCCACGCGTGTCTGTCGAAAAAAGACGCCACCGCGAGAGTCGCAGATGACCCCAATTGCGATGACGAGCATGACCGGCCCCAGCAGTATCAGCAGAATCAGAGACACAGCAAAATCAACGATGCGTTTGAGCCTTTTTGCCATATAAGGGTTTCAGATGGGCAATGCATAGGTTGCTGATCAAGGTGACCAACAACGTGCACAACCGTCGGAATGGCGACGAAGAAATTGGTCCCCGCCGACGTTCCCGATTACATTGAATTGCGTGACTCTGCCCAGCTCCACGATTCTCCCGTCGTCTGAAAGCAGAGGTGCATAACAAACTGATAGAATTTTCTGAATCGCTGTCGAGCACCAAATCTGCGCCTCAATGAGCGGAATGTTTGGGCGCCTCAATCAGAACATAGGTCCCAGTCAAATCCGGCACAGTTATATGGGTGATCCGCTTGCCGCTAGAATCAAAGTAGTGCCTGTTGCCGAGCAATGCTATTTCTTGCGTCGTGCCTGTCCAGTTCACGTACACGGTGCCTCGCTGATAGTTTCGCGAATACATCTCATAGGGATGGCCCTTCGTTCCCTCGCGTTCGATACGCATGGGCGCGAGGGGCTCTCCGAGATCGGAGCGCATATCCACATACTGATCCGGTGGTACAGCGGATGGGGAGTCCTTAAATTGCGGCGCAAAGAAAAAGTTTGGACCCTTGATAAGCAAATAGATCATGTGGGCGGTACGAAGGTCTTCGGCGTTGTCGCGCTGCACGATGGCGCGAAGAACAGCGACACGGTTCTGAGAGCCAAACCAGGAAATCGAGTTTAAGAGGTCATATTGTTCGAGTCGCGCGAATTCCCTGGGATCTGCCTCCGATATGTTCTCTGCCATGAGCCCTGGAACGTCCGCATATACCGATGGAAAGTGGCTCCCGTCTTTCAGAGAACCCATATTGCACATCACCTTAATCTCGGGTGCGACCTGCTTGAGCTTGTGAAAGAACTGCTTGATCGACTCCAGGTACTGGTCTGAGTCTTGTGGATATGGCGCGTCCCACGGCACACTTGATACAAAGTGTCCATCATCGTCAATGACGCCATAGAGTTCCCACATAAAGGCACAATTGTCAATTCCAACCCAGCGATCGGATATGTCAAGCCGATTGTGCCAGACTACGGTTCTGACGTAGTGGTTTACCCAGAAGTCAATGAATCGATCCGAGCTTACATCTACTGCCTGCATCCATTGTTCACGGGATGTGCTCGGCACATTGCCACGCAGCCCAAGTGACCACGAAAAGTACACAGGCCGTTTTTTCCCTTGATAAGTCGCCGTAACAAATAACGGCTGGCGACCTGCCGACATTTCGTCGGCATCGTATCGCTTCAACCGGGAATATGGAAAAAACGCAAACGTATTGTCATCGGCGGGCTCGAAGTGCTGAAAACGGCCATGCTGAATTTTGAGCGCGCCCGCAGACAGTTTGGCGAAATTATCTGATGACACCGGTCCCACGTACGCGCCGACATCTCTCCAAGAAAAACCAGTCGGATATGCGAATATTAGACCGATTTCGCTTTGAGTGACCGTCCGAGTAGTGACCTGAACAGCCCCTGAGTGCCGATTCTGAGGCTGTGCAGGGGTTGTGACCCAGGGCAATAAAACTGCCACAAAGCAGACGATATTAAGAGCGGGTTGCAAGCATCTCCTTCTCGGACGGCCCACGATCGCACGGCTGATGAAAGTTGTGTACCGCGCAGCATTTCTGCCATAGCTACAAAACCTTCTTGTATCCTACGGCACACCAGAAGGGCCCGGCTTCGCCGCTTAGGCGCTATGATTTGTAAGCTACGCAGCCATTCAAATTGAATGCGGACTCGTGGAATTCCCACGGTTGTCTTGATGCTATTTATTTTCGTTGCCGTTCAAATAGAAATGGAGCCAGCCTTGTCCAGTTGTGTAGAGGTGCGCAACACAGTGCTCTTATGCGCCACAATTTCGCTAGTCTGCGATAATCGCCGCTCGTCTAGCGATTCTACCGTGTAACCCAGCCCTGCCAGCAGCTCACAGCACTGTCCATGAACCCTTTGACCGTGTGTCTCGCAGAGGATCACTGGGCCGTATTCGTCTAGGATTTGCGACGCACCCAGTAAAGCATTGTATTCTTCGCCTTCTATGTCGAACTTTATCAGGTCGGGCACTGAAATCTCTTTGCTCAGCACCAACTGATCCAAGGTCACCTTACGCACTGTGAAGGTATCCGTGGACCCGGGCTCGGCGAGATGGCCCATTAGCGGGCTAGCTCCAGTGTCGAATTCCGCCCACCCGGACGAGGAGGAAACGGCGCAGTCGAAAACCACGCAGTTATTGATTCGGTTCAGTTCAAGGTGCTGCCGTAGGTAGTGAAGATTCCTTGGCGCAGGCTCGAAACTGAAAACCATGCCTTTGGAACCAACCAGTACGCTCGCCAGGAGCGAGAAGAAACCCGCATTTGCTCCGACATCAAAGACCACTTGGCCGGTGCTTACCTGGGCGCTGAACGCATTCTGTTTAACGCTTTCGAAAATGCCCAGCCAGCAGGAATGATCAGAGGAGCCCGATATCCATTTCATCCCGCGAAGGCGTCCGGTCATGACCGGCATCACAATTCGCGGGGGAAGCAGCCGAAATGGCAGCCGCAAGACTTTGCCCCTTAGACTGTGAGGCGGCGTCAATATCTTATAAAGTACCGAATCGCGGTTCAGTGCTGATTGAACATTCTGCTTCAGGGACATTGGCAACTCCAATTAATACACTCTCAGGAGCGATTGGCCGCAAGTCGCGATGGCACTTGTCGTGTGCTAAGCCATTCGGAGGTTTGGCTGCGCAGAATTGAATAGAAGGCAACTCTACGTACTCTCAGGACGTCAGAACGGTAGTGTTGTGCTGTGGCGAGATTTCGGGACGACATTTTCCGCATACGTTCAGGGTTTCCCAGAACCTCTTCAATGCGACGCGCCAGGGTAGCGGGATCATTAGCTGGCACTAAGTCTTCCAAGGAAAGAAGCTCAGGGATGCCGCCGACTGCCGTTGCAATGCAAGGCATGGCTCTTGCCATCGCCTCCACCACGGCCCTCGGCAGTCCATCGACACGTGAGGGATGGACAAAGAGATCAGCTGCGTCCAGTTCAGCGTACACGGCAGCGCTGGAGCTCAGGTGACCGGTGAAGCGTACACGGTTTGCCAGGCCCAGCGTACCAGCTAGCTCTTCGACTTCTCGCCGATGCTTTCCGTCTCCAACGAACGTCAGGGTAACGTCGAGATCTCTTTTCCTGCAGGCGCTGATTGCCTCCAGAAGCGTATCAGGTCCCTTATACAACGTCTCGAAGGTCGTCACACTAATAAGGTGGAAAGTTGCGGATTGTTTAACGTTTCGTGGGTCGGCAATGATCACCTCATCAGGCAAATTAATGCTGGAATAGGAGGTCGAAAATACACCCTTGGAGCACGGGTAGCGCTTCTGAAGCACATCTCTGGTCACGTAGGCGCAGGCACATGCCCTCCGGCATTCGGCTAAAAGCGAGTGTCGCGACCACCACCTTAGAACAGGGCGCAGGGGGTGGTTTAGATTTCCGCGCGCAAGCACCTCGTACGGGTCGCCACATACCACGACTCCGAACGGCCTGCCTGATTGCAGTGAACGCCAGACTAGGTCGCCAATGGCACAAGGAATTGCCAGTTGGATTGCGTGTGCGTTCGATACGTAATGTCCAACAAGTCTGCGAAGCGAGAGATAATCTCTTGCAAATTGCCGTGCGCCAATGTAATTCGGAAGTGGGAGAACATTCACGTATTGTCCTGACACCGGCTTTGCCCCCCGTGGAGCCTCCTGAACCTTCATCACGCGAGCTACTATCCTGACTTCGTTGAAGACATCCAGATACCGGGTCCAATACGAGTAGGACAATGATTCGGAGGGCGCCCAGAACTGACCATCTGGGGTACGCGAAAGCCGAGTACTAGTGTTGACTAATACATTCATGGTACAGGCCGAGTAGAGAATTGGCCGACATCTGTCTGGAGAAGCCCTTCACGATCCGGTTGCGCCCAGCGGCTCCAACCCGACCGGCCAACCCAGGGTCGGAGAGCAAGGATACTACTGCATTGGCCATGCCCTCGTGATCCTTAGGATCAAAAAGGTAACCAGTCACGCCCTCCTCGATGGCTTCGTTGATTCCGGGAACCTTGCTGGCAACTACCGGCACACCAGCGGCGCTGGCCTCCAGAGCAGCTACGGGTAATCCCTCAAACCAGGAGGGAAAAAGAAAGACGTTGGAGCAGCTGAGAATTGCGGGAACGTCATCTCGATAGCCCAAGAATGCTACCGCGGTCGACAACCGTCGTTCGTGTACGACCGCCTCTACAGCCTCACGTAATGGTCCGCCGCCGATGAGAAGTAACTTAGCGTCGGGGACGCGCTGAAGCACAAGATTGAGGATTTCGATTAGACCAAAGTGGTTTTTTTGTTCGGCGAAACGCCCGACGTGAACAATTATGGGAGCATCCTCCGGCCAACTAAACAATTGCCGGAAATCTCGCCGTTCGTTCTCGCTGGCAATGGGCACCAGGTCAGTGCCATAGTAAATCACTCTCCAGGGGTGCCCATTGCCTCCGTAGGACCGCCGAATGCTATTCACCACATCCTGCGAGCACCCTGTGAGCATCGCAGAGTACCGTAGCGCGTATCTGACGCTGACGTTCATATACACATCCCGCAAGTGGCGAACACCGGGCCGCCGCAACCAGGTGTGCGAGCGCAAGTCTGTGTTGTGGAACGAGGTGATAATACGAGTTCCCAAATTCCTGCACGCAAATACCGGAAGTCCGCTGTAAACGTGTAAGTGGTTGTGAACAATATCGTAACGTTCGGACATCACGAGCCTTGCCAACCTGTTCACGAACCCAACCTGCGTCACCCGTAATGGCCGCAGATACACGCAGGCTCCTAATTCTCGAGCGAGAGGCGCATACGGCCCCTCGGTATCGCCCTTGCAACAGACGTCCATGGTGCACTCTGTTCGGGGGATCTGTTCGAGCATCGAAACCAGCCACCGTTCGATGCCTCCCCTGTCGAGGGAGGTTATGAGATGAAGGACCTTCATAGGTAGTCCTGCACTGCAACGCGGTTCCGGAACCAATGCACCGAAGCGAGGGTGAGCTTTAAGCTATGCAGCCGAATGCTGTCGCAAATCCAAAGATGGCTTATTGGAATGTCGATTGAGATGCTCAAAGCCGGCGAGCAGAAGTTTTCGTAGCTTGCCATTCAGGCCACTACCTCTACCGATGATTCATGGTCGGACCTTCCATCCAAAGCTGACTGCTGATGCTGCAACCAAAGCTGAAACATCAGTATGTCCCAGAGATGATATTGCCATGCTCCGCGCCCAGAGAGGTGGTCCTTCCACGTTTTGCGAACGGTACCGGCATCAAAAAATCCTCTTTGCTCCAACCAGCGCGGCTCGAGCAGCGCTTCAGTCCATTCGCGCATTGGGCCGCGCAGCCATGCATCCAGCGGAATACAGAATCCCGTCTTGGGCCGCTCGATTAACTTGGCGGGGACGTATTCGTGCAAGACTTGGCGCAAGATCCACTTACCCTGGTGTGGCCGGATTTTCATCTCCACTGGCAAACGCCAGGCAAATTCGACGACCCTATGATCCAAATACGGCATTCGGCCCTCCAAGCTAAAGGCCATCGTCGCGCGGTCGACCTTTACCAAAATGTCATTTGGCAAATAGGTGATCGTGTCCAGATACATCGCCTGCCGCTCAAAATCTCGAAGCTCGAGCCATTGGTTCTCGACCATGTGCAAAGGAGTACGTGCCTCAGATCCTAAGACTACGCGCGCCGGCTCAAGCCAATGCGAGGCCATCCTCGCGTACATGTCCATTGGGCCGGAGGAACCCATCAGACTGGCTAACTTGTGCAGTTTGTATCCCGGAGTTCGCTGCCGCCACGCGTGAGGGAGAACCGAACCAACGTGATGAAATACTGCATCCCACACCTGTGGCCTGAAGGCCGTGATTGCAGATGCCGTGAGTTGACGCAGCGCGCGCGGAGTCCGGCCGATACGATTCCACACGCGTCGACCCCAAGTGTGGCGATTGTATCCGCCGAACACTTCATCACCGCCATCTCCTGAAAGGCTAACCGTTACATAACGGCGAGCAAGCTGTGAGACCAGTAATGTAGGAATCTGTGAGGAATCTGCAAATGGCTCGTCATAAATCTCTGGCAAACGCTCCACCACTCGCATCGCGTCATCGGATGTTACACACAGCTCGGTGTGGTCGGTTCCCAGATGATTTGCAACCGCTCGAGCGTCATCCGCCTCGTCGATTCCCCGCTCATGAAAGCTGATCGAGAAAGTTCGCACAGCTCTTGTACTTTGCGCCTGCATCATCGCGACTACGAGCGAAGAATCGATCCCCCCAGACAGAAACGCGCCTAGTGGAACATCTGCATGCATGCGCAGCTTGACCGCATCCCTGAGGAGAACATCGAGTTCTTCCTTTGCATCGTGTATCGAACCGTGGAACGGTTGCGAGATTGTACTCTGCAGACACGAGCGCAGCGACCAAAACTCCCGGAGACTTATTTCGCCATCCTTGAGACAAAGAACAGTGCCGGGGAAGAGTTTTGAGATGTTTTTGTAAATGGAGTAGGGAGCAGGAATGCAATTAAAACGTAAGTAACAGGCCAGAGCATCGCGGTCAATTTCAGCTTCGAATTCCGGATGAGTTCGCAAAGCCTTGAGCTCGGAGGCAAAGAGGAATGTCCCGCCCGCCCAGCCGTAATAGAGTGGTTTCTCGCCAAACCGATCACGCGTCAGGAAAAGCGTTCGTTCGCGCCTGTCCCAAAGCGCGAACGCAAACATCCCGTTCATTCGCTCCAGCGAGGTCTGGATTCCCCAGTGTTCAAAAGCTGCCAGCATCACCTCGGTATCGGAGTGGCCGCGGAACGCTACCGTCACATTGTCCCTTAGCAGGTCCTGGCGAAGTTGTTCACAATTGTAGATTTCCCCGTTATAGGCGACGACGTAACGCCCCGTTGGCGAAAACATTGGCTGATGTCCGGCCGGCGAGAGATCCAAAATCGAGAGGCGACGATGGGCTAACGCGATACCAGCCTCAGGGTCGGCCCACACTCCTTGATCGTCAGGACCGCGATGGCGAAGCGTGGCCGCCATTCGTAGGGCCGCAGTTTCCAGTTGCGATTTTTCGGTTCGAGCGTCGCCGTCCAGCAATCCAGCTAGTCCACACATTGGAAAACCGCCATGTCAATTTGCTTGCAGTTGCAACTCACCCTGTGGATGCACGAAGAGTTGGTAATGACTGAGTAGTTCCGTAGTTTCGAAATCGAGTAGGTACGCCGTTTGCAAGGACCAGCCACTGCAACACATTAGAGCTGGGATTGTAGTCAGCAACAAGCTCCCTGAACTCGAGGATTACGCGCTGATTTCTCGCGGTGCAGATATCCCGTAATTCTTCCACCCAGGCCTCAGGGTCGGGGATACGTACTCCGTCTCCGGCGAAGATCCGAATCTTTTCGTGGTACGTCGGACGGGACTCCTCTTCGAAAGTACTGAGTTCTTCACAAAGTTTCTCTCCCGGACGGGTACCGACAAACTCGATCTTAATGTCTGCATCTGGGCGTCGGCCGGAAAGCAGAATCATTTGTCTGGCCAGGTCCACTATTCTTACGGGCTGGCCCATATCTAAAACGAAGATCTCGCCGCCTTTTCCCATCGTAGAGGCTTGCAGGACCAATTGGGCTGCTTCCGAAATGCTCATGAAGTAGCGCCGCATCTCGGGATGGGTTACCGTAACTGGTCCACCCATGGCTATCTGCTGCTTGAAAACCGGAACGACACTTCCATTGCTCCCAAGTACGTTTCCGAAACGAACCGAAACATATTTCGTTTGAACATTCGACAGCGAACTCACCAAGATTTCAGCCACGCGCTTGGTCAGACCCATGATGCTTGTTGGACGCACAGCCTTGTCTGATGAGATCATCACGAAATCCCGAACCTTAAAATGCCCAGCGGTTGCCGCTACGGCGTACGTGCCAAGAACATTGTTTTGGATCGCCTCAAATAAGTGGCATTCCATCATGGGAACGTGCTTGTAAGCGGCCGCATGGTAAACAGTCTCGATGTCGTATTCCTCGAAAACTTCGTTCAAACGGGCAGTGTCCTGTATGCTGCCAATTACGGCCTCGAACTGAAGCTTGGGGAATGATTTCCGGAATTCGTGGTCCAGATAAAATAAGCCTGTCTCGGAGAAATCGTAGCCCACGATTACTTTTGGTCCGAAGCGGGCGATCTGGCGGCAGAGCTCCGAACCGATCGATCCCGCAGCTCCGGTTACCAAGATTGTTTTGTCTTGTAGCTTCGCCCTAACATCCGTGTCTTCCAGCAGTACCTGTGTCCTGCCCAGGAGATCTTCGACCGAAACATCGCGTATCGGAGCACTCGTTTCATTAGTGATGATCTCCGACAAGGAGGGTACCGTGCGAAAATTAACTTTCGCTGCGGCACAGTAGCCAACAATCTTGGTTATCTGTGCGCCCGTAGCCGACGGAAGTGCGATAAGTACATGTTGAATTCCATATTTTGCAGTGACTTTAACCAACTCATCTCCAATACCCAAAACGCGGACGCCATGTATGTACGTTCCGTTCTTGGTGGAATCATCATCGATGAACCCCAATATCTTATATCCGATGCTTGGGTTTGATCGAGTTTCGCGAAGCAGCATGATACCAGCCGCACCCGCCCCATAAATGAGAGCTCGCTGTTGATCTGAGTGCCCGTTCGTCTTTAACGCTTCAGACACGAGCCGATGGGCTACCCGGGCCCCGGCAGTCAGTAGCAAACATAACGAGAGGTCGGATAGATATATGGACCGTGGGAATCCCGACGGTGCAATGAACGCGATCGCGACGGCACTAGTCACAGATCCAGTCACGTTGGCGTAAAGAAGCTTCGTTGCATCGTGCAAAGATACGAAACGCCAGGTAGAGCGATCCATCCTTAGTACATGAAACGCTACTGATTTGAACGCAAGCCAAATGGCAAGGGCGTACACCAGGTGCGCGTACTGGCCTTGTGGAATGTCGAAATCAAAGCGAAGCAAAAATCCCAAATAGCCAGAGATCGCAAACAGCGATAGGTGCATCGCCGTCCCCTCCGCCAAGTGGGCTAGCTTTCCTTTGAACATCGAAGTTGTACGTTCGGTGAATAACACAGGAGTTACCTCAATACCGTCACAACTTCAATTCTTCAGCGATCAAAACCGGCCAATGCGGCCTCACGAGCTTGTTCGCAAATATCAGGCGACGACAACGGCATCTGCAATGTTCTGTGCTCCCGATTGGCTTGAGTGATGGGTCGGAATTTGTCCCGGCTTGGTTCAGGCGGTCTCGCGGTAAGAAGCAGGGCGATTGTCAACGCCAGATGCGACTGCGGCCTCGGTGTTCGCTTCGGCGCACGCGCAAGGAATTGTCGAAGGTGTTCCTTTGGATTCACCGCCACGGTGTATCGCCAATAAGCTCTCATACTCTTGCAGCAACAATCCCGAGACTCGGTCTTCAGAGAATCGTCGGGTGACAAACTCGCGCGCAGCTATCCCCATCCGCGCGCGGCATTGCGGGTTCTCGACCAAATATTGAACTGCTTCAGCCAGCGCTTCAGGGTCTTTCGGCTTAACGATGAGGCCAGTGCTTCCGTTGCGGATTGCGTCCACGCAACCAGGCACCCGTGTAGCCACCGTCGGTATGCGCATGGCGCCTGCCTCGAGCACTACGTTCGGTAAACCCTCACAATGTGTGGGGAGGACGCTAATGTCGAGAGCTGCATACACCGGCGGCATGTGTGCGACTCTATCACAGGTAAAGTGAACGCGAGTATCACTCCGCAGTTTCTCTAAGAACATGGGATTCATTGGGTGGTCACGCTCGCAAAACCCACATAACAGCAGCCTTAACTCTGGAAACTTTTCGCGTAGCATGTTCCAGGCAGCCGCGAGTTCATTTATGCCCTTGGCTGGCACGATGCGGCCGATGTATCCCACAACCAAGGCGTCTTCGGGGATTCCATACCGCTTGCGAACCGTGGCTCGGCTCGCGAATCCATAGACTTCAGGATCGAATTTCTTGACGTCTACTCCGTGACTACCGCCGTCACCTAACGTACGGCATTTTCCACTGGCACAGAATCGGCTGCCGATAACGAAACGGCGAACGGAACGGCTTACGCATAGGACCTCGGTTGCTAAGGCACACGCCATCCATTCTGTCATGCTCAGAACCAGCCGGCTCCAAAAGCCTTGCGTTCGGATGGGAAGTCCATTGATGGTGTAGATGCGAATCGGCACACCGGCCAAAGATGCCGCAATCATTCCCAGGAAGCCCGCCTTCGGTGAATGCGTGTGCGAGATGTCCGGCCGAATTCGTCGTAAGAGGCGCCAAAGCCGGTACAGCGACAACACGTCCTCAGCAGGTCGCATCGTTCGCCTAATCTTCACTTCATGATGGATGCTGCCGAGGTCGCCGTTCGCCGTGAACTGTTCTATCCCAGGCGAGCTGATCGTGTGGACTTCACACCCTTGCCCAGCAAGGGTTCGAATCTGCTGGCTCACAAAATAAAACAGCACTTCTGGAACCGTAGCTATGAATACGATGCGCATTTGCTGTTGTAGATCAGGTACTCACGCTGGTTAGGCTCGAGGTTTAGTGGACGTGACGATACTCTTCTGCAAGTCTTAAGCGAGAACCATAGATCCATCTGTGCACGCGCTGCGGTATTCAGTGTGACACTTGGCGTGTTCACAACTCCCGATAATCATGGCGTGTTGGCTTTCTAAGATTCGGGACGCACTCACAAACCTGAAACGAGTCATAGGCTGTGTGAAGGTTAGATACGGGATAGTTAAGCAGTGGCTGGGACTCCGTTTGCCGGACCAGGCCGTTGCGCCAAGACGCGGCTCATCATCTTTATCTTTGTCGAGGACATCACTATCATAAGAAAGGGCAGCGCTCCGTTTTTCGCCAAACCAAACGCCGTGTTATCCGAGTCTCCGATTAGAATGCCTAAGCACATATAGACTCCTAAAGGCACCAGCAGAAACCTCGCGTCGCCAGGCAAGAGACCATCAACCGCCCTTCTAAGCCAACCAACCAACAACCCAAACGCCGCATAAGCGAAAGGTACAGCAAGGGGACCGAAGTTCAGCATGCTTTCGCCGGCTAATCCATATACGCGGGAGGATGCGTACTCCCGGTCGTATCCTCTTCCATCCTGGATTTCCGAGCCCTCCCGCAGCTTGGTATCAGGCCTGTTTGGCAGAATCCAATGGGGTATCCAGAGGGACACCGCTCCAAGGTACGTCCGGCCCTTGGCATAATCGAAATCCTTGATGTCATTTTCTAACTTAAACAGAACGTATGCCTGGACGTCAGACCTGCCGAGATCGACTAGCAACAAAGCCCCGGGCGTCCTGTGCGTCTCTCTCGCTATCTCCTCGCGGTCCTCAGCAGAAGCGGTAAACGCTTGAGTTGCATCCTTGCCCATTGACTTGTAGAAAGCATAAAAATACAGGAAGACCATCATAAACACGCAGCCGGAGTAAACAAATCTTCTTGAAACCGGACGGATCAGAAAATGAATGCAACCGACCACCCAGAAAAACAGTTGCACGGTCTCACTTCGACTTCCCCGAAGACCTCCGAAGTAAAGTTGTAGGAGGAACAGAGCGAGCAGCGCCAAGGCGGCGCCGAGCCAGCTGATCTTGCGCTGCTGTAGATGTACGACGACGAAAAACGCAGTCAGTATGGGCGCGCTCTCTGAGATCATGAAGATCCAACCCATACCACTCATCGCGTGGTTCGGGTCTGCTAGGCGCACGTCCATGTATCCGGTAACTCCTCCGAAGTGGGCATAGACCAAAGCCTGCGCGATGGCTGACACTAACAGGCAAACAGGTAAGAAGATATGCAATTTGCGTTTATCAATCTTCCAAAACTGGATGCGCCGCTTCGTTTTCCTGGGGAAGGCCTGGCGGCATACACGGTAGCTGAGGAGCCCTACTGCGTTCAGAATCGCCATATAGCCCAGCCAGTCACGCCAATCAGGCGGCCCGGCCACGTCCGTCATGTAGTAATCCCATTGCACGTGCAGTAGGGGAGCGAAAAAGAAGAAGTGCACTCCCAGCAAACCGACAATGCCGATAGGATCATAGAGATCAAGGCGACCACGGACCCATTCCAGCGCATCGGTGGTCATCAAGACACCGCAGATGGAAACTGGAATCAGAAACCAATGCTGCAACCTGTCCGAAGAGAACATGAAGAGGATGTCGGTGATGGCGATGAGGAAGGACGCCAGAAGCGCGGAGCTGGCGTCACCTGCGGTGGCCCGGCCGAGCCACCCAGCTCGGGGCAGCGTGCTTACCCGTACTCCGAGGTTCATTGCACTCGCTCTCGGTGTTTGCATTGCTGGAACTCTAGCTATCGCCGCTTTGCGTAAGTAAATGGGATTCGAAATTCTTGCATTCACTTCCGTGTTCGGCTGCTAATTTGCAAACTTCGCTAACCAGACGTCGGCGCTGCTTCGTGCGCGGGTACAGTGCCACGCGGATGTGCGCCATGTGCTCGGCAAGGTATTCGCTGTTGGAGTACCCTGCTGGAAAGGTCTCCTGGAACGAGCGATAGTGCGCCGAAACGACGTCATACGATCTTCCTATAAATAAGCCTTTTTTGCAGACCGAAGTGAGGACCTGATCACGTCCATGTTGCTGCCGCACCTCAAACGAGACGAAGTGACCGGCTGATTGACAGCCCGCGGCGGCTGCGATGCAGTTAATACCTGCCTCGGAAAGGCCGGCGGTAAGCTCCTCCGCGATCGCACTCAGAATCGCCGCCTGATTATCGAGTCTCGTCAGTTCGGTGGCAAAACGAGACAGGCAAAGATCATTGGGGAACCCGTAGGTAGGCGACCAATCCGGAAAGCTCAACTCCAACTGTCCAAGTCGTGATCTGAATTCACCTGATGTGCCACGCTGCAGTACACGGTAAATCGAACGCAGAGGCTCTATCCTTGCAACCCGCTCTCTTAACATGGCAGGTACCCTCGGCCCTTGTGGTATCGGAAGTGGTGTCTTGCTCAACAACACTGCACCATTGATGGAACCCGGTACGGTCTTGTACATCGACAGCAGAATCCAGTCGGAGTGCTCTCCCGGATATTGTCCGTTGATCCGCACTCCGAGCGCGCGAGCAAGATCCTCAATGATCAACAGCTTGGGAAATTCCCTTCGCAGTCGCGCAACTGCTGGAAAAGGATATCCAAACGAATGGTCGATCAGAACTACTGTATCTGACGCATCGCGGCTCGCAAGAGAACACACGAGTTGTGCCACATCCGGAAGTTCCGTACGACGATCTGCATCAATATGTATAAGCTGCTTTCTGGCGCATGCTGCTGCTGCCGAAATTTTCGGGCATAGGAACCCAGGCAGGACAACCCACGTTCGGGATTGGCTCTTCAGCGCGTCATGAAGCATCGTGGTTCCGCTCACCCCAAAGTAGATATGGCGATGATGGGGAAAGCGCTCTCGAAGCCAACCCTCAACGTTCGACACCGCCGGAGTGCGGCGTATTCCGTCAGTTACCGATCTCATGAAACTTGCCTTTGGAATCTTCGAGAGACGTTCTCGTCGCTAGGGTCGTACCCCCCTGAACTCTTGGCAGCAGGTCTTGCGCAGGCTGGACGTAAGGCATCGACTGGGAGGGCGCAATGAGCCGCTTTGCCTTGATCTTTCCCCATGCTCCGAACTTTGTCGTGGAACGATAAACTCGCGCAGCAGCTACATCGAATGGGGTTTTTCGCCGCGCATGCGATTGCTCAACCACTGTCCTAAAGCTTGAGATCGCTTCACGATAGTGGAGTGTACGCTCTTCAAACGCCGCAATGTGCTCGTGAGTCCAGGAGTTGATGTGGAAGCAGATCGTCCACACCCCAAACGGACGCCGTCGATAGCTCCACAACTGCTGCGGGACCCACATGATTCCGAATTCATCAACTACGGGTACTTGAAAAAAGCCATCCGAGACGTAGCGGAATCCCAGCTCGGCCAGAACCTGAAGCGTGATGGCATCAAAGCTATGCGCCGGGGCGACGAAAACGTCGGAAGCGAGACCCTCTCTCTCGAAGATCTCGCGCCCGCGGCTGAGCTTGTGTTGCTGTTCCGAACGCGGTAAACCGGCGAACTCACTGTAGCGGTTAACTTTGAGTATGCCGCCCTCCGTCGTGACGTAGCGATGTTGCCACCCGTGCATCGCGATGGTCCAGCCTCGCCGCTGCCATTTCCGGACGCGCTCCCAGAAACGTTCAGCCGGAGCGGACACGCGCAAGCCGTGATCCTGGTTATCGGGAACAACCGCAAGTATCGGGTGGATTCGCTGGCCGCACAGTATCGCCTCAACCGCGTCCCATACGCGCCAGTTCATCGTGGGACAGATGTCATCAAACCGAAGTAGGTATCGGGCTTTCATGTTTTTCCCCCAGTGATTGCAGCGCACGAATTCTTCTTCTCGTCACCCATTCTCCGCGGCGCCGCATTGCCCACAGCATGAACTTTCCTTTTACTGAAATTCCCTGTTCACAGTTAAATTCATGCATGACCTCCCCTCCGAACTCCTCCTTAAAGCCGTTAACGCGTAAACACTCCTGGTTTTCCGATCCCAGGTAGTAACCACCGTGGTCGAAGAGGCGGAATCCGGCTTCTTTAAACCTCATAATGTCGCGCCAATACAGCAGACGATTTGCGCGTCCGATCAGGCTTCGCCGAGTAGTATCGGTTGTACTTCTATACAACGCGCCCGCGAACAGTCCTCGAAGCCTGCATGGCGTAATGAGGTAGCTGCTGGCACAGAGCATCTCGCCTGATTCGTCGCGAACCCAGGAGAGATCAAGCACTTTCTGGCGAGCGAGAATGAACAACCGCTCTCTACCTACTCGGGGCAGAGACTTTAAATCCCTGCAGCGATCCAAGTGATCGGCGACTTGCGTCACGGCATCCCGATTCCCGTCATTGGAAAACTCATACGTCAAGCTATCTTTTTGAGCACGGCGGATTTTCGTGCACGTGTGACGTTTCATATTGGAGAACAGTTTTTCTTCAGGCAGTGACAAATCAACGACGATTGTTGCGAACGGAGTACAGCGGGCGTCAGGGACTGGCACGGGCGACTGGTTGTACCGAATAATGTCCGCCTCCAGGTTGGGCGGTAGAGGCTCATCGAAATAGAGGTCAACAATGCGGACCGACATCCTCGTGGAAAATATCATCGGAACTCCACTCCCCCATTTAGATCGTGATGAACTATCCGGCCATTTGCGCGAGCTGGCGTCGTCCATCGCCAGCAACTGCCAAAGCCTCGTCCATTTCGAGAATGATCTCGTCCAGAGTCTTTGACGGCTTCCAACCAAGTAACTCCTTGGCACGGCTAATATCCGGCACCCTTCGTTTCATATCATCGAACCCCGGCCCATACGCCTGCTCATAGGGGATTAGCGCGATTTCAGAACTGGACTGCGTGAGGCTCTTGATTCGCAGGGCCAGATCCATAATGGACACTTCTTCTTGGCTGCCCAGGTTAATGACGGTCCCCACGGCAGCCGTACAGCCTTGGACGAGAATCAGAGCATCGACGATGTCGTGTACGGAACAGAAGCAGCGCGCTTGCGTACCTGCACCGTATACCGTCATGAGCTTACCGGCTATAGCCTGCTCGAGGAGATTGGGAAGCACCATTCCATAGCGGCCCGTTTGCCTCGGACCGACTGTGTTGAACAAGCGAACAATGTAAACGGGGAGTCTCGTCTCGTAGTAATGAGCGAGCGCCAGGAATTCGTCGAGCGCTTTGGCACAAGCGTAGGCCCATCGCCGCTTTGAAGTAGCACCCATGACGACATCCGCATCCTCTTTGAACGGAATCTGGTCGGACTTGCCGTAAACCTCACTGGTGGAGGTGATTAAGACCGGGCGGCGATACTTCGAGCAAACACCCAATACGGCCTCTGTCGTCTGATAGATGTTTTGCACCGTCTGCACGGGACGATCGATGATGAGCTTGACACCGACGGAACTCGCCAGATGATAGACAAAATTGTGCCGCGGAACTTCCCGTTCGAGAAGATCGACCTCGGAGGCGGAGGCAACGAGGAGCTTGAAACGGGGGTTTCCCTTCAAGTGATCGACGTTTTCCCATCGCCCGGTCGAGAGGTCATCGATTACCGTGACCCACGATCCTTTGCCAAGTAGTTCCTCGACGAGATGAGAGCCGACGAACCCAGCTCCTCCCGTTATTAGTAGCCTGTTGTAATTCATGTGAACTCCGAGCTCTAGTTTAGGTTTCCGGCGTAAATGCGGGACAGCTGATTAAGACATGTTGGCAATCCGAACCTGCTGTTCTGAAGAAAGAGGGGTTCATCTCCTTGGCGACGGCTAGGTCCGTTGATGGTACGGCTCACCACCGATGCCCATCCGGAGGCGCCGGCGCTTAGGGGAATGCGTTCCACCAGACGCGGGATTGCACTTATTTCCTCGGGTGTGCCAGTGGATGCGATGACTGGCACGCCAGCGGCCTGCGCCTCGAATGCCACCAAGGGAAGTCCTTCCCACAAAGACGGCAGTACGAACGCATCCATCGCTGAGAAGAATGGGGCGACATCCGATTGTAATCCGGCGAAGGTACATCGATCCGTCAATCCCCGCGACTCAACCAGCGCCTTCACGGTCGGCGCCAGAGCGCCGTCGCCCACGAAGAGCAGATGTGCATCTGTACCGCTGCGGACGATGCGCTCAAAGAAATCAACTGTGAAAGCGTGGTTCTTTACTGGCATGAAGCGGCCCACGTGACCGATAACCTTGCGGCCAGGCGGTATAGAAAGGCGCCATTTAGCTCGATCGGTGGGATCCCGCTGAAGAAAACGGGTGAAATCCAAGCCGTAGTAAAGCAATGTGAATGGCTTGGCCGGCCGACGACCGAAGAGCGCTTCTGCAGCCTGCTGTGATACCCCAAGCCGGTGCGTAGAGTATCGCATGATCAAGGACCTCATGAGGGTCTGGTACATTCGCCGGTCAAACCTCCAGGCAGGCGCGCTAGTCGCAGTATGACTGTGGGCGATGCGAATCGGAATACCAGATACGAAGCCGAGCCTCGTGACAAATCCGCTGTACCAGTAAACGTGACCGTGAACTACGGCGAATGGTCCGTGCTGCCGGATTACTGACTCGAAGCAGGAGGCGTACTTCGAGAAATTACCCGTAATCGCGCCGTAATGTACATGTCCGCCCAGTGCAATGATCTCTTGGTCATAGGCCGATTCAGTATTGCTGCCTACCAGGAAGTGAAACTCAAATTGGTCCCGATCAATGTTCCGCATGACGTTCATGAGCCAAGTTTCTACACCTCCGCGGGACATGCTTCCAACGATGTGCAAGATTTTTCGGCGCATGAGTATGAGAACGTGTTTTAAGCCCCGACTCTTGTGATGCACCTTCAGAGGGTGAACGGTTCCACCAACAAAGCTCACCAACAAGAATCTTGGGCACATCTCCGATGCTAAAGGGTTCGATCAGTGGCTGATGCCAGCACGCTGAAATACTTTGACAATTGTAAGAATGAGTATCTTAACATCAAAGGTCGCTGACTTTCGTTCAGCATATTCTCTGTCGAACGCGACCTTTTCAGCGATGCTCAATTCATCTCTGCCATTGATCTGTGCCCAGCCAGTCACGCCCGGAACTAGTTCATGTATTCCGTACCTTGTGCGCAATTCCACTAGATCATTTTGGTTGTACAATGCAGGGCGCGGCCCTACAAAGCTCAGGTCTCCCACCAAGACGCTCCATAACTGAGGCAATTCGTCAAGGCTACTCTTGCGCAAGAATCTTCCCGTGAGAGTGAGATAGTTGTCAGGGTTAACCAGAAGATGGGTTGCTACTTGTGGTGTATGGATATTCATTGTTCTGAACTTTGGCATCAGAAAATTGCGATTGTAGCGACCTACCCGCTCTGACCAGTGCAGCACCGGCCCCTTCGAGGTCATCTTAATCGCGATCGCAATCAGAAGCATCGGGACTGCACACACTGCGATCAGGATCAGTGCAAGGAAAACGTCCGCACCACGCGTGATGAGGCTGTCCGAATGCCGTCGTCCTCTACTGTTCCTTAATGAAACCTCAGGAGAACCAGCGCCAGAAGATGTCAGCAAGCGTGTACAGCCTCCTTCCTGGTGAGCGAAGAGTTGGCTTTCGTGAAGACTGCATCGAACAACTGAACACCGTTCAGGATTTCACCGCATTGGGTAGGATTGCACCGTAATGCTGAGTCCTTGTTTCTTGGAGAATGGGGGCGTCCAACCCGTGCGCTCATGGATGTCGGAACAGTTCGCGATCAGCGATCCGCACAGCCGCGCAACCGAGTAGCTGTCCCAGCCCACGGGGACCCCAGTCACGTATTTGATGACATCCCCACAGCGTGCAACTCCCTTCAATACCGGCATCGGCAATGGAAAGAGCCGCAATCTGCGGCCCGTCAACTTGGAGAGTTCTTCGAGCAACTCCGGCGTCGATACTGGTTCACCATCGCTGACCGTGAATGTTTTCCGGCTCGCCCCTGGATGGTTCAGACAGGAGACGATAGCGCTCACAAGATTTCCCACAAAGATGAAGCTGCGGCGATTCTGGATGGACGCGAAGGGCAAGGGCAGCCCGCTGTTAATCAAGCGCAACAGTCGCGCCATGTTGCCGGAATTACCCGGGCCATAGACCAAGCATGGACGCAAAACGCACCAGTCGCTTGCCGCTGCGCGCAGTTCGGTTTCGATGGCTTCTTCGGCGAGCTTCTTGCTGCGCCCATATACGGATTCAGGATCTTGCGACTGAGTACCACTCGGAGGTAACGCTTTAATCGAGCTCACAAAAACGATTCGCTCAATCGACGGCCGCTCGGCGATCGCTTTAGCCAAGCCTCGTGTCCCCTCCGTGTTCACTCGATAAAAATCGGCGCTAATATCTTCTTCGTTTACTGCCACCTGATGCGCCAGAGCTGCCAAATGCACTACATACTTCACGCTGCCTAGGGCAAACGACCAGTCGGTGTCGGGACCAAGCTCTCCTGCTTGCACCCATTCAATTCGCGGATCAGGATCCGCCGTTGGTAACGAATTCCGGTAGGCTCCTCGAACTGCATAGCCGGCGTCGAGCAGCCCCGCACAAAGATGCCGCCCAATGAATCCGGTTGCGCCGGTAACTAAGATCGTTGTCATGGCTTGGATTATTTAGGCGCCGGATTTGGCCGCCTTGGCTTGTTCAGGCATTGGCATAGCGTCCGAGCAGCCTCACGAGCTCCGGTGAGCGTCGGTGGCTCCAAACGGCGGCTTTCAAGAGTTTTCCCCACAACCGTGCCTTACATGGCCCAGGCCCAAGCGAACAATGGTGGCTCCTAACAACTTGTTCAATAAGTATGAGCCTGAGTTACAGACAATTGCCCCACAGTCAATAATGAACTTCGGCACATACTCCGCCGCTAAAGAAGGGTCATATGTCTCTAGCAGGAAGATGTGAAGTAAGACGTTGCAGTCACTAAGTCCGGTCCGCAAATGCAATTTGTGTCGATTGTTCGGCAAAGAGAAAGTTAAGACTGGCCAGAATCCGGCAAGCCCACGCCGGCAAAAGCCACGATTCATCTGCAGTCGCAGGGCATTGGCGACACCCACTACAGCGATCGCTCTGCGGAACATCGAGAGTTTATCGGACGCCCGTCGTAGCACACTCATGGGGACCCGCGAAGAGCCTGCTCTACTGCGGAACCTCGAGCACCGGTTCGAGCTGCGGGCAGTCCCTATTCTTCAGTTCGCGAGCGCGTTTGACCATCGTCCAAAACACCAAAGCAGAGCTTGCGCACAATTGAACCATACTTGAAATTAGCGCAGCCAGCGCAGCTCCAATCAGACCCATTCGTGGAATCAAGATCGCGGACCCCAAAACTGAAATCGCGGTCACCCCAGCAAATAAAGGCACTTGCACACGAAATTGGGACGCAGCCGTCAAGCCACATTGCATAGCTGTTGTAAGACAACTTACAGTACCAGTAATCATTAACCAGCGCAAAAGGTCCACGTGTTGTGCGTACTCCGGCCTATATATGAGCGCTAGCACTTGTCGTCCCGCCACAAAACTCAATAGCAGGCCTCCCGCACTAATGCCAGCGTAGACAACGGCTATCTTGGCCAGCAAAACCTTAAAGCCAAGCAGATCCCCCTTCGCAAATAGCTTTGAGAGTCGCGCAAACACGGCATACCCCAGCGCATTTACAACCACAAAGCCGCCGGCAGGGAGATAGTTGATGGCTGAATACAGGCCAACGTCACGCGGCCCGACAAACGACTGCAGTAAGTATCGCGGTACGTAACCGTTAACGGACACTAACACTGAAACGATTGCCAATGGAAACGCAACCCATAGCATCTGTAGCTGCCTGCGAACATTCCACGATGGCCGGAAACCGTCGATGCACATGTGTCGCAGCAGGGAAAGGCCGTTTGGACATGCGAGAGCATCCAGTCGCTGTGCCCCAATACGAGCGTCATAAAGAAGCAGTATTGATCCTCTCGCAAGCATCAGACCACATACTCCCCACAACAGCTTCTGCGTGAAATATACTGCTACAGTAAATGCAATCGCTGACAGAACATTTCTCAGGATCAGGGATGTTGCTATTCGATCCATGCGTTCATTGCGCTGAAATCTACCGTAGTAAGTATCGCTTATGGAATCTACTATGTATGCAATCCCTACTATGAGCGTGATGAGCGTTGTCGAACGCCCGTACCCCACAATGCCGCATGTAGCCAGGATCACCACGAGGGACAAGCAAGAGAGAATGAAGCGCAGACCGAGCATTTCGCGAAAAGGATATTTATCAGCCGCGTCAGTAACGAATAGAACGCGCAGCCGAAAATCTCCGAGAAACGCAATTGGGACGGCGACAGCCACGGCTAGGGCGTATTCTCCGACAATTTCGACACTCGCTAATTTCGCCAGAAGTACGACAATTGCCCACTGACATCCCGCATAGATGACGTTGCCACCCAGCGTCCAGATGACATTCCGGGTTAGTGACAGTTCGAGTGGGCTAGTTGTCGGCGATGCGAGCTGCGCACTACTCTCGGCACCACCTTGCTCTGCCGTCTTGGCAGCACTATCCATGACTACCAGTTGCCGCCCGAAGTTACGATCTTCCATCCTAACCACGGACAAGTCACTCCTGTGAGGTTGAGTTTGAGACAGACTCCCACACGTAGATGGCGAACGGATGGTGAGTCTGTCGGGTTTCCGTAACCTTTCGAAACCCCGCATCAACAATTAGGTTATTCATTTGGGGATTTTTGTAAATCAGGGTTGCTTTCCGGTTTCGTTTCTTCAAGGAAAATACGATGTTCCCGATGACAGAACGCATTATCACTTCTGGGAAAGGGTTATATATGTAAAAGTAAGTGTAGGTATCTAAATCAATGAAGTCGGTAGCATCGCCACAATAAATCGTTGTATTTGAGATGCGCGACCGCCGAAGATTGTGCTGGGCAGTCCGAGCGAGCTGCGGAGATAGCTCGATGCCGTCGACTCGCACAAAAGGATACTTTGCCAGTGTTAACATAGCGCCTCCCTTGCCGCATCCAACATCGAGCACTGCATCTGATCGGCAAATGGGAAGCGTTTGTAACAGCTTATCCAGATCCGGTCCTCCCGAATTTCTGTATCCGAACGAGCGCTCCTCTGAAAGACCCATATCCCTTGGGTTCACTCCGCTCAAGTCAATGCTCCGATAAAACATAGTCAACTGATATGGAAGATATTTCCATGACTCCGTATCGCCTGATGCTAGACGTCGAAAGTATCGAAAGACAGCGGGGGAGTTCATCGTGCCCTCGATTGGGTCAATGTAGACCTGTTATTACGCCGTCTTATCATAGGAGCGCGCGTACTCGGCGTAATAGCCAAGCGAGCTCGAGCTCGGGTCCCAATCATTGAGAATCAGGCCCACAACGTTTGCACGATCTGCATCCAGGCGTTCATGGGCAGCGGCCGCTGCATTTCTGGCAGTCTGCCCTGCGCGAACCACAAGGACTATTCCATCAGCGAAACGGCCGATTACTCGCGCATCTGCGACTTGAAGTACAGGAGGAGTGTCAATCAACACGAACTCATACTCCTTTTTGAGCCCCTCCAACAATTCTGGAAATTTTCGGGAATAAAGGAGATTGGCGGAAGCAACTGACGATGGTCCACTCGCCAAAAGAGATAGGCCTGGAACTGCCGTCTCTTGCACGCACGTTGCAAGCGGCTGCGGTGAAACCCCGCCCTGCTGCAGTAAAGTGCTTAACCCGCACTTCGCGTCCAAGGCAAAAAGTTGGTGCAAACGAGGACGCCGAAGGTCGCCATCCACGAGCAGTACATGCCTCCCCATCAAGGCCAAAATTAGACCCATATTGGCGACGACTGTAGTCTTGCCTTCGCCGGAGCCGGGGCTAGTCACGGCCAGGGAATATGGGATAGTTATTGGTCGAGAAAGGAGTAGTGAAGTAACAATGGCGCGGCAAGACTCTAGGACGAGCAAGGAGTCGGATCCCAAACTGGGATGCAATTCGCAAATCTTAGGCCAGAGTGATTGCAAGGAGTCGGGTTCGTCCTGGACTCCTACGCTCCTGGGTTCTTTCCCCCCGATGGTTACTGGGATTCGCGGCAACTTCTTGCGCTCAGGCGGACTGAGTAGTCCGCTTCCGCGTCGATTTTGCAAGACAACTCCGAGTTCCGGAAGGCCGATGTGACGGAGACCATCCCCAGGCTCTCGCATTTTGTAATCGCTTTGTTCGCGTACAAATACCCAGAGCATTCCAGTCGATAGGCACGTTAGTAGCCCGAGGGCGCAATTCAGGAGAAGTTTTGGGCTGTCCGGCCTCTCTGGGGGTACGGCGCGATCCAAAACCCGGACATTGCTGGAGGGAATGGCGGTGGCCAGTGTCGCTTCCTTCACCTGCTTCAACATTGCGTCATAGACTTCCCGATTGCCGTCCAACTCGCGCTGGAGCATGTTGTACTGAATAGCGCGTTCGTCCAGGCCGGATACCAGTGCCGACTGCTTTCTGTAGCCGTCAGTCAGTAAAACTTCGCGGCGGGATGCCTGTAGGTATGCATTCTTTGATCGGCGGACTACACTCTTTTCTTCCTCGCCAATAGTAGTTAACAGCGACGCGATCTGTGCATCCAGGCGTTTCACTTTACTGTAATCGGGCGTGTACGTAGTTGCGAGTTCGGCTTCCTGCCGCCGCAACTCCGCAAGTTTATCTTCGTATATCTGTAAGGGGCCATGGCTCAGCGCGTCGTCGAAGGACGACGTGCCTCCCTCCGGTGATTTGGCGTCTGCAATATAATGCTGGGCAATTTCATAGCGAGACTGTGCTTCGATCCGGTCAGCTTGAGCCTTGGAAAGGGCGTCCTGCAGTTGACTTAACTTCTCTTCCGCCACGTTCTTCTTGTCGGAAGTGAACAGCAAGCCTGAACTTTGGGCGTAGCTCTGCAGGGCGATCTCTGACTGGCGCAGATTTCGCTGTGCATCTTCGAGCAGATGAGCGAGCGATTGGCTAGTGCGCTGGCTCATCTCCCACCGCGATTTCATATTCTGCTCGATGTATTCCCCGCAAAGTTGATTCAAAAAGTCAGCGGCCAACCGCGGACTGGTCGAGTCAGCCGTAATTTCGACAATCCTGGTTTGGCCAAGTGCGCGCACTTTCAAAGTATCGGATAGGCGACTTGCTTCGGACTTTACATATTGATTAGAGTCGGCAGGCCTGCCGGCCAGTCGTCTCAGCCAGGGATCAACAGGTTTTATCTTCTCGGGCAGTTGCGCTTCGAAAGCAGGCATCTTGGCGACGACTGGGTTGAGAACACTCTGGCTCTGAAGAATTTTAATCTGTGTCTGAATGTCTCCATATGCATTTGCCTGACCGCCTTCGTCGCTGACGGGCAAAATTTGCTTCATATTCAGAAAATTGTCATTCAGATCCTGTATCTCCAAAGAAGCCTTCGCCTCATAGAGGCGAGGCAGGAGGAGTGTTGCCAGCACGCCCAATCCGATGCCTGCAAACGCACACAGGCTCAGCAACCATATCCGACGGCGAAAAATTCGCCAGTAGGATTCAATGCCATCGGATGCTGGCGCGTCATTTCCATAGCTGGCAATTTGGACCCCTGGACCCAAGACCAGCGGCGGCTGTTGAGCATCCGAATCTAGACCGAACGTGTGCCGAAATTTCTTCATCTAAATAGCAATTGATTGATTTTTGGAGTGTTTTTGTTTTTAACGGACGACTGCATAGCCGCTCGCAAAGGTTCCTGCTTGAAGAGCCGCTTCGAGGGCGCGAAGCGCGGCGCTCTTGCCTGCGCTGTTCGGAACGAACAGGATGTCGTTTGCGAGGAGCGGAACGTCTGGAGACTTGCCGGAGAGAATACTCGAGAGGTTGACAGGTATCTCCGTCCTCTGACTTGATGTGCTGCTGCGAATGATTTTCGCGCTCTTAGCGGCAGAGGTCCTTTCGAGACCTTCAGACATCGACAGGGCTTGTAGTACCGTTATGCTCTCCCTCTCATTCAGCACGAACCCACCCGGCTTGTGCACCGCGCCGACGACATAAACCAGTTCGGCCCGGGGCACCGAAATAATGTCCGTTGGCATCACAGTTATATTGTCCTGCGGATTTCTTGCCTCGAGTAAAGACTTCACATCAACCTGAGCGGTACTGAACTCACCTGTAGTATCGCTCTTGGCGGAGGGGAGAGGGATCGGTCCCGATGCTTGCCGGCGCGTGATGCTGATCGTGTTTCCGGCATCGCTGCGAAGGCCGCCTGCCCTCGATAGTACTTGCTCTAACGTGCTCGGACCAGTTAGGTTATAGACGCCTGGGATATTTACGGCGCCAAGAACTGAAACTGGCTGGCTATGATACTCCGAGACTGTCACGCTCACCTGTGGGTCATGCACATACTTCCGAAGCCGGTTTGAGAGTTCCGTCTCAACGACATCCACACTTAACCCTGCTGCCTTAATTTTTCCGATCAGCGGCAGATCAATATAGCCTTGTAAATCCACGCGAGCTGTATTCCCGTTGATCTCGTCCACGTCCAGAGTCCGAACAGTGATCTGGTCGTCCGGTCCCAAAACGTATGTGTCGGTGGGGGTGGAGGAAGTCGGTGCTTGCGCGAAACCGCTGCCGACAAGACATGCCGTGACCGTGAGAATATGAACTACGTACCGACAAAACGCGAATACTTGTTGGTGGCTGACCATGGGCCTTTGACTCTTTCTGTAAAGTCTAACTCCAAAAACAGCGGTCATAGTTGTGTTTCGAGGTCGGGCCGCCCCTCTGCTGTAAGGCCAAGGCGGAAGCGCCGCAACTGGCGACGGGTACCACATCGAAGTTATAGACGCTTACGGCAAGAGAGCGCTGAATCAGCTCGATCGAGATCACAAGTTTGGAAGCCGAGTCACGTTTGATGAGGACGCCCTCGATGCCGTCAAGTGCGCCGCCGCGAATTCTTACCCTCTGCCCTAGTTGCAGGAACGGATAAGGAGAGCAACTGATCTTCTGCTCCAGGACTGCCCTGACGTCGTCAATTTCCTTATCTTGGATGGGCACTGCGTCCTGCCGGTTTCCGACGAACTGCACCACGCCGCTTGTCTTGCGCACCTGCAACTGGGCTTCCGCCGAGTTCGGGATTTGGACAAACACGTATCCGGGGAACAGAGGCACGTCCACCGACTTGCGTCGGTCGCTCCAACGATGCGTCTCGGTCACCAGAGGAAGGAAGGTTGTGATACCTGCGTTGCTGAGTGCGCTAGCGACCATCTTTTCATGGCGCGACCGACTCCAGACCGCGTACCAGTGAAGTCCGTTCGCGGTTTCGCTCTCAATAGGCATATGCACAGCTTCGCCCTTTCACTCCCATCTCTGGGGAGTACAGGGTTATCGACATCAGCAGCGAAGAGCATTACTGGCGGTCAACAAACCGGCAGCTTCTTCTTCGATGTCGTCGCCCAGTTGTCCACTTTCTATGCGACCAACCACGGCAAACCCGGCGACCTCATAGCAGGATTCCACCCTGGTCACTCGCCCCTTGCAACAAAAGCGAACTTGG
>Ga0187872_10001002_pt1 | contig 30330 bp, 24 predicted proteins | sample June2016WEW_16_4_FD_132973 | JGI IMG/M metagenome (GOLD analysis project Ga0187872, IMG submission 132973) | Peatland microbial communities from SPRUCE experiment site at the Marcell Experimental Forest, Minnesota, USA - June2016WEW_16_40 | ecosystem: Environmental > Terrestrial > Soil >...
CGACGCCCCGCTCTGGCCGCAAGGATCTCTCCTTCCGGCTGGGGCCTGCTACCGGGCGCTCCGGCGCTTACCCGGACAAGACTTACACTTGTTAGAAGAACGCGTCTTTCAGGACGCACCATGCTTCCGATGCTAGCAACCCCCGCCTCAGAAAGAGATGGTCATTCTCGATTCAGGGCCTGGTGGAGAGCTGCATCATCTGCGGTTGGCCCGTTTGTTCGCATCAATAGCAAGGGCCGCTGGCGAAAGTTGCGCGACGACATCGCGTACTGCGGTAACGCTTGCCGGCAAAGGGCGTACTGCCGCAGGCCGCCAGCGCATGCTTCTGCTCGATGGTGGCTGCGACCCCTTACACTAACAGAGTGACCGGCACACGGTTCACCGCAAAGTCACGTAACATCGTCGGCGCGGTTTTGCTCTTGGTGGCCGGTGCCACCTGGGCGTGCCACTCGACAGCGCGCTCGGAATCCCACCGCCAGATTGGATGGCGGCCGATCGTTTCCTTTTCTGGCCGAGGCGACATGCAAACCGAGTCCTTCGACATCGAGAGCACGCAATGGCGAATTAAGTGGCAGACCAAGGGCGCCGGAGCGCCAGGCGCCGGCCTGTTCCGCGTCGTCGTCCATAGCGCCGTGAGCGGGCGTCCGATCATGGACGCGGTGGACCAGCACGGCGAGGGCCGTGGCATCGCCTATGTGACAGAGGACCCGCGCTTGTATCACCTGGTCATCGACTCCAGCGGTGTCGATTGGTCCATCTCGGTCGAAGAAGCCGTGGTTGGCGTCGTCCAGCAACCACATCCATGAAGGCTCACGAGCGCAGCGGCCCACCCCCTTGTCACAGCTGACAGGAGTTGTATAATTTTTTGCGGCCTTCGAAGATCCGCAGCACGTAAGGCCATTAATCGAGGTGACTTGTATGCCAGACAAAAGTCGCGTAGGGGAGACACCCGGTGGAGTCTCTCGCAGAGACTTAATTAAAGGCGTCATCGCGGCAGGAGCGGTGTCCTCGGGCGCCTACCTATTCCGCAGCTCAGTGGTGCGGGCCGATCAGCCGGCCGCCGGATCGGTGGAACGGCTGGTGACCCTCACCGTCAACGGCCAGCAACGCCGCGTCGACGTGATGAAGCAGGAGACGCTCGCCACCACGCTGCGCTACAAGCTGGGGCTCACCGGCACCAAGCTTGGCTGTGACCGCTCGGAATGCGGCGCCTGCACGGTCTTGATCGACGATGTCCCCCATTACTCCTGCTCGATCCTGACGCACACCGCGCGCGGCAAGCAGATTACTACCATCGAGGGACTGGCCGGCGCGGACGGCAAGCTTCACCCGGTTCAACAGGGCGTTATCGATGAGCAGGGCTTCCAGTGCGCCTTCTGCATGTCCGGTTTCATGATGGCGACCGTCGGGTATCTTAAAGTGAACCCCAACCCGACGCGCGCCGAACTAGCTCATGGCATTTCCGGCAACCTGTGCCGTTGCCAGGATTACGACAAGATCCTCACCGCCATGATGCGTGGCGCCGAGAATCTGAGAAAGGTGACCTAGCCATGTCCACCACGCCGCCAAAAAATCCTAACTATAAGTTAATCGGCCACGACTACACCACGCCGGACCTGATCGCCAAGGTCACCGGACGCGCCAAGTACGCCGAAGACTATCGCGCCGAGGGCATGCTGTTCGCCAAACTGCTACTCAGCCCGATGCCGCATGCCCATATCCGCAGCATCGATACATCGGAAGCCCTCGCCATGCCCGGCGTGAAGGCGATCCTCACGGTGGACGATCTTCCGGCGCCCGCCGACGCCATGACGGATCTGGGCCAGGTGATTCCGGCGAACAAGCTGGGCGAGCGCGGGCTCACCAACGATCCGGTTTATCAGGGCGAGCCGATTCTAGCCGTGTGCGCCGTCGACGAATATACTTGTGCCGAGGCCATCGAACGAATTCACATCGATTACGAGCGCTTGCCGCACGTCGTCGATCCGCTGGTTACCCTGCGGCCCGGAACTCCGAACGCCCGAGCAGAAGGCAACGTATGGGTCCGGCCAGTGCCGCCCGCGCCAGCTAAAGGACAACCGCCGCCTCCTCCTCCCGCGCCCGAGGTGCAAGAGATCAAGTGGACGGAACAGGATTTTGCCGACGCCAAAGACGGCCAGCTCCCCATGGGCAAGGAAACCGATCATTGGTCCTACGGCGATTGGGAAGCGGGGCTCAAGAAAGCCGACCTGGTTCTGGACGAAACCTTTGTGACGCCCAATACCAGCCACCAGACACTCGAAACCCGCACCGCGATGGCCTACTGGCAAAACGGCAAGGTGTACGTGCATTGCTCGACGCAGAGCGTCTCGCAGACCGTTCCGGCGATCGCGCGCTGGCTGCATCTGGAGCCGAGCGACGTCGTCGTAATCAGCGAATACACCGGTGGCGGTTTCGGCAGCAAAATCACCAGCGCGATTTCGGCCATCATTCCCGCGCTGCTCTCCAAGAAGACTGGCGCTCCGGTCATGATGCGCATCAGCCGTGAGGAGGAGCATTACATCGGCCGCGCGCGGCCCAGCATCCACGGGCGACTCAAGGTCGGATTTGCGAAGGACGGCCGCATCACCGCCATCGACATGTTCGTCATCTGCGATAGCGGTCCCTATGATCCGCAGGGTGACGCCAATCAATCCGGCCGTATGGTTTCCCTGATGTACCAGCCTCCCGCCATGCGCTGGCGCGGCCTGTCGGTGCTCACCAACACTCCGCCGCGTGTTTCGCAAAGCCAGCCCGGTGGGTTCCAAGGCATCGTGCTGATGGAACCGATTATCTCGAAGGCTTCACGCAAACTGGGCATCGATCAGGTGGCGATTCATCGCATCAACATGCCGGAAGGCAAAGCGTCGATCGGTCCGCCGCTCGGCAACGGAAAGCGGCTCTACGTCACCAGTGCGTTTATCAAGGAAGCACTCGACAAGGGCCACGAGGCGTTCCGCTGGGAAGAGCGCAAGGCTCAGCCCAAGCGCAGCGGCACCAAAGCGCGCGGCATCGGAGTGGCTACCAGTTGCTTCGTGGGCGGCTCAGTGGGATTCGATGGCCTGTTCGTCATCAAGCCGGACGGGAAACTTTACATTCAGTCGGGCATTGGCAATTTGGGCACTGAATCGGTCAGTGATTGCCATCGCGTTTCCGCGGAGGTTTTGGGCGTGCCATGGGAGAAATGCGAAATTACTTGGGGTCACACCGGGCGCAATTTGCCGTGGAGTTGTCCTTCGGGAGGCAGCCAGACCACTCACGCGATGACGCGCGCGGCCTATGTGGCGGCGCTGGATGCCAAGGACAAGCTGCAGCAGATTGCGGCCAAAGATCACGGCGGCAAGCCCGAAGATTACGAGGTCGCGAACGAGCGCGTCTTCCGCAAGGGCGGCGGGGCAAGCATGACGTTGGCACAAGCGGCCCAGCGCGCGATCGCGCTCGGCGGTATCTACGACGGCCATGAGCTGCCCAAGGGCATCAACAAATTCACCGCGGCGTCGGCGAAGGCTCTCGCTGGCCAGGGATTGCTCGCCGTGGCGCGCGACACCATGCCGCGCGACGGCCAGACGCATTCTTATGTAGCTGGCTTTGCGGAAGTAGAAGTGGACTTGGAAACCGGCAAATACCGGATCCTGGATTATCTTGCCGTGGCCGATGTCGGCACGGTGATTCACCCGCGCGCCTTAGGAGGACAGGTGCTCGGCCGCTCCATGCTCGGCGTCGGCCATGCGATTGGCCAGAAGTGGGTTTACGATCAGCACTACGGTCTTCCAGTGGCCAAACGGTTCCACCACACCAAACCGCCGACCATTCTGGATGCGCCCGAAAACATGGCGTGGCAGGCCGTGGGCATTCCCGATCCGGAGACGCCGATTGGCGCGCGTGGAATTGGCGAGCCTCCTGTCGGCGCAGGTTGCATGGCGGTTCTCAATGCGCTGTCTGACGCTCTGGGAGACGACGTGTTCCGCCGCGCCCCCGTGCTGGCGGATACAATCCTGGCTTCGCTCGAAGCGGGCCGGCCAATGGAAGAGGGCCTCACGGCCCACATATAAGGAGAGACGAACATGGCGATCATACGCGATATCATGCCGGCCTTCGAGCTCTTTCAGCCGGCCACGGTGGACGACACGTTGCGCCTGCTCGACCAGCATGGCAAGGACGCCTGGGTGATGGCGGGCGGCCTCGATACCTTCGATTGGCTGAAGGATCGCATCAAGCGCCCGAAAGTGGTGATCGATCTGAGCCAGGTCTCCGAGCTCCGCGGCGTGCGCGAGAAGGACGGAGGCCTGGAGATCGGCGCCATGACCACGCTCACCGAAGTGGTGCGCCATCCGGTGGTACGAGAAAAGTTCAGCATCCTCTCAACCGGCGCGGAGGCCGCCGCCTCGCCCCAAATCCGCAACCAGGGCACCATTGGCGGCAACGTCTCGCAAGACGCGCGCTGCTGGTATTATCGCGGGGGATGGAAATGCTATCGCGCCGGCGGCAACATCTGTTTCGCCGATACGCCCACGGCGATCAATCGCGAGCACGCCATTCTTCACGCCGATCGCTGCGTGGCGGTTAACCCGTCCGACAGTGCGCCCGCGCTGATCGCGCTCGAAGCGCAGATGGTGATCCGTAACTCGAAGGGTGAACGAGCGGTCAACGCCGAAGACTATTTCATCGGACCCGCCATCGACATTACACGCATGACGGTGCTGAGGCCCGGCGATCTGCTAACCGCGATTCGCGTCCCCGCCACTTGGGCTGGTGCGCAATTCTACTTTGAGAAAATCCGCGACCGTCAGGTTTGGGATTTCCCGCTGATGAACGTCGCTTCCGCAATGGTGGTCAACGCGACAGGCCAAATCGAACGCATCCGCATCGTGGTGAATGCCGCGGCAGCTCATCCGCTCCGTCTCACCGCAGTGGAGGACGCGGTCCGAGGCCAGCCCCGCAATGCAGCTACGGGCGTGATGGGTGGGAAACTTGCCGTCGCCGGCGCGGTGCCCCTGCGCTACAACGGCTACAAAATTCCTCTGATGCGGAATCTCGTCAAGCGCGCGATTAGCGGCGTGGATGGCGATGCGAAGGTGACCACATGGGCGTAATGGAGTTCGCGACAAATCCGTTGGGGCAAACGGTGCCCATTCATGTAGCGTTTTACCTGATCTGGGTGGCGGCCATCGGCGGGTTGGCGTTTCTGATTGTCCACGCCATCTACGTGGCATTCATCGCCAAAAAGGAAGCGCACGCCGAGTATGTTGCCCCGGAACTGGCGGCGAGGGTTCCAGAGAAAGTGGCCCGGCACAGTCTGGCTGCGCGCCTGTTCCACTGGATCATGGCGCTTGCGATGTTCGCGCTTTTGATCACTGCGTTTCTTCCCAAGGTGGGATACCAGTTCCCCTGGGTCACGTATCACTGGATCGCCGGCCTGGTGCTCACCGCGTCCATCGTGTTCCATATCATTCACGCGTCTTTCTGGATGGACTTCTGGTCCATCTGGCCGGACAAGATCGATATCGAGGACGGCAAGAGACGCTGGCTGCGCGCCACCGGCAAATCGACCCCCGCGCCCCGCAAATTCGCAAAGTATCCGATGGAAAATAAGATGTATCATCTGATCATCGTCCTGGCGGGGCTGTCGGTCACCTTGACGGGCGTGTTCATGATGAAGCGCGTGCGGACTCCGTTCTTCACCCGGAATCCCTATCTCTTTAGCGACATGACCTGGGGCCTGATGTACGTACTGCACGGTCTGGCCGGCGTGGGACTGATTGCCCTGATCATGGCTCACATCTACTTCGCGCTTCGGCCCGAGAAGTTCGTGATTACCAAGTCCATGGTCTTCGGCTCCGTCCCGCGCGAGCATTATCTGGAGCACCACGATCCCGAACGTTGGGCAGTCACGAAGTGAGTAACCAACTCTCCGAGAGCTGTAGTGTCATTGAAGAGTGCTACGAATTCATGTTGGCTTACGCGGGGCAAGGCTTGCCCGCGGAAGGCAGCGGGCGCGACGGCCTGATTCGCGATTTTTTGGGGCGGGCCGCAGGGGCTCTGGCCGGCTTAGAGGATGCTTACGCATCTATTGCTCAAGGGCGTGCTGGGCCGTATGCCGCGTTTCAAGCAGTGCTGGCTCGCGATGCACGCGATTCGCTGGTAGCGGTGGAACTGGTGCTGGCGCAGCCTGCCATTAGCTCGCAACTGATCGACAATCTGAACGCGAACATTCACCTTCGCGCTCTGCTGACTGACCTTTTCCTGATCGACGAAATCCTCAAGGGGAGCCAGAACCAGGAGGGTGCTGCCGGGGCCGCTCACTGACCCCAAGTGGGGGTGTCACCTCAGGGACTCCGGCAAACCGAATGATCCCAGACGATTGAGGTTTCCGAGAGACACAATTATCCGTACTTGGCGAGCTCGTATTTCGCGATAGCTTCCCGATGCACTTCGTCCGGGCCATCCGCCAACCGTAACGTGCGCGAATTCGCCCACGCCGACGCGAGGGGAAAATCTTGTGAGACGCCTGCGCCGCCGTGCGCCTGCATCGCCCGATCCAGAACCCGCAACGCAACGTTCGGCGCCACTACTTTGATCATCGCGATCTCCGCCCTGGCCACTTTGTTCCCGAAGGTATCCATCGTGTAAGCCGCTTTCAAGGTAAGAAGACGCGCCTGTTCGATTTCCATCCGGGACATCGCGATATCCGCGCGGATGGTCCCCTGTTCCGACAACGTGCGTCCGAAGGCAACGCGCGACTTTACGCGCTCGCACATGGATTCGAGAGCGCGCTCCGCTACGCCGATCAATCGCATGCAGTGGTGAATCCGGCCAGGGCCGAGCCGGCCCTGTGCGATCTCAAAACCGCGCCCCTCGCCCAATAGGAGATTGCCCACTGGCACGCGCACGTTTTCAAACAGCACCTCGCCGTGACCATGCGGAGCGTGATCGTATCCGAAGACCGTAAGCAAGCGCTTGATGGTTACGCCTGGCGCGTCCATCGGCACTACAATCATGGATTGCTGTTTGTGCTTGGGCGCCGACGCATCGGTTTTGCCCATGAAAATCGCCACTTTGCAGCGCGGATCGCCGGCCCCGGAACTCCACCATTTGCGCCCATTGACGATGTAATGGCCGCCGTCGCGAACAATACTGGATTCGATATTGGTGGCGTCGGAAGATGCAACGTTAGGCTCAGTCATGGCGAAGCAGGACCGGATCTCGCCGGCGAGCAGCGGCTTGAGCCACTTCTCTTTCAACTCAGGCGACCCGTAACGCTCCAGTACTTCCATGTTCCCCGTGTCGGGCGCCGAGCAGTTGAACACCTCCGGACCCCAGGACGAACGGCCCATAATTTCGCAGAGCGGAGCATATTCGAGGTTGGTGAGCCCTGCCCCGCGTTCACTCGCCGGCAGAAACAGATTCCATAGCCCAGCGGCGCGCGCCTTCGGCTTCAACTCTTCGATGACCGGAATGGGTTGCCACCGATTCGGGCCTTCACAGTGCTGTCTGTATTTCGATTCGTTGGGATAGACGTGCTCCTCCATGAAGGCGGTTACGCGCTTCTGAAGATCCTTTACCTTGGGTGAGAATTCGAATTCCATCTTCCTTGTCCTTCACCGATAGGTGCGAAGTGCAGGTTCACAGAGGTGCGGGATGGTATTGAAAGAATGCAGCCGCAAGCCGCCATCCTGCAGCCGCATCACCGTGCAAGATGTGTTGTGCAGCACGCCCGCCAGGCGCATGGCCCGCTCGTCATGGATTTCCATGGCCAGCGCGGTCCATATTCCGATCGGAGTCGCGGAAGTGAACACCACGATATTCTCGTCGCGCTCCGCCGGCTCCAGCTTCAAACGACAACCGATCACCCGCTCGCGAAACACTTGCCAGGTTTCGCCATCATAGGCATGCCGCCCACGCATCCATGCTTGCACAACCTTGAAATCGCAGGGCAGCCAGCGGCGATTCACATTTGCATCCGGGTCCTCGGCCGCCGCGCGCGCTTGCGCCACCAGCTCCTGGTACTCCCGCTCAAATTCCGAATCCTCTGCGCACAGCTGAGGCGCCAGCGCCCGATAGACATGCGTCAGGTCGAACTCGTTCCAGCCAGGCTCCCGCGCAATCTCTGGAAAGCAGACGCCCGCTTCGCAGTAGACGCCCTGCACTTGCTCCGCGGTCTCCGCCTGGCGCACCAGAGCACCGGAATATGCCGCCGCGAAGTGAATCTTCTCGGAGACGAAATGCTCGCCTAGGAGTCTCGCCTGCCGCCGCCCCAATTCGGACAGCGAGTCGTAGGCTTTGCGCGTTCCGGCCTGACCGTGCCGAACCAGGTAGACGCGGCTCATCGCACCTTCTCAATGAGCGATGCGGCCAGACGGATCAGTCCGCGCACACGCCGGTCGAAGGTACGAAAGCGCTCGTCCTGCGTCTGCCCTTGATGAAAACGATAGTAGATCTGTTGGAGGATCACGGCGAGTTTGAAGATTCCGAGGACTTCGTGGTACCGGATATCAGTGAGGTCGCGTCCGGTTCGCTCCGCGTATCTTTGCAGAAACTGATCGCGTGTGTACCAGCCGGCTTGTGTCGTCAACCCGGGCGTTGCCGGATGTGGATCATCCTCGGCGGCGACGCTGGCCCACGCCCAGTAACACATCGTCAGTCCCAGGTCGGCTAGGGGATCTCCAATGGTTGTCATCTCCCAATCGAGCACGGCCTCCACACCGGCGCCCTCGGGCCGCAGCATGACATTGTCCAGCTTGTAGTCGTTGTGTACCAACGTTACGTCAACGGACGGCGGCAAAAACTCGTGCAGCCATCGGACAATGCGGTCCATGTCCGGTATTTCCTCGGTCTTGGCACGATTCCAACGGTCCGCCCATCCGCGCACCTGCCGTCCCACGAAGCCTTCCGGTTTTCCCAGAGAGTTCAGCCCCGGTAGAGAAACATCGATCGAGTGCAATCGCACCAGGCAATCGATGAAGGCCTCGCTCACGAGGCGCGGATAATCCGGGATAGCCATTAACTCGCCCGGCACTGAATCTCGAAGGACGAGTCCGCGCCGGCGCTCCATCAGGAAAAACGTGTTCCCGATGACCGATGGATCTTCACACAACAGGAACACCTGGGGCGCTTCTGGAAAGTGCGGATTCACCGCATGCAGCACTCTGTATTCGCGCGCCATGTCGTGCGCTTTGGGAGCGACCGGTCCAAGCGGCGGACGTCTCAAAACATATTCGCGCACGTCTGTTCGAACTGAATATACAAGGTTGGAATGGCCGTGCGGAAATTGCTCAACCTCCACCTGGAAGGCCCCTTCAGGCAGGTTTTTGTCCAGATAATCGATCAAGGCCGCGCGGTCGAGCTCTTCGCCCGGACGGACGGTTGAGGTGTCAAATTCAAGCGCCACGAGTACCAATGGGATCTTATGATATCAGCCCGACTCAGCTACTTGGCTGGTTGCGAGCCTACGTCGAGAAGCAGGTCCAGGGCATTCGATATAACTCTTTAGGCTGCGCATCAAGAACGCCGCATCCGACAGCGCGACTCCGTCACTTCTTCGCCGACAGCATCATCTTCACCAGCTGCTCGGTTACGTGCGGCTCCAGTCCTTCCGTGTGACCTTTGCCAACGCGAACAACATCGGCCACCACGCGGCCGTCTTTGCAATGCGGATATTCGAAGACTTCAGCAGTGCCGGGCCGCGGCAAGCGTCCCCAAGCGTCGGAACCCGGATCCTGGCGCGTGGAATCGTACACATATCCAGCCTGGGTATCGATCACGTCCGCGCGCCGGACTCGTGCACGGCAGCCTAATTTCGTGGCCCAAGGCGACGCGTCGGGAATCGGTTGATCGCCCAGTTCATGCTCGCCCGTCTCAAAGATGAATGAGAACGTGGCGTCTGGAGGTTCGCGCAGTGGCGCCATGGCGGCGGCCAGGCCAGCAGCGCCGGTCGGAACACCAGGAGGAGGGGTTGCGCCAGGGCTTCCCACGCGAGCCGCGGTGAAAAAGCTCGCGGGAATCGGAGGCTGCGGACCCAAACGGCCGCCCGACAAACTCAGCCAGCCGGTGATTCTCTCTTTAAAGAAATCAGTGCGCACTAGCCGGTTGGAGGTCATCCCACCTTGCGAATGTCCCACCAGCCAAAAGGCCTTGATGTTCTGCTTGCCGATCTGATCGTAGACCAAAGTGACGATGTTCTGCAGGTACTCATCGTCCATCGGAGACCACACCCTGGTCGGCGTATTCGGAGTGGCGATGACCAGGCGATACTTCTTCGCGTAGTCCACGATGGGGAAATAGTGGCGCTGCCAGTTTCCGTATGATCCCGCGCCATGCAGGCTCAGAACGAACGTTACCTTTTCGCCGCGCTTCAAGTCGCAGGGAAAATCGAGAAAGAATTTGCGGCCGGTTTTTGGTTCCACCGCACTCCCTTGCTCAATCACCATCTGGCCCGGACAATTGGAAGCGGGACAATGCAGCGGAGGTGGAATCTGGCAGGTAATTCCGGCCAACGATGCGGGCGAAGCATCCTTGGCATATTGAGGAATCGCTGCAATGGCAACCAGGGCCAAGAGGCTGATTAGATGGTATGGTCTCATTTCCCGAGGCTCCTTTTTTGGGCTCACTTTCTACCGGTCGATCGTTTGAGATACTATCACACGAGAGCGTTCATTTGAAGGGAACTTGCGAGACCACAGAACGTTTGTTTGACACGGCGGCTGACCTGTTTTGGCACAAGGGCTATGCCGCAACCACAACCCGTGAAATCGCTACCGCCGTGGGTATTCAGCAGGCGTCCTTGTACCATCACATCGTAGGCAAGGAGGATTTGGTCTACAAGATCTGCCTGTCGTCGCTGGAACAATTCCTGGCGGATGTTCCGTCGGCGGTCAGCGTGGTGGCTTGTCCCCTGGATCGGATTCGGGTCTTGATCCGCACACACCTGGCAACTCTACTGCGGTGTCAAAAACGTAATGTCACGTTATTGACGGAGCTTCGCGCCCTTTCGGTTCCCCACCGCAAGCAAGCGATTGCGTTGCGTGACCAATATGAACGATTCGCGCGGTCCACGATTGAGAGTGCCCAAACAGCGGGCTTGATCCGGAGTGATGTCCCGGCCAAGTATCTTGCTCTTGCACTCATGAGCGTTTTGAACCACTGTGCGCTATGGTTTCGCAAGGATCAGGCTCTCGAAGAAAATCAACTCGCCGGCATTTTCACCAACGTGTTCTTAGAAGGGGCTGCGACCAAGGTGGCACGCCGCTCACTGAGTTTGCCTGGCCTACAAGCAGTGGCCAAGAAACCTGCGACGCGAATTCGCAAACCCAGAGCAGGTGAGAACGGGCAGAATCCGGCTCTTACTCGTGCACTGGATGCCGCAGTCGGGCTCTTCTCACGCAAGGGCTATACCGCCACCAGTACCCGGGAAGTCGCCGCGCTTTTAGGAATTCAGAAGGCTTCGCTGTATTACCACATCGATAGCAAAGAAGATCTTCTCTATACGATCTGCCGGTCTTCGCTGGAGCAGATTCGTCACGACGTACAGACCGCGATCCGGGAGGTTGAGGATCCGCTGGAACGCTTGCGCATGCTGATCACAAGCCACATCGAGAGCCTCTTGCGAGACGAGGCGAAACATTCCACCACGTTCACAGAGATGCACGCGCTATCTGCGGATCGCTTGACGGAGGTCTTGCGGCTTCGTGATGCGCATGAGAGTCTTCTGCGTTCTGTTCTACAGGAGGCACAAAGCGCAGGGGTTCTGCGCAATGATGTCGATGCGAAGTACCTTTGCCTGGCACTGCTGGGCATGATGAATCGTGTCACGGTGTGGTACCGCCGTGGCGGACCTTTATCGCCAAACCAAGTGGGGCAGTTGTTCGGGGTGATATTTTTAAGCGGTGTACTTGGGAGGCGGAATGATTCACCCTAAAAGCAATCTGACAAGCCGGCGTCAAGCCATTCGATGGCTAGGCGCTTCGGCAGTTGGCTTTTCTGCGATCGGCATCGCCCTGGCCGAGGATCTGCCGCTCAACACTACCGGGATCGAACATTTTGGAATGACCGTGCCGGACCCGGAGGCTTCCGCGAAGTTCTATGGGCGAATTTTCGATGGCCAGCTGTTTCAGGAAAAGGATCCCCCTCCCAGGTTCTACGTCAAGCTCGGTACCGGCTACCTGGCGTTTGGCGGAACTCCGACTGCCACTCCCAGCATCGATCACTTCTGCACCCTCATAAACAACTATCAGCCCCAGGAGATGCGCAAGAGCCTGGAAGCTGCCGGCGTTGCGCTTGGACCTGGTCCGTTTGGAATGGCCACCGATCCCGATGGCCTGCGGCTTCAACTGCTACGCGTGCCCGGCGGCCTGGCCAAAACCATCATTCCCGCGTTTCGTCTTTCAGAAGAACCAGCGCTGTTTCAGGCCGTGTCGCCGGACCACGTGATGCTGCATGTCTCGGATTTGGATCGTTCGGCTGAGTACTATCGGAAGCTGTTCGGCGCTGAGGTGTCGCGAACAAAGAAGCCGGAGCGCGTCTGGTTCCCAGTTGCCAAGACCAAGCTCGGTTTGGAACTCGCCCCCGCGGGCGAAAAGCCGAGCATCCACCACATCTGCGTTCGTGTCGCCGGCTTCGACAAGAAATCGGCCATCGAAAAGCTGAAGCGCGCGGAGGTAGGGAACTATGTCTCCGAAGAAGGCTTGCTGACTTTCCGCGATCCGAATGGGATGAGGATGGAATTGAAAGGCGAATCCTAGGCGCCATCGAGGAATAAAATAGTTGACCATGTGGTCTCGAATCATCATTAGCGCGATCGCAGCGATTGTCGTGGCCTGGGGCGACCAGCCCGTCTCGCGGCTGATCGATGCCGCAATGAACGATGATGCATCCGCCGTCCGATTGTTGATCCAGCAGAAAGCAAACGTCAACGCACCGGCGGTGGACGGAACTACGGCGCTTCATTGGGCGGTGCGCGCGAACAATTTGCCCATGGTGGAGGAATTGCTCCGCGCAGGCGCCGACCCCAAGGCATCGGATCGATATGGTCTCACCCCTGTCTCGCTGGCTTGTTCCAACGCCAATGCCGTCATTCTGGCACGGCTTTTGGACGCCGGCGCCGATCCGAACTCTCCCGATCCGCAAGGGACTACCGCGCTCATGATTGCGTCGCGCACTGAGGGCGGAACGGAGGCGGTAAAACTGCTCTTGGAACGCCGGGCCGCTGTGAATGCTAGGGACTCCCTGCAATCCACTGCGCTGATGTGGGCCGTGCGGAGCAACCATCCGGAAGCAACGGAGCTGCTGATTCATCACGACGCCGAAATCAACGCACGCACGCGGAAGGGGAACCCTCCGGCGCGACGTCCGCCGGGAGCTGGTGGCGGATCGCATGGAGTCGGCATCGTGCGCAGCGGCTGGCCGGATCGCGGATTTCAGGATGCCACGCCCGGCGAGACGACCGCGCTCTTATACGCCGCTCGCGATGGCAGGATCGAGATCGCGCGGATGCTGATTGCGGCCCATGCCGACGTGAATCAGCCGGAGGCGAACGGGGTTGGTCCGCTGCTGATGGCGATTACCAATAACCACGTGGATGTTGCGCGCTTGTTGCTCGACCACGGAACCGAGGCGAACGCTACGGATTGGTGGGGTCGAACGCCGCTTTGGGCCGCAGTGGAACTTCGCGATTTGGATGTCAACAAAACCGACGACAACGGCGTGGACCGCCCGGCCGCGTTGCAACTGATCCAAGCGCTTCTCGATCGCGGCGCGAACGTAAATGCACGAACCAAAGAAGTGCCTCCGCTGCGGCGCTGGATCATGCCCCTGGGCGATCTTTCCTGGGTGGATTTCACCGGCCAGACTCCGTTCCTGCGCGCGGCCTTATCGGGCGATGTAACGGTAATGCGGCTGCTGCTCGAAAAAGGCGCCGATCCGAAACTAGCGGCCTTTTCGGGTACAACTGCGTTAATGGCGGCGGCTGGAGTGAACTGGGCTGTGGGACAGACCTACACCGAGTCGAAAGAATCGTCGCTGCAAGCGGTGAAACTCTGCCTCGAAAAGGGCGCCGATGTAAACGCTAAGAACTCCATGGGACTCACCGCCGTAATGGGTGCGGCCAACCGGGGATCGGACGACATTCTGGAATTTCTGGTGAAGCAGGGCGCTGCGCTCGACGTGAAAGACAAAGAAGGACGTACGCCGCTGGCCTGGGCGGAGGGCGTTTTCCTCGCTACGAATGCACCACAAAAGAAGCCGAGCACCATGGCTCTGATTCAAAAGCTGATGGGTCAATGAAAGCCATACTCACATTCGTAATCGCAATCGGGTTTGTAGGAACCGTCCACGCTCAAGAACGCGCATTGCTAGACCGATATTGCGTCGGCTGCCACAACCAAAAGACCCGTACTGCCGGACTGATGATCGACAAATTAGATCTCGCGCAGCCCGGCAACAACGCGGAGGCCTGGGAGAAAGTGGTGCGAAAAATTCGTGCCGGCATGATGCCGCCGAGTGGTTTGCCGAGGCCCGATCGCGCTACTTTGGACGCTTTTGCAACCCAATTGGAAACTGAGCTGGACCGTGCCGCCGCAGACAAACCACATCCGGGAACCACCGGACTGCATCGCCTGAATCGCACCGAATACGCCAATTCCATTCGCGATCTGCTCGCTCTCGAAATTGATCCAACCACGCTGCTGCCCGCCGACGATTCGAGCGAGGGCTTCGACAATATCGCCGACGCGTTGGCGATCTCTCCCGCGTTGCTGGAACGTTACGTCGCCACGGCCACCAAACTCAGCCGGCTAGCGGTGGGTGATCCCGAGACCAGCCCGTCCACGGTCACTTATCGTGTGCCATCCGATCTATCGCAAAGCGATCACATCGAGGGTTTGCCGCTCGGGACGCGCGGTGGAATCCTGGTGCGCAACGTATTTCCGTTGGATGCGGATTACGCTATCAAGATCCATGCCAGACCTCCAGCGATCGGACTAGGCTCGCCAGGTTTTCAAGACGAGGAGCTGGAAGTTACTCTCAATGACGAACGCGTCAAGTTGGCGAAGGCCACGCCGTCTTTGGATTTGCGGATCACGGTGAAGGCCGGACCGCAAGAGTTGGGTGTGGCATTCATTCGAAAGAATCCGCCCGGCGCTGACGATCTGTGGCAGATCTTTCCCAACAATTCCGCGATACAAAACGTGGCCATCACTGGACCGTTCAATGTCACGGGCGCGGGTGATACGCCCACAAGGCGGCGCATCTTCGTCTGCCGCCCTGCCACTCCAGACGACGAGATGCCTTGCGCTAGGAGGATTCTGTCCACGCTGGCGCGGCGCGCCTATCGGCGTCCGGTGACAGATGCTGACTTGCAGACGCTGCTGAGCTTTTATGAATCCGGGCGGAATAACGCGAATTTCGATGCTGGAATCGAGCAAGCGCTTGCTCGTATATTGATCGATCCCCGATTCGTCTTCCGCTTCGAGCGCGAACCAGCCGACGTTCCCGCAGGTGGTGTTTATCGGATCAGCGATCTGGAACTCGCTTCGCGACTGTCGTTTTTCCTTTGGAGCAGCATTCCCGATGATGAGCTGTTGGATCTGGCGATTCAAAACAAACTCCATCAACCCGGCGTGCTCGATCGCCAGACGCGGCGCATGTTAGCAGACCCCCGCTCGGAGACTTTGGCGACCAACTTCGCTGGACAGTGGTTGTACCTGCGTGAGCTGAAGAACCAGCGCCCGCAATCGCCTGTCTTCAACGACAACCTGCGCGAATCCTTTCAGCGCGAAACCGAATTGCTGTTTGAAAGCATCGTCCGGGAGGATCGGAACGTAATTGACCTGCTGAATGCCGACTACACGTTCGTCGACGAGCGCTTGGCTCAGCATTACGGAATGCCGGGAATTCACGGAAGCCAGTTCCGCCGGGTGGCTATTCAAGAAGATGCCCGCCGCGGGCTGCTGGGCCAATCCAGTTTTCTTCTGGTGACTTCGGTAGCCAATCGGACCTCTCCGGTGGCGCGCGGCAAATGGATTTTGGAGAATATCCTCGGAACGCCGGCGCCTCTGCCTCCGCCGAATGTGCCGCCACTCAAAGAGAACGAGGGCGCGCCGCAGCCCACCTCACTGCGTGCCCGGATGGAAGAACATCGCAAGAATCCGGTTTGCGCCGCATGCCACAAGATCATGGATCCTATCGGATTCTCGCTGGACAACTTCGATCTGATCGGGACCTGGCGGGCGGACGAAGCGGGCGAGAAGATCGACGCGAGCGGCCAACTGGTGGACGGAACGCGACTCGACGGGCCCGCTAGCTTGCGAAAGGCTCTTCTCGGCCGCTCGGACGTGTTCGTCCAAACCGTCACCGAAAAGCTGCTGACTTATGCGACCGGCCGCGCCCTCAAATACTACGATATGCCGGCGGTTCGCTCCATTGACCGCGAGGCCGCGAAGAACGACAATCGCTTTTCATCGCTCATACAAGGCGTTGTCAACAGCGATCCATTCCAGATGAAAATGAAGCGATCCGAGCCTCCATCCACAGGAGAACAGCCATGAGATTCATCACCAAGAAACATCTCCCCCGCCGTACGTTTTTGCGGGGCATGGGCGTCACTATCGCGCTGCCGTTGCTCGATTCCATGGTGCCCGCGCAAACACCGATGGCTAGAACGGCGGCAAATCCTGCCAGCCGCTTAAGCTGCATCTACGTGCCGCACGGCGCAACGATGGACAAATGGACTCCCTCGGCCGAAGGTTCACAGTTTGGCTTCACCGAAATCCTCAGCCCACTGGAGAAACTGCGCGATCGAATTTGCATTGTGTCCGATCTTGCGCATCCCGCGGCGGGAGGAGCAGGGTCGGACGCTGGAGCGGATCACGCGCGATCGGCCGCTGTATTTTTGAGCGGAGTTCATCCGGAAAAGGAGACTATCCGGGTTGGGCCCACTATCGATCAGATCGTCGCTCAGCGCCTCGGGCAGGATACCCCGCTTCCGTCGCTGGAGCTCTCCGTCGAAGACGTGGCCTTGAGCTGCGGCTCTGGCTACGCCTGTGCGTATTCCAATACCATTTCCTGGAAGACAGCCGCGACGCCTCTCCCCATGGAGAACAACCCGCAAGTAGTGTTCGAAAAGCTCTTCGGCGACGGGAGCAACAATGCCGACCGGCTGGCGCGAAAACGATTAAGCCGCAGCTTGCTCGATTCCGTGATGGAGCAAGTGGCATCCTTGCAGATGGATCTGCCGCCCTCCGATCGCAACCGGCTTACCGAATATCTGGATGACATTCGCGAGATCGAGCGCCGCATCCAAAAGACTGAGGAGCGTGCTCAAGTTGACTTGAAATTGCCAGACTCTCCGGCAGGCATTCCTGAATCGCTGGACGAGCATTTCAAAATAATGTTCGACATGCAAGTGCTCGCGTTCCGGGCACAGATCACGCGCGTGGCCACCATGATGTTCGCTCGCGACACTAGCGGCGCGGTCTACCCACAGAGCGGCGTGCGCGAAGGCTTCCACGTTGCTTCACACCATTCCAACAATCGAGCCAACATGGACCGGTTTGCGCTGATCAACAAGTATCACGTGCAGATGCTGGCCTATTTCCTGGAAAAGTTGCAAGCAACTCCCGATGGCGACGGCAACTTGCTGGATCACTCGATGGTCCTCTATGGCAGCAGCATGAGCAACGGCAATCAGCACGACCACGATCCATTGCCTGTTGTGCTTGCCGGTGCAGCTTCCGGCCAATTGAAAGGCGGGCGGCACCTGCACTATGCTCCGCACACGCCCATGTCGAATCTCTTGCTGAGTATGCTCGACAAGCTCGGCGTCCCAGCGGATCACCATGGCGATAGCACGGGCAAGCTGGAGATTTAGTGGAAGTACTGCAGTAGGCTCCGACTCTGGGGCTTGGTCTGGTCCGGAGACTCGGTTTGCGCCCAGGCGACGGCTCCGTGCACCAGCTCGTACCGGACAAGCGCTGGGATAATCTCCAGGATTCATTTGGGAACGTGTTGCAAATCGCGCTCGCCTTCGTTGCAGATGAACTCCATCAGTTCGTAGTCCTGAGCTAGCGCCGACACCTTCTTGACCTTCCAAGGCTTAACGTAGGAGCCCGGATCGTCGACAGTGATCTCAACCGCCAAATGCCCCATATCCGGCCGCGTGTACCGCTCCATGATGTGAAGCATCTCGCTGGACGGCAGACCCGGCATGCCGACCCAGACCTTTCCATTGAAACCCACCGTGTCCACCACCAGCGTGTCGCCCTCCCAGCGTCCGATCGAGTGGCCGAGCCACGTTGGATTGGGGTCCTTTGGGTGCCCGCGCCCGTCCATATAAACTTGCCTGGCAGGCTCGCCCTCATAGAGCATCACTAAAGCCTTGGGCGTCTGCACAAGTTGATAGGGGAACACAAAAGTGGACATGATCACTCCCAATGGCAGGCAGTGCCCCGACGGGATGTCTTTGCCATGGTCCTCTTCCCGTTGCTCCAGCACAGCCGCGGCCCACGGCAGAGGTTCTGGTTTGGCGAATCCGGCCTCTGTGGGGATGGCCGGGAGCCACACGCCGGACAAATCTGGCTTGCCGTCCGGCATGCGCGGCGCCGGCCCCGTCAGCGGCGGTTTCCGCGAAAGTGGATTGTCGAAAAGGGCGCCAGGATTGTCCCCCAAGGTGTTTTGTGGATCGAAGTGGAGCCGAATGTCAACACGGAAGGTTTGGCCCGCGCCGACCAGTACGTTTTGCTGTTTGTATGCTAAGAACCCCGGGCCGCTCGCCGCCAGCTCATACGCGCCGGCCGGCAACGAGCCAAGCATGTAGTTGCCATCGTTGCCGCTCACCGCCGAGAACGTCACGCCGGTCACCGTATTCTTCGCCTGAATTTTCGCTTTCGCAACCGCAGCGCCGTCGTCGTCGGATACCTTCCCCGCTACACTGCCTCCATTTTGTGCAAACGCAGCCGACGTTAACAGGAACAACGCGATTGTACGCACGCCCTACCTCCCCTCTACTTGGCGATCAGTATACTACTCCGCCGCAACCTCACAGCCAGGCTGCTGTGCAGTGCGTGGAAAGTCGAGGATCGGCTCGGTCTAACCCGAGCACTGCGGCGGCGCCGCCTATGGCCATGGCGGTGAATTGGAACGGGTGAAAAGTGAGTCACATGCGGCTTGGTCTCGATAACCGGCGCACTAAAAAGTTGCCACTCTCATCTGCCGGTCAGCACGGCCGTGGCGGAGCAAGTCCGCATCGGTCCGCATCGCTCAGTCTTCAAATGTGAGCCCGCATCTCCGCTATGCAAATGTACTTGTCACTGTCTTCCCGAGGACGAGTACGCAAAGGGCCTCTAATTCGAGGGCGCGGCGTTCTTGAAGTGATAATGGAACAATGCTTGCGTTCACTGACGGACCAAAGTCCCTTTCACAATATGAGGTACAGGATTCACGCGCATTGTCCACGCCTTCGTTGTTGATTTATACAGAGATGATTGAAGCTAATATCACCGCCGCGCTGCGAATGATGAACGGCGATGCGAGTCGGTGGCGGCCGCACCTGAAGACTGCGAAGCTTGCCTACACTATGCGCCGCCTGGTGGCGCGCGGAATCAAGTTGGCGAAGTGCGCAACCACCTTGGAGCTGGTGGCGGCGATCGAGTCCGGCATGGAGGATGTGCTGGTCGCATTTCCGCTGATGGGTCGAAATGCAGCGCGGGTACGGGAGATTGCAGTGGCTCATCCGGAGCGGCGGATCTCCACGCTAGTAGAAAGCGTCGATCAAATCGATGAATGGCGGGCCAGTGCGGTGGGCGTGTTCGTTGATCTCAATCCGGGCATGGATCGGACGGGGATGGCGGAGGACAACTTCGAGGGAATTCGCGAGTTTATCGATCAGATTCAGAAGGCGGGACTGCGTTTTTGCGGGTTGCATCACTATGATGGACAAATCAAGAATGCCGACCCAGCGGCGGCGGCGGTGGCTTGCGAGGGTTACTCAAGGCTGGTGGAGTTAATTGCGTGTCTCAAGCGATGGGGGATCGAGGTGAAGGAAGTGATTACGTCAGGCACGCCGGCGATGCCGCACGCGCTGAACTTCGCGCCGTTCGGCGCAGGGGAGTTTGTGCATCGCGTATCGCCAGGAACGATTATTTATAACGACCGAAGCAGCCTGAAGGAGTTGCCGGATTATGGGTTTCTGCCAGCGGCTCTGGTCTTGTCCACCGTCGTAAGCCGTCCACGGGAGAATCGCGTGACTTGCGATGCCGGTCATAAGGCCGTGTCGGCCGATGCCGGCGTGCCGACTTGCGACGTGATGGGGTGGCCGGGGCTGATGGGGCTGAAGCCGAGCGAGGAACATTTGCCCATCGAGGTGCAGAGCGGCGAAACGCCATCGCGCGGGCAGCTGCTTTATCTGTTGCCCGCGCATGTGTGTCCGACGGTAAATAACTTTGATAAAGCGGTTCTGGTGCGCGGTGCGAAAGTGGAGTGTGTTGTACCGGTTACGGCCAGGGGGCGCGAGGTGTTTGTGACGTGACAGGGGGGGCTTGCGTTGCTCGTCTCGGCGATATATCTTATGTTGCATGCAGACGGAGGCGTAGCGATGGATTTGACGAAAAAGGCGAGTGCAAAATCTGCGCGGTACCTAGGGTGGTATCTGCCGCTTATGCTTGGGTTCGTGTTGGTGCGGCCCCATGCCCTACTGCAAGCTTCGTCTAACATCGCCGCGGTGGCCGACGCGGCTAAGGCCGATGATTTGCCCGCGGTCCGTTCGCTGATCAAGGAGCACGCGGACGTCAATGCGGCTGCCAACGACGGCTCTTCCGCCCTCCTGTGGGCGGCATTCCACTCGGACGCGGAAATGACAAAGGCGCTACTGGCGGCGGAAGCCCGGGTAGACACCCCGAACCATTACGGCGTAACCCCTCTTCTGCAAGCCAGCCGTAACGGCGACGTAGAGGTGATGCGGGCGTTGCTGGATGCCGGAGCCGACCCCACGCGTTGGCGCCCAGAGGGCGAGACACCGCTGATGGCTGCATCGCGCACCGGCCGCGTGGACGCCGTCAAATTACTGCTTTCGCGTGGCTCGTTCGTCAACGCCGCGGATCCGTATCAGGAAGAAACCGCACTCATGTGGGCGTCCGCCGAAGGTCACTTGGAGGTAGTGAAGGCGCTGCTGGCCGCGGGCGCGGATCCAAACCTCAAGGCGCACGTATCCACCATCACGGAGCGCAAGGACGCCGACCATCCATCAGGCGGTTTTACGGCACTGATGTTCGCGGTTCGTCAAGGACACGCGGATGTCGTTGAGGCGCTGATCAAGGGCGGCGCTGATCCGAAGCTGACTAACGCCGATGGCGCGTCTGCGACCGTTGTTGCCATCGTCAACGACCGGTTCGATCTGGCCAAAGAGTTGCTTGACCTGGGCGCCGATCCCAACGATGGGTCCCTGTTCTGGGCTGTTGACATGCACGACGGCACCACCGACATGCGCGCGCACGATGGCTCGCGGATGCAACCCACCCATCCGAATAATCTGACAGCCTTGGGTCTCGTGAAGGTGCTGCTCGACCTCGGCGCGGACGTGAACAAGCCGTTCGTCGGCGCGTTACACTCCACCACGCTATGCTGTGGCGCGTCCATCAATAGCTCGCCGTTTTACCGCGCTGCGACGGCAGCCGACGTGGAGGTCCTGAAGCTGATGCTGGCCAAAGGCGCGAAGATCGAGTGGAGCCCCAGCGAGACCAAGCCGAAGGACGGCAAACCTGCCGCTCCTGGCCGCCCGAATCCGAATATCGGCAAGACGCCCATAATGGCCGCCATAAAAGGTGGCCAAGGCGCACCCATTGCGGGCGGACCCGGTTTCACCCGCATTGGTCCGCCGGAGTTCCGCGAGCCCGGCAGCCGCGATCCGCTGGAAGCGCTCAACATGCTCCTGGCGGCCGGGGCCGATCCGAACGCCAAGGCGCCCGATGGCAACACCCCGCTACACATCGCCGTGCAAGAGCTGCAAGTGCCGATGATTCGTACGCTCGTCGCGGGAGGCGCGAAGCTGGATGCGGTGAACAAGGACAATCTGACACCGTTGCTTCTAGCCGAAAAGCCCAAGAAACCGGACCCCCTCGACATGGGGGATCAGGACGTGTATAAACCGAAGCACAATTCGAAAGAGGAGGTCAGCGCCGCCCTGCGTGAGCTGATGCACCTTGGTCCCAACGATCCGGCGCCGCAACCGCCTCCGCTGCCGGCGACCGACAAGAAGAGCGACGACAAGGAGAAGAAGACCACCGCTACAGCGGCAGCGGCAGTCCCCAGCGCGCAATGAGGAAGATCCTAATCACAACGGCTTTGTTCAGCATCGGAGTAACCGCTCCGCTGCTGGCCCAGACCGCTAGCGCGCCAACAGCAAAGGGTGGGGCAACCGCCGACGCCAAATACCGCGCGTTCGTGAATCAATATTGCATCGCGTGTCACAGCAAACGCGCGGCGAATCCCGCGGAGGCACCGGTCAATTTGGAGGCAGCGAGCTTCGACGATCTTTTGGGCCACGCCGACACTTGGGAAAGAGTCCTGCGTAAGCTGAGTGTGCGGGCCATGCCGCCTCCGGGCGTTCCCCGGCCTCCTGAGGGCGAGTACGCGGCCTTTACGAGCTGGCTCGCTGCATCGCTGGACCGCGCCTGGGAAGGCCACAGCACGCCGGGCCGCTATGTCGTGCATCGTCTGAATCGAGCCGAATATGCGAACGCGGTCCGTGACCTGCTCGCGGTCGATATCGACGTTACTGACCTCCTGCCGACCGACGGCGCGGAATTCGGGTTCGACAACATCGCGACGGCTCTCAAAACGTCGCCGCTGCTACTGGAGGGATACGTGAACGCGGCCGAGCGCGTCAGCGCCATGGCCGTGGGCGATCCGCAAGTGAAGCCCGGGACTACGGAGCATTCCATCAGTCGCGAATTCAGCCAGAACGGATACATCGCCGGGCTGCCGCTCGGAACAGTTGGCGGCACAGTGGTCCATCACGTCTTTCCGGCTGACGCCGAGTACAAGCTGTCGGGCCGGCTGGTGCGAGGCGTTCAAGAAGGCTACGCCGGCGTAGAAGGAAATGACACGCCGTTCACCTTCGTCATCACCGTGGATGGCGCCGAAGTGTATTCGGCTCCGGTTGGAGGTCCCGCCGATGACGAGATGCAGGCCAAGGATTTGGCCGCGGCGCAACCAGTTATCGATAAAAGGATGACGGGGCGCGTGCGGGTCAGCGCCGGTCCTCATGAGGTCGGCTTTACCTGGAGAGAGCGGCCGGCCAAGTTGCAGGATGTCTGGGAGCCGTCCAGGCGCGACAGCCAGGAAGTCCACATGGTCGCTGGCTTGCCGAGGCTGAGGACTGTGTCCATCGACGGTCCCTATAACGTACGTGGGCTGAGCGAAGGCCCTAGCCGGCAAAAGTTATTTGTGTGCCATTCCGGAGCAAGCATCAGCAGTGTTGCGGCCCAAAGCGTCGCATTGAAGACGACCGCCCGGGGTGCGACTCCCGATGAGAACACCTGTGCGGTGAAGATCCTCACCAATTTCGCGCGCCGGGCGTATAGGCGCCCTGTGACGCCAGCCGACGTCGAGGCCCCGCTTTCGTTTTACAAGCGGGCTCGGCAGGGCGGCGGCAGTTTCGACGATGGGATTCGCGCCGGCGTAGCGCGCGTTCTTTCCAGCCCCTATTTTTTGTATCGAATCGAGAGCGACCCGGCTGGCGCCCACGCCGGCGTCGCGCATCCGGTCAGCGACGTCGAGCTTGCCTCGCGCTTATCCTTCTTCTTGTGGAGCAGCGTTCCCGATGAAAAGCTGCTGGACCTGGCGGCAGCCGGGCGGCTGCGGGAGCCGGAAGTGCTGAGCGCTCAGGTGCACCGCATGCTCTCTGACGACCGCTCGGACGCTCTGGTAAACAATTTCACCGGGCAGTGGTTGCAGCTCCGCAATCTGGAGTCCAAGGTCGTACCGGATATCCTGATGTTTCCCGATTTTGACGACAATATCCGCAAGGGATTCCGCACCGAGACCGAGATGTTCTTCGGCTACATTTTGCGTGAAAACCGCAGCGCCCTGGATCTTCTGAACGCGGACTACACCTTCGTCGACGAGCGGCTGGCCCGGCATTACGGAATCCAGGGCGTCTACGGCCCGCAGTTCCGGCGCGTGAAGCTCACCGATCCCAACCGCCGCGGTCTGCTGGGGCAAGGAAGTATCCTCGCGATGACGTCCGTCGCCACCAGAACCTCTCCGGTTTACCGCGGCAAGTATGTGCTCAGCACTTTCCTGAACACGCCCCCGCCTCCTCCGCCGCCCAACGTACCCTCGCTGGACGAAAGCAACAAGGACTCGAAAGTCCCCAAGACGGTGCGCGCGCAACTGGAATTGCACCGCAAGAACCAGCCCTGCGCCGGATGCCATCGTGTCATTGATCCGGCCGGGTTCGCGCTTGAGAACTTCGATTCGGTGGGAGTATGGCGCGACAAGGGAGCCGATGGCGCTCCGCTGGACGTCGCGGGCACGCTGGCGGATGGAACCCAGGTCAACGGGCCGGTGGCGCTTAGGGAAGCAATTGCGAGCCGTCCCGACGCCTTTGTGACCGTCGTCACCGAAAAGATGCTGACGTACGCGCTGGGCCGTGGGCTGGAGCCCGCCGATATGCCGGTGGTTCGCCGCATCGTGAGGAAGGCCGCGCAGAACGATTATCAGCTTTCCTCGGTTATCATGGGAATAGTGGAAAGTGCGCCATTTCAGATGCGCACCAAGTTGGAAGCGGTGGAAACGGCCGGCGGACCGGCCCAGAGCGTTAGAGTTGCACGATCAAGTAATACTGCACGACCAAACAAGGAGCAGCCATGATCATTACAAAGAAGCATCTTTCGCGCCGTACGTTTGTGCGTGGCGCTTTGGGCGCAACCATCGCACTGCCGTTCCTGGACGCCATGATACCGGCGCTCTCCGCAGCCCCGAAATCACCGTTCCGCTTCGGTTCGGTCTACTTCCCTTGTGGCGTGTTTCCCACTACCTGGCATCCCGATGCGGAAGGGAGCGACTTCGTCTTCAAGCCGGTCATGCAGCCGCTGGAGCCTTTCCGGAATCAACTGGTCACGGTTAGCAAGATGAAGGCGCCGTGGGGCGAGTCGGTCCACCTCGGCGCCAGCTCTGCGTTCCTGAACGGCGTAGGCCCGGCCGTCCGCCGCGACGGGAGGGGCGACTCTTTCGGAAAGATTGAATCGAAAAAGACCGTCGACCAGTTCGTAGCGGATCAAGTGGCAGCTGATACACCGCTGCGGTCCATCGAAGTCGGCACCGAGGATATGGGCACCGCCGTCGGAGCCTGCGACGGTTTCGCTTGCACGTTCTTCAACACCTTATCCTGGCGCGACGATGAAAGCCCGCTGCCGGTGGGCATCAACCCGCGCGTCACCTTCGAGCGCATGTTCGGCGAGACGGATTCCACCGAACGGCGCTTTGCCCGCCTGAAGGAAAAGCAGAGCCTGCTCGATTCGGTGACCGAGGAAACCGCGAAACTGAAACGCTCGCTGGGAGCGCCCGATCGCGCCATCCTCGACGAATATCTCGGCAACATCCGCGACGTGGAAAACCAGCTCCAGCGGATGGAGACTCGGCTCGGCACCATCACCGGCAATCCCGAGGCGCCGGTGGGGTTGCCCGAAGCGTTCGACGATCACATGACCATCACGTACAATCTGATGCACCTGGCGTATCAGGGCGACATCAGCCGCGTCTTCACGTTCATGACGGGTCATGAAGCCAGCGACCGCGCGTACGGGCACATCGGAATTCCCGAGCAGCATCACACCATCTCGCATCATGGCAATGATCCCGAGAAGCTCGCCAAGTACGCTAAGATTGCCACGTATCAAATCCAAAAGTTCGCCGATTTCTGCGACAAGCTGAAGGCCACAAAAGAGGGCGACGGAAACCTGCTCGATCACTCCCTTCTCTACTGGGGTAGCGGCATGAGCAACGGCAATCAACACGATCGCAACAATCCGCCTGCGGTGCTCGTTGGCGGAGCTTGCGGCCGGATGAAAGGCAACCGCCACATCGTGGCGCAGGATACGCCAACCGCGAACTTGCTGCTGGCGATGGCGCACGTGGGCGGCGCGGAGATCGACAAACTCGGAGCGAGTACCGGCAGAGTCGATCTCTAAGGACACTTCTCGGCAACGCGATTTACCGCCGTGACGTTGATGCCGTCCGCACCGTCGGCGCCGATCAGGAGCCCGCTGACGGCGACCCGCGAACCGGCCAACGCATCCAGGCGGGTCACGACGAACTTGAGCGCGATCGTGCGGCTGCCGAGCGGCCTTGTGGCGTCCCTGTCAGGAGCGGCGCGTTCCGCTCGCTCGGGCGTTGTCGCTCTGGTGACCACCCAGTCGGCCCCGCTTCGAGCCAGACAGCCAACCACGCGAGCGAGCGCATCCGACGGGAGCTCCGTGCGTCCGTCCTTCTGCACGATCTGCACGTCGGCAATTTTATCGCGCCGAAGCTCGGTGTTTCCCGCAGGAAAGCCGTTGGATTTCAACATGAGCGCGACGATATCCCCGTAGGTGGATTCGCTGAGGGAGCGGGGGCTGCCGTTCGGCATGTTGGCGCTGACGAACTCCAGCAGATCACCGGCCGTTTTTTGCGCGAAACTCTTCCAGAATGCGTCGCCCACCAGCGGCGCCTTGCCTTCTGCCGCGAGTGCATGACACCCCGAGCAGCTCTGGCCGAAGGCAGTGACGCCCCGGGCGGCTTGAGCCTCCGTGTACACACCGTCCCAGACGGTCCGGGGCCGGGCGCCGGTCTGAGCAGTCGCAAGACTCCCCGTAACTGCTGTGAGCACGAGTGACAACAGGCCAGCCAGCCGTAAGACGGACGCCGAATGACGCAGTCCGCCGCCCACGGACCACCGCTGGGGTCGAACAGACATGCTGTCCATTTCGTGATCGTGTCAGGTAACCGCAGCCATGTCAAGCCGTAAAAGTGGGCGATTCAGGGTCGATCGTGCTTGAGTTAATTCGCAGCTACTCCGCCCACGGTAGACGATCCGGTCCCGCTGCATCCGGTGGCGCCAAACCGGAGAAACTTCTGGATCCTTTTGGCGGTATCCACCTCCCCGGTGTAAATGTTCCCCTTGCTGTCCACGCTCACCTGATGCAGGTAGTGGAATTCTCCAGCCGCCCGCCCATGGCGTCCGAATTGACCGAGCTCCTGCAGATTGCTTCGGTTCAGAATGTAGATTGTCATATTGGCGTTGTCGCCCACATACAGGCAACTCTGGGCCTTATCCGTGGAGAAATTCATTGAAACTGCTGTTCCAATTATGTTGGTGTGATCACTGACAAATTGTTCGGCAACGAAACCGCAGGTGCCGATCTTGCCGGTTGGATTGCTGCACGGCTTGCCGAGTGTGGGGTCGTTCTTATCAAACACCTGGATGCGGTCGTTCCCCCGATCGCAGACATACATCTTGCCGTCGTTGGCGATCTTCACGCAATGTACGGGGTTCCGGAAGAAGGCCGGCTTTTTGTTGCCCTTGGAGGAGTCGGCGATCCACGTCCCCGCCGCCTCAGCGCCCTTATCGTCAACAGGATTGTTTCCATAGGCGCCGAAGTGGCCGATATATTTTCCCGTGTTGGCATCCACGATCAGAACACGGCGGTTTCCGTAACCGTCGGCGATATACAGTCGGTTGGTTGCGGGATCCACCACCATGTCAGCCGCTAGATAGAGGAGTGGCGTGCCGTTGATCCCTCCTCCCGTGTCGTTACTGTTCGGCCCCCCGGGAGTTCCGCCGATCCTCATCTTGAAGTTGCCGTTCATATCGAACTTCAACACAAACCCATCGCCCCCGTCCTTGTGTGTCGTCCAAGGCGTAGGTGCGGGTCCTCTAGTCCCGCCGCCACTCGGCGCCGCGTTGTTTCCCGAAATCCAGACGTTGTCGTTTTGGTCGATGTAAATGCCGTGCTCGTTGTTTGGCCAGATGCAGCCCGCCTCGGCCTTACATTTGCCGCCGATAAAGCCGGGATCGGACGGACCGCCCCAGGCACGCAGCAGCTTGCCGTCGGAATCAAACTCCAGAACCGAGGGAGCGGCTTTGCAGCAATCGGACACGGGGCCATAAGCACGCTCCTGGCCGAGGCCGTTGATTGGCTGACCCTTATCATTGGTGGCCCCCCGCACTGGCCCTTCCAGTCCAGCCTCGTCTGTTGACATGGTGCGCGGCCGGTTGTAGACCCAGACATGATCATGCGGATCCACATAGAGCCCGCCGATTTGGCCAAGCAGCCAGTTGTTGGGCAGCGGCTGTGGCCATGAAGGGTCCACCACGAAACTCGGTGTTTTCCCGGTGCTGGATGCGTTGTATACGCCCGTTTGCTTGAACAAGCGGTCCAGAGAACCGCTGTTCTTCAGCACGTTGCTACCGGGATCGGCGGCGCTGAGCAGACCAGTGATGGTCAAAATCATCGCAGGCAGTATGATCGAAGAAAGCTTGGCCACAAGTTTGCGGTGCATCATAGTCGTTGTCTCCCTACGCTCCAAGTTGCGACGCCAAATCCACTATGTCGGTGGACACCACATCGAAATCCCCCGGCTTAGCATTATCTGCTTTACGCGTGGGTCCGTATTCCTTGGGCCGGTGAATAAATCCAGTCCGCAGACCGAAACTGCGCGCGGACATCAGATCGCCGGAGTGCGCCGCACACATCATCACTTCTTCGGGCTTCAGCTCTAATAGGCCGACCGCCGTGAGGTACGCTTCGCGATCGGGCTTGTAATGCTTGGCTAGCTCGGCCGAAAGAATGAGATCCCACGGAATACCAGCGTGCTTGGCCATGTCGGAGAGCAGGGCGACGTTTCCGTTCGACAGAGGCGCAATCGTGTACTTCTTCTTGAGGCGTGTGAGACCTGCGACGGAATCAGGCCACGGCTTCAGGCGGTGCCAGACTAGGTTCCAGTGGTCCTTTTCCGCTTCCGACAGCCCTTCGATGTGAAATTCCTGGAGCAGGTCTTCCAGCAACGCGCGATGCAAGTGGTCCAGATTGGTCCAGGGCATCTCGCCTTTGCGCACCTTGTCCATGGAAGGCGCGTAACCGGCCCTCCATCGATCGGCAAAGCGACCCCAATCGACGGTGAGGCCCTTGGTCTTCTCCCATGCCTTGCCTTCCTCGATAATCGATCCGCGCCAGTCCACCACGGTGCCAAAGGTGTCAAATACGAGTGCTTTCACCGAAGGCACAGCACGCGCCGAATCCTGGCCCCTTGCGCCCCAGGCAATCGCCGCCGCACCGATGCTCGCGTTTTTCACAAGCTGCCGACGTGTCATATCCGAGATCCTGGCAAACCACTATATCTAACGGCATCAGCGAGTGCGCTCGGACGGAATCGTGCGTTCATTTCCAAGTAGCGCGTGATCCAGACAGAATCGGCTGGCACAAGCCGACATCCCAGTACTGATCGGCACCATGCTTACTCGAACGCCGTTTCCGAGCTTCACGTTCTCCGCCGGACTCTCATCGCATGAAACACCGGCGCCTAATTCGAGGCCCCGGAGCCTTCGGAAGGATAATCTTTGCTCACCCAGTCGGTGTGCAAGTTGGTCGGCAAGCTCACTACCCGTACGTGCGTGAATCCGAGCTCCTTCAGCGTGCGATACGCGGGCCGAATGTTCGGACACTTCACCATCGGGCAGCAGCCGCAGTAAATGACGAGATCGGCATCTTTCGGCAGCTTTGCAACAGCGGTTTTCAGCGCTTCAATCCCCTCCGGCTTCGACGTCGGACCGGCATTGATGGCATGCACGATGTGCTTGCCCTTATACAACACCGGAAACGCCACCGACAAGAGGACGGGAGCCTTGCCCGATTGAATCGCCTGCGCAAGCTCGGCCGGCTGCAACAGCTCGCCGGCAGCCCAGGGATCTGAGGCCGCTTCCTGACCAAAACAACTCCAGCAGGCCAAGCCCAAAATCGCAAGCGCTTTTTTATGGTTCATAACCAAATTCTCGAACTCCTTTTGATGGCTACCCGGCGGCGAACGGGTTCTCTCTGCTCGGCCAGCCAGACTTCGCGCATGCCGCCTTCCCCGATCTGCTGAAGCAAATGATAGCTCCGCTGCACCGATGGTGCGAGTGGCGACATTCCTCGGTTGCCATTTGAATCAATTATGACTCAGTAACCTGGGGTGAACCCCTCCACTGAGACAATCCGCGATTGACACACCTGCCATTTAATGATTTTCGCTACTCAAACAGCCTCTTCTCCTTCAAAATAGCCCTCGGCTGGTGAAGCGGAGGTGGGC
>Ga0187872_10001004_pt1 | contig 30314 bp, 49 predicted proteins | sample June2016WEW_16_4_FD_132973 | JGI IMG/M metagenome (GOLD analysis project Ga0187872, IMG submission 132973) | Peatland microbial communities from SPRUCE experiment site at the Marcell Experimental Forest, Minnesota, USA - June2016WEW_16_40 | ecosystem: Environmental > Terrestrial > Soil >...
CGGTGTGGGGATTCGTCCAGGGGGCCACGCGCTACAGCCAGACCATCCCCTATCAGGACCAGCGGATTGCCATCGACCGGGCGGCTGCGAAGGTTCTGGACATGGCTTTTTGAAACAGGCCGGGGCCGGGTGACAGACGGCCTCTTTTTTCATTGACTGTAATGGCAAGCGATATATAATCAAACGGAAGTTTCAAATCGCGTAAACACACAAAACGGAAAGGAAGGTTGAAGAGATGGCAACAGCAACGCTGGGATTGACGGGCATGAGCCCCCGGCAGAAGCAGGACTTGGACCGCTATCTGACAGCGCCCCCGCCGGATGACGACGACGACATCATTGAATCGGATGACGATGACGACGATGACGATTCCGATCTGGATGAGGATGAAGACGATCTGGATGACCTGGAAGAGGGCGAGGACTGCGACGATGAGTCTGATGAAGACAACTTCGCAGAAGATGGCGACGAGGAAGACGAAGACTGATTGTCTGGTTTGATCGCCTGAAACAATCACAAGGCAACAAAAAAAAAACGAAAGGGTACAACAAGCAAATATGTCAAAAAGCAGCGCAGCAGTTGAAACAGCAACACGGGAGATGACGTGGATCGAGCAGGCCATGCAGGAAAATCCCGACCAGATACTCAGGCTGGACCCGGACGATGAGAGTCAGCTTCTCATCATCACGGAACCCTATGAGGGGCATCCCTTCGGACACAACACCCGTCCCACTCCGGCGGTCGGGGATAAGTCGCTTGCTGCGCTTATCCAGAACATGGAGGAGCTGACGGATGAGGGCAGCAACGACTTTGGCCAGTTGCAGCCGTGCGCAGCCGTCCTGAATGAGAACGGAGTGGCCGACCTGTATTTCGGTTTTCAGCGTGCCCGCGCCATGCAGACACGCAATCAGCAGCGCCGCGCAGAGGGTTTGCTTCCCTTTACCCTCAACGTCATCATCACGAACCGGCGTCTCAGTGAAGATGAGTTACTGTCTCGTTCACTCGCTGAAAACTCATTCCGTTCTGACCCCACCCCTATGCAGGTTGCGGAACTGATTCACTCCCTCCAGGTGCAGAACATGGGCGTGGTGGAAATTGGGAAGAAAATCGGCAAGTCAGCCGGGGCCGTCTCGACTTACAGCCGGTTCAACCTGCTCCCGGCCAATGCGAAAAAACTGCTGAACTCCGGCAAGATGCAGTACACGGGCGGGGAGAATCTGGTTGCGATGCTGCCCAAAGCAGCGGAGTTGAAGACTGATGAGGATGGCAGCGTGCTGGCGGCGGCGCAGGCCAAAATCAGCAAAGCAGTTGACAAGCTGGTGGAACAGGGCAGCGGGTCCGTCAAGTCGCAGGCTGCGGCAACGGAGGCGAGAGAGAGCGGGGCTGCCAGTCGGCAGCGTAAGGTGAAAGAGATACTGTCGGAGATTGTCTCTCAGATCGAGAAGGAAGAGGCCGGGTCGCTCATCGCTAACAGGCTCAGGGCTGTTGAGAAGTTTGTCAACGGCGGCAGCATGAAGGCGCTGGTTAAGGCGCTGGGCGAGCGTGCATCACACTCCTTTATATGACTTTGTGAACAAAAATGAAAACACTAATTGAAATTGACTGGGCCATTGTCATTAACTAAAATGTGGCAATCTGACATAGCAGGAAGTGAGAAGTGAGCAACCGAACGAAGCGTGCGGCGGCATATGCGAAAGCTGCAAAGCTGGCGCACGCAGCGTATCTTGCGGGGAAGATAAAACCTAAACGTAAGAAAGGGAAGTAAAAATAGTGGCGTCGCCTTTGCAATCTGACATAGTGGGAGGAGCCATCGCAATACTGGGATGGCTCCTCCTGTGGTGGGCAGTAATTGAATTAGTGCATCGCGGAAAGGGGTAAATCAGATGTGGACTGTGATTGCTTCGCGGCCGCTTGGAGAATATAGAGAAGAAAGTTTATGAGTTTTTCTGTTGTAATCCCATCCGGCAGCCTCTCCAACCTGGCTGCCTGCGTCCGGTCGATTCGTGAGGCGGGGGAGACGTGCCGCATTATAGTTGTCAGCAACGGACTTGACAGTGACAGGCTGGACCGGGATGCATCTCCCGTGATGAACCGGGAGACTATTTCCATGTTCAATAACAGAGTGGATTTTACCGATGGAGCAATCCCGTTTGTTTTTGCGCGTAACGCAAATATCGGTATCCGCATGGCGGGCAGTGACGATATAATTCTTATGGGCGACGATTGCATGCTGAAGACTCCGCATGGATTTACTGCGCTCTCGGCTGCAATGGAGGATCATAAGCGTTTACATTTTGGTATCACCTCGGCCGCGCTGAACTTTGTCGGCAACCGCAACCAGTACCCGCTTTCTCACATAAATTTGCATGTTCCTGCATTCCGTGACGAGCCGCGTATGCTCTGCTTTCCGTGTGTGTATATCCCGCACAGCACGATTGAGCGGGTGGGGCTGATGGATGAGCGGTTTGTTGATTACGGCTTCGACGACGATGACTACTCATGGCGCGTGAGAGAAGCGGGGTTGAAGCTGGGCGTATGGGATGGCTGCTATGTGGATCACAGAAAATTGCCGTCATTCTGGAGAACGGGCGCGACAGCGGAGACCCTGGGCCTTGAAAAGAACCTGAAGCGATTTATTGAAAAGTGGGGACTTGACAATCACGGGTTGTCGCGAGAGAAGTCCCCGTTTGCTCACTTGTTTCCCGCCATCACCTGATGTTACGCGGGCCGAATGCACTCGCAAAGTCAAACGTAACACAGACCTCCGCAATCAGCCAGACGATAAAGAAGGCCCATCCCACGAAGCCGAAGGCTGACCACATGACATGTTTCAGCCGTCTCCTCATTACTCTTCACCTTCCTGTTGCGGGTCGTCAGCCTTCAGAAACTCATCAATGAAAGCATCCAGCTTGGCAGGGGTGTTGCCGATGGTATCCCAGATGGGCGCGTGGGTTTTCAACACGACCGTGATTGCTTCCTTCCCGCTCTCTTTCAGGAAGTCATACACGCCGCGCCCCGTCATCCCGGCTTGCGGCCACGTCGTAATCGGCCCCGCGTCAATCAGCCACTGCGCGAAGGTTGCCCCGCCCAGCTCCTGCCCGTAGTTGAAGTGGTGTATCAGCGTCGGGGTGATAGCGGTCAGGAACGGTGTCAGTGGTGAGGCGGGGGTCTGGGGGATGGCAGCCGGGGGCATGGATGGCTGTTGTTGGGGCTGCATGGGTTGCTGTTGTGGCTGCTGGCCCATCGGCATCTGTCCCTGCTTGAGGGCAATGACCGTCGTGAGCAGGTTGCGAACGATACTATCCGCGCCTGCCATGATCGCGGGGGCGTTGCGCAGGGCCATCTCGATCAGAGTGTCGGAGAACTTGGTTTTCCCCCCGGCCCCGCCTTCCGGGTTTTCACTTACTGAATCGTTTGTCTTGAATCCCAGATCTGCGGCAACTTCTTTCAATTGCTTCAGCTCTCCCAGCATCCCCAGCAGACCTCTTGGCCTCTCTTCCTCATCCTCCCGCCTGCGACTCGACAACAGCTCAAACATCATTTTGCGGGTGTCTGCCAACTCAGAACGAAGCATTTCCTCCCGGCGGTTGGCAGCATCCCGGTCGGCCCGCATCATTTCCATGATCGTGTCGCTTTTGCCATTGCTCCCGTTCATTGCAGTCGCCAGCCCCATAACCTTTTCAACCACTTCCAGCGGATTGTTGTTCTGTGTGTTCGAGCGGGCCATGTCCTGCATCGTCTCGCGCATGAAGCCGATTGTTTCTTTAGCCCCCTCTTGTATTAACTCCATACCCTTCAACTCCGCATTCATTCTGGAGTCGGGCTGTTCCGGTCGCTGGGCTGCCTGCGCGGACAAGTCCATGATTCTTTCACTCTGCCGTTCCGTTATGTCGAGTACTCTGTTCAATGCTTCTGCGTTCGCCATATCACTCTCGCTTTGTGGTAAGTCAAGGTCTTTGTCCGTCAGTCTGCCTTTGCTGCGTGCCCATCCGATGAATGTTTTGTTAACCGGGTCGCTTGTATCAAGCAGCCTGTAATCCAGCACAGGCGGGTAGTTGTCCAGATCGCGGGTAGTCTTGAAATGAACTATCCATCTGTTCGTGCTGCCTTCGTTGATCGTCAGGTAATAGTCGCCCGATCCGAACTCGGCCATGAAATCCTTCTCAAAGTTGTTGATTGAGTACGGGCAGGCTCCGGCGATAATTTTTATGTTCTTTTGCGCTTTGGGATCATATTTGGTTGCGACCCATGCAGGCCATGTTCTGTAGAAGTAAACAACCAGAACATTGAGTTCTTTTTCGTTTAGCTCGTGCCACCACTTTGCAACCTGCTCCAGTTTTGCGTTTCTGCCGCCAGGTAATACCGGGAGCACTTGGCCGACTGGCCGCGAGCCGATGGGCAAGCCATCTTTACGCGGGCGTCCTGAGTTTTCGCGTGGGCCTCCGCGTTTACTCTTTGCCTTTTCTGGCGTAATTACTTCTGCTGTGTCTGCTACGTGCATGTTTGGTTTCCTCGCGATGGGATGACTATACCATTACACATTAACAGCGTTGATTATAAACCAACTTGGAGCGTAGGATTGCAGGCGATGAGAGTCTCCCTCGCTTCTCTCGCCGCATTGGGCAGTTGCCAGATACCGCTGTCCATCGCAGAGCAGCAGGCTTGCAATACGCAGGCGTCGCAGGCCGGGGTTGTCCCGGCGGGGTTAAACGTGCCCGCCAGCTGGCTTACGGGGGGTATGGCGGTTGGCTCTCCTCTTATATCCACGACGCCGGCGCCTTCGACTCCTGCCCCTGTCCTTACTTCATCTCCTGCCCCGGCCCCCGTCCCGACTCCAGCCCCCGCCCCCGCCTCATCGCCTTGCGGTCCCCAGCCATCCAACACGGACCCTCTCTATCCCCAGTGGGTCAACTGCATGTATCCATCTGCGGTTGCTTTGTCTCCTGCTCCAACTGCTCCCCCGCCAGCCACACCCGCAGCCCCAACCGGCATTGCCGCGCAGCAACAGGACTCACAGGTTGTAGATGCATATCTGAGCAGCAACAACATAACCAGCATCACGCCGCAGAGTGTGCAGTACGGGATGTATCAGACGGGCATTTTGCCGGGGACTATCACAGGGGCAGATGTTGCGAATTATTTAAGCAGCTATCTGGCGGCGCAGACCGCGGCGGCGTCAACGTCAGTCAATTACCTGACCGGGACGGGAGATATCATTCCCAACGTGCCCGACATATTCGTAATCGGCGGAGCTGCTGCCCTCGCGTTCTACGTGATGATGAAAAAGTAATGGAAACTGCTCTCACCCATCCCGATTTCGATTTCCCCGTCAACTACTCTGTTGCAACGCTGCCGGACGGCAATACGGATCAGGTTGTCTCGACAATTGACATGATGAGGCAGTTTGCCCGTCAGGATTCGCAGTCTCCTGTTTTGTATTCATCCCTTCGTGATTTTCAGGAAGTGAAAAATATCAGCGATCCCTGCCAATTGTCTTGGGAGTTCGCCAAGTCGCTCCTGCGTTTTCAGCGGGATGAATTGACGGGCGGCAGCATCGACCCCGACACGGTTGAAGTGCTGGTTCGCCCCGTTGATGCCGTTCTCTTATATAAGAGGAGTGGGGTGAAGTCGCCGGGGGATTGCGACTGCTTCAGCATGTTAGTTGCAGCGTGTCTGCTCGCCCTGCACGTCCCGTGCAGTTTCGCCACGGTCGCTGCCGACAGTTCCGACCCTACGGTGTGGTCGCATGTTTATGTGGTTGCATGGCCGGGGAGTGCGCGGCGCACTCCGATTGACGCGAGTCATGGCCCTGTGTGCGGCTGGGAAGTTCCTGGTGTGGGCCGATATACCGAATGGCCCCTGATGGGCGGCGGGGAGCGGACGGCGATTGTACTGGGTTTTCTCATCGCATTGGGGGGATTGCTTTATTACATGTGGGGGCAGAACAAATGAGAGTCAACTTATCAGGGCTGCTGTCGGGGCTTGGCTGCTCTTACATCGACGATGGCACGGGGAATTATATCCCTGATCCAACAGACCCGTCATGCGGAGCAGGTTCAACTCCCGCCCCCGCCCCCGTCATCAGCGCCCCGACTATCTACAACCCGACTGACGCGGCGGGCAATTCGTGCATTTACGGGGTGAACAACGGGATTTGCAACCCGGCCCCTCTTGCTCCGTTGTCCACGCCTACGCCTGTTATCAGCTCGTCAGGTGGGGGCACGTTGGCGAACACGACGGGCGGCACGATGTCATCCGCGCAGGTTGCGGCGGCTCTCGGCCCCCTCGCAACAATCGCGGGCACGCGCTATGCGGTCCCCCAGCTTAACCCCGGCCAGTCAATCACGGTGTTGCCGAATGGCGGGTATCAGGTCACGCAGCAACCTGCGGGTGTGGCGGCAAGCGGGGCCAGTTTGACCACGAGCAGCCTGCTGTCGGGATCAACGCCGTTGTTGTTGATTGGCGCGGTCGTGGTGGTGATGATGATGCAGAAGGGGGGACGGTAGTGGCTGTTATCAAAACTGAAAAACGTGGAGTTGGCGACAATGTCTATTACCTTGTCAAAGTCGATAGCACTGTTGTAGGTCACCATGCAACCAAAGCAGGCGCAGCCAAACAAGTCAAATATCTGAAACGCGCCCGCAAAGAGTTTGTAGCTCGATCAAAAAATCCAGCGGCTGCAAAGTCACTGCCAAAGGGCCGCTTCGTCAAAGTGACCGCCATCAAGGTGTCGAAGGACGGCAAGCGCCTTTCCATCAAATTCCCCGGCTCAACCCGGAAGGCTACAAAGCGACGCCCGAAGCGATAACTGCTATGAGAATGGGACTCGGCACTGTCGTCTGCAATCCCCCCGGCATCGGGCCATCTGACCCGCTGTTCAGCTGGACTGCGTTCTTTGACCCCCTGTGCGTACCAGCCACGACTGCCAACACCCTCACGTCCATCTCTCCGACCGATCCCAACAGCCCGATGAATCCCAACGTGTGTTACGGGGGAGGGGCGTTGTTGAATCAACAGGCCTGTCTCAGTGCGCAGGCAGCGGCAGCTACGCAGGTTGCAGCCAGTAACCCCACAGGGGCGGCTGCTTATGACTGCTCGCAGGCATCGCTTCCGTGGGCCTGCTATCTGGGCATCACAGACCCGCTTGGCAATATCCAGACATCGGGAGTTTTAATCATGGGGCTGGCAGCGTTTGCTTTATTCATGGCGGTGAAACGATGAGATTCGGAATAGGCGATATCGTTTGTGATACTTCCGTCGCGCAGCCTCCGACTGCCGCGAACTGCTGGGACACTTCGACCGGGGCTGCGCCGGGAGCGGCTACCACGAGTGACATCGTGTCTAGCACAGTCTACACGACGCCCACCGGTGGAACCAGCTACCAATTGCCCAGCTATAACAATGCGCCCACGACTGCTACAAGCTGGATTTCCAACAACTCAACGCTATTGGTGGGGCTGGGGGCGCTGGTGGGGATACTCGCGTTCATGAGCGGAAGAAGATAACAATGGGTTCGATCTACAACACGCTGCATGGGCTGGGCGATACCACGTCGCATGTGATCGCTTCGGGTGTCAGCACTGCGGGCGCGACAGTCGGGGCGGCTGCGGGTGCGGGGTTGCTTACAACTATCGGCATCACATCTGCTGCCGTACCGTTCATCGGCCCCATCGTAGCCGGGATCACGCTGCTGGTTGCAGGCCTCGGCATTGGCAACGGCTGTGGTGGGACATGCACGGAAGCAACGCAGGTTGTCAATCAGGCGGCTCCCCTGCTTTTGCAAAATCTGCAAGCGGCGCAGCAGACAGTTCAACAGAATGGCTGCCTCACTCAGGATGAAGCCCAGCAGCTTGAGAACAACTTCAACACGATTTGGGGTCAGGTGAAACAGCAGTGCGGGCAGATACCCGCCCCTGGCGGCACTCAGTGCATATCTGACCGTCAGCCTGGCGGGAAGTATGACTGGACTTCTTATTATCTGACCCCCATCCAGCAGATGCCCATTTGTCCCGGCACATCCAGCGGGGCGGTTACATCTGTATCGTCGGCTGGTTTGTCAGGATTGCTCAGTTCCCCTATTCTGCCCATCGCTTTGATTGCTGCTGCGCTGCTGTTCGGGGGGTCATCGAAATGAAGTTCTACATCCCTCGCGCTTTCGTTGCGCAGAATCCTGATTATGCATCCACGTGGATACTTCAGCGATTGCGCGATGGGCATGACATCACGATTGAACAGCCAGTGGGCCGGGAGGTTGTAAAGAGATGAACGATACACTCAAATGGCTTCTGATCGGACTGGGGGCTTATTTACTCTATGAGCAGTATGTAGCGGCTCCCGCTCTTGCAACGACTACAACCGGCACAACTCCGGCCCCTGCCCCCACACCGTCACAGGCTGCATTGCCCGCGGCGTCAGCCCCCGCAATGCCGGCGGCGCAGCAACAAGCCGTCACGAATCTCAACACACTGACATCCGCGCCTGCCATACAATCTGTGATTCAGTCTTTGGCGAGTAAAGACGCCAATATGGTCAACGGCAATCTCAGCCAGTGGCAGTGGAACGTGTACACGACGCAGGCAACGGGCGTCAGCGGCATTGCTGATCTTGGCACGGGCAGCACTGCGATCCCGTTCAGCCAGTACTGGACGGCGCTGATTAACTGGGCGACGGCTGCCGCCAACTCCCCGACCGGGATGGCCGGGTTGAGAGGGTTGAGTGGGTTGAGAGGCGCGAGCGCGGGGCTGAACAGCCAGCAGAAGAAAAAGCTGCCTCTTATCGCGCAGACCTATGACATGCAGGAGACATCATGGTGAGCAACCCGGTTAACAAGGGAATGAGTATCAGGGCGCTTTGTCTGATGGCAGGGGTTAAACCGGCTGACCTGTCGGACGTGCCGGACCCAAGAGGCCGGATTGACCATCTCGCCAGCATGCTGCTGGAGCATGCCGCTTGTAATCTGTCGCCTGACCTTCGGGCGACGTATCACGCGGCCAGACCGCTCATCGACGGGCTGATTGCGAAGCACCTTGGCGGCATCAGGGTTCCTGAGGAAGCAATGCAGCAACTGCCCAAGGTGATCGATGCTGTTCAGGAAATGAGGAAATCGGCATGAGCATTGTACCGTCGGCTGGCATCAGTGTTATTTACCCGGACCCGGTAGTGCAGACACTGCTGGCGCAGGGTGCAACACCCGGATTGGGGAGGTTAGGTATGAGAAGCGGATTAGGTTGTGGGAACGGCGTCGGGCCTGAGATTCCGTGGCAGGATGCATACGGCGGGTATCAGCTGATGGGGAAGGATGTTGATTATCAGGCTGTCGCCCTGTCGGGGCTGGGTGATCGCATGGGAGTTCAACTGCGGGTGCCTGGGAATAAGGGAGGTATCGGCGACTGGGTTCCTGCTGCTTACAGCGTGCCGGAGAATCCCGTGATGCGGGGTTATCAGGCAATGAAATGGAATGCGCTCGCGAATCAGCTGGCGGGGTTGAATGGGATTGACACGAGCAGCTTCAGCAACTTCGTCAGCAGCATCTCGACCGGGACGGGGGATTTTATACCCGGCGTGAGTGACTTGCTGGTGCTGGGCGGGGCGGCAGTTTTGCTGGTCATGCTTGCCAGTGGTGGTGGCAAGAGCGGAAGGGGAAGGTAGATTAAGGGGTTTTAACCTTGTGTTTCAGTGAGTGAATTATATGGCATGCTTCATCAACAACCCGGCTAAAGCGTTTCCTAAGCCCCGCACTCCTCGCGAAGTGCCTGCGTGGAAATACAAGTCTGTTTTGCTGGTGCAGGAATATCACGATCCTTACGGCGGGCCATCACACTTGATGTTCAGTCACAACAACAAAGTGCTGCAAGGCGAGGAGATGCTTACGCGAAATGCGGAGAGCATTGCAGAGGTCATTTACAAGTTTCATTCTGCCAGTGGATACAGTAAATTTCCCGTGCATGTTTTCAACTACGGTGAAGTTCTGGAAAAGGGGCAGGATGCGGTTCGTCCGCTCTATACTGTCACAGTTGATGATTATGACCGTTACATGAAGGAGCCAGAAAAGAACCCCCTATTCCTCCCCAAATCCCTTTTCGACTCCTACATCGTCAAATCCACCGACGGCTCGATCACCGTTGATCGTATCCAGACAATCGCAGGCGCGGAGCGCAAGGTTCGCGAGTTAGCCCGCAAATATCCGTGTGTCGGCTTCAATATTACGTCAGCCAAACACGGCGGGGTTGTGAAGGCATACGCGGCCAGCGTCGGCAAAGCGCCCAAGGTCACTCAGGACAATACCCGCGAGTATAAGCGCAAGGCTGAACAGGAAGCGCGGGAGTCGGTTAAATGGAACCTGCGGATAGACGGGAAGGACTATGCCGACTATGACAGCAGGGGGGAAGCGGAGCGGGAAGGCAAGCGCGTTACGAAAGCGGATGGGGGGAGGTGGAGTGTGAGACAGGTGAGGGGCAACCCCAGTCCAACGAACCTTACGGGTAATGCCCACCTTGACACGTTGATTAATGAGTGGCGGGCATCCGGTCGTTTGGCATTTGTTTATCCAAAGCGTAAAGAAGTAAGTCTGAATGGCGGGTCTGCCAAAAGCTATGCGACAACGCTGGCTTATCTGAAAGAGTGTAAACAACGAGAAAAGAATCCCCTGACAGGCGTCCCCTCTCCAAGATACGTAATTGTCCGATGGAGCAATGACGACTATCACATCGAAATTGATGGAAAGGACAGCGGAGAAGGCGCAACCAGCTACAGAGCCGCGCAGGAACTTGTCAGAAAGATGAAGGCCGAACATCGGCATAACCCGCTGACAGGCGTCCCCTCTCACGACATCCCGCTTGAGATGCGTCACGGTCGCTCGCAGCAGCAGGCGATTGCGATTGCGCTGGAGGAACAGAGAAGGCGGCATCCGAGTAAGGCGTATCCGAGGCCGAATCCCTATCCGGTTCGCTGGTATATCCAAACTGGCCCTGCGTATCACGACCGCGTTGATTTTCGCGAGGATCAATTAAAACAAGCAAACGAATTTGCACAGAATCTTGCGAATGAAACCGGCAAAGCTGTGACGCGGCAAGAGTATGGGCGTACAGGTGGATCGCTGTTCTACCCAAAGACCAAGCGAGGGAAGAAAAACCCTGAAGGCGACGAATCCGACACGCAGGCGGCAGCCGAACTATATGAACAGTTTCATGGTGTAGAACCAACCGGCGAAGTTGTCTACACGGAAACTACTGAAGTCCCTGACTCTTTCGCTGAACTCGGAGATTTGGTTGAATTATGCGTAGCAACCGTTCATGGTAAGGACGCGACAATAGCCGCTCCCGACCCGGAAGATGGAAACCTGCAAACTGTAGTCAAACTCGCTTCCTCTCCAGATGGTCGGCAACTGTATCTGATCGGTGGCGACCAATCCTTAGACCTGGAGAAACTGGGCTTTGCGGAGTCGGAAGAACGTCATCACATGCTGATCGGGACTTTGTATCAGATCACATACAGGACGAAGAAAAAGTTTCACAAGATGCGAATGACAGACTACTTCCATAACCTCGGGGAAGAGTCTGGCCTGCAACCCGCACTTACCTACAACCCTTACAACGAGCGTATGGGCATCACTGGCGGCAACTATCTGGTGAAGCCAGAAGGCGTGGTGGACTAGATATGCTTCCACGTTCTGCGATTCACAATCCCTTCAATAACACTTTGGCGGGCATTAAACTTTTTGCCAATCGCGTGCTGCGTATATTTCCCGGTTGCGTAAAGTCTGCGAATCTCAAGAATGTCTGTCTGAGTGAATCTCGATGTTCCAACGTCCGAGCCTCTGACAATAGGATGCGGGCCTTTTCGTTTCATCATACTCGTTACAGCAGATGGCGTGATATTGTGTTCCCGCGCAACTTGCGCTTGAGATTTTCCCGAACGAACTTCGGCTTGTATCGCCTGTACTTCATCCCATGTGAAGATTCGCTGCCCGCGTTTTCTGCCTCCGAATCTTCGGCCTTTAGCTCTGGCATCACGCGCATTGTCACCTCGCGTGCCTGGAAATATGTGAGACGGATTGCAGCATGGCCGATTATCACATCTATGCAGTCCAAACGGTTTGTCAGCAGGCATCGGACCATTCTCGTATTCATAAGCGATTACATGCGCTGGTCGTCGTTTGTGATTAATCCAAATGATGCCATACCCATCCTTGTCAATTGTCCCGGTGTATGGCCAGCACTCATTCGGCTTGCCTCTCTTGACTTTCGCGAGAAACCATTCAACCGGACGTGGCTGCATGCTTTCCACTTTAACAGTTTTTTACAGGATGACAAGCTGAAGTGTTTAATTTCTTCCGCCTGCAATGGACCCCCTCCATTCCTCTTTGAGCCTTGGCGGGAATCAGTGGCGTTAGTTTGAACTGAAAGGATTACGTGGAATGACAATAACGCGGATAAAACGCCTAGCGAACCCTCGCCACGTCAAACGAAACGCAAAGGCAAAGCGAAAGCTGTCGCCTAAGCAAATTCGCATATTTGGCACGAAGGCTCAGAAGGCTGCATTAAAGAGAAAGCGAACAATCGCAAGGGCTGGCAGCTCACGACGCAAAGTAAATCCAGCACATGTTTTAACGCTTGGGATTCTGAATCCAAACAGCCCGGAGCGTAGCAAACGCAAAACAACGAAAGGAAAAAATAAATCAATGGCAACGAAAAAGCAGCTGGCGGCGCTCCGCAAGGCGCGTGCCGCGAAGAAACGCAGTTCTCACTCAACACGCAACCCCCGCAGGCATCGCAGGGCCGTCATGCATGCGAGCAACCCCCGCCGCCGCGCCAGCAAGCGTCGCAACTCGACGAAAATCTACGTGCTGCCGCGTAAGCACAACCGCAGGCATAACGGGCGGCGTCGCAATCCTGACGTGTTCGGGCTGAAGGGCATGCAGGCAGGCAAGGCGATTTTGGCAGGTCTGGTTGGCGTGTATGCAACCAAGACAATCACGCCGATGGTTGCAACGGCTGTCCCCCAGGTCGGCTCGTCTCCCATCTTCTCCGCGATCCTGTCGGCAGTGATCGCGTGGGGTGGCGGCGCTCTCATCACCAAGTGGGATAAAACCATTGGCGAAGGGTTCATGTTCGGCGGGTTCATGCAGGCTGGTTCTCAGCTGCTCAACCTCGTCGTCCCGTCGAATCCCATCTCTCTGTCCGGCCTTGGTGACTGGGTTTCCATTTCGCCGACCGGCTTCCCGGTTCCCAGCAATGACATCATGCGGGCAATGCTGGCGCGTCAGGGTGCCGCGCTGCCCCCGCCCTCGGCTCCGGCCACTCCCGCCGCTGGCATGGGCGTTGCCGCAATGTTCCGGTAGGTTCAAACCCGCCAGAAAAATTTCAACTCACTGAAAGGTAAACGAACAATATCATGGCCCAGACACGCACTCCAATGAACCCGGCAACTACGGTAGCAATGCCCGCCGTCAACAACCTCATCCTGAACGCATTCAACCACCAGATTTTCGATCAGAACAATCTGGACGTTCAGCACATGCAGCTTTACGACACTGTTACGCTGAATGCGGCGACCACGCCGACCGTCAGCAACACGTCGTTTTTCTCCAACGTCGGCCCCGCGTCCAACAAGACCGTGGCGCAGACTAACCTCACCACCAATCGCGTCCTTCAGGCCCCGGAAGCATTCAGCATCATGGCGTTCCGTCTGCGCTGGCTGGAATCCGTCCTGCTGGCCGACCTGCTCGGCATTCTCGTCAACTACAACTTCGAGTTCTACATCGCGACGAAGATTTATCAACAGTCGCCGTTGTGGGTATTCGGATCGGGCGGCGGAATCTGGGGCGTCGCCAACACTTCCAGCACGACATTCTACACGAACGGCTTCCCCGGTCGTGAGGCAATGCATCGCCTTAACATTCCGCTCGTCCTCGACAATCAGGCCCAGTTCTATGGGCAGTTGAACGGCGGCAGCTTCTCGTTGACGGCATCGGCCAGCGGCGGGACCGGGCTGACATTACAGTTAGTTCTCGACGGCTTTTGGGCGCGTGGGATTCTCTGACACTGTAATTTCCGTACTTGCAATATACCTCCAAACCGGGGTGTATTGCAAGTACGGGTCTGACTTTTACTTATCTATCAATTAAATTATAGATTTGCAAGTTCGCCCAGAATCCATCGAATACTAACTGCATTTTCACTACCTGAAACAACGAAACGAAAGGCCATCTCATGAGTTCCTCCGTCATCTCCGCAGCATCCCGCTTTTCACCGATGGCCCCGCCCGTTTATGGTGGCCTCGTAACTCCCGAAGGGCCGGTCTATTACGACTACCCGGAAGATATCGTTCTCACTGGCAGCGCGACCAACGTGCAGGATGTCATCAAGACAGACACGGATGCTCCGTTTCACTTGTGCGCTATTCTCCCCGACTACTACACCAGCATTCAGTTCAGTTTCCAGATCAACATCAACGGCGTCTACTACATGAGCGAGTTCCCCGTTCTAGCCGGTAATCTGGTGGGCGATCCGGCAGCCCCGCCCCCCGTGCTGGGCAAGTTCATCATCCCCGCCGGGGCCAACATCAATTTCGTCTTCAACGAGTTGTCGGGTAATACCAATACGATTCAGCTTATCCTGCGCGGGATGAAGCTATACGGGTACGGCAGCGGCAGTAAGAAGCAGGAACCACGGTCGCCTTTCGGACAGCTTTAACCAGACGGGAAAATGGATAACAGGGTCAAATTAACGGCGGCGCTTCTCCGGATATTCGAGGGGCTGAAATTGTCAGCTTATCTCGACTCTGGCGGCGTCTGGACAATTGGATACGGTCACACTGCCGGTGTTGTCAAAGGCGACATATGCACAGAGCAGCAAGCAGAGGATTGGCTGTCAGTTGACAGCTCACATTTGTTCGCCATGACTGCTCATATCAACCCTGTCGCAGCGGCTGCTTATATCTCATTCGGCTACAACTGCGGGGCATCCCGGCTTGAGGGTGTGCTGACGGGCAGCGACACGATTCTGAATCCAGTCCACTGTACCGACCGTCACGGTGTTGTATTGGCTGGCTTGCAAGCCCGCCGCGCTCTTGAGGCCGCGCTCATCGAGTCATCATCGGAGGCCTCCTGATGAAGGATCACGTAGCCACTCTCGCGGGCCTCGGCTCCATCGTCCTCATCCTTGGAACGGCTGTTGTCATGACCGTTCATGGGATCAAAGAGGATGCGCTGCTTATCATCCTTTTGACTGGCGCAGTTGAGATAGGGAAGGCGATTGAGGGGATTAAGCCCCCCGCGGCACCCGGCGCTAAAATCAACGGGTCTGAAGGCGTTATAGCTACAACAACACCGCCCGCAGCAAACACACCAGGGGAGGGAACCAATTGAACAAGCAGCCTTCATTCTGGGATCGCGTCATGTCGTATAAGACGCCGGAGGGAAAGGTCGATGTCCCATACGCCTATGTCTTCGACGCTTCCGGCCTGACTGATGGCCACGATTATAAAAATCTCGCAGTGGTCATCGACCACGATTCACAGTTCGTTCTGCGTCGGGTCGCTGGCCTCAATTTGGTTGTTAACTCAAACGCGACCGGCAAGTTTCGCTGCCATCAGCAGAATCAGTTGCAGATGCAGCAGTCGCCCATTAAGCCGGGTTTGCTTCTCGATGGCGCAACAGTTTCTGGATGTCTGCCAATTTTGCCGGAGGCGATTTATCAGCCCAACTCCAGCATCCCGTTTGAGTTATACAATGTGCTGCGCAACTTCACTGCCGACACAGTTGACATCTATAATTCATTCCTCGCATTCTGTGGCGTCCGCAGATACGACATCGGCGGCATTTATGTCCACAAGACGCCTTACCCCTATCGGGAGTTACCCTACACTTACACGTATGCGCTTAATTTGAACTGGGCGCACTGGACCGGCGCGGCCAATGGGGTTCCCACAAACCCCCGCGTTTTCACCATTCCGATTTATGAGGACGACTTTGAACTGTCCGCAATCGGCGTCACTTACTCAGATGGGTCGCTTGTCACCACGAATGACTTTCAGATGTCGCTTTACGATGCAAGCAAGTCGCAGATATTTTCATCGCTGCCCCTCAATTTGCCGTATCTGAACTGGAATGCTCCTGCCCAATATGGAAGGCCGGTTTACCCCGTCCCGCCCATCGTCTACCCCATCAGGGGCATTATCCAGTTCGCCATCACCAGCATGTTGCCTTTCGGGACCAGCAACACTTACACGATTCACTTCATGGGGATCAAGCGGAGGGAGAATCAGCAATGAGCAATTCACTCACTGAAAAACAGTCACCATCCGTCGAGTTCTCCGGGTTCTTCTACAACCCCCGCTTACTCTTTGCGCCCTGCTACTATGCTCCTCAGGCGCTCAAAAACCTCGAACCCTTTATGACGGGCAAATACAGCCCCCGCTGGTTCACTGCCCCGTTCAACCCGCTTAACGCAATCGGCCCCGGCCTGACCATCCGCGAACAGCTCCGCATCATCCCCGGTTCTGTCATTGCGGGATGGCGGTTCTGCACACTTGGCACAGGCGGTGGCGCGGCCCCTGACCCGTCCAACATCAAATTTCAAGTGACTGACGGCAATACGCAGCTGTCTTTCACGCAGGGCAACAGCCGTTTTCTCAATTGCGCCTCGCTTATCCCCAGCGGGGCAACCGGCATACCATTCTGCCTGTTCCCTGAACCGTATGAAGTAGGGGGCGGCGTTATAACCGTCGCTTTGTCCAACTCCAGCACAACAACCGCTATACCCTGCCAGTTCCTGCTTTACATCCTCGAACCCGTGCCAACCCGGTTTCTGCCCGATTCGGAGGGGAGTAATAACTGATGTCCATTATTCAAGAGGCTTTTGCCAAGCGTCCTCAGGGCGGTCCTCCTGGCACATCACAACTCGTAGCTCCTGATTACTCGCTGCAATTCGGCGCAGGTCCCGATAAGTCCCTGCAATTTGGCAGCGGCGTCCCATCAGCCCCTACTCCAGCGGATTTGCTTGAGATGCTGATTCGTATTATCTCCGCGAATCCGACATACTACCCGTGGCTGCGGGGAGCGATACCCCCTGACGGTAAGAGCTTCGATCTTACCAGCACCATCAACATGCCAGGGAGCGGAGGTGGCGCTGGTTATTCTCCTGGTCCGGAAACTCTGGTTTTACAACTGGTATGCCCCGCCGGTTATGACGGGCTGGTAACGGCAATCAGCAACAACGTATTTGGCCCCAGCTTCAACCCGGCCCTTCCGTCTCTGACATGGCGAATCCGCAACGGGGCCAGCCTGACCAACTCGCTGTTCGTTGATAACTATAACAACATCACAGTTGAGTTTGGGAGCACGCAGCAGCCGCGTGAGATTGCTGGTATCTTCGTTTCATCCGGCCAGTCTCTCTTATATACCATCACTAACAACGACGCAACCTATCCGGTCGGACCCGTCACACAGACAACATGCTGCTTCCACGGCTTGTTCTGGCCGTCGCAGCGGGGGAGCAGCAACAGATGACATCATTAAGACTTTTCCTGCTGCTGACAGTCGGGGCCATCGCGGCACATGCCCAGAATTTTGACCTCGCATTTGTGAACGCTGTAACCGCCCCTGCATTTTCACAGCCTATGCGGGGAGCTGCGGTAAATCAATTTCATCAGCTCACTGTAATCGTGCATGATATTACATCGGGCAGCTGTACCGGCGGATGGTCTGGAGTAATTGTCATAGAGGCCAGTCAGGACAATACAAATTATGCGCAGTTGGGTTTAGCTATCACTGCTGTAACTACCTCAGCACCTGTTTTTATAAGTGCTGCCGGAACTTTCCAGTATATTCGGATTGCTTACCTCAGCGGCTCGACCAGCACGTGTGCATTAACAGCCTGGTATAGTGGCAGTCCGACAGGCTATCCGACTTCTTCATCCAGCAGCGGGGCCATTCCGGTTTATATTATCGGCAATTCCACTATTTCATCTGGTCAGCAGGCAGTTACTGCTTTACCTGTCGCGCTCGCTAGTCAGATATCGAAGCAGGCATGCGTACACGCGCTCTCGACGAACACAATCAGTGTATTCATCGGCCCCGCTGGCGTCACTACGTCAACCGGCCTTGAGCTGGTGCCGGATGAGGCTGTCTGTCTGCCTGTCGCCAACCTCAATGAGATTTATGTAGTCGCGTCCACCACGGGGGCCACTGTCACATGGGCATCGACGTATTAACGGACAAGCTGGGCAGGATGCAGTTTATCCGAAAGCTGCGCATCGTCGCAGGAGCGATCCTTTTCGCTCGTCTCACCAGCGCCCAAAGTTCCGGCTCATTCTCGTCATCCTTCAAACCCTACGACATCATCATGGCGTACATCGGGACGCTGCCCGGTTCGCAGCCTGTTCTGCTGATGACGTTCGACCGGGCTGTGATATTTCAGGGCAATCTTGCGGGGTCTGCCGGATCGTGCGGGACTAATCCAACTGCGACCGCCACATTCACTGTCAACCAAAATAGTTCGCCAATCGGAACTATCGTTGTCTCAACCGGCGGCGCGGTCACTTTCACAACAACGGGCGGCGCTGCCCAGCAGTTCGCAATTGGCGACATCCTTCAGGTGGATGCTCCGTCAATGGCGGATGCCACGCTCGCCAACATCGCATTCACTCTTTCGGGCCGCAGATTAGGAGCGTAGATGGGTATGAACGAAACGAACGGCAGAAAAACAATCGCAGTCGCCCTCCCCGGAGAAAGTTTTTCGTCCGTATGGCTGGCGTCATTCATTAACCTCTTTGGCGAGCTGTTCTGCCGCTTCAACGTCGCGCCGATTTTCGGTTACAGCAGCAACGTGTATGCCACTCGCGGGCGCATCCTGCAAAGCATGATTGAGCTGGATGAGAAGATTATGCCGGTCGATTACGCTCTTTGGGTTGACGATGACAATACGCTGACGTGGCCCCAGCTTCAGCTGTTATTTGACGGCCTTGAGAGCAACCCTGAACTGGATGCGGTAGCCGCATGGTGCTGGGTTCAGCCTGACGGATACGCCATTCATCCACTGCCGTCATGCGGCAACTTCGCATTCAGCGGGCACAAAACCACTCCGCTTGACCTGCAATATCTGGGTTCAGTGGACGGCGAACCCCCTGTCGGTCCTGATCTCGTGCCGGTCGGTTACACCGGCTTCCCCGCTGTTCTGTTCCGCTTTGACAGCCTTCGCATGATAGCTGACCTGAAACCATTTGCCCCCTATCCGGCGGAGGAACTGGAAATGGGGTTTCTGGGAGAGGATACGGGATTCTGGCTGCGGGCGCGTCATGCGGGCATCAGGCTGGCCGTAGACCGCCGTGTGAAAGTTCCCCACTACAAGATGCGGGCGGCGGAACCCGTTGCCGCACAACCCCCGCAGGTTTCCGTGATTGACGGGTAAAGGATTTGTAAAGGTTCAGAAAATTCACTTACTGAAAGAATGAAAGGAAACAAAATATGTCAACAGTCACTTATCAGAATCCGGTCGGGGCAGCGCCCACAGTTGCACAAGCCCTGCTTACGAACCTTATAACGGCATCAGTCGTCTTCGCGGACGGCGACACTACCGCAACCATCGTCCACAACTTCAACACCACTACGGGGCAGTTGGCTGACGGATTCCCCCTCGTCACGTTCAACTTCTCGACCGCCGGTACGCTGGCTGTCAATTACAGCGTGACGCCGGGGACAACCAACGTGGTTATCGCCAAGGCCAGCACTTCCGCCGGATCGGGCAGCACGCTCCAGGTTTCCATCATGCGCCCGTGGTCGGGGATGGCGTAAATCAGGGTTTCTCGGTCGGACCAAACGGGGGGAGGGTTGCTGCCCTTCCCCCTTTTTTAAGCAATTGTTTAGAAAAACAAATGAAGCTACTCGCCATAATTTCGCTTGCTTCCACGCTGGCATATGCACAGATAAATGTCAGCCTGTATACTCCGGCCCCGCCTGCCCCTACCATCAGCGGATCAGTGGCAGGCAACCCCGGCAATGCACAATATAACTACTGGGTCATTGCTAACTACCCCTCTGGGTCAGCAGTCAGCAACGCTGCTCTCGTGCAGTTTGTTCCTGTCAATCTGACTGTCAGCAACTATGTGCAGCTGAACTGGAACTCCGTACCGGGGGTCTCTTCCTATGACGTGGTTCGTCTGACTCCCCCTGCATCTTTCTCCGGCTCATGCACTTTATGCAGAGTTGCTTCCGGGTTGACTGTGACGAGCGTAAACGACACAGGGTCCGCTCTCACTTCATACACAGCATCACCATCTGCCGTGAATGCAAACGGCAGCCTGTACATCAACACTCGTGATTATTCAACTCCACAGATGAGGCAGACCCTCAACGGTGTTGATTCTGGGTTGGGCAGCGGCGAGGGAAGCGGTGTTACTGCTGTAACAGGCGTTTCGCCAATCGCAAGCACAGGTGGTACTCGCGCAGAACAGCGTGGCGGCGTTTCTGAGCATGGCTCGCATAAACTGAAACGGAAAGGGAACCTATGAAGTTTGTTTTTCTTGTAATCATTCTCGCATCGGCGGCACTGGCTCAGTCGCCCGTCACCGTCAGCCTCTCAACCCCCGCGCCCCCCGCTGCGACCGTCAGCGCCGTCGTAGCCGGTAATCCCGGCAATGCGCAGTACAACTACTATGTGATTACCAACTACCCCTCAGGGTCTGTTGTCAGTAACGCTGCTTTAGTGCAGTTCGCTCCCGTCACTTTAACAGTCACTAACTACATCCAGGTCGGCTGGAACTCACTCCCCGGTGTGACTAATTATGACGTTGTGCGACTAACTGCCCCAGCTACGTTCTCCGGTTCCTGTACGCTTTGTAAGGTTGCTTCCGGCCTGGCAGCCAACAGCGTGCAGGACACAGGGTCCGCTCTCACGTCCTACACATCCCCGTCCCCGTCTGCAACAGCTAACGGTCAAATCTACATCAACACTCGTGACTATCCGAGTCCTCAGATAAGGCAGAATCTGAATGGAGTTGATTCAACGCTGGGAGGCAACAGCATTCTTACCGGACTGACTGCGACGGCTCCTATTACAGTCTCAGGCGGGCAAACGCCGAATATCAGCGCGACTTATCAGGGTAACGGGAACAAGGTGCAGGCGTCTACCGGCGCAACGACTACGAATGACTGCGTTAAGTTCGACGCAAACGGAAACACAGTTGATACCGGATTTCCATGTGGCTCCGGCGGACTTTTGCCCGCCGGTAGTGCTGGATGTGTGCAACTTTCCAACGTGACCACATTTCAGTGCGACCCGGCGTTCTCGGATGTAAGCGGAGTTTTCACGATTGGAGATTCGGGAAGTACTTCGATTGTGGCTCAGACTGCGACTGCAACGCTGGATATGGATTCTATCGCTGAGAGTTCTGGACAGACCATTTTAACGGATACAAATATCCAGATAGGCACCAGTGCTTATGGTAATACTCAGACTATAAATCTCCTTACACTTATTGGAACAATGCAAATTGACAATACTTCTGGATTGATGGTTTTGACTGATACTTATACACAATTATATGGTGACGATTGGATTTTTTTAAGTACTGGGATTGGTGGCTCTATAGATATGGACAATTCGACTCCCGGTACTCTCGCACTCGGCGACACAATTACAACTATCAATGGTGGATTTGCCAGTGTTGTGGTTTCCGGCAATGGTATTAACTTTCTTGGGGATACTGGAAACATCAATCTGGATGAATTAACAGATGGAACCTTAACACTCGCCGACACTTTCGTACAGCTTGTAACCACCGTAGGAACATTTCAAAACGATAATACCGGGTGGAATTTAGGAGCTGATACTGGCGTCATTGATTTGGATTATTCTGCCGATGGTACGTTAACTTTACAGGACACAACAATTCAACTTGTCACGGGCGGTAAAACATGCACTATCGATCCAACAACCGCGCTTTGGGCTTGCACGTAAAATAAGCTCAAATTATCGATCAAGGAAAACTACCATGAAAACGCGTTTTTTAGAAGTTGCTTCAGTTTTTGTCTTTTGTGTTGCGGTACTCTTTTCCGTTGCCTTATTCGGACAGACTCCGGTAACGCGCGGTATTGTAGTGACAGCCGCTACGCAACCGGCTCAGACTCTCTCTGTTCCGATCACTTCAGACGAAGCCACAATTCTGGAGACGGCGCGAACCAACGCTCCATATTTGGACCCTTCCGGCAAACCTGTGTATGCCACGATCTCTGATTTTGTGGCGGCACAACCGGCTTACAAAAACATGCTACGAACGCTGGCAAATCAGTATCCAACGCCAGCACTCAAACTACAACTTGATGCGGCTCGTTCGGCTGCGTTGAAAGCTCAGACCGACGCGAAAGCGGCGATTACGGCGATTGTACCGTAGTGCTGGCATCTAACTTACACATGCGAATGGTGAACAGCTAGACGGGGGACGGGTGATTGAGCGAAGTGCAAACTGTAGTTTCAATTGCGGCGCTGGCTCTTGCTGTTATCGGCGCGATCATTGCGGGAAGCATGCGGTTTGCCAATGTGGAAACCCGAATCGCCCAGGTTGAAAGTGCTCAGTTAAGCGCGACCGTGAAGCTGGACAATATCGCTGTTATTCTGGCCCGCATTGAGGGCAGGCTGATAGAACGCGATCAGCGTATAAAGGCGAACAATCCATGAGACTCCCCCGGCGGTCACTCGGCGCTGTTTCCCCGTCATCCCAGACGATCCAGCAGATTGCTTCTGCCATCTACACGCAGGAAGGGCCGGTTCAGAATAATAACCCCGGCAACCTCGTTTATGCAGGCCAGCCGGGAGCAACGGGCGCCGACAGCCGGGGCTTCGCTATCTTCAGTTCTCTGGCTGCGGGGCAGGCAGCAGAGCAGAATCAGATTGCTCTTGACATCAACCGCGGGAGCTGCGCGACGGGTGCTCCCGTCGCAACTCTCAGCGACCTGATAAACTGCCTGACCCCGCCTTCTCTCAACCCAGCCGTCGCTTCAGGCACTTATACATCGAACGTCAGCCAGGCGACCGGAATTGACCCAAATGCCCCCCTTAGTACCCTTGCGGATGGCTCTATAACGCCTTCAGACCTGTCAGGCAGCACGTTGCCGACCGTTGACACGTCCAGTTTGGGTATCGACCTGACGGACCCCACGACGCAGATTGTGATGCTGGCCGGATCCGGTTTGCTGATATGGGCACTTTTCAGACGGTGAAAAATATGTTAGGCTGAAATTGTTCCGGGTGTTTCTTCCCTCTTCGACCCCTGGCCGGTCTGCTCTGGCGAGCGTTACAGACCGGCCTTCCTCTTTTCAGCCCCCTTGTTAACCATCAGCAGCATTGCGCACTTGCCGAAACCCGTTTAGCATCAGGGCATGAAACGAGAACGAGAAGCTCTTGAAGTGCTCAACGATGAGGAGATGATTTGCGTGGCGACGCGCTTTATCGCCGCGTGCATGTTTCTGGCTGGCGTATCCGGGGCGCTGTCTATATGGATCACGAGATAGTTCTATCGCCGGTCAAAGTGCGGACCCATCAGGGCATTCCGGTTTGTCCAGGTTGCCTGTGGCCGGATGTCACATGCGACGAGCCTAATGCCAACGGCCTTTGTCTGGGCTGCCGCAGTGGCGTGCATGAAGACGAATCTGAGACGGTAAACTGAGGGCATGAGCCAACAACAGTGGGCCATCTGCGATGTCTGCCGCCTGGTAGATGGCGACAATTCAGTGAAGCCGTGCAGCTGGTGCGGGATTTGCAAAGCATGGATTTGCGGAGCATGCTGGCCCGACACGGCAAAGCGGGCGCTGGCGATGGCGAGACGAGCGATTTGGGGCTAGCCAATCCCGCTGCTGGCGACTCTCGCCTTATCCGCGGCCTGTTCCAGCATCAGCACCCGCGCTTCCAGATCAGCAACCCTGTGAACAAGATCAAGCTGCAACTGCTCCGCCCGCTCGATCACGTCATTGACCTTTCGTTCCAGCCGGCGGTTCAGTTGCGGATCCTGGTCGGGCATGAGTTCAGGATAGACCGAAAAACAAAGGGGCCGAGTTTTTCAGGACTGAAACTACGTGATCGCTACCCACGATAAGGGTATATTTTGATGGCCTATCCAAGTTAGCCCGTGTATAATACAGGTCGTGTCGTTATCGCTGGTTAAAAGCGGCCGCTCCGACCTCGCGCCGATTGGCGATGCGGCCCGCGAGTTCCTGAAACAGCAGTTATCGGCCAACACTCTCAAAACTCACAAATCGGGATGGGCTCAGTTTGTTAAGTGGTGCCAGTTAAACAACGCGCCGTCTCTCCCTGCCAGATCAACAACCGTCGCAGACTTCATTGCAGATCGCGGCGGGGCTGGGTTGAGAGTGTCCACGCTGGAGAGCTACATCGCGGCCATCTCTGCATATCATAGGGCGACAGGTGCAGACAATCCAGCCTGCACTCCCATCGTGCGGGATGTCATGAAGGGTATCAGGCGGAAACTGGGAACGGCGCAGCACGGCAAAGCAGCAATCCTCACCCGCGATCTGGACAGGATCGTTCATAAACTGAACGAAGAAGGGCGATGCATGACGCAGCGAATGCGGGATAAAGCAATTTTGCTGCTGGGCTTCGCCGGGGCTTTTCGCCGATCGGAACTGACTGCCCTCAATGTAGGCGACGTGGAGTTTGCAGAGGATGGAATGAAAGTAACCATCAAACGGTCAAAGACTGACCAGATCGGGGCTGCGCATGTGCAGGGGATTCTAATAGGTGAGACAGAAATGTGTCCGGTCAGGGCGGTAAAAGACTGGCTTGACAAGTATACGCCGGGTGCTGCTGACAGTCCACTGTTCCCTCGCGTGCGACGCGGCGGCAACATCACGACTGATAGGTTGACTCCAGCCGCGGTCGGGGAGATTGTCAAGCATCGGGTGATGGCCGCGGGACTGGACCCTAAAAATTATGCAGGACATTCCCTGCGGGCGGGCTTCGCTACACAGGCGATTTTGAACGGCGTGCCAGAGGCGATTGCACAGGGGCATACGCGACACAAGAGTACGGCGGTTTTCAGGCGGTACGTGAGAACAGGAAGCCTGTTTCGGGATAACCCGAGCGGGAAGGTGGGGTTATGAAAGGAAAGGGAATTATATACATGATTTCCCTTGACACTCGGGTAATCATCTACTAGAATCAGGTTATGGAAAACATCTATTGCACGGCTTGCAAAGACAAAGTTACCCTCCATGCAGACGCGACTTTCGCGTGCTCCTGCGAGGGTCCGATTAACCCCCTTGACGGTGGCGACCCGATTCCGGAAACGTGGGAAATGCCCGGCGAGGATGCCGACAGTGTCTACTACGAACTGCGTAAAGTTGCAGCGGCTGAAAAGGCATACCAGGAGGCGGAATAAATGACGTACACGGTAACCGCGATCAACTCCCAAAACCGCGTGGTGGCTGCAAAGGAGATTGACGAACGCAGCGCACGCAAAACGGCGAAGGCATGGCGGAAAGATACCGGTCTTCGTTCCGTGCAGATCATTTCCCGCGATGAGTATGGGCGCGGAAGGATTGAGACGTAGATGTCCAAATCCACTATCAGCACCTTTCAACTCTTCGCGCTGTTCCCGGATGAGGCCACGGCGCGCACCTATCTGGAGGGCCGATTGTGGCCCAACGGTCCAACCTGCCCGCAGTGCGGGAACCAAGCGCTCCTGACTCGCCCGAACGGGTTCTACCGCTGCAACCCCTGCAAAAAGTACACGTTCAGCGTGCGGGAGGGAACCATTTTTGGGCGGTCTAAAATTCCGCTCCACAAGTGGATTTACGCGATGTACTTGCTGGTGACGGCGAGGAAGGGAATTTCCAGCCTGCAACTGGGCAAGGAAATCGGAGTAACTCAGAAGTCCGCTTGGTTCATGCTCCAGCGTCTCCGTGAGGCGTGCGGCGACGATTCGGACATCGACAAGTTGCGGGGCGATATCGAGATCGATGAATGCTTTGTGGGCGGCAAAGAGGGCAACAAGCACGAATCGAAGAAACTCCGGGCTGGACGCGGATCGGTCGGTAAAACTGCCGTCCTCGGGATGCGCGAACGCGGCGCGGGAGGACGGACGCGGACCATGATCGTTCCCCGCACGCTGGACTCGATCCACGGGGAGATTCACGGACGGATTGAGGTTGGTTCCCAACTCTACACCGACGATCACATGGTGTTCAACGGGCTGGATGGCCTGTTCTTCCGCCATGAAACCGTTAACCACAGCGCGGGAGAATATGCGCGGGGAGCGGCGCACACCAACAGCATTGAATCCGTCTGGGCGGTCCTGAAGCGCGGACTGCACGGTGTCTACCATCACGCCAGCCCGAAGCACCTTGGCCGTTACGTCGATGAGTTCACCTTCCGGCTCAACGAGGGCAATGTGGCGCGGCATAGCCTTGAGCGGCTGGCGTCCTTCGTGGATCGGGTTGCGGGTAAACGCATCACCTATGCGGAGGTGATCGCGTGAGCGACAAACCGCAGACCCCGAAGTTACTCGATTTGATTGCCGATAAAGTGCTGGCATACAAGCCAAAGCCGGTGAGTAAAGCGGCAAAGCGCCTCGCGAAGAAAATGAAGCAAGCAAAGGGAAAGGACTAACGTGGGAAATCATGTATATAATTCCCAAAGGAAAGGCACTGGATGGAGATGTTCTCCTGAAAGAGAAAAATCAAAATGAGAAACTGCGATAAATTTCACGTCGAAGCCTTTGGCGAAATCACATCAGCCAAACAACTGAAAGAGCTGCAAGCCGACATCCACCGTCTCCCTAATTTCGGTGGCAGGGGCATCTGCTGCGACAACGTAACCAACCGTGACTTCTGGGCCGTCCTGCGGGATAAGAAGACGGGGGAAATCTGGAGCTACTTCGGGAGTCGGGACAGCTTCAACGCATGGGGCCAGATGGTTGCTATAACGTCTTCAGACGCATCCGCGCATATCATCGCATCAACTTGCTGGTGCTGCGGGGCCAACCCGAAGAACGACTCGACTGTGACGCTGAAACTGGTACAGAAGTCAGGCGACATAAAAGTGTGGGAGTGTGAGAAGTGCTACGGGTCGCTTGATACATCATCGGAAGGGCAGAATAAGCCGGACCGGCTGATACTTCATTAAATGAAAAATGAAAAACCCCCGGCGTCATGCGTCCCGAAACGCAGACAGCCGGGGGCTTCCGCCTCATTTGGCTGTCGGGGTGCCAGCCGGGTTGAGGCTAACTGGCAGGCGCGGCAGCAACCGCGTTTTGCAACACCGCAGTAATCCCACTCACCTTCGCAGTCACCTTGTTGATAGCGGCCTGCTCGTTACTGCCGACGATGCCGGTTGATTGCAAACCAGCTGCGATGCCCGTGAGAGCGGCAGCCTGCTGCGTAATGGTCGTTGCGGAGGTTTCGGCGCTTACGCCCGATGACAGGATGGAGAGTGCCCCGCTGACCTTCCCAAGCGCATGCTGGACGCCCGTGTTAGTGGGGGCAGCTATCGCCAGTACGGCAGATGCGTCTGCTATCGCAGTCTGCGTCTCGGTTATGTCAGCCTGAATGTTGCTGCCATGTTTGGTAAAAAAATCCTTCAGGTCTGTTGGGATTGCTTCGATGTCTTTCAGAATCGTTGTGAAGTTCATTTCGTTTGTTTTTCCCTTTCGTTTTTTTTGTTACTGCCCTTCCGGCCCAAGAGTCAGTTTAACCTCTGCCCCGTTCAGCCGGCGGGCCAGCGCAGTTATCTCCGTGACGCTCGCGTTGATTGTCAGCGTCACGGTGTTTACTGCATTAACAGCATCCTGCACAAGAGGCTTCAGCCCGTCGAGTACGAGTTGCGCGGTCGCCTGCGTATCTGTCGCAGCCTTGACCTCCAGTGCCGTGATCTTATCAAGCGCAGCTGCCAAGTCGGTATTGGTTTTGTCGAGAGCAGATTGAAGGCCCAGCAGGTCCATTATGATTGCTCTCCCTTCTCCGTCTGCGAGTCAGGCGGGACAGGTGCAGGCGCATCGGTGACCGCTGGTCGCTTTCGCAGCTCCTCCAGAATAAGAGTCAGCTTCCCGCTGATTTCCGCAAGCAAATTATCACTCCACGTCATTTTTTCCCCCTCACCTTTTTCGCCGCTTTCACAACTGCCCGTTTAGTCGCCTTCGCCGCTACACGAATCTTCTGTATATTTTGCTTAATCTCAAGTGTGTTGACCGCAATCGTAGTAGCCGCAGCGATAGTTGTTATGTTGACAGCGGCAGACCCACTCGCTGCGACTATCAAAAGTAAGGCGACGATTTTCATTGAATTCCCCTTGCAAGCAGCCCTTTTTCTGCTGCTTCATCTCATTCACCTGATCTCTGGCCGATACCTTAGGCTGCTACCCTACCTCTGCCAGCACCCGCAGCAGATTCTCCCTCACAACCGGGAAGCCCTCAGTGAACAAATCGGCCACAGGCTCTGGCAGCATCAGGACGACGCATTTCATTTTCTCCTGACAGCCAATCGGGTGTTGTTCGCCTTCCGTGTCGCCTGTATAGACGAAGCTGAAGGCTTCCGACTTGTCAGTGAACGCCTGTTCCAGCCCGTCCATGAAGGCGTCGCCCATATCTTCGACGAATGTTGTTTCCGTTGTTTTCATTTCAGTCTCCTCTCTTCTCTTCGTTTTTACTTTGACGACGGCTGCGACGCTACCGGCAACGGCGAACCCGGCATCTGCCCCGACAGATAAGCAACCGCAACCTCCCCGATACCCCTGTCCTTATGCAGCCCCGCCGCAATCTGCGCCTTGCAGCTATCTCTCATCCACAACGCGATTATGTCGATCTGGTGTTTCATCTCGTCATAGGCGACGAGCTGTTCACCCAGCATATTCGCTTGTTGTCGAAACGCAGCGGCCCGGTTTGAGCAGTCCCATGCGTCAGCTTCCGCCTTTTGTAAGCTGTCACGCAGGCCAATAATCCGCCACGCCAGATATAAAATCAGGCCGATGGTCGCTATAAGCGAGTAATCCGTCACGTTTAAACCCATCTCATACACTCCCTTTCATTTCGTGTTTCTCTTCCACAACCCAGCAATGAACCCGGCGCAAGCGCCCAACAGCGCAGTTGCTGCGGGACTAACTGACCGGCGACGTACTCTTGGATTACGATGACTATGACTCCTGATAATTACCCTGCGGCTTTTCACCAGACGGTATACCAGCGGATAAACTTTCAATGCCAACACATCTTCCTGCAAACTGCCATCATCAGAAGTTCTGGCAGCTTCCCCGAACAACGAACCAATCTTGCGCACGATGTTTTTGTAAAACTGAGTGCTTTCGCAAAAAGAATAACATTCTTTCTCAAGGCACTCATGCAGTCGTTTTGCTTCACAAAGCGGGCACGCTTCTTTCTCAACAGACAAGTATGAAATAGCCTGATGGTTATTTTCACAAATCCATAATCTGTTGATAGAATCTAAACCCATCTCACACACTCCTTACTCGTCTGAATCCGTCTCGTGAAATCAAATGAACTGCTGACAATCCTGATATTGCGGGGATCGCGGCACCTTGACAGGGCCACATAACTCATGCCGGGAGAACCCATGAACCTCGACCTCGCATCAATCTGCACCTTCTGCAATGTCAAGCCCTGCACTTTATGAATCGTGGAAGCCCACGCCAGCCGCATCGGCATGTAACTAATCCAGCCCACAACCCAGCGCCTTTTTTCGACCGAGTAATACGGCACGCGGTTTTCAATTGCATCATTCACATAACCCCTGTAACGCTCAAAGAAAATCGCAAACATTCTTCTCGCAGCCGACCCGGTAAAACCGGCATCCTCGATTTCGCCGGGATGAAGATACAACGCCCCGTCGATCAGGAACCCGTTGAAATCTTCTGCATCATGCGGCTTATCCTTCTGCACGGTCACGCGCATCACGTAGGGCACTTCAACGGTGAACGCGTCGCCGCTGGATCGCTCAACCTGAACAGTCACCGAAATTTCACTCGCTGAAACTACATCCCCGCAATCGCCGTTGACATAAGTGAACTCCGGCGGATTGTTCGTCAGAATCATCACCTTTGCCCCCTCTTTCAGCACCAGCACTTCCGGTATGTCACGCCACTCCCCGCTCTCTTTCCCCCATCGCATCGACCGCATTTTAATAACCGGCTTGTCGATCCCGGCGAACCGCGTCTCGTTCAGCTTATTCGCCATCGCATTAGTCGGCATCAGCGACGTGCCGTCAAAATAGTCATCCCTTTCACTGACAAATTCAACGCCAGCCTCCTTCAGCTTCATCACCGCTGATACACCCTGCCCCGCCCTCGCGTGATTGA
>Ga0187872_10001007_pt1 | contig 30262 bp, 24 predicted proteins | sample June2016WEW_16_4_FD_132973 | JGI IMG/M metagenome (GOLD analysis project Ga0187872, IMG submission 132973) | Peatland microbial communities from SPRUCE experiment site at the Marcell Experimental Forest, Minnesota, USA - June2016WEW_16_40 | ecosystem: Environmental > Terrestrial > Soil >...
GTTCCGTTGGGGGACAGGAAATGTCCACTCCGCGACCAGCGATTGCTTATAGCGCTTCTAATCGCGTCATTTTTCGATGGCCATGCCGGAGAGGAGAGGTGAGCGGCGTTTTTCAACGACATCTACCGGTTTTGAGACAGGTTCAGACATGGCAAGGTTGCGATATCATCAGCTTCTATAAACCAATGCTGCAAGTCGCACTACGGTTAATCAGAGCACACGTCCGAACCGTTACTGTCGCGGGGTCTGTGAATAGCTGTGATGTTGAAGAAATCCGGACAGGGCTCCGGCCGGGAACAACCGCTACGTGGCGCACCTGGCTGTACGTCGCCGGAAAGGATGAAAGCGGCAAGGTCACCAGCTGGAGCTTCAAAATGGGTAGCCCCAATGGCCTTGTTCACAGGGGATGGAGAAGGACGGAGCTGAAGAAGGGCGATCAGGTCACCGTGGAAGGCTATGGCGCGAAGGACGGCAGCAACATGGCCAATGCCGGGACCGTCACCATTCCGGACGGCCGGAAGCTATTCGGGGGCTTCCAGACCACCCCCGGTGCCCCCGTCAAGCAGCCGCGCTTCAGTGTAACGCCGCCGCGCGGGGCCCCGAGATCAAACCCCGGGTAGCGTTGGCGTGTGTTAGAAAAGAACCCTTTGAGACGCATTCGTCAGGTCCCCATTGTGTTGAATACCAGCCTCATCTTCCGCCAGAGCGTCTTCTTCGGTCTGCCCTTCGTAATGGGCGAGGACCCGCTGCACTTTCTGTTCGTCCCAATCGGGTGGAAACTTGGTTTCGTCCATTATTGCTTATTCTTCCTTCTTCGCCTGCGAAATACCGCAGTTAGATCATGAGCAGCTACTTGACGTCGAAATCCGCCGTCCGCTTGACCCGCACGCCGGATGAGCCGACCGCCGTTACTTCCAGTTGGTACGCGCCCGCAGTGAGCGTATTAAGCGGAAGGTTTCCGCCTTGTTGCGGAACGCTCAGCTTCAGCAGTCCGGAGTCCCACTTCGACATCGCAGTGTTGCGATCCAGGATGCGCACTTGAGCGCTCACCGACGCTGGATTGGAGTCGTAAATCTCAAAGTAAAAGAATGCGGGCTCCGATTTCATGAATTGATACGAGCCAGCGGGTATCACCTGCATGCCCTGCGCCACCAGCGGAGTGCCGTCGCCAGTCGCCGAAACGCCCAGTCCCAGTCCCAGATCGGCAGCCGGATGAGCCTCTTTGCTCAGAACAATGCCGCTCAGAGCTAGCTCTTCGGGCTTCCGCGGTTCCACCACCAGCGGCGCTTCCAGCTTTCCGAAGCTCTGGCCGCCGGAACTGAATGCCAGCGTAAAACGGTACTGTCCAGGAGCGACTTTGAACTCCTTTTCGTAGTGAAGGGACTTGCCCTTCACCTTCTCGATCTCAGCCTCATTCTCGAAATCGAACTTCGCGGCATCGCTGAAACGCGCTCCCACGCTGCCATCCGCCGTGGACGCAATGCCCAGCAAATTGATTTCGGCGTGCTGTTTGCCTTTCTGATTCTGGAATTTCAGCGCATCAGCGGGGATCTCCATCGCCAGATTGACGCGAGCCACATTGGGCGATAGATAAAAGTACGGTAGCTCCATCGACGCAGCGATCCCGCCCGCCTCCGGGCCGGCCGCGCGGTTCTCCAAATCCTTCCCCGCTGTGGTTCCCGCGAGCAAGTCCAGGGGCTTCGCGGTGCAGTAACTGGTGCGCGAACGGACCTTCGTTCCCTTGCGATCGACCTTAACCCGGAGTGAATGGCAGCTCTCCTCCTTCGATTCAGGAGCCACATAAGTGAGCGAGTAATATTGGTTTTGTTCTTTTGCGATGTTTTGCAACCCCCCCAGCAGATCGGCGCTATTGCTCACTACGAATCCTCCCGTGCCGTTGGCCAGCCCAAACAAAATCTGCTGGCTGCCTGCGCCGGAGTCCGAAAGGGGCGAGCTCAAGGCGTCCGAATCTCCCTGGGGCCCAGCCCCCTGCGCCCCGCCCCTTTGCATGGAACTGGGCGCTCGTTCCAGGGACAGTGGCGCGTCACCGGGATTTGTCTGATCAAAAATCGGCCGCACATCCATGGGATAGAAAGCGACACCAGACTTATTCGCAGCATCCACCGTGTACCGCACTTCCGATTTCTGATCGCTGGAGGACGAAAGCGTGCCAGTGAACACAATCACGATCTTCCGGCCGGGAAGCACGCCCAGGCTTCTTCCCAGGTCACCAAGCGATCGGATCATGTTGCGGACTTGCATGGAGTTGGCAGCCGCGCTACCGCTGGCGCGCGCAGGTCCGGCCAGCCGGTCTTCCTTTGCCCTGCTGGGGTCGTGCGATCTGTCGGAATCGGCGGCGCTGGGTGCAAGGCCGTGGAAGCTGGCCTGGGCCAAAGCGTCTTTCAGACGGCCCGCATTGTCGGTGAAGCTTTGGGCAATACGCAAGGAGCCATTGAAGGTGACGATGGCCATTCTATGGCTCGGGCTCGCTTCGGCATCGATAAAACTGGCGGCAGCCTGGCGGACCGCGATCTGATCCCGCACCTCCATACTGGTCTCATCGAAAAACAGGAGCAGGGAGCGCGGCTGCGCCGCGGCCGAAGACGATTGTAGAGCGAAGCCGCGGATGGCCTGTTCTTTACCATCTTCGGAGAGATGAAAATCCTTGGCGGTCAAATCGGAAACGTACGCGCCATTCTTGCCGGTGACGATGGCGTCCACCAGCACTTCGCGCGTCTCCGTTTTTATGACGGTATTCGGCTGAGCGGCCAGCACGCCGGTGAAACAGAGCAACACCGCAGCGAACTTCATGGAATTTCTACGCCCCCATTGCGTGCCGTTATGGTCTTCCCTCCGGAGTCCCGCACTACCACGCGCACCAGATAGCGGCCCGGGGCCACGTTGAAGTTTTCTTTCACATTAATGCCCGCGTTCTGAAAAGCCTCCAAGGTCCGATCCCGAAGATGCAGCTCTACCACTTTCTCGACCCCGGCGATATAGTTCCCGTCAGGGTCGAACAAACCCGCCACTACGGTCAAGGTATCGTCGTTGCGGTCTTGGCTCCTATTGAATCGTAATCCTTTCACATCCAACTGAGCAGTCACTGTCAATTCGAATTTCTGATCGCCGGATTCGAAAAACTCCGTTTGAACTTCCAACGGAATAGCCTGGACCTCCTCGCGCGAGAAGACGGTTTCCTGGATTTCCTCTTTGGCCGCCTCGGCCGAATCCACGGCATGCCTGGGGGCCCAGTAGCCGCGGCGGGCCTGGATCGTCAGATTTGGCGAATGCTTCAAAGTGACCTTGAGGCCGTGATAAGAGCCGTCGAATTTCAGCTCTTGCGGGGAAAATCCTAGCACGTAGACATACTCAGGCCGCGCAGCCAGTACGTTGAGGCCGCGCTTCAGATCGTTGTTGTTGTGGAAGAACGTGCCGCCGGTCCCGTTAGCCAGCTCCGCGAGTACATCATCGGCCTGAGTGGCAGCTTCGGTGTCGGCTTGTTCCAGGAAAGTCAGGGCTTCAGCAGTGTGATATGGAGGCTGGCTGGCATCGCCACTGGGTATGGTCGTGAACAAACCTCGCATGTCGATGGTGTTGACAACCACGTTGGCGCGGATCGCGCGCTCCAGAACATCGTACTCGTCCGCCCGATGATCTCTAGTCAGCAGGAAGCCCGGCGACACCAGGACCAGATTCCGGGTGCCCGGCATCGCGGTGATCTTGCGGACTACGTCCCTTAACGCGCCCAGGGCGCCAGCCGTCTCGTGGTCACCGTAGTTGAGGGCCAGCCGAGCCGCCTCTCTGAGCTTGGTTAGGCCTTGGAGAGCGCACATGGGCAGCCCAGTTAATTGGTCGTTGCCCGGCGGGCAGCCAATACACGCAACCGCCTCGTCATACGCGGCGGACAGCACCGGATCGGTGTGACCCTCAATGATCCCGAACAGCTGCTGGTCCGAAAACAGTCGACCATCCAAATACAAATCCTGGTTGACCAATAAGTCGGCTACGTAATAGCTGATATACGGACAATTCTGTTGCCGGTCGATGCCGCTGGTGTAGGGTTGGATTTTATTCACGGCGTTGTGCAGCTTGTCACGGTCGGCGGTGAAGTCGGTCAGCATCAAGCCGCTGGTGGCGAAGATGGCCGCGCGGCTGGCAGGATCGATCGCTTCATCCAAATGGCGATTCATGGACTGACGAGTTGCCAGTAGATCCCCTGGCTTCAGGTGGATGTCGTCGACTAGGTAGGCAACGTAATGCTCCGGCAGGGCGGATTGCGAGAGGGCGGGAGCCTGCGTCTTCTCGCCGGGGGCTTTCGAGGTCCCAGCGTCGATCTCGACCGCCCGGTCGCTCTTTTCCATCGAAAATTTCGTGATGACCTGCAGCTTGCCTTTGTCCAAGAGCTGGAAATCTTCCTGCCGCAGGTTTCCGACCGCTCGGCCTTCTCGATCGCGAACCACCACCGGAACCGATATCAGATTCACGCGGGTGCTGAAGGTAATCGGCGCTTCGTGCGAGCTCACCTCGGGCCCGTCACCAGCAGGGGGCGCCTGGCCAACGGATTGGGCGCAGCAGAACGCCCCAAGGAGCACGGCCTGGAGGGTTCGTCTACGAAGACCCACACGCACGGAAAACATCGTTCTTTTATTCTCGCCGAACCCAAAGCCGGTAGGATGGGATAAGTGATTGTTTAGATAATGACGTTACCACTCGAAGTGACACCGCAGGAAGTGCAGCGGCGTTTACAAGCGGGCGAGAAGCTCGCCTTGGTGGATGTCCGGGAGCACGGTGAATTCCAGATGGCGCGGATTGCCGACGCCGAGCTGATTCCGATGCGAACGGTTCTCGCGGAACTCTCGCGATTGGACGCGCAGGCCGACGACACCCCCCTGATTGTGTTTTGTCATCACGGCGTGCGCAGCTTGAACGTCGTTCACTGGCTGCGCGAGCAGGGCGTTGAGGCGTGCCAGAGCATGGCCGGCGGCATCGACCGCTGGAGCCTGGAGATCGACCCAGGCATTCCACGATATTAAGGCCCCAGGATATTCCTGAGAGTTTCCCGGCGAGTTCCCAACTAATCTGTCAATGCCACTGGTTCGTTTCCCATTGGCCCTTCTCACTGTCTGGTGCATGCTCGGGGCCGAAAAACCTGTGCCCCGAGTAGCCCCTATCTACACCACCGCAAGCATTGTCAACGCGGCCGACAACCAATCCGGAGCGCTCGCTCCCAATACCATCGGCACCATCTATGGCGCGAACCTGGCGTATAGCACCGTGGCGGTTAGTCAGAACGACCTGCAAGGTGGCGCCCTGCCGATCCTGCTGGGGCCGAGCGAAACTCGCGTGCTGATCAACAACTACGCCGCCGGTTTGTATTATGTTTCGCCAACTCAGATCAACTTTCTCGTTCCGCCGAATTTACTGCCCGGCCCGGCATCGGTTTACGTGGACGTAGACAGCTTGCGGGGATCCCTCATTGAACTGATGTTGACTGCCGTCTCACCCGGGCTCTTCCAACTGGACCCTCAAAACGCGGTCGCAACGGAGGCCAATGGATCGGTACTTACTGCGTCGTCGCCCGCCAAACCAGGCGATATCGTCATCCTGTGGGCTACTGGTCTCGGGGAAACAACGCCGCCCGTGGATGGTTTTCAGATTCCTACCGCTGCGGCGCCCCTTTTGGCTGGCGCAAATCTGTCGATCTTGCTGGATGGAGCGGCGGTGGACCCCAACGCGATCGACTACGCGGGTGTGGCGCCAGGATTCGCGGGCCTGTATCAGATCAATCTGACGCTGCCCCTATCCACGGGGGCAAATCCGGAGATTCGATTGCAATTGGAGGGTGCGTCCAGCATCCCTGGCGTGCACCTTCCAGTGAGCCCATAGTGTTAAACTGATCGGCTTGGCGCGCCATCAATTTGCAGTCGTTGTACTCGCGGCCATCGCGCTCTTCTCCAGTTTCTGGTTCCTGCTGGATGTCCTTGGTGCAGCCACGCACAGCACATCAGCGTTCGGCGTAACGGCTTTTGAAAACCGGTTCAGCGATTTTCCGAGCACGGTTCGGCCGCACACCGTCTATGGCTACCTTTCGGACAATCCACCCAACGATCCGAGCGCTCTCGCCGAGTTCCATCTCACGCAATACGTGCTGGCGCCGGCGATCGTCAGGCCATCCACGCGGGAGAACCTGGTGATTGTGAACTATCACGGCAAGAATCTGGATATGAAGCTATTGGCCGCCAATCGTCTGCGCCCGTTGCGAAACGTCGGCACCGGTCTCGAGCTGTGCCAGGGTGACATCCGATGATGCTGCTGTTCTGGCTGGCCGCGATTTGGCTCACCGGATTCGGCTTCGTTCGTTGGATGTTTCCGCAACCGCTGCGATGGTCGCTCCACAACATTTTGCTTTTTTCACTGGGCATCGGAACAGGCGCGGGCGTGGCATCGTGTTTGTATTTTCTGGCGCTGGTGCTGGCTGGTTCCAGTTTCTCGGTGCTGCCGGCGGCGCTAGGCGCTGCTCTTGTCATCGCTTTGGTGCTGTTTCTCTTCGCAAAAAGAAGCGCGTTGCTGGATTGGGCGGATGGCCCCGCGCCCCCGTGGTATTTGACCGCTCTATTCGTGCTGGCGGCGGCGCTGGCTGTGACGATGTTCCTGGGCGCGGTGGCCTACAATCCGCACGGCGACGAAGGCGCGTGGTCCATCTGGAATCTAAGAGCGCGATTTCTCTTCCGCGCAGGTGTTTTCTGGCGGGACGCTTTCTCGAGCGATCTCAGTTGGACCCACCCGGACTATCCGCTGTTGCTGCCGGGGCTGGTAGCGTTGTGCTGGAAACTGACCGGACACGAATCGAGCGATGCACCCATCGCGATCGCTTTTCTTTTTGCCTTGGGAACGGTGGGCGTGTTGGTGAGCGCGCTGGGAGTGTTACGCGGCAAGACGCAAGCGTTGCTCGCCGGGACACTCTTGGCCGGTACTGCGAGCTTTGTAGCATTGAGCGCGGCTTTATATAGCGACGTGCCGCTGAGCTTCTACATCCTGGCGACGCTCGCGCTGCTGGCTCTGCAGGACCGCCATCCCGAAGACCTGCGCTTCAGTGCGCTGGCGGGATTGATGGCCGGGTTTGCCGCTTGGAGCAGAAACGAGGGGATGATCTTCCTTGTAGCGGTTATCGTGGCTCGCGCAATCGCATTGGTCCGATTTGGCGATCGGAAGGCGCTGTTGCCCCAGCTACTTCGCTTGCTGTTCGGCTTGGCAGCTCCGCTGGCCATTGTCATCTTCTTTAAGTGGCGTGTCGGCGGCCTGGGCGATTGGCTATCCGTGCCCGCATCGACGATCCTCAAGCATCTTTCCGATCCCGCGCGCTGGATTGTCACGGTGGAAGGGCTGGTGGTCATATTGTTTAATTTCGGCCGGTTCCTGATTCCGATCTTTCTGGCGCTGGCCCTCTATTGGTACCTGGTGCGATTTCGGGTGGGCACAGGCGACCGCGCGGCGCTGGCTACCATCGGAATCGCGCTGTTGCTAACGCTTGCTGCGCAATTGCTGGCGGACGTGCTTTACTTAGACAACCTGGGACTCGAAATCAGCACGTCGTTCGAACGCATTTTGCTGCAATTGTGGCCGGGGGCATTGCTCGCGTTCTTCCTGGCGGCGGGTCCACTGCAGTTGGTCGCCCCGAGGCCTCTCGGGAAGGTGAACAAGAAGGGGCACAAGGCTGCTCGCCGGGCTGCGGAAACCCGTTAGGCGCGGCTTGCGTTTAAACTGGAGAGAGGCAATCCAGATGTTCCTTCGCTCGGCCTTACTCGTGTTCGCGGGCTCGCTGGTCCTGGCCGCGCAAGAACAGGCTCCGCCTTCTCCATCTCCCGCAGCGGCCCCGGCCCAACGAGCGGAACCGGCCAATCCCGACGAATTCGTAGTGACGACGGGCACCCGCATCCCGCTGAGTATGATCAACAGCGTCAGCACGAAAACCGCCGTTACGGGCGAACGTGTGTATCTGGAGAGCGTGTTCCCAATTCTGGTGAACGGGCATGTCGTGATTCCTCCCGGCAGCTACGTGGCTGGAACGGTCACCGACGTTAAGCGCCCCGGCCGGGTAAAGGGGCGCGGCGAGTTGTACGTCCGATTTGATTCGCTTACGCTGCCCAATGGAGTGACACGCGACTTCCGCGCTCGCATGGGCAGCCTGGATGGCCGCGCGCCGGAAACGCTGGATAAATCGGAAGGCAAGATCAAAGGCGAGGGCGACAAAGCGGGCGACATCAAGACCGTTGGAGAAGCCGCCGGCGTGGGCGCAACGGTTGGCGGATTGGCGGGCGCGGCGGCAGGACACGCGGGCATGGGCGCTGGCCTTGGCGCAGCGGCTGGAGCAACAGCCGGATTGATTGGCGTAATGCTGACGCGCGGCCCCGATGCAATTCTCGCCAAAGGGACCACCATGGAGATGGTGCTCGACCGGCCATTGCAGTTCAACATGTCGGAGATCGACTTCCACAACGCGATGCCGCGCGCGCAATCGAGCGACGGGCCGGGTCCTCAGCCGAGCCGCAAAGTGCAAACTAAGCATTGGCCGATCCTGTAAAACGCCTTAGAGTAGCGCCCCCCTCCGCTAAACCTCTTAGTACCCTCGATCCATCCAGTAACCCCGGCCTCGTACCCTCCGAATTTGATACCCGCAGCCTATTTCGAGTCTTTCGACGCGCCCCTACAATCGAGTCGTCATGGACTTCACCGATCTGCAAATGACTCTTACCGTGGTGCTTGTATTGACTGCCGCAGCGGTGGCTGTCTTCGTCGATCAACGGAGAAAACAGCGCCCGCAGCAACAGCCACAACGTGTTAAATCCCATAGCCACAGCGTTGCGCGCCCGCGTCCCATCCGGCTTTTCGATACCGCACTGTTAGAATACGCGCCCGCCAAAAAACTGGCTGCCGAACGTCCGCTGGAACCGCTGGTTGGCACTACCACGCCTTCGCGGCCGCCCGTGCAGATGCGGGTACGTGAGACCGTCACCGTTCAGATGGCGCCGCCCTCTCCCCCGGCGCCATCGTCCTCGACGGAGTTTCAACATCCGGGAGTCACCCTTCCCCCTTTCACCATTGACGCGCTGCTCTGGGAGCGCCTGATCTCGAGCCAGCCAAAGCAGCATTTATTGGAACCGACCGAGGGCCGGCCGGACACCATCGAAGCGAGTTGCCACCTGATCCGGGATGACCATGCGGACACGGCGCCATCCAGGCAGCCGCGCGGAATGATCCAGCAGCCGGCGTTGGATGAAATGCTGAAAACCGAAGAGCCGTTCACCGGGTTGGTGGTTTCCATCGGCATCAACGATAGCGATAGCAGCATGTGGCACAGCCAGGGCTTGATGCAGTCAGTGGGGAACTACATTGCCAGTTTGCTGAGAGAAAAAGATATTTCCTGCCGCACAGCTTACGACGAGTTCGTGATGGTGTGCCGGGGAGAAGAAGGCGCGCATTCGCAGCGCCGGCTGAACCATATTTCCGAGCGCCTCTGGGACTACCAACTGCGAGGCATCGGCACCTGCTCCATTCTATTCAGCTGGGGCGGAGTGCAAGTTCAAGGTCAACCGTTGGCCGAAGCTCTGGCTTCCGCCACGGAACGCATGCGCGAAACCAAGCGAAGCGGAAAATCCGCCCACGCGCAACGACAGGCTGTCTGACCCAACTCCTTCTTAGGGTTACTCCAGAAACCGCCATTCCTTCTCTGCGGTTTCTGGAGTCTTTTTAGTTTCCAGGGTGATCAATGGGATAATCAGATAAGAAGGCGGGGCAGCCCTCCTCTCCCGAAACATCCCTTGGAAGAATCCATACTCATCCGTGGCGCGCGCGTCCACAATCTGAAGAACGTCTCGCTCGCGATTCCGCACAACGTGCTGACGGTGGTCACCGGTGTTTCCGGGTCCGGCAAATCGTCGCTGGTGTTCGACACGGTTTACGCCGAGGGCCAACGCCGCTATGTGGAATCGCTGTCGGCCTATGCGCGGCAGTTTCTGGAGCGCATGGAGAAGCCGGATGTGGATGAGATCTCTGGAATCGCACCCCCCATCGCCATCCGTCAGAAGAACACCACGCGCAATCCGCGCTCCACGGTCGCTACATCGACCGAGATCTACGACTATTTGCGGCTACTCTATGCGCGCGCGGGGCGCAGTTACTGTCCTCAGTGCGGCGATCAGGTGCAGCGCGACACCGTGGATTATGTGGCAAAGAAAATGCTGGATCAGCCGCAGGGTTCGCGCTGGTACGCTTTGTTTCCGGTGCGGGTCGGAGGCGGGACGGATGCGTTGCGCGACCATCTTTTCGAGCTGCGCAAGAAGGGTTTCAACCGGCTGTATCAGAACGGCCGCGTGTTCGAATTCTCGACGCCAGAATCGCTGCTCGATATCGATTTCAGCCAGCCCCTGTTCATCCTGGTGGATCGCTTCGTCATCTCGCCCGATCTGCACCAGCGCATCGTCGATACCACGGAGATCTGTTATCGCGAAGCGGGCGAAGTGATTTTCGAAGAGGCTACGCCGCAGGATCCCAAGCCGGCCACTTTGCGATTCAGCGAAAAGTTCGCGTGCAAGCGCTGCGGCATTGAACTGGTGACGCCGGAGCCAGGCCTTTTCAGCTTTAACAATCCGATGGGCGCATGCCCGCGTTGCCAGGGCTTCGGAAACACGATCGACTACGATATGGACCTGGTGATCCCGAACCCGAGCCTTTCGCTCGAGGAAGGCGCTGTCGATCCCTGGACCAAACCGCAATACCAGCGCTTCGGCTTGCAATCCAGGAAAACATTGCACGGAAAGGTGCGATGGAATGTGCCCTACGGGGATCTACGTCCCGAAGAGCAGGCCATGGTGGTGAAGGCGATTCACGATTTCTTCGCCGAGGTGGAGACCAAGAAGTACAAAGTCCATGTGCGTGTTTTCCTGAACCGCTATCGAGGCTATGCCCACTGCCCGGATTGCCAGGGTTCGCGCCTGCGCGCCGCGGCGCTGAACGTCCGGATCGCGGGCCGGACCATCGCCGATGTGGCGAAGCTGAACATCGAACAGGCATACGAGTTCTTTCAATCGCTGGAACTGTCGCCCGAAGAAACGGCCATCGCCGACAAGATCCTGATTGAGATACGACAGCGGCTGAAATTCCTGAATGACGTGGGGCTGGACTATTTGACGCTGGATCGCCTGTCGTCCACGCTTTCGGGCGGGGAAGCGCAGCGCATCCAACTCGCCACTTGCCTGGGATCGCGACTGGTGGGCGCGTGCTACGTGCTGGACGAGCCTTCCATAGGATTGCACTCGCGCGATACCGGACGGCTGATTCGCATACTCGAGGAACTGCGCGACCTCGGCAACACCATCGTGGTTGTGGAGCACGACGCCGACGTAATGCGAGCGGCGGACCACATCATCGACATGGGGCCGGGTGCGGGTGAACTGGGCGGCCAAATCGTCTTCGAAGGCTCCTATCGCAAGATCATGGCCAACGGTGCGGCAACCCTGACTTCGAAATACCTGCGCGGCGATTTGCACGCGGAGAGCATTGGGGACCGGCGGGAAGTAGATCCGCGGAAAACAGTGAAATTCCTTGGAGCCCGCGCGCACAATCTCAAGGGCATCGACGTAGAGATTCCTTTGAACATGATGGTGGCGGTGACGGGAGTTTCCGGATCGGGCAAATCAACGCTGGTTCACGACGTGATTTTCCAAACGCTGACGCAGCGTTTGCGGCAGTCGGCGCTGGAGGGGTTCGATGAGGAGCACGACCAGAAAGCCGAAGAGGTCACATGCCGCCGTGTGGAACGAGCAGAATTGGTACGGGAAGTGGTGCTGGTGGATCAATCGCCGATCGGACGAACGCCGTGCTCGAATCCAGTTACCTATATCAAAGCTTTTGATCTGATTCGCGAAATCTTTGCGTCCACGCCGGAGGCGGCCAAGCGCGGCTATAACGGCGGCCATTTTTCATTTAACATCCCCGGCGGACGCTGCGAGAATTGCCAGGGCGATGGCACGGTGACGGTGGAGATGCAGTTTCTGGCCGACGTGGAGCTGGTGTGCGAGGAGTGCAAAGGCACGCGTTTCAAAAGCGCCATTCTCGATATTCGGTATAAGGGCCTGAACATTCATGAAGTTTTGCAATTAACCGTGAAGGAAGCGCTGTCGTTCTTCTCGGAGTCGAAGAGGCTGGTAAGTCGATTGAAGGTCCTGGCGGACGTTGGCCTGGGCTACTTGCGGCTGGGACAATCGGCCACAACGCTGAGCGGAGGCGAAGCGCAGCGCGTGAAACTGGCGGCTCATCTGGCGCAATCCACCTGCGGCGGTACGCTGTTCATCTTCGATGAGCCCACTACCGGACTGCACTTCGACGACATCGCCAAGCTGCTGGCAGCCTTCCAGCGATTGATCGAGAACGGCGGGAGCATCCTGATCATCGAACACAACCTGGACGTGATTCGCAGCGCCGATTGGGTGATCGACCTGGGGCCGGAGGGGGGCGATCGCGGCGGCCAGATCGTGGCGGAAGGAAGGCCCGAGCAGATTGCGGCGGCTCGAAATTCCTACACTGGGCGATACTTGAAAGAATATGCCGCAAACGCCGCACGTTGAATCGCACTTCACGGCTTCAGAATTCGTACGCGATATCGTCATTGGGATGGCGGACGGGCTTACCGTTCCCTTCGCACTGGCAGCCGGGCTTTCGGGCGCCGATACCACCACGCGCATCATCGTAGTGGCGGGGCTGGCCGAGATCGCGGCGGGTTCCATTGCGATGGGGCTGGGCGGATATCTCGCGGCCAAGAACGACGCGGATCACTACGTCAGCGAGTTGAAGCGGGAGCAGCGCGAAGTGGAGGAGATTCCAGACGAAGAGGCGCGCGAAGTGCTCGAGGTCTTTGAGAACTACGGCCTCACGCACGCTGAAGCGGTTCCTATCGTCGACTCGCTGCGGCAACGGCCCAAGCAGTGGATCGACTTCATGATGCGATTCGAATTGGGACTCGAAGAGCCGGATCCCAAGCGTGCCGTGCGGAGCGCCAGCACCATCGCGGGCGCATACATCGCGGGCGGTTTGATTCCGTTGGCTCCCTATATGCTGATGGCTTCGGCCGAGTCTGCCCTGATGGTTTCCGTCATCGCCACCATCTTGGCGCTGGCGGTGTTTGGCGCGGTGAAGGGCCACTACACAGGAATGCCACTGGCATCGGGTGCACTCCGGACCGCGTTCATCGGCGGACTGGCTGCGGCGGCTGCGTTTGGCATCGCACGGCTGGTCTCGGCAAAGTAGCTTGTTACGCGGGAACTTCCGTCTTTGCGGACGGCTTGGAAACTCCTAAATATTCCAGGGCCTCAGCCAGGCTGCTCACGAATTTGTCCGGCGGCGAGGGTTGAAATCGAAGCAGAGCCCGCTCCGTCTCGCCACTGAAACCCCAAACGCCAATCAGGATTTTGGTGCGGGGGAATTTCGATCTCAGTTCACGGCTGACCGCCCGGGCATGCGAGAACGCAAAGGGCTGGATGGCCGAAATGCAAAAGACGTCGTTTCCGGTGGGCTCCATTGGCCCGACCATGCTGAGGGGCGACAAACCAATCGGAAAACAGATGGTCGCACAGCCTGCATGTTCCAACAATTGAGCCAGCATGGCGGACGCGATCTCGTCGGCCTCATCATCGGCAGGCAAACAGAGAATGCGCTCTGGCATCGCCGGTCTAACACCGGCCTCGGGCAGTTGTGGATCGGAACTCGGGCGCGGTTCGGAGTTGTCGGCTATCATCTCGCGCAAGGTGACGAACAGGAATTCCTCGCGCTCCGGATCCAGCGCACCTTTATGCCGATCCTGCTCCGCCATGGTCAAGGTTGGAATGATTACGCCGTCATATAACTGCGGGAGCGAATTCTCTTGCCGATATTCCTCGGCCACGGCGCGCGCCTCCAGGTCGTCCATCGCCAACAGGCGCTGGTACAGATGCGCATCGGGCGCCAGCACCGGCTCATCCCCCAGCAGGATGTGGAGAAACGATAATTGCGGGACATGGCGTCCCAAAACCACGACGCACACGGTGAGAGGAGTTGAAAGGATCAACCCCGCGGGTCCCCACAGAGCCGCCCAGAACATGGTGGTCACTAGCAGAGCCAGGGAAGAGATTCCGGTGTGGGCGCCATAGAGCCATGGCTCCAGCAGATTCCCTGTGACCAGCTCCAGGGTGGCAAAAAGCGCGAATACGAGCAGGGGCGACCGCCAGCCGTCGAACACCGCGAGCGAGAGCAGCAGGGGCAACAATCCCGCCACCACCGAGCCAACGTATGGGACGATCCGAAGCAAGGCCGCCACCGTTCCCCACAGCGCGGCGTAGGGAACGCCGATGAAATACAGCCCTAATCCGCACAGCAGTCCGAAGGCGGCATTCACGAGAAACTGGAGCATCAGATAGCGGCTAATACGGCGCGTCCCGTCGGCTACTGCTTGGGTCATCCGGTTGAGCCGGTTCAGTCCGGCCAGCCGGAAAATGCGATTCCGTAGGTCGCTCTCTTCTACCAGGAGAAAGACCGTGAAGACCAAAACGATGCCAAGTTTTACCAAAGGCGCTAGAAATGGCTTGGTGACGTCGCGTAGATAGATCAGCTCGTTTTCTGAAGCTGGGACAACTTGAACGGCAACGGGAGCGGCTGGAGCGCTCGTCCGGCCCGTCCGTGATCGGACCACCGTGGGGGGTGGCGTTTCCTGAGGAGTGGCGAGTTCCTTCCCCAGTTCCTGGACGCTTTGAGCCGCTTTTCCTAAGGCCCCTTTGTTGGGGGTCCGCAATGCAGCAATTTTGTTATGGATATTCTCGCGATAGCTTGGCAGATCACTCACCACCTGCACCAGCTGATTCAAGATCACGTAGCCAATCCCGCTCGCCGCCGAGACTACCAGCAGCATGACGAGCAGGGTACCGGGCACCCGCCTGATATGTAGTTTTTGTAGCCAGCCGACTGCCGGCGACAAGATCAAGGTGAGGGTGATCGCCAGGGCCAGCGGAATCAAAATATCGCGTGCGAAATACAGCACGGCGACTACTCCGGCCAGGACGGTGGCCGTACGAAGCAGGGAAGAGTGACCGGGCCGGCTCACGGGTTTGTGGAACCATCGCTCAACGTGGACCGCATGGCTATTCACTAGCAGTTTCCAGGCCACTCTCAGTTCGACCAACCGCAGATGGTTCGCAGAGCCGGGCCCTAGGCGGAAACGTGGCGGAATGTAAAAAGGAACGCTAACCCGGTAACAACCGTTGGCGAGGGTAATCGGCGACCATCGTTCTAGGTGAAAATAGAAGCAGCCCTCTATGTGCCCGAGTATTGCCTTGGTCCTGTTGCTCGCTTTCCAAACAAACCTCTCCGAGCAGGGGCTCAAAGCCCTGGATGAAAAGCGTTACCCGGAGGCGGTGCAGAGCCTCACCCAGGCCATTGCAGCCGATCCGAAGGACTACAGCCTGCACTTCAACCTGGCCCTCGCCTACAGTCTAATGGGCAAGAATGCCGAAGCGATCCCGGAATACAAAAAGACGCTGGAGCTGAAGCCGGATCTATATCAAGCCGAACTGAACCTGGGAATTTCACTGTTGCGCGAGAAGCAGCCGGCGGAAGCGGTGCGGTACCTGACCAGCGCCGCCGCGGAGAATGCCAAGGAATACCGCGCGAACTACTATTTGGCGGCCGCGCTTCTGGGAGCGAGCGATTTCGCCAAAGCCGAGTTGTCCTACCTGGCTGCACTGGCCATCGATCCGAAATCGCCGGATGCGGAATTGGGCTTGGCGCACGCGCTGGCCGGCGAGAACAAGCTCGAAGACGCGGCTGCTCACTTCAAAAGGGCGGCCGAACTGAACGCTGGTTTTCGCGACGACCTGCTGGAACTTGCCGGTATGTACGAGACGGCCAAACAACCGGAGCAAGCCATCTCCATTTACCAGCAGTTTCCTGAAAATCCGGGTGCGCAGGAACGGCTGGGCGGTCTGCTGCTCAAGGCCGGCCGCGCCGCCGATGCCATCCCGTGCTTTCAGGTTGCGGTTGCGAAATCGCCGACCGAGGCCAACCGGGCGGCACTGGCCGAGGCATATCTGAAAAACAACGAACCCGGTAAAGCGCAGCCGGTGGTGGAACAGATTTTGGCAGCCGATCCCGACAACTTCGAGATCCGCATGTTGCATGGACGCCTGATTCGCGATCAGCGCAAATTCCCGGAGGCTGCCGTGGAGTTTGAGCGCGCCACCAAGCTGAAGCCGGACGCCCCACAGGCCTGGAGCGAACTGGCCGGAGTGCTGGTAATGGCGGAGAACTATCCGCCCGCCCTGGCGGCGCTGGATCGAATTGCGGCGCTACATGCCGAGAAGGCCGGGCACGTCTTTCTACGGGCTATCGTATTAGACAAAACCCGGGATTTGAAACCGGCGCTCGAGAGCTATCAGCGCTTCCTGCAGATGAGCCAAGGCGAAAACCCAAACCAGGAGTGGCAGGCCCAGCAGCGGATTAAAACTTTGGAACGGGAGATCCACAACAAGTGACTCTCGTCCTCGTGATCCTTTTTGCCTTCGCCGACCTGGCCGCCGTGAAGGCGGAGCCCGACCTGAACCGGCGCTCGGAGCTGGCCCTGATGAACGCCGACGAGAAGATCGACGAAGCGCGCAAGGCGTATCAGGCCGGTGACCAGAGCACGGAAGAAGCGGACATTCAAGAGGTGGCCGAATCGGTGACTCTGTGCTACCAGTCGCTGGAGAAGACCCGCAGCGAGCCGCGCAAGAGTAAATACTACAAACGCGCCGAATTAAAGGTCAGCGCCCTGATGCGCAGACTGAGCGGCTTCCGGGATGAAGTGAGCTTCGATTTTCGACCCAACGTCGAAGCCGTGCTGAAGAGACTTTCGGACATTCACGATGAGTTGTTGTCCGACATTATGAGCAGAAAGAAAGGTTCATAGAACGAGAGGTGCGTTACATGCGATGGTTGGTGATTTTACTGTTATGCACCGCTTGCGGCTTCGCCCAAGAGCGCGACTTCTTGACGGCCGATGAGGTGGATCAAATCCGGGATGCGCAGGAACCGAACGCGCGGTTGAAGCTGTACGTTTTGTTCGCGCGGCAGCGGCTCGCTCTTTTGGAGCAGTTTCTGAGCAAGGAAAAGCCGGGACGCTCCGCGCTGATTCACGACACGATTGAAGATTATACGCACATCATCGAGGCCATCGATACTGTGGCCGACGACGCCATTGTCCGCAAGGCGCAATTGGACGTGGGAATGAAGGAAGTGGCCACGGCGGAGGCCGAGATGCTGACTACGTTGCAAAAGATCGAGGATGCAGCGCCCAAAGATTTGGCCCGCTACGAATTCGCCTTAAAGAACGCCATCGATACCACGTCCGATAGCAAGGAGCTTTCCGAAGAAGATCTGCATACCCGTACGGCCGAGTTGGAGGCACAGGAGAAGAAAGAGAAGCAGGAACGAAAGGCCCTGGCGACTAACGAAGACAAGAAAGCGAAGAAGAGCTCCGAGGACAAGCCAGGCGTTATCAAGGCTGGGGATCAGAAGGCTCCCACGCTCTACAAACCTGGCGAGAAGCCTCCCGATCAGCAGTAGAGATCGCGATTTACGCCGTGCGCATCGCTTCCGTCTTGTCGCCGCCGGAAATCGCTGCTTGCGCAGCAGCCAGCCTGGCGATGGGAACTCGATACGGTGAGCACGACACGTAATCCATGCCCACTCGATAACAGAACTCCACCGAGTTGGGATCTCCGCCGTGCTCGCCGCAGATTCCAATCTCTAGATTGTGATTCGTGCTGCGGCCCAGTTTCACCGCCTGCTCGATGAGTTTGCCAACGCCTTCCTGGTCGATGGTCTGGAACGGATCGGCCTTGAAGATCTTCAGCTCTTCATATTTCTTTGAGAACTTCGTATAGTCGTCGCGCGACATACCGAGCGTAGTCTGCGTCAGATCGTTGGTGCCGAAGCTGAAGAACTGGGCCACCTCGGCGATCTTATCGGCCGTTAGCGCGCCGCGCGGAATCTCGATCATGGTGCCAATCAGGTACTTCATGTTCTTCATTCCGGCCTTGTCGAGCACTTCTTTCGCCACGCGTTCGACAATTTCCTTCTGCAGCGCGAGCTCGCGCTGAAAGCCAACCAGGGGAATCATGACTTCCGGGATCACTTTGACACCCTTTTTGGCCACTTGCACCGCGGCTTCGAAGATGGCGCGAGCCTGCATCTCGGTGATTTCGGTGTGGACGATGCCCAGCCGGCAGCCGCGGAATCCGAGCATCGGATTGAACTCGTGCAGGTCCTCGACACGCTTCAGCAATACCGGCAGCTTCTTTTTCAACTCGCCCACCGGAATGCCGTAGTTTTCCGACATTCTCTTTTTCTCTTTGCCACTCGCGTGCGGGAGCAGGGCAAGGTCCACCATCAGGTTTTCGCGCTTGGGCAAGAACTCATGCAGCGGCGGATCGAGCGTGCGGATGATCACCGGGTAGCCGTCCATGGCTTCAAACAATCCGGCGAAATCTTTGCGCTGCATCGGCAGCAGCTTTTGCAGCGCCTTGTCGCGAATCTTCTCGTCTTCGGCCAGAATCATAGCCTGCATGTAGGGGATGCGATCGGCGGCGAAGAACATGTGCTCCGTGCGGCATAGCCCGATGCCCTCAGCTCCGAACTCGCGGGCCGCCTTCGCGTCGCGCGGAATGTCGGCATTGGCGCGCACCCCGAAATCGCCGCGAAACTCGTCGGCCCACTTCATGAACTCGACGAAAAGTGGTGATTTAGGATCGGGTTCTTTCGTTTTGGCCTGGCCCAGATAAACGTCGGCCGTGCTTCCATCGAATGAAATCCAGGCGCCTTCCTTGACGACGATGTCCTTGGTACCCACCTTTACCGTGAACTGATTCTTGTGCTCTTCAATGTGCAGCGACCCGGCTCCCACCACGCAGGGCAGACCCATGCCGCGCGCGACCACCGCCGCATGGCTCGACTTGCCGCCCACCGCCGTGAGCACTCCGGCCGCTACTTCCATGCCGTGAATGTCGTCGGGCGTGGTTTCCTTGCGAATCAGAATGACCGGTCCCTTTGTGACCTCTTGGACTGCTTCATCAGCGGTGAAAACAGCCCGGCCCACCGCCGCGCCCGGCGATGCATCGATGCCGTTTGCGATCTTCGTGAGGGTCTTGAGCGAAGCCTGGTCAAACAAGGGATGCAGCAATTGATCGAGCTGCACCGGGGCCACACGCAATACAGCTTCGCGCTTGTCGATCAACCCTTCCTTGACCATCTCCACCGCGACGCGTAACGCCGCCGCGCCGGTGCGTTTTCCGTTGCGCGTTTGCAGCATGAACAGCTTGCCGTTCTCGATGGTGAATTCAAAATCCTGCATGTCGCGATAATGCTTTTCAAGGCTGCTGGTGATATCGCGAAGCTGGCGGTAAGCATCCGGCATCACTTTTTCCAAATCTGAAATGGGCAGCGGTGTGCGGATACCGGCCACAACGTCCTCACCCTGCGCGTTCAAGAGGAACTCGCCCCAGAAGACCCTCTCGCCAGTGGAAGGATTGCGCGTGAAACCAACGCCGGTTCCCGACGTCTCGCCCAGATTGCCGAACACCATGGCTTGCACGTTCGCCGCGGTTCCGACTTCGTCCGGGATCTTCTCCATGCGCCGGTAGGTAACCGCGTTCTTGCCCCACCAGGAGCGGAACACCGCGTCGCGCGACATGGCCAGCTGCTCGCGCGCGTCCTGGGGAAACGGCTTGCCGCTTTCCTTCTTCACCAGCTTCTGATATTCGCCGATGATGGCTTTCAGATCTTCGGCCGAAAGGTCGGTATCCAGCTTGACTTTCGCCTTTTTCTTGCGCTCGTCGAAGATGTGATCGAACTTGTGCATGTCAATATCGAGCGCCACCTCGCCGAACATTTGGATGAAGCGGCGATAACAGTCATACGCAAAGCGCGGATTGGCGCTGTTCTTCGCCAGGCCTTCCACCGTCTTGTCGTTCAATCCCAGGTTGAGGATGGTGTTCATCATGCCGGGCATGGAGAACTTGGCGCCGGACCGCACGCTCAACAGCAGCGGGTCTAACGCATCGCCGAGCTTCTTGCCCATCTTCTGTTCAAGATTCGCCAGCGCCTGCGCGATCTCCTCGCTGATCTCCTTCGGGACGCTGTTCTTGTTCTGGAAATAGATGTTGCAGACTTCGGTGGAGATAGTGAAGCCAGGAGGCACGGGAACGCCCGCACGGCTCATCTCGGCCAGGCCAGCGCCTTTTCCGCCGAGGACGTCCTTCATCTTGCCATCGCCGTCGGCGGCGCCGCCGCCAAATGCGTAAACGTATTTTTTCATGATTGCCTTTCTGTGACGATTTCCGAGAAGTCAGCGATCTCGGAAAATTCAGCCAGTAGTCCTTGTAGTAGCGTCAGCCGGTTCAGCCGAACCTTGGAATCTGGCGCATTCACTAGCACTTTGTCGAAAAAGAGATCGATCTTGGGACGCAGCGGCCCAATTCGGGACTCAAGAGGTTGCCCACGCGTTCGGCGCGTCTCGAAGTAGAGATCCTGTTCAGGCCCCGCTTCTATGAGGTTTACATCCAGTGCATTCGAGTTGAAGAAAGCGGCCTGTTTCAAAATATTCTTGATGCGTTTGAAGCTGGCTGCAATAGGTTCAAAGTCGGGCGTGGTGCGAATGGCTTTGACGCGCAGCAGACGTGCTTCAAGATCGATTAGATCGTTCCAGCCAGCAGCCATGCAAGCGCGAAGCTCGTCGTAGGCGAAGCCGCGGACGTCGCGGAAGTAGTATTCGACTCGATCGCGCACAAACTCGGATAGCTCTGGGCTCATACCCGGGAAGTCGAACTTCACTTTACCTTCCACGACGATGCGGACTAAGCCCTGCGCAGCGCGGCGAAGCCCGAACGGGTCTCTCGATCCGGTCGGCGTCATCCCGACCTTGAAGCATTCCACCAGCGTGTCCCACTTGTCGGCCAAGCTCAGAATGCGGCCGGCGGGCGTGGACGGGATATCATCTTCCATGCTGAGCGGCTTGTAGTGATCGTAGATTGCACGAGCTACCTCTTCGGGCTCGCCTTGCGCTCGAGCGTAAAGGCCGCCAACGATGCCCTGGAGATCCGTGAACTCTTTCACCATATCTGTCGTGAGATCGCATTTAGCGAGCAATGCCGCGCGCTCGTTACCAGCGAGCCCTTTCACTATTTCAACCACGCGCTGAGTTTTGTCGAAGTAAGAGCCCAACTTAGCTTGAAACGTGACAGTCTTCAGATCTTCAATCCGCGCGGTTAGCGCCTTCTTCTGGTCCTGATCCCAGAAAAACCGCGCGTCGTTGAACCGCGCGCGCAGCACCCGCTCGTTGCCCTGGCGAACCAAACCGTCGGGATCGGCATTCGTATTCATCACCGCGATGAAGTATGGTGCGAGCTTCCCATCGGAATCCTCCACCGACAAATATTTCTGATGATGCCGCATCACGGTGACCAGCACCTCGTGCGGGAGGTCGAGATAGCTGCGGTCGAAACTGCCGAGAATCGGGGTAGGGAACTCGGTGATGTAGACCAACGTGTGGAGCAAGTCGGGATCGGGCTTGATTCGGAGCGGCTTACTCGCAAGCAGCTCCGCCATGCCCAATTCGATTTTGTCGCGACGTTCCGCCGCCGATAGAATCACGCCATTCGCTGTTAGCTGTTGGCTAAAATTCTGGATGGTGACGGGGATCGACGGTTTCCCCAAAACCCGGTGCCCCGTGGTCTTGTTGCCCGATTTCACTCCGCCGATCTCAAACGGAACTACAGCGTCGCCCAACAGCGCCACCAGCCAGCGGATCGGACGAATGAAGCGTTCCGTTCCTTTGCCGTTCCAAACCATCGTCTTCGGCCACTGAATCTTGAGAATCAGATTGGGCAGCTCGCGCGCCAGGACCGCCTCGGTCAGCTGGCCCTGGGTTCGTTTGGCAAACGCGAAGTATTCGCCTTTGGCGGTGCTGTGCGTTGCTAACTGATCGGGCGTGGTGCCCATCTTCTTGGCGAAGCCCGTAGCCGCGCCCGCTCCTGCAGTCTTGGACGGCCCCATCACCAACTCTTCTACGTCCGCTTGCCGATCCAGCAATCCTTCGGCCCGCAGGACCAAACGGCGCGGCGTGGCGTCCACGGTTGTCACTCTGCCGCCTAAAGCATGTTGATCCAGCAATGCTTGAAACATATCCTGCAAATTGTTCAATGCAGGAACGATCATCCAGTCGGGAATTTCCTCGGTACCAATCTCGAGCAGAAACGGCAGGCTCACGCCACTGCCTCGCTTTTCGGGGCTATTTCCTTCATCCAAGCCTCGGCCACGCCCAGCGCCAGCCTGCGGACACGCCCGATAACGCCGACGCGCTCGGTCACGCTAATAGCGCCCCGCGAATCGAGCAGATTGAAGATGTGCGAACACTTGAGGACTTGATCGTAAGCAGGCAGAACTACGCCGCTTATCTTGATCAGCCGCTGGCATTCCTTCTCGTGTAGATCGAAGAGCTGCCACAGCATGCCGACGTCGGCCAGCTCGAAGTTGTATTTCGAAAACTGCTGCTCGTCTTTGAGGCGCACGTCGCTGTAGCGGAATCCCGGAGTCCAGGTGATGTCGTAGACGCTGTCGACATTCTGTAGAAACGCTACGATCCGCTCTAACCCGTAAGTCAGTTCGGCCGGCACAAGATCCAGATCAAACCCGCCGCATTGCTGGAAGTAAGTGAACTGCGAAATCTCCATGCCGTCCAGCATCACTTGCCAGCCGATGCCCCAGGCGCCCAGCGTCGGCGCCTCCCAGTTGTCCTCTTCAAACTTGATGTCGTGCTTGCCGAGGTCGATGCCAATGGCCTGCAGACTACCGAGATACAAATCGATGACGTCGGCCGGCGAAGGCTTTAAGATCACTTGCAACTGCTGGTGCTTATAAAGGCGATTCGGATTCTCACCGTAGCGGCCGTCGGCGGGGCGGCGACTCGGTTGAACATAGGCCACGTTATAGGGGCGTGGTCCGAGGACCCGCAGAAATGTTTCAGGCGCCATGGTGCCCGCGCCTACTTCCACATCGTACGGCTCTTGGATAATGCAGCCGCGCTCGGACCAATATTGTTTCAGCCGCAGCACGGTCTCCTGAAACGATAGGCCCGTGCTCACAGGGCCTCCAGGATGACGGTCGTTCGCAACTTGCGCTCCACGTGTTCTTCGATTAAACGATTCAGCGCGCGCCGCACGTCCGCCCCGGTTTCTTTGGTCCAGGGACGTGCGGTCAACTGCTGGACAGGTGTTACAAGCATCTCTTCTATGATGGCGCGTGAATCGGCACTGACGCGAAGGGCGGGCAAGAGACCCGCCAGCCGCACCGCCCAAAGCGCGAAATAGGTGACTGCGGCCCAGACATTGCCGCCCGCGTGCAACGAATCGAGGACCGCGATGAGCAGGCGAAAATGACGTTCGTTGGCTTCGTTGGGTGGCAACAGCTGCTCTGTAACTTCCGCCAGGTAATCGAGCGCGACGCTCGATTCATAGTTTGAGGCCAACGCGAACTGCGATTGTGTCAGTTCACAGGAATTCAGGCTAACCAGCTCGCGATTCTCCTTCTGATAGTACGAGACCGTTGCATGTGACAGGCGTTCCAAACCAGAACCGAAGGCGCTTTTCGGCCGGCGCGCCCGCCGGGCCACGCCCCTCAGCTTGCCCTGATCGCGTGTGAAGAAGCTAACCACCAGGTCGGCTTCACGAAACGGATAAGTCTGCAGGATGAAGCTGTCGCTCATTCGAGCGGGCATTCGGGCGAAGGCACTTTAAGTGACTAGATTAGCAGGTTTATCGCTGGATTGGCTGATTTGTGGAGAGCTGGTTTGTGACGAAGTAAAAAGTTGTCCGGTTTCCTTGGAGAGCAGCACCCATAAGCCGTAGATGTCCCAGGCGGCAACCATCAGAAAAAGGACCATGGCGCCTAGGGAACTGCGTCCCAGCCAAACGCACAGCAGCAGCTTCGCAAGGAAGGTAGCGGCGGCTGTATCTCGAGCCCAGCTCCTGCGGTGGGACAATCCCCAACCTGCGAGGAAATACAGGCCGGAAAATACGATCAGTCCGGTGGCCATGAAGGCGGCCACAAAAGTGACCCCGGAGATTTCGTGGAAGCCGGGAACGGTGTTCGACTGGGGCTCCGTTACCAGAAGGCGGCCCAGCAGTACGGCCATTACGCCACACGCGGCTCCGCCGATCATGCCCGCTATAGCCACCTTTTCCAGCCCTTTCGCCAGCAGGTTGACATGGCGGAGAGCGTCTTCTTGAGTTTGAACGAAGAATGAGCCACGAGCCATCACCTTGCATATCGGCTCCCGAGGTGCCAGGCTTTAATCCCTGCATCTTAGGGGTGGCTGCTAGACTTTTGGGCGTGGGAGACGAACCTGCAAACGTCGGACTTTGTGCCACTTGCGCGCACGTTCGCCGGGTCACGTCCGATAGCGGCTCGGTCTTCTATTTATGCCAGCTCTCTAAGGTGGACCCGAGTTTTCCTAAGTATCCCAGGCTGCCGGTGCTCCAATGCGCGGGTTATGATCGAGCGGAGGAAATAAGTTAGTCTTCTTTTCAAGACGCAACGAACTCCTTGTACTCCGGGATCTGGAGGCTATCGTATGGATTTCGGAGTCTGAGTCTGAAGGCTTATCGATGCGATCACCGCATGGCACGGCCTTTCGGTCTCTCAACTCTTAAGATGATACGTCGGTCCTGCTGGAAAACTCGCACCAAGCAAATTCAGCCCATTCGACCTGCTCAATCACTTCGCAGTCCGAAAGCGAGGAATAGAAGGCCTCGACTGCTTGCTCGATGACGTCGTGTTTCTGTTGCATAGGCACCGACAGTTGGCGCGCCGGTAGCGCTATTTCGCGAGCGACCGCGCCGCCGCCAGCGCCGTTTCGTAGTTGGGATGATCGGCCACTTCCTTCACGTACTCGACGTGCTTAATGGTGTCATCTTTATCGAGCACGAAGATGGCCCGGCTCTCGATTCGCATATCCTTAATCAGCGTTCCATAGTGCTCGCCGAACGAGCCCGACTTGTGATCGGACAGCATCTTGATCTTGTCGATTCCGAAATTTCCGCACCAGCGCTTCTGCGCAAACGGCAGGTCCATACTGATGGTGTAAATTTCCACGCCCGGCAGCTTAGCGGCCTCTTCGTTGAAGCGCTTGGTCTGCGCGTCGCACACCGGCGTGTCCAGCGATGGCACCACGCTAAAGATGCGCACGGCCTTTCCGGTGCCGGCCAGATTCACGGGCTGGAGCCCGTCATTCACCGCGCTGAAATCGGGCGCCTTGTCGCCGGCCTTCAACTCCGGCCCCAAAAGCGTCAGCGGGTTTCCTCTCATCGTGGTTGCGCCAGGTCTTTCCATGATTCTCCTCGGTAGGTTTGATTGAATTTCGACCTATTGTAGCAACTCGTCTAACTTCGAAATCTCGTTCGTCGGCAGTTGGCAGGTGTAGTCTTGACAGACATAGGCGGTGGGCTTGCCGTCGATCTCACGCATAGCCGCGGCAGCGGAAAAAAATGACGCGTCGGCGCGGAGCGTGATGCTGTTGGGCAGGAAGCGCGCGCGAACGTGGCGCAAAAACTCGCGCGTCTGCTCGGCTTCGAGGGAGCCCGCGATCACTATCTCGCGGCGAGCGCCCAGGTAGTAATCGAGCCCGACCAGTATCTGCGGCACCGCAACGGACTGCTGAGCGATCTTGGAACCCAGCGCGACGAGCGTTCGCTCGGCGGATTCACGATACTCCGCGCGATCGGTGAAATGCGCCAGCTTGAGAAGATCCACCAGCGCGAACGCGTTCCCCGATGGCTCAGCGCCATCATAGTCGTCCTTCATGCGCAACACCAGATTGCTATCGCCCGCCGCGGTACTGAAGAACGCGCCCTCGGCAGAGTCCTCGAACAGGTCGCGCATCTTACTGGCGAGCTGGATCGCCGCTTCCATATGCCGCGGGTCAAAGTCCGCTTCGTAGAGATCCAGTAATGCGCCGGCGAAGAACGCATAGTCATCCAGGAAACCTGCGATTGCGGCGTCACCATCGCGATAGCGGCGCAGCAAGACCCCGGAATTCGCGTCGTACATCCGCGTGAGAATAAATGACGCCGCCCGTTGCGCCGCATCCAGATACCGGGGCTCGCCCAGCACCTGCGCGCCCTTGGCGAACGCCGAAATCATCAGACCGTTCCAGGCGGTGAGGATTTTGTCGTCCAGATGAGGCCGAACCCGCTTCGACCGGATGGCGAGCAGCGCCGCCTTAGCGGGCTGCAACTGGGCCTCGGTTGCGTCGTCGAGCGATTCGCGCAAATACAAAATGTTCTTGCCAGGGAACTCGCCATGCGGGTCATCGGCAACATTTCCACTCTGCTCGACACCATAAATCGACGCGAATTGTTTGAATTGCTCTTCACCTAGCGCCTGTTTTAATTCCGCAGCGGTCCAAATATAGAATGCGCCCTCGCCTTTTTTTTTCGGATTCGCCGGATCGATCACGCTGTCGGCATCCTCCGCCGAATAGAAGCCGCCGCCGGGATCCGTCATGTCCCGCAGGACGTAATCGAGCGTGCTGCGTGCGATCTTGGCGTAGAACGGATCGTGGGTGATCTGGAAAGCCTCCAGGTACGACACGGCAAGCTGGGCCTGATCGTACAGCATCTTTTCGAAATGCGGAACGAACCACCGCTCGTCCACGGAGTAGCGATGAAACCCGCCGCCCAGTTGATCGTGCATGCCGCCGTTGGCCATGGCACGCAAGGTCACAAGCGTCATATCGAGCGCTTCTTGCCTGCGTGTGCGGGCGTAGTATCGCAACAGGAAATTGAAGACCACCGGCCGCGGAAATTTCGGCGCGCTTCCGAATCCTCCGTGGGCCGAGTCGAACATCCGGCGGAAGTGCTGGAACGCGGAATCGAGGACGGCTTTATCGGGTATGCCGATGGAGGGTGCGCCCGCACGGGCGTATTGCGCCAGTTGCACGATGACATCGCCACTCGACTGGAGAATGCGCCCGCGCTCATTGCGCCACGCTTCGGCGATCCGCTCCAAAATCGCGCCAAAACCGGGCCGTCCATAGCGATTGTCGGGCGGAAAATAGGTGCCGCCAAAGAACGGCTTCAAATCCGGCGTCAGAAACACCGACATCGGCCAGCCGCCCCCGCCCGTGGACGCCTGCACGAAGGTCATGTAGATGCGATCCACATCCGGGCGCTCCTCGCGATCCACTTTCACCGGCACGAACCAACGATTCAGAATGCCGGCGAGTTCCTCGCTCTCGAACGACTCGCGCTCCATCACGTGGCACCAGTGGCAAGTGGAATACCCTACCGATAAAAAAATGGGCTTGTCTTCGGCGCGTGACTTCTCGAACGCCGCTTCGCCCCACGGATACCAGTCCACCGGATTATGAGCGTGCTGCTGCAGATAGGGACTTTTCTCGCTGATCAGATGATTGGCCAAGGTGCCTCGATTTTATCCTGCTGGTCGGACGAGTCCAAACGGCGCCTGTCGATCGCCCGACGAAAAAAGTTTTGTTCGGGAAACCGAACACGCGGGTCGCCGATCTCGACGGCTGGGTCGGTCTTCTTTAACGAATAATCAACCCTTTAGCCAGCTTCATTTCTGAAAAACCGAACAGGCAATCGCTCCGAGCGACGGAGTTCACGCGGAAGGTGCGCCATCGGAGCGATTAATTACTCTAAGTCGGTACACTTTGTGCTTGACGAAAAGCGGCTAGTTGTACAAATATATTCGTGCAGTCGTTTTCCGGCTGCGTGCATTTCCCCAGAAAGGTTGGCGATTCATGAACGTCCGAAAGGCTGTCATGCCCGTGGTGTGCCTGCTTGTTGCTGTAGGTTCCGCATTCGCCCAGCATCGCGTCGATCCAAGCCGTATGTACGCGCGAATTTATGTGATCGTACCGATGGTTGGTTCCGGCACCTGGGAAGATCCCAAGCGCCCCATGTTCGCGCCTGTCCCGAATCAGACTGCGGCAGGAAGCAGAACGGGCATTATCGCCTTCAACAGCGTCGCATCGGACGACGGGAATTTTGCGCTCGTCGAGATTGTCGCCGCAAACCGGCTGGAGCTCGCGAAGATCACCGCCCCGGTGAGTGCAGGGCTTGCCTCAGTTCCAGGCCTCCAAATGTTCGATCGCAGTACGGTGCCGGACGCCACCGTCCAAAGCGCTTTTCAATTGTTGAAGAAGAACTTCGATATCAGCAAGTTCCGGACGGTGGTGCCGTGAAGAACGCTCGCGCGATTCTCATTCGATTGGCGGTTCTCGCCGCTGTCTGCTCGGCGGCGTTCGCCACCTATACCTACTACTACACCGACAGCCTCACCAGCATCAATACTACCAACTGGACCCAGAATGGAACCTTGACCGCGGGTTCCGGAGGACTAACTTCGTCGGCCACTAACGGCGGATCGTTGATATCCAAGGTCGCTGTGCCGGATGGAAGCAGCAACTATGAAGTGAAGACCACGCTGACTCTGAACGGAAACGGTGGTACTTACGTGACTTATCTGCGCGCGAGCGCCAATGCGATGAGCGGTCCTGCCCCTGCCGGAACAACGTACGCGTTCGAAGTTCAGAATCCCACCTTCAGCGGGTCCGCCTGTTCGGCGACGCTAGCCGGCTACAAGATCGTTAACGGCTCAGTGACTGCCCTGGCGAGCGAAGGCATTCCATGCAGTAACGGCATGACCATCCGGATAGTTTACACGGCGGTCGATAACTACATTGCAATCTACCTTTACAATATGCTCTATTATGAGGTCCAAGACGCCTCGATCACGAGCGGCCAACCAGGCGTTGGAGTCCGCAACGCGCCGGCCGGCAACAGCATCGCCGAGGTGCAACTGGGAGGCATCTTCGTGGGAACTCCCGTGCTGCCGACCAACGAAATCGGTGTTTCCGCATTTGCCAACCGCGTGGAGTTCCAGTGGCCGGGCGCGTCCGAGGCCGCCAATGGCCCAGGCGTTATCATTTACCTGGTTTACCGGAATGGTACGTTCTTGGATGGTGTCTACGATGGTGCATTCGTCGATACCACGATATCGCCTTCGACCACATACACCTACTGGATCGTCGCGTACGATTACGATCTCAATGCCGTTTCGGACACGGTCCCGGTGACTACGCCTCCCGCAGGCGCCATCGATCCGCGCGAGATCGGCGTGCGCCCCACCGGTGCGTATTGGGGCGGCGCTGGCGAACAGATCGACATGCGCTCCGGTAATCTGAATTACACAACGCCGATTCTGAAGGTCCTGGGCCGGGGCGGCTGGGGCGTGGGTTTCAATCTCACCTACAACTCGCAGAACTGGCGCCAAGACCCCGCTGGAACCTGGCAATTGGGCGAGGACGTGGGCTATGGCTACGGTTGGAAGCTGCTGGCCGGCTCTCTTCTTCCGTTGAACGGCCCGAGCGGCGTCAACGAATATCTGTTCACCGATTCCACCGGGGCGCAGTACCACCTGAATCAGAATAGCGGCGGCGTCTGGTCGTCCCTTGAAAGCGTCTACGTCAGCTACGATTCCAATGCCGGCAAGCTGCATTTCAACGACGGCAGCTTCTGGGTAATGGGCTCCACTTCCGCGGGCACTGAGTGGGACTCCGGCACGATGTACCCCACGCTAATGGAAGACAGCAACGGTAACGAAGTGATCATCACCTACAATGCGGGCGTGGGTGTCACCTGGAGTAATTCCAGCTCGCGCATCAACACTATCGAAGACGTGCGCGGTAACGGCGCGGCCGATTACACATTCACCTACAACAGCGATGCCATTCCGCACCTGACGGGCATCACGAACAATATCGGCACGGCGGAAAACTACAGCTTCGCGTACACGGAGAACTACTCGCTGGACTCGCCGTTCAACAGCAGCCAAAACTTTGGCACCGTGGCTCTGCTCGAAGCATCCACCGTCACGGGCATCCCGCTCACTACTTACTTCACCTATGACACGACGAGCGCAACCGGCACGTGCAGCAGTTCGGGCACAGGCACGTCCGGGCCTGGCCAGCTCACGCAGGTCACTACGCCGTACTGCGGACACTTGCGATGGGCCTATAACTCACACAGCGTGTCAGGAACGCGGAGTTTTTATCAGGTTCAATACCGCTACCTTTCGATGTCGAGCGGCGCGGCGGAAACCACCATGCAAATCAGCCGTGGGAACGACA
>Ga0187872_10001010_pt1 | contig 30249 bp, 25 predicted proteins | sample June2016WEW_16_4_FD_132973 | JGI IMG/M metagenome (GOLD analysis project Ga0187872, IMG submission 132973) | Peatland microbial communities from SPRUCE experiment site at the Marcell Experimental Forest, Minnesota, USA - June2016WEW_16_40 | ecosystem: Environmental > Terrestrial > Soil >...
CAGCGGCTCGGAATTCGTTGAAATGTTTGTGGGAGTGGGCGCGGCCCGCGTGCGAGACCTGTTCGAGCAGGCGCGCAAGGCAGCTCCCGCGATCGTCTTCATCGACGAGATTGATGCCATCGGACAGAGCCGTGGAGGCGTGATGCGCATCGGCAGCGACGACGAGCGGGAGCAGACCCTCAACCAGTTGCTGGCCGAGATCGACGGTTTCAAGACCGACGCCAGCGCGCCGGTGATTATCATGGCGGCCACCAACCGTCCGGAGGTACTCGATCCGGCGCTGCTGCGCGCGGGCCGCTTCGACCGCCAGATCGCCATCGGCAATCCCGACCTCATCGGACGGGCGCAAATCCTGCGGATTCATAGCAAGGACGTCAAGCTGTCGCCGGACTTCGACATGGACCATGCGGCCCGCATCACCGCCGGCTTCAGCGGCGCAGATCTGGCGAATGCTATGAACGAGGCGGCACTGCTGGCTGCACGCAACAAGGCCGCGGCCGTGACCATGAATGACTTCGAGGCCGCCATCGAACGCGTGATCGCCGGCTCCGAGAAAAAGAGCCGCGTGATGAACGAGCAGGAGCGGACCACGGTTGCCTATCACGAGTCCGGCCACGCGCTGGTGGCCGAGCTGGTGCCGCACGGCGAACCGGTCAGCAAAATCAGCATTGTTCCACACAGCCGTGGCGCCCTGGGCTATACCATGCAGATGCCCACCGAAGACCGCTATCTGCTCACCATCGACGAATTGAAGGACAAGATCGCCGTCATGTTGGGCGGGCGGGCTGCCGAGATGGTCAAGTTTGCGACCATTAGCACCGGGGCCAGTGACGACATCATGCGGGCAACCGATCTGGCCCGCCGCATGGTCACGGAATTCGGCATGAGTGAAAAACTGGGCTCGGTGCGTTACGCAGGTCAACAACTGCAATACCTGGGAGGACCGGTCGAGGACAACAGCCAGATCAGTCCGGAGACCCGGCAAGTGATCGACGGGGAAGTCCAGCGCATTGTGACCGAACAATATCAGCGGGCCCAGGACTTGTTGAAGTCGCATCGCCCGGCCCTGGAGATTCTGGCCCAGCAACTGCTGAAGCAAGAGACAGTGAGCGGCAGTGTTGTGAAGGATGCACTGGAGAATAGTCCAGCCCAGGAGCTACGGCCGGCGGCGCCCACGTTGTAGAGTCATCCAAAGGCGTGAGCGGCTACTTGTGTGATGCACCTCGGCGCCGTACCCAGGAATGGGAATATGAAACTCAATGAATACCGGAAGAAGCGTCAGTTCGCAGTGACAACGGAGCCGCATGGCTCGGACGATACCCACGATGGGGATGGCCCGCTTCTCTACGCAATACAGAAGCACATGGCCTCGCACCTGCACTACGATCTTCGCCTGCAATGGAGCGGCATACTCCTTTCCTGGGCCGTACCCAAGGGGCCCTCGCTCGATCCGGCAGTGAAGCGCCTTGCGATGCGGACGGAGGACCATCCGGTCGAGTACGGCGACTTCGAGGGCGTGATTCCCGCGGGTCAATATGGCGCGGGAACGGTGATGTTATGGGACCGGGGGACATGGCATCCGGAAGACGCCGATGTGGACAGCGCCTTGCAGCGGGGAGAGATCAAGTTCACGCTTCGGGGAAAGAAACTGCAAGGAACGTGGGTCCTGGTTCGCACCCGCAGCTTTGGCAAAGACGCCTGGCTGCTTATCAAACACCGCGACCAATATGCATCCGCGAAGGACGTGTTGCAGGAAGAGCCACGTTCTGTGGCCAGCGGGCGCCTACTTGCGGAGATTGCGCGCGACGAAGGCGGCGACATAGAGAGAGCTTCGCAGGGCGATCCGTCCGGCAAGGGGCGAACCGCGACGAGTGCGAAATCCGTTTCGGGGCGCATCAAGCGAACAAGGCGGCCGATTTGAAGAACCGCATTCCATTTCGCGTTCAGCCCATGCTTGCCACGCTGGTTGCAGGGCCGTTCGACAGGGCCGGATGGGTCTATGAGGAGAAATACGACGGCGACAGGATGCTCGCGTATAAGGAAGAGGACCGGGTGCGGCTGCTCTCCCGAAACGGAAAAGACAAGACCGGCAGCTTCCCTCGCATTGCGAAGGCCATCCGCTCTCTCGAACCCGTCACCCAGCTTCTCGATGGCGAGGTTGTTGTGTTCGACAAGAAGGGGGTCTCCCGATTTCAGCTCCTTCAGCAGGAAAAGGGCGAACCGGTGTACGCCGTCTTCGATTGCCTCTTTCATAACGGCAAAGATCTGCGCCGAGAGCCCCTGTCCGCGCGGCGCGATCTGATGGAACGGTCGATCGGCTCCAGCAAAGTTCTGTTGCCGTCTCACAGGCTCGCAAGCAACGGCCTCGAGGCCTTCCGCATCGCGCGCCGCTGCGGATACGAGGGACTGGTTGCGAAAGATCTATCCGCTCCTTATGTGGAAGCGCGCTCCACCAAATGGCTGAAGGTGAAGGTTCACCAGGAGGATGAGTTTGTGATTGCCGGATATACGGAGCCGGCCGGCTCGCGCCAACATTTTGGTGCCCTTTTGCTCGGCGCGTATGAAAAGGGTGCGCTGCGCTATATCGGCAAAGTCGGGACGGGATTCGATCGGGAGACTCTCGCCGCGCTCTATCGGAAGTTTCAGCCACTTGTGAGATCGCAGCCAGCGTTGATCGACCCGCCGCGCGAGAAGGGCGTGGTTTTTCTCGCTCCACGGCTGATTGCGCAAATCTCCTTCCAGGAGTGGACCGCGGACAGGAAGCTTCGCCAGCCGGTCTATCTGGGCCTGCGCGACGACAAACGTCCTGAGGACGTGCTCCTGCCGGAACTGCCCGCATGAGGAGGCCCACCATGTCCCAATCCGTGACCGCGAAATTGCCCATCGCCGTCTCCCATCCCGACAAGGTCTTCTGGCCTGAAGAGGGCTACACGAAGCTTGACCTGGTTGCGTACTACAACGCGATCTTTCCCAATCTCGCGCCCTACGTGAAGGACCGCATTCTGTCCCTTGAGCGCTGCCCCGATGGAATGCAAGGGGAGTGCTTCTTTCAAAAACAGAAACCAAAGGGAATGCCTCCTGGAACGCCAACCAGGCGCATCGCACATGCGGACAACCCCGGCGAGTCCACCGATTATGTGGTTGGCGGCTCTTTAATCACGCAGCTCGCGCTTGCCAACCTGGGGTGCATTGCAGTGCACACGATGGCCAGCCGCGCGAGTTCGCCCCGGCAGCCGGACTGGGTGTGTTTCGATCTCGATCCCGAGTCCGGCAACTTCTCCGACGCCGCCCGCGCGGGCCTGCATGTTAAAGCAGCCCTGGACCAACTGAAGCTGGTCTCCTTCGCCAAGACCTCGGGCAGCCGCGGCATGCATGTCCTGGTCCCCATCCGCACCGGCCCGGATGCGGACGAGGTCCTCGCCTTCGCCGAGTCGTTTGTCGCGCGCGTGGCGGCCGCGCACCCGGACGAATTGACCGTCGAACATTCGGTTGCAGCGCGGCGCGGCCGTGTCTATCTGGACCCATTTCGCAACGGATTTGCTCAGACCGCGGTAGCACCCTACTCCGTCCGGCGCCGCGCGAAGGCTCCCATTTCGACCCCCTTGGCATGGCCGGAAGTCAGACCCACGCTCGTCCCTTCCGACTTCAACCTGGGAAACTTTGCCAAGCGACTCGAGCGCGCCGACCCCTGGAGCGATTTCTTCCAGAACCGGCAGTCGCTGAAAGATGCCGCCCGATTGCTGAGTAAGCTGTGATGATGCTATATGCGGTCTCGTGTGCTTAGATCCACGTCGTTGAATCGTCTGCGTCGGCTTTTACGCCTAATTACGTTACAATTTCTTCCCCACCACTCCGAGGGAGGGTATCTGTGAGACGTCCCAGCCGCCTCCGAGCGCCTTGATGAGTTGGACCGCGGCGACCATTCGCTCCATGCGAAATGTCACAACCGTCTGCTGTTCGTTCAGAAGCACGGTCTGGGCTGCGATCACATTCAGGTAGGGATCGAGTCCGGCCTTGTAGCGCGTGGTTGCTTCCTGTAGGGCCCTCGCTGACGCGTCTGTGGCTGCGTTCTGCTGATCGATCTGCTGCCGCAGGATTCTCAGCGATGCCAGGTTGTCCTCGACCTGTTGAAACGCCGTCAGCACGGTTTGCTGGTAGTTTGCCACGGTTTGGTCATAGGTTGCGCGATATTGCTGGACGGTCGCCTTGCGCAGGCCCGCATCGAAGACCGTTTCGGCAAGGCCTGGGCCAACCGACCAAAATCTGCTTGGCCAGGTAAACCAGTTCGATGCCGAGGAATTGCCTAGCCCGCCGGTTGCGCTGAGCAGGATTGCCGGAAAGTATGCGGCCCTCGCCACGCCAATCTCCGCATTCGCCTGGGCGGCGGCGCGCTCCGCGGAGGCAATGTCCGGGCGCCGTTCCAGAAGCTCCGACGGAATCCCCACGGGGATCGCGGGAGCTTCCGCTTCCAAATCGTTCGCCGGCAGGGAGAATGTGGATGCGGGTTGCCCGATCAGAACGGCGATCGCGTGCTCATATTCAGCGCGCAGAATTCCCAGGCTTGCATCCTGGGCCTGTGCCGCCTCCAGCTGGGCCTCGGCCTGAGCCACAGCTTCATCGGAGCTGAGGCCGGCCTTGTACTGGCTACGAGTCAGGTCGAGGGCTTCCTGGTAGGCGATGACGGTAGAGTCAAACACCTCCTTCAGGGAATCTTGCGCGCGCAGTTCGTAGTAGTCGACCGCAAGCTCTGCCTGAACGCTCAGCCGAACATTTTCCAGATCGGCCGCGCTGGCCTGCGCTGCGTAAGCGCTGGCCTTCACACTGTTGCGGATGCGTCCCCAGAAATCAGGCTCCCAGGAAGCGTCGAAAGGCAGCGAATAGTCGGTGTACGTTTGTACGGAGATTGCGGAAGAGGAGGCCCCGCCCGCCTGCAATCCGCTGAACTGCGCGGGCGACGGGCGCGAGCGAATCATGCTCGGGTCAGTCGTAACGGTCGGAAAATATTGTGACCGGGCCTTCCGCACCAGGGCCCGCGCCGCAAGGAAGTTGTCCGCGGCGGCTGCAATCTGCCGGTTGGAAGCGCTGGCCTTCTCCTCCAATTCATCCAGTTGCGGATCGTTGAATGCCTTCCACCACCTTCCTCGATCCGCGCCATCGCTCGGCGCTGCCACCTGCCAGGTGTCCAATCCACTCGCCGCGACCGGCTGTAGAAGTTCCTTGTAGGCTGGCGGACTCGGCGCCGCCGGACGCACATACCTGGGTCCGACGCTGCATCCCACAACCAGGCAGCAAACCGCCGCAAGCGCGAAGCGCACAAGCGCCCGGCCAATGCCGTCTTTATGTTCCCCGTCCTCGATGGCTCGCCCTGGACGCAACGCGGTCAAGCGGGCCGGTCTACGCCCGCGCGCCCCATCCCAACCCTCCAACATTTCAATCCTCGATATAGACATCGACCAGTTCCCCCGGATAGAGATTGACATTCGCGGGCTTGGCAATCCTGAAAACCACGGGCAGTACCCGGACATCCACGCGCTCCTGGCGCTGGTCCGAAAGCTCGATCTTTGGCGAAACATACGGCTGCACGCGGACGAACTGCAACGGAACCTTGACGTCCGTTCCACGAACAGACATCTGCGCATTCATCGTGGAGCCCGAAGGCAGTCGCGGCACCAGAATTTCGTCCACATAGCAGCGCACATTGAGAGAAGCCGGCGAAGACCCCAATGTGATGACCGGGTCTGCGCCCTGTGTGTATGTGTCGTAAGCGCCCTGCGGGGACGCATAGTTCCCCACGATGGTGTTAATGGAGAGCACAACGCCATCGCGCGGCGCGCGCAGCGTGTACTTGCCGAGCAGCGCACTCGCAGCCGCGTGGGCCTGTACCAGCGCATTCGTCTGCCGGGCTTGATTTTGGATGTCGTAGACCCAGGCTCCTGCCTTCGTCAGGTCATATTGCCTGGTGGCGACGTCAAGGTTCGCCTTTGCAACCTCGGCGGCGTTGGCTGCGCTGTCCAGCGCGTCTTTGCTCACCGACCGCGGGTCCATCTGGTATGCCGTCTGGTCTTTCTGCAAAGTGTCCTGCGCGGTCTTCAACGCAGCTTGCGCGGCGGCCACCTGCGCAGCCGCCACATCGAGGGTCTCTTTTCTCGGCTGCGCCTTCAACTCATCCAGCAGCGCCTTCGCGGCCTCCGCCTGGGAACCAATCTGTTCCGTCGTCGCTCGTTGAATCGAATCGTCCAGGCGAAGCAGAGGTTCGCCGGCCTTCACCTGCTGGCCTTCGGCAACCAGGATCTCCTTCACCATGCCCGCAACTTCGGGATATAGGTTGCTGTTCTCGCCGCTGGTTTGCGCGCTCTCCACAATGCCCTCGGCGTAGATACCGCTTCCATAGGGGTTGGAAACCGGGCTGAACGCAGGCGCCAGCGGGGGCTTCTTGATGCCGAAGAAGATGGCGGTCGCCATCCCTGCCAGGATGCCAATCAGCGAAATTGCAAAGATGATTTTGTTCCTCATTTTGCGCTCTTTTCTGTGGTGGGTTTCAGTCGCCCATCCTCCATCTGCAGGATTCGGGTCGCAAACTCGTAGATCCTGCTGTCGTGCGTGACGACCACGATGCATCGGTTTTCATTGAGAATGTTCTTGCGAACGAAGCTCAGGATTGCATTTCCCGTGTCACCATCCAGCGAAGCGGTAGGCTCGTCCATGATCAAGATGTCGGGCTGGCTCACCATCGCCCGTGCGATTGCCACGCGCTGCTGTTCGCCTCCGCTCAGCTTCACAGGCGGAATGTCCTCCCGTCCCTTCAAGCCCACAATCTCCAGGTAGCCCTCTGCCTCGCGGACGGACGCGTCCCACTCCTTTTTTTTCAGAATGAGCGGAATGGCTACGTTCTCGGCCGTGGTCAGGCGCGGAAACAAGTGGAAGTCCTGAAATACAAATCCGATCTTGTTCAGGCGGAACTCGGCCAGGTGATCGACGTCCAGCGTCCAGATGGCTACGTCCTCCACCTGCACGCTGCCCTCGTTGGGCTTCAGGATGCCGGAAAGAACACTGAGCAGCGTCGTCTTTCCGCTCCCGGAGGGGCCCACGATGTAGACCATCTCGCCGAAGTAGGCTTCCAGTTCGACCTCCTTCAAGGCCGTGGTCTTGGCTTCTCCTTCGCCGAACCACTTGACCAGCCCCTTCGCTTGTATGGCCACTCGCGGCATCTCAACCTCTGAAGATTTCGAATGGATCGATCCGCAGGACCCTGCGGATCCCTGCATAGCTTGAAATCCCGGCAATGATGGACACCATCGCCAGTCCAATCGCGAGATTCCCGAATGAGAGCATGGCCGCATAGCTGGGCAATCTTAGCTTGGCAAGCCAGATCAGCAGGACCGACAGCCCGACCCCCAGACCGTAGCCGGTAATTGCCGTGAAGGTGGCCTGAAACAGAATCATTCCCACCAGGTCGCGACTCTTCGCCCCGATGGCCTTGAGCGCTCCAAACCGTTCCAGGTTCTCCAGGATGAATGTGTAGAACGTCTGACCTGAGATCGACAGCCCAACCAGAAAGCTGATAATGACCATGATCAACATGTTGGTGCCGCCGCCGGTCTTGTACACAAAAAAGTCGGCGGTCCGCTGCATGAACTCTTCTTTGGTCAGGGCCAGATAGCCCAGTGCATTCACCTGTTGCTTGATCCGCTGCACATCCGCGGCGCTCTTCGGTTCCACCAGCACGTACGAGATGGTGTACCGCGGATTGGGAAGATATTGAGCGGCCCGCTCATAGGTCGTATACAGGGTCGGTGTTCCATACAGGCCGGAGGTCGCCACCTTGGCAATCCCCACGATGACCCCGCGGTTGTCGTTCAGCGAGAACTCCGACCCGATGTGCGGGTTCTCCAGCTTGGAAAACTCCGCATCGCGCACGGCGATGAATCCATTCTCCGCATAGATGTCTTCGATCTTTCCCTCGACCAGTTCCGGTCTGCCCAGCAGGCTTGTATCGTCCAGTCCGATGATGTTGACCGACTGGTAGGTCCCGTCGGAAAGCTTGGCCAGCCCTCCCCCAGAATAGAGTGGCACCGCATACTTCACTCCCTGCATGCTGCGCACCGCATCCAGCACGTAGTCCGGTATCCCAACCGTGTTTGCCACCGTCTGCACGGCCGGGTCCATGATCCACAGCGTGGAGCCGATATTGATGACCGTAGCGGATGCATGGTTCAACACCCCGACGAACATCGAAGTCACAAACATCATCAGAAAGACGGCAAAGGTGATTCCGAGCAATAACGCCGAAAACTTGGCCGTGTCGTTGACCAGCAACTTATATGCGAGTTTGAGGGTCCCTTTCACGGCCATTTCCTTGCAAACTGCGGAACCATTCTCATCACAGCTTCGAGGCAAGTCCTGAAACTCACTAAGCGCTCTTGTGGTGCAGCATCTGGAAAGCCTCAAGCAGAACCCGCGGATTGTATTGGCCTTTGTACACAGGCGGCGGTGTCCGCTACCCTGTCCTACAGCAAGATGAGTGCCACAACTAAACTCCTGATAAGACTTGCGTGCACGGGTCGCAGAATCTCGATTTCTTCGCGAAATCACGAAGTTCGCGAGCGCTGGACTTTGCATTGGCGCTATGCGACGCGAGGCGCATCGGCTCAGAAGAGCCTTCCGACGGAAATGAAGATCTTTCTTCGACCCGCATCGCCTACACTCCCACCGAATGTAATCGAGCCCAGAGGTGTGGCGGCAACCAAACCGAATACGATGTCCTGGCGGAGGAAGGCGGGTTGTTCGGGAGTCCAACCCTCTCCGGCTTCATACACCGTCGTGAAGTAAAGTCCGTGACCCAATCCCGTTGGCATAGAGGCCAGCCTGCGCAGGTAACCAAGGCGAACAAGGTAGTCATCTGTCACACGGTATTCATCCGTGGACGAGGCCGAAAGACGAAGCGGTCCGCCAAGCGTGAATCGCAGCGGGTCTGCAATGTTGCGGCGGACGTAGGAATCTGCATCCAGGCTTAGACCAACGATGTTCTTTTTCCGCCAGGTGAAGTCCTTGCTGGCGCGGAGCTGCAGGAGCGGTGCACTCTCGCTCGCTATTGTGTTGAAAATGGCTCCGGCAGTCAGTTCGATGCGGTGTCCCTCTGGCGAAACTGTCCCCGACTCAGTGCTGTCGTAGACAAGATGGACGACGGCAGTCTGCGATGTGCCGGATAAATTCTGGGCGGGTACATTGCCGGCAGTCAGATGCCACCGGATTTGCTGTTGCCGGAACTCAATCGAAGTCTGGAAATTACGGCTGAAGGTTCGGCCTGCGTCCAACCCACCGCCGGCCTGCTGCTCAAACCACTCGGAAACACGCTGCTGGTTAAGCCACTCGTAGACCGGTTTGCGGAGAATGTCGAGATGCGGCTGGACAAACCAGCCATCCGGCCTAAGCAGGCGGTAGTACTGGCCAGAAGCCTGAGTAAGAAAACCCAGGCGAAGATCGCCGCGCAGTTCAGAACCAAAACCGCCCACGTTTTGGTCGATGACGCGAAGGTCAAATTCGTTGCGCATGACATTGGATGTTGCAGCAGATACATCGACGCCCGTCATGAGGAAGGGTGGGCCGTTGCGGACCGGGGTAAGGCGGACAAGAACGCCGGTATCAGGAACGGCGACTGGGCCCGGCGCAGGTTGAGACGCTGGTCCCGAATCTGGCGTGGTGTCCGGGAAGGTTTCAAATGAGGCCTGATAACTGCCATTTGCCTGGACAAGATTGAGGCTGTTCGCGACTTGCTGCGCTTCGATCGGCCGTTGTTTCAGCGGGGCCAAATCGAAGGCAACCTGGTGCTCGGCGCCATCGGCGCCACGGGCATTTGCAGTCGTCTCGACGCGCAGGGCCTGCAGAAGACCTGGCTGGGGATGGATGCGCGCTTTGCGAGTGGCCAGGTAGACGGCCCAATCGTCATCGCTGAGCGCAAAACGAATGAGCTGCGCGCGTTGCTGTTCGGCGGCCTTGTAACCGGCGTCGATGAGTTGTTGCGCCTTGCTGTAGTCCAGGGTGGTGAGCTTCTTGGTTTCAGGCAGCAGAACGATGTCGGCCTGCTTCTCGCTCTCCTCGACATTATGGGACGTGCCGGCGCTCAGCGCACGCGCCAGGACCCCAGGGACGGAGCCAACGTCCCCTTCCGAAAACGGTGCGTCGGTGAGGTGAACGGCAATGATGACCGAGGCCTGGAGATCTCGTCTGGCGACGCTGACGGGCAGGTTGTCCATGATGGCGCCATCCACCAGGTAGTGGTGGTGGTAGTCGACAGGCGCGAACACACCCGGAATGGAGATGGACGCTCGAACGGCTACGGGAAGTGGGCCGCCACGAAAGATGAGGGGGCTGAGCTGGGTGAGATCGGTGGCCACGCAGCGAAATGGGATGGGCATCTGGTCGAAATCAATTGTGCGGCTGTTGTACGAGGCAAACTCTTCCCGCAGAAAGTCGTCGAGTGTGCGGTCCGTCAGCAGCGAGTTGCGAGTGATGCCGCCGCCCTTGAGTCCAAACTGGATTGCCTCTGGCATTTCGCGCCGGTCCTCGCGGCGGCGGTAGCTAACGTCGGAATATGGCGCTTCGAGAATGAAGATGGTCTCGAGGGCGTGACCGGTAGCAATGGCGCGGAGTTCCTCAACGCTATGTCCTGAAGCATAAAGTCCACCGAACAGCGCGCCCATGCTGGTTCCGGACAAGCGGTCGATCGGGATGTGATTGTCCTCAAACCACTGGAGGACGCCTATGTGAGCCAGACCAAGGGCCCCTCCTCCCTCAAGAACCAGCCCAAGCACCGGCCGGCCCGCGGGCGTGACGGCGGGCAGGTTTGCGGTGACGGCGGGAGCGCTGCCAAAACTGGCCTCCGAGGGTTCGATGCGATCGCTTGCGCTGGCACTTCCGCTCCGTGGCGGGACCAGCTCCACTTTGTATTGCCCCAGGCCCTGGGCATCGGATGGCGCTGCCTGCGGCTGCGTCTGGCCGCCACTCTGGGCAGGGGCGGTGGAGCGCAGAGCCAGCACTGCCAGGAGCAGAGGAATCAAGCTAGTGAAGCTGCAACGGAATCGTCTCATCGCTTTGCCCGTCATCTTTCGGGATTGGGTTAATTAGCATGGGTTCCTCTCTGCGCGGAATCGTTAAAATTCATTATTGCTCCAACTCCTCCTTGCCAAAGCCCGGGCGTTGTTCGCGAATTCGTTCTGAGAAAGCAGGGTCTTGATTGGCGGCTTTGGCAGCGGGGTTGATGTAGGCACGACGCTTGAGCTCGGCGAAGGACATGCGAGGACTGGATGGGGACTGACCGGGCAAATCGGTCGCCAGCTCACCCTGCTCGTAGAGCATTGCGTCGGCTTTGCCGTTGAACAAGATGCGCCAGTCATAGGGACGGCCCTTCATCACCTGGAATGTATATATCTCGGTGGTGCAGTTACGCGTGACAGCGTTGTACCACTGCGGGCGATTGTGCAGTTGGTTCGTGAAGGCCACATAGTCGAGTAGCAGGGAACGGGCAAAGGCCGGCGATGCAATGGTGTGGTACAGATAGAGGTCCTCGTCGTGGCGATAGTTGGTGCGCAGGCGAACGACGTCACGCTCATCGCTGACCACCGAGATGAGAGTGTATTGGCGAAAGAACCCGCGAATGCTGGAGTACCGCTGTCCCACCTGCTTGCGGGCTTCGATGGAGAAGGCGATATGGTGAACGCCTGCCGCATCCGTCCCGGATGGATCGGGGCCAAGATCGAAACTCAGGATGGAGTGCGCGATCCAGGGCGAGCCCCAGTAATCCATGAAGAGGTCCACGCCCCGGACACGATCGAGATCGACCTGACGGGTGAGCCACTGGCAGGTGTAGTCGAATTCAGATCGATAATCGCAACTGCGGACGTTATGGAAGGTGATGAGCGACCCGTGGACTTCCGCATATGCGGTGCGGGAGACGTCGGCCTGCCATTGGCCGTTGTTGGAAGGAGCGAGACTCAGCCACCAAAAGAGGACAACTGCAAAACACAGTGTGGAAGCGAGCAGCCGCTGCAGCGGGAGATGGAAGAAGATCAGCAAGGCCATCCATACGACCAGATAGACGGTGATGGCGTGTGGCCTCGTGCCCGAGGGCTTGCAATCGAAACAGATTGCCGATATAGCCCATGCAGATTCAAGAATAATAAACAGGGTGCATAGCGCAATTCTCGCCGCGCCAATCAGGCTCCGCATCCGCGTCGTCGAATTGTGCTCCAGATGGCGGGACATTTGAGGCTCGAAATGAAATGCCATGGCAACGCGTGGAACAGCGCATTGCATAGTCGCAATATCTTCCCGGCCGCAGGTTGGTGGATGAGTGAGTAAAGGTGAGTTATGCCATCCTGAACTGATACTTGTTGATGTTCATCGACCGGATTCTGGATTCCAATGTGGATGGCGGAATGCCGAGCCTGACCGCCGCCCCCGACGGCCCGGAGACTCTGCCTCTTGTTTCCGCCAGGGCCGCGCCAATCGTCTCGCGGTCCCCCATCGAAGACTTATAGAAGGAACTGTTGGCCGGCGGTTCGCTGGGGAAGCATTCGCGACAGAGCCAGCTCTTCTTCACCGTGAGCTTCCCCTTTTCATGCATCACCACCGACCGCTCGATGACGTTCTGCAACTCACGGATGTTTCCCGGCCACGAATATCGAGTCAGGGCCTCCATCGTTTCGGGAGAGATCGCGTCGATGGTTTTGTTCATCCGCTGGGCGAATTGCCGGGCAAAATGCCGCACCAACAAGGGAATGTCTTCCAGGCGTTCGCGCAGGGGCGGAATGGCGATCGGGAAGACATTGAGGCGATAGTAGAGATCGGCGCGAAACTCCTTTTCCAGGATCATCGTTTGCAGGTTGCGATGGGTCGCGGCCACCACGCGAACGTTTACTTGCTTCGTCCGCGTACTTCCCAGACGTTCATACTCCCTCTCCTGCAATACGCGAAGCAGCTTCGGTTGCACTTCCAGGGGGATATCGCCGATCTCATCCAGAAACAGCGAACCCTGGTCGGCCAGCTCAAGCCGGCCAATCTGCTGAGTGATCGCGCCGGTAAAGGCGCCCCGCTCATGGCCAAAAAGCTCGCTTTCGAGCAGACCGCTTGGAATGGCTGCGCAATTGACCTTGACAAACGTTTTGCATCTGCGGCGGCTGCGATCGTGGATGGCGCGCGCGATCAGTTCCTTGCCGGTGCCTGTCTCCCCCAGCAGGAGCACGGTCGAATCGCTTGCAGCCACCATCTCGACCAGCTCCAGCACCTCGCGGAGTGCCCGGCTCTGCCCCACGATTCCGGGGAAACCAGCCTGGACAGGGACCTCTTCTTCCGCGCCCTGGGTCTCGTCCACGTTGTTTGCAGCATTGCTCGGGAAACATACAGGTTTGTTCCGCAGGTCGTAGTCCAACACACCTTCCAGATTCATGGCTATTCTCCTGTCCCATGGGCTTCTACTGTTGCAGAGTGCTTCGGTCGAACTCTGATCCGGCATGCGCTTCTTTCTCGCTCAATCCACTCGCGGATATAGGCCGGACAATTTGTAAGCTGGATGCCGTCAACCTCGCAGTACTCCAGAAACCTGACCGCATCCCGGTCCACGAGGGTCAGGTCCATCAGATCCAGGACGATCTGACGGTCCTCTTCTTCCTCGTCCAACTGCGCTTGCAGTTCGGGGACATTTTCCGCATTCATCCGTCCGATCAGCCTGAAATTGGTTTTCCCATTCGCGAGTCTCTGTATCCTGAACATTTGTTCTCTCTTCCATGGTTCCAACGACTTGAGATAAGCAATTCAATGTCCAATCGTAAATAATTGAAAAATGAATCATTTGTTCAAAAATAAATGACGACATTTCGCCATTTGGCGAAATACCGTACAAAACATGACGCCAAATTCGCAAGCAGTTTCTCTGCTGGACTCAATGGTCGGGGGGGGGATTGTCACTTGGAGGGTTAATGATTCTTGAAACGGCTCTTCTCGATGTTGAATGATCGGATCTTAGACTCCAGGGTAGATCGCGGCATACCCAGCCGGGCCGCCGCGCCCGATGGTCCCGACACTCTTCCATTGCACTCGCGTAGCGCAGCTTCTATCGTCTCCTGCTCCTGGGCGGCCAGCATCTGAGAGAGTCCAATCGGGTCTTTTTGCACGCTTGCCCGCGCCTGGCTGGAAAGCCAGCTCTCATCGACGGAAAAATTCTCCGACTCGCACACAATCACCGACCGCTCAATGATGTTCTGCAACTCGCGAATATTTCCGGGCCAGGGATAGGACTGAAGCAGCTCCAGGCTCCTCTTGTTCACCCGCTTGATGCTTTTTCCTGTCTTCCGGGCGTAGCGGTCGATGAAGTACTCGACCAGCAACGGAATGTCTTCCTTTCTCTTGCGCAGCGGAGGGGTCTCGATGGGAAAGACGTTGAGCCGGAAAAAGAGGTCGCTGCGAAAGTCGCCTGCTTCGATGGCCGCCTTCACGTCGCGGTTGGTGGCGGCTATCACGCGCACATCGGCGCGGATTGGCTGGCCCCCGCCCACACGCTCGAACTCCCGTTCCTGCAGCACGCGCAGCAGGGCGACCTGGGTCTCCGCGGGAAGCTCGGCGATCTCATCCAGGAAGATGGTGCCTCCCTCGGCCAGTTCAAAGCGTCCCAGCCGCCGCTGGGTCGCGCCGGTAAAGGCCCCCTTCTCATGGCCGAACAGCTCCGAGGCAATCAGGTCGCGCGGAATTGCGGCGCAGTTCACGCTCACAAAGGTCCGCGCCGAGCGCCGCGATCGCTTATGGATGGCGCGCGCAATCAGTTCCTTGCCCGTGCCGGTTTCCCCGGTGATCAGAACGGTGGAATCGGTCGGCGCAACCTTGGCCACGCGAGACAGTACGACGCGCAGGGCGGAAGAAGAGCCCACGATCTCCTCGAACATGGATGCCTTGTCGACCTCTTCGCGCAGGGCCACGTTTTCGTGTTGCAGTCTCTCTTCGGCCTGCTTGCGCTCCTCGATGTCGGTCGCTGTGACGACCCAGCGCGTAATGCGCCCCCGGTCGTCGTGCAGCGGTTTGTAGCGCAGTAGGAACCAGCGGTACACCCCATCGTGCCGCGGCATGCGCGCTTCGGACTCGATCTGGGCCCCGGTTAAAAACCCGCTCTGGACTTTGCGGTTCAGTTGTTCCAAATCGTCGGGATGAAACAGTTTGGAAAGGTCGCATGTAATCCCTTCTTCATGCGTCATGCCCAGGTACTCAAGCACTGCTTTGTTGAGATACGTCCGGCTTCGGTCCGGCCCCAGCACGGCCAGATTCTGCGGCGCGGCGTCCAGTATCTGTTGCAGCTCCGCTTCGCTTTGCCGGACCAGCTCTTCGGCCCGCTTGCGGTCCTCGATGTCGGTGCGCGTGCCGTACCAGCGCAGGATGCGTCCCTGCTCGTCGCGCAGCGGATTGTCGCGGATCAGAAACCAGCGATACCGCCCGTCCCTCCCGCGTATGCGCACCTCGATCTCAACAGGCGCTCCGTTGGAACGCGCGCGCGCGCGAGCATCCTGCAGCCTCTTCATGTCCTCCGGATGAAGCACTCTGGCGATTGCGTTCCTCGACTGCGCCTCCTCCAGGCTAAGACCGATGTATTCCAACTCGCGCCGGTTCGCGAAGACCGGATTCCAGTCCGGGTCGAATACAAATACCTGCTGCGGAATGGCTTCGATCATCTGTCGCAGTTCCGCTTCGCTTTGCCGGAGCTTTTCTTCGGCGAGCTTGCGTTCTGTGATGTCGCGTACTAAAGACAGGTGTAGCCGGCGATCACCCCGCCAAAACGAGCGGAGACGCACCTCGACCGGGAACACCGTCCCATCCTTCCGCCTATGACGGGTCTCGAAGGTGAAGACCTCTCCGGCCGCGAGTCGCTCGCTTATCTGTTGCAATTGCGCGGCATCGATATCCGGATCGAAGTCAAGTGGATGCATCCCGATCAGTTCCTCACGAGAATAGCCGAGGTTCTCGCAAGCCTGCCGGTTCACGTCGAGAATCTTGTGTTCCGGTTCATGCACGAAGAATGCGTCGGCCGCGTGGTCCACAAAGGTGCGAAAGCGCGTCTCACTCTCGCGTAGCGCGTCCTCGGCCCGCTTGCGTTCGGTTAAATCGATGGCAGTACCGATGATTTCAACGATCTCTCCTGCATCATTGAGAACAGGATGGCGGACACTCTGAATGTATTTGGTCGTCCCGTCAGGGAGCATAAGCCTGTACTCGATGATGTGCTTGGTTTTTCGGTCGGCGCCCTCAAGGCTACGATCTCTGACAAGGGCACGATCGTCCGGGTGGACTCTCTCCATAAACCGTTCGATAGTCGGAACGCCTTCCTGTGCGTCCATCCCATAAATCCGATATATTTCCTCCGAGCAGTACAGCATTTTGTCATAGCTAGGATCCCAGGCCCAGTTGCCCGTGTGGCTCAGCCTTTGCGCTTCTGTCAGGTATGCTTCGCTCTGCCGCAGTGCCTCCTCAGCCTTCTGCCGGTCGCGGTCCGCCCGTTTCGCCGCGGTGATGTCCATGACCGCGCCGACAAACTCGATGCTCCCGGAGGAATCCGGCATCGCCTTGGCCAGCACATGGAGGTGCTTCACTCGGCCGTCCGGCATCAGCAACCGGTGCTCGTAATCGAAGTCCTGGCTGTTCTCCGATGATTGCTTTAGGGCCTGCGCCACGCGGCTTCGGTCCTCGGGGTGAATCCGCTCAATGATCCGCTCCAGCGTAAGCTGGGACGCCCGATCGAATTCAAAGATCCGATAGGTCTGCTCCGACCAGATGTGTTCTTCCGTCTGGACCTTCCAGCCGAAGCTCCCGGTCTGGCTCAGCGCCTGCGCCTCCGCCAGGTAGGCTTCGCTGCGCTTCAGCTCCTGGGTCATCTGCTCCAGCTCTTCCAGGCGCTGCTTCAGGACAGGGTAATGGGTCTTGTGGACGGAACTGTCGCCCAACCCCAGCACCTTTTGCCGCAGCTCTTCCCAGTTGTCAGAGGGATTCCTCATAGATGACCTCAATGTCCCGCTGGTTTGGCTGCCGTGGATTGGTGACGATGCATGGGTCGTTGAGCGCGATCTCGGCAAGCTCATGCACCTCGGTGCGATGGATACGGAGCTGGGACAAGCCGCCAGCGAGGCCAGCCGCCTCCTGTAGCCGACGAATCCCGGCGGCGAGACGTTTGCGAACATCGCCCGTAGAAAGGCCAACGATCTCGAGCCCCATGGCGACTGCAGCTTCCCGGTAACGTTGCTCGGCGTGACCGTAGTTGAAATCAACCACACCATTCAAAAGCAGCGCATTGCATTGGCCGTGCGGCAGATCCAGCAGTCCGCCAAGGCTGTGGGCCATCGCATGCACCGCACCCAGGCTAGCGTTCGAGAAGGCGAATCCAGCCTCCAGACTGCCCAGCATCATCTTCTCGCGATACACAAGGTTGTTCGGCTCGGCGATCGACTGCAGCAGGTTGGAACTGATCAGCCGCATGGCTTCGAGCGCATGAACATCCGTCAGAGGCGAGTGTCCGAGCGATACGTACGCCTCCAGCGCGTGGACCAGAGCATCCAATCCCGTGCATGCGGTGAGAAACGAATCCATGGTCGTCAAGGTCGCAGGATCGATCAGGGCGAGGTCGGGGACAACGGCCTTGCTGATGATCAGCCGTTTGCGTTTGGCCTCGCTGTCCACGATCACGGCAAACTGCGAGACATCGGCGGACGTCCCCGCCGTAGTAGGAATGCATATGGTCGGCGGCATGGGTGCGCGAACGTTGTCGACGCCCAACATATCTTGAAGGTCGCCATGGTTCGCCGAAAGCAGGCCGATGCACTTGGCGCAGTCGATGGCGCTTCCACCCCCTACCGCAAGGATGATGTCGCATCCCTCCGCGGAATAGATCGCTGCCCCGGCAGTTGCTTCCTCGATGCGCGGATTGGGTGTGACCTGCGTGTACAGGGTGACATCAAGGCCTGCGCCCTCAACGCTCGCAACCACTTGTTGCGCCCATCCGGCGGCGGCAACGCCGGGATCGGAGACGACCAGGGCCTTGCTGCCACCCAGGTTGTGTGCATATTGGCCGGCCAGTTGCAAACTGCCCACCCCAAAGATGACTTCGGGAGCTACGAACTTCCGCAATTCGGGTCCCTGGGATTGCATCGTGCCTCACAGCGGGGAAGGCTAGCGAATGTGCCTGTGCTCCCAGATTATCGCATCAGCATACAATGCTCGTCGTTTCCATCGCGGCGGCCTTATGTCGATTGCTCAACACTATACGAGAATCAATGTCTATTTTCAGTGGCAAAATCTGCGAAATGCGCTGGTTGGGCTCTAATAGGTCTTTCCCAGTCCCGCATCAACCTGGCGCGTGGTTCCCAGGCTAAGGGCGTAGCTATGGGAGCCTCCATCACACGAGCCGATCCAGCAGATAGGATGAATGGCTTTCGCGTGGGACCAGTTCTTACGAGGTTCGCGAATTAACGAAGAGATTGCGACCTCCGCGATGCGCACACCTCAATGTTTTGAAGCTCTTACCGATCGGCGATTGAATTGCTTTCAAGAGGCTGCGATAGCCAGATCGAAAGGAACAATCCAGCCATGGACAGAATGTTGGTTGTTGTCTTCGACACAGAATCGAAAGCGTATGAAGGGAAGAAGGCGCTTTATCAACTGGCCGCCGAGGGCCATATCGTAGCCTACGCCCATGCGGTTGTCGCCAAGAATGCGGATGGCTCCGCAACCGTGAGACAAAGAAGCCATCAATGGCCCATCGCGACCCTGGCCGGAACTTTTCTTGGAGGCCTTGCCGGTCTTCTGGTTGGCATGACCGGCCTCGCAATTGGCGCCACACTGGGACTGCTGGGTGGCATCTTTATGGACATCAATAACGCCAGAATTGGTGAGGACTTCATGGATGACGTGACCAGGGAATTGCTGCCAGGCACGTTTGTTGTGATTGCGCAGGTCCAAGAAAGCTGGACGGCTCCGGTGGATCTTCGCATGGAAGCCCTCGGCGGAAAGGTATTCCGGCGGGCGATGTCTGTGGACGAGCATACGGTTGACGAGCAAGAAGCTGCGGCCCTGATGAACGATCTGGCGCAACTGATGGGCGAGCAAACGAAAGCTCATGCCAACCGGAGGGCAAAGATTCTGGCCCGGCTGGAGAGGGCCAAGGAGCGGCGCGAGGCGGCACACAGCGACGCAATGGGCAAGACCGAAATGCTCAAGACCAAAGCTTCCGCCTTGAAGACGAGAGAGGCAGCAGTACACATTTAGAATCCACGGCGCGATCCATCGCGGAATGTTCTTGCCATTGAATCGATCGTCCGTAGGTTCTCCATGGATATGGCGGGCCACGCCACCCCATGCAAGCGTCTTCAAGAGTTCTGGCGTGGCCTTCGCATAGGCAATTGTCGTTATGCGCCATGCATCCTTTATCCCTGGTTATACCTGCGGGGGCCTGATTGATTTCGCGGGACGCGGAGGGAACCTCCAATGAAGGTTGCAAGTATATGGCAACATCGGCATCTCTTGAACTGGAGGCGGAGCGGCCTGCTTCTGCTTGCATGCACCTGCGTGGTAAATGTAGCGGGGAGCGCTCAGGATTCTTCTGCGCAGCCTGCCAGTGCAGCGACGCAAGAGCAGAGTGTTCTCGCCAAGCCTGCCAGTGTGGCGGCGAGCAAGGAAGAGGAGGCTCCCGCGGTGTCCCTCTCGCCCACGTCGCCTGCCGGGCAGCAGACGGACCTGGCGTGGGCGGTCCTGACCGCTGCTGCGAAGAAGGATGAAAAACATCCGCAGACCCGGATCCAGGCGCTGGCGGCGCTGGGCTTGCTGCGCAGCCCGCGCTCGGCAAAGATGATTGCCGATGCAATGACGGACCCGGATCTGGACATACGCATGGCGGCGGCGCAGGCGGCCGGGCAGACCAGAGACCCCAACCTGACAGCCAATCTCCGCAATCTTCTGGACGATAAGGAGCCGGAGGTGGCGTTTACCGCGGCCATAACGCTGTGGAAGAATGGCGACAAGTCCGGCGAGGACATCCTGTACGCGGTGGTGGATGGAGAGCGCAACGCGGCGCCGACCATACTCCACGGGACGCAGCACAGGATCGACAACGACCTGCGCGATCCGGAGAAGCTGGCGCGGCTGGGAGCGATGCAGGGCTTGTCGATGCTGCCAGGGCCGTTCGGCTTCGGGATCACGGCGATCGAGTTCATCCACCAGAGCGGCGGCGACCTGGCGCGCGTCTCGGCGATCGAGCAGATTTCGCAGGAGAAGACGGAGCCGATCCATAAGGAGTTGGTGGCTGCGCTCGCTGACAAGGACCTGGCTGTGCGCGCGGCCGCGGCCAAGGCACTTGCCGACTACCGCGACACTGCTACGTCTATAGCTCTCTACCCGCTCTTCGCGGACAAAGTTAACCCGCTCCTTGCGGAGAAAATGTTGCCGGTGCGGTTGACCGCGGCGGCGGCGTACCTGCGCACGACGGGGGTTCCGGGACCGCTGCCGGCGGCGAATGCCAGTTGCGCGAGGTCAGTCACTAGGTGACCCAGCGTTATGTGCGGATAGCATACGCTTCGCCGGATCCACGCAACCCTGCTCTCCGAGTCGGGAGCGTCCCCCAAGGACGCCCAGGCTCAGCTAGGGCACGCACACATCTCCACCACGATGGATATTAACACGCAACCGACACCGCAGCACCAACGGGACGCCGTCGAGCGGATGTCTCAATTGGTGACGAATGGTGACGAGTTGGCCGTCTGGGAGGCCGATGAAGCACTGGCAACCACGCAGATTCAATGATTTATATGGTGGGCACAGCAGGATTCGAACCTACGACTTCCACCGTGTGAAAACCTTTATTTCTAGCATTTTCAATAACTTATACAATTTGAAGATACCCAAAAATATTGGGGAAAACGCATTGCAATTCTTATTGGACCTTTATTGGACCCACGGTTGGACCCACGCCGAAGTCTGGAGAACGTATCGCTAACGCAACGCGGCACGAACGGCACTCCAGTCGTCGATAGGAGGAACGGGACGCTCACAATGTCCGCAACATGGCGCAGCCCCTTCAAGCGCCGTCGCTGTCTTGTTCCGGTCGATGGGTTTTACCGTATAAGAGCTTTTTCCCGGCCTACGTGTCGACATCAATCCGCCACAAGAGGATTCGTGCGAGCCGGCGTTTATGACCCACCTTGGTTGCAAACAGGCGTAGGTTGTGGATTATTAGTCCCATTGCCAGGGAGATTGAAGGTAATCGTGTTTCCGGGGCTGTTGCATTTGAGGTGCACAAAGCAATTGTTGGCGTTGCTACTTAACTGCGGCTCACTTATGTTGAGAATATTCTGCGTCGTTGTACTACGACTCTTGGAGTCCCACACCTGAACTTTAATCGACTGCAGAGCCCAATTATTGGCCCCCACCCCGCAGCCATTCTGGTTCATGGTGAGTGTAAGCGTTTGAAAGTCGCTGGTCGATGCTTGTGGCGTGGCGACATTAACGTTTTCGCTCACCGGTGTATTAAAATTTGACCACGTATTGTTGGTTCCGTTGTTCTGTGGGGTGCTCCCGTTGCCTGGGCAGAAATTGTCCGGCGGAAGTTGTTCCGAAGGGTGCAGGCAAATGTTTGTAGTAGTAGGGCCAGCAGTGGTGAGTGTCCCGGTCAATTCCGTGCCCGACTTTAGCTGATCGTTGCCCGTGCCGATGGTTATGTTCATACGGTCGAACGAAGGCGGCGGCCCAGAGCATGTATATTTTTGGTTCAGTACTGGTGGGCTGCAATAAAGTCCATTTGCTATACACGAAATCGCCCCGATCGTTGTGGTAGTAGCTTGATTGGGAATCCCGTTGCTGATCACAGGCACCGTGACGGCAACTTGGCCGGTCAAGTTGCCGGCCACCTGCATGTTCTGTTTTGGTGAGGGCATAGTCACATTGGTGGTAACAAAGACCCCGCTTCCCCACTCAGCATTGTTTGTGTTAATCGTCACTTGCAACGGACAGGCCGAGACCGCCGTCGCTATCGGCTGCGGAGAGAAGGTGGGAGGTAGAACGGACGGGCAGGTAAAAGTCCAGTGCACCGCAGCGCTTTGGGGATAGTTGGGTGCAGCAGCCACTGCGGTGAGTGTGACATTACCAGTCTGATTCATCAGGAATGGACCGCCGTAGATAACAGTTCCGGTTCCGACAGCGTTGAGACTGGGTATTGCGTTGGCGACGAAGGTGAAGAAGATTACAGCCGCGGTGTCCGGATCTAACATGGTCACTTGTTGGGGCAAAACCGTGGTGCCGTTGGGAACCGGACACGGAAGATTCCCTGTGTAGGGTGGGTTCTGTCCGGCTGGAGGACTGGACAACCCAATGATCTGGGGAGGAGGCGTGGCACGGGGGCAGTTGAACGTCCAGGTCGCCAGGGGGCTTATTTGGGGATAGTGGGGCGACGACGCCACCGCGGTGAGTGTGACCGGGCCAGCCTGATTGATCTGGAGGGGAAGGTTGTTGTATGTAGTTCCGGCAGCCTTGACTTGGGCGGCTTCAGTGACGGCATTGGTGGTGAAGAAGATCGTAGCGTCAGGAGCGTCCGGATCAGACAAGATCACGGTGTTGCCGCTGGGAAACAGACATGGAAAAGGCCCTTTGTAGGGAGCCGTCTGTCCGGCTGGAGGAAATATCACCCCCACGATCTGGGGAGGGGGCGCGGCCTGACCGCATGCAAGTGGGCAAACGGTAATAAAGCCCAATAGAGCGACCAAACCGGCGTTCATGGTGGTTCGTTGAAAAGCCATAAACCGGAATCCCCCTTTTTCAGATGCGATACGCCGCCATAATGGGTAATGCTCAATTGTGATCGGGTTCACACTCAGTTGTGAGCGATATCACCCCAAAGCGGTAAAGTCAACAGCTATCTGTTGTTCCGCCTCAATATTAACTGGAATCTCCTTTTTCAGTCCTGATTCGCTCGAATTATACGGCTCTTCAGCCGTATGGCAAGGGCAAAGCTGGAATTCCAGTCGAAAAACGGAGCGATTCCGCGCCGCCCTGGACTCATCCGTGTGATCGGGAGCCTTCAGAACTTACAGAACTGTTCGTGACGCAGGCGTTTCAGAAGCGCTTCAAGGAGGAGGTAGGGACCTTCGGGGCCTTATTGGACCTTCGCATTTCACTAAGTTGTTGAAAAAATGGTGGGCACAGCAGGATTCGAACCTACGACTTCCACCGTGTGAAGGTGGCACTCTACCGCTGAGTTATGCGCCCGGCACCGCGTCTGGACCCCATCCCACCGGGCATCCGGCAACACCGTACTCATCCAGCATACACGGGGACAAGCCGCCGCACTAGCCCCGGAAACCTCCGGTATCGGGTCAGTTTGCATCTGTTTTGAAGGGGCGGGACTTTAGTCCCGCCGTATCGCCCAATCATCCGGGGACTTTAGTCCCCGATGGAAGGCTTCCTCGCCAAACTGACCCACTACCCAACCTCCGCCTCGTCCAGCTCTCGCGTCCGCCAAGTACAATGGGCAAGCCATATGCCCGCTCCGCCGCAGAACCCGCTGCGTCCCCTCGCCCCGACGTCCCATCCCGCCGGAGTGCCCGTCCACGCTGCCCCGCACACCCTCTCCGACGACGTGCCCGGCGACCGGCCCGACGGCGAAATTCATCCGGATTTTGCCGCCTCCGCGCAACCCCGCGACGAAGATGGGGTTTCTGAAGATATGGCAACCTTGGCCGTCAACCCGGGCCTGCTCGATGGTATGCTTCCGCCCGCCGTCGCGCAGGGATCCGCGCACTTCGCCGAGATGGAAGACTCTGCCATCATGCTGGAGCTGCGCGCCGGAAACATGTCCGGCTTCGACTTCCTCATCCAGAAGTACCGCCGCCCCATCGTCAACTTCATGTACCGCATGGTGCACAACCAGGCCGTCGCCGAGGAGCTTGCCCAGGAGGTCTTCCTGCGCGTCTACCGCTCGCGCCAGACCTACCGCGCCGAGGCACGCTTCAGCACCTGGCTCTATCGCATCGCCACCAACCTCGGCGTCAACTACGCGCGCGACACACGCCACGAGCGCGCCGCCTCCACCGTCTACCTCGACGAGGCCGACAGCCAGACCGGAACCACGCCCGACCTCGCCGACAGTTCGCCCGGCGCCGAAGACAGCCTGCTCCGCCGCGAGCGTTTCAACGCCATCCGCCAGCACGTCCTCGCCCTGCCCGAACACCAGCGCATGGCCGTCCTCATGCACAAGTACGAGGGCATGGACTACAAACAGATCGGCGACGTCCTCAAGCTCAGCGAGTCCGCCACCAAGTCGCTGCTCTTCCGCGCCTACCAGACCCTGCGCGTAAAGTTGAAGGAGTTTATTTAGAAGCACCTTTATCCATGGCCTCTCGTCCATCGTTTTTGAGGCCCTCGATTTTGAGAAGTTTGATTTTGAGAAGTTTGATTTCGAGAAGACCGATTGACCGGAATACCGGCGGTCGATCTCTCTGTTCACAGCATTCCGCAAGACGCGCACCGCAGCCATACGACGCGCCGGCGAAGGAAAGGAACAACACGATGAACTGCAAACTCTGCCAAGACGCGCTTCCCAATCTGCTCTTCGATCCCGCCGCGCCCGCAAACGCCGCCGCGCGCGCCCACATTGCCACATGCGCCGACTGTGCGCGCGATCTCGCCTCGCTTGAGGCCACACTCTCTCTGCTCGACACCTGGCAGGCCCCCGAGGTCTCGCCTTACTTCGACCAGAAGCTGGCGGTCCGCCTGCGCGAGCTGCAGTCCGCGCCCCCCCCCGGCTGGTTCGAACAGCTCAAAACGCGCCTGCTCCTCAACACCGGCCGCCACCTCCGCCCAGCGCTTGCCGGCGCCCTGGCCCTTGTGCTGGTCGCCGCAGGCGGCAGCTTCGGCATCGCCACCTTCCAGCACCCACGCCCGGTCGAGGCCTCCGCGGTCGTCAACGATCTCCAACTCCTACAGAGGGACGAGCATGCGCTGCAACAGATGGACCAGCTCCTACAGGAGGATGCACCCGCCGCCGACAGCGGCGCCGCGCTACCGCAGAGCTAGTCGCATGTTTTCAAATTGAGACTTGAATCCGGAGGTTATAAAATATTCACGATCTTCCCTCACTCACAGTAGACTTCAGATGCAGCAGGTAGTCCCGGCGAGTCCGAGCGTGAATCGAAGGCCCATCCACTGAGCAAGGCCTTCCCCCGTAGAGCATCGCCCATTGGTTGTTGCGGTTCTGCCATGCGCTCGGCACTCATTATGAAATTGCATCTTCCAATTCGGTTCTGTCTCGGCTCGGCATTCGTTCTTCTGTTTGCCGCCGTGCCGGCGCTCGCCCGCGGCCCGCGTTCTGCGCCCCCCCCGCCTCCCCCCAGGGCTCAGCGCTCCGAGCCGCCCCGTGCCGCCGCCAGGCCCGGTCCAAATATTGCCGCCAGGCCCGCCGAGAACCAGGAACATATGCAGCGGTGGATGGACAACCACAGCAATCTCTCGCTCCCCGAAATGCAGCGCGCCCTGCAAAACATGCCTGGCTTTCGCGAGCTTTCCCGGCAAGTCCAGCAGTACGAGCTCAACGAGATGGCCCGGCTCTACAACATGGACCCGCAACAGCGCGCCCGCATGTTGAACCGCAACGAGGCCTTTGAGCGCCTCACTCCGCCCCAGCGTCAGCAATTCCTGAATGCCGAGCAGCAGTGGAGCGCGCTTCCCCTGCCTCGCCGCCGCGTCTTGACCCGCGCCATCCTCGACCTACGCGAGATGCCCCCCGAGCAGCGCCAGGCGACCCTCAACTCCCCAGCCTTCCGCGCCCAGTTCTCCGACCCCGAGCGCTCCATGCTCTCCACCCTCCTCACCGTCGAGCCCTACAACCCCCACCCGCCCACCCCAGCCCCCTGAGCTGCACCCAACCTGCATTTTTCACTCCATCATTCTGACCCTGAGCGAAGTCGAAGGGGTAGAATCCCCGCATTTCGCCTTTGCCGGCGCGGATTCCTCGCCGACTCACGCGCGACCACACCGCACGAATACCGAGCAATGTAAAAAATATTTGACATCAGCAGCCCATGCGCACTACATTATCCGGTGTCAAATATTTTTTACATTAGGAGTCAGATGTCTACCCTCTCATTTCAGGAGAAGTGTCTATACGCCGAACTGATCGGGACAGTTGCCTTCGTCGGCGTGCTCTTGGCATTCGCGGCACGCGCATCGTCCACTCTGTATGCATATCCCAGAGCGCTCATCGCGTACGCGGTCATCTATTTCGGTTATAGCTTCGTTGTGAACCGAAGATCGCGATTCAAATCGGGCGACTACCTTATCGACGAACGCGATTGGATGATTGAGAGTAAGGGCATTCGAGCGTCCCATAACATTCTTGTGATAGGCGTCGTTTATCTCATCATTCGGATCGTGGATGCTCCAACATTGAGCGCAACACGCATCTTCAATCGGTTGCTCGTCATACTTGTGCTATCTTCGGTCGCTAGAATCGTTCAGATGCTGCGCCTGTATCAGGCGTCGGTATGAAGTCAGCCATTCGCAACAATATCCGCGAACTGCGCGCTGCCCAAGGCATGACCCAATTGGATCTCGCCGAGCTTATCGGCGTCACGCGACAGACGGTCAACGCCATCGAGTTGGACAAGTATTCGCCGTCGCTCGAGGTCGCCTTCCGCATCGCTCAGGTCTTCTCTGTGCCGCTCGACCGGGTCTTCCGATACGACGCGCCACCTGCATGCCGAAGGTAATTCCAGCCAGCGATCCCTGCGCCTACGTGCTGACGCTGGTCTTCCCCTGCTTCGCCGGCGGAGTCACCATCGCGCTGGTGTCCTTCAGCGCCGCGATGTCGCGGTCGTACCGCCCGGCAAGCGAGTTGCCCCGGATCGCCGCCATCTCCTCCAGCATCTTCATGCCGTCCCTCAGATAGCTCATCCGGCTGCGCTCGTCGTGTCCCCAGGTCACCGGCACCTCGCGGATCGTGTATCCCAGCTTGCGCGCGATGAACAATATCTCCGGGTCGAACCCCCAGCGCTCGATCCGCTGCAGCCGGAAGATCACCTGCGCCGCCTCGCGCTTGAACGCCTTGAAGCCGCATTGCGTGTCCTTGAACGGCAGCCCCATCACCGTCCGCGTCACCCAGTTGAAGCACCGCCCGAAGAACCTGCGGTACAGCGGCTGGTGGATGGTCTGCCGCGTGCGGTCCATCCAGCGCGACCCGATCGCCACGTCCGCCCCCTCCCGGATCGCCGCCAGCAGCCGCTCCGCCTCTTCCATCGGGGCCGACAGGTCCGCGTCGGTAAACATCACCACCTCGCCCGCGGCCTGCAGCAGCCCATTGCGCACACTGTAGCCCTTGCCCCGGTTGCCCTCGTTCTGCACCAGGCGCAGCCGCGGCGTCCGCTCCATCCAGCCGCGCACAATCTCCACCGTCCGGTCCGCCGACCCGTCATCCACCACCAGCACCTCCGCGTCCCACCCCTGGCGCTCCACGCACGCCATCACTCGCTCCAGCGTCTGCCCGATGCGCGCGCTCTCGTTGTACGCCGGAATCACAATGCTCAACTGCGGAGTTGCCATTTATTCTCCTGGGCCGTCGTTCCTGCCCGCATCCCGCTGAAATTGCCCGGCAGAGCGCACTGTGGCAGACGCATTTCAACCGGATGCCATCTTTGTACGATTCACTAACCAGCATAGCCGCATCCATCGCATCCCGCGACCCACTTTTTTCTCGAACAATCCGCCATCTGCCTGCCTCGCAGCCCCCGCTAGCGATCGACCGCCGCCATCGCCAGGCGAAAGTTCTTCGTCATCGCGGGCGGGAAAATGTTCTAAACTGCAAATTATGCCGGAAGAAAACCTCACCCCGCCGCCCCAGCCGCCCACCGCCGACACTCCGCCCGTCGCCGCCGCCACCCCGCCCAGCGCTCCGCCCTACGCGTACGCCCCGCCCTATGGCTCGCCCTACGCGCAACCCTCGCCCTATCCTGGCTACCCCCAGCCTCCGCGCCGGCGCCACTCCGCTTGGTTCTGGATCTCCATTCTCGGAGGCTCGTTTGCCGCCATCGCCCTGCTCCTCACCCTCATGCTCTGGTCCATCGTCCGCAGCGTCAACGGCGACTCGGAAGCCGCCATCGACGGCCTCGGCGGCTCCAAAATCGGTGTTATCGACATCACCGGAATCATCCTCGACGCCGACAAGATCGACACCCAGATCCGCAAGTTCGGCGACGACTCCTCCGTCAAGGCCATCATCCTGCACATCAACTCCCCCGGCGGCGGCGCAGCCGCATCGCAGGAGATCTACAACGAGGTCGTCCGCGTCCGCCACGAGAAGAACAAGAAGGTCGTCGCCTCCATCGAGTCTGTCGGCGCCTCCGGCGCCTACTACATCGCCAGCGGATGCGACAAAATCTACGCCAACAACGCCTCCGTCGTCGGCTCCATCGGCGTCATCATGGAGTGGACCAACTACGGCGAACTGCTCAAGTGGGCCAAGATGAAGAGCGTCGTCATCCACACCGGGACCCTCAAGGATGCCGGAGACCCCACCCGCGAGATGACCCCCGTCGAGCAGGCCTACTTCCAGTCCTTGGTCGACAACATGTACGGCCAGTTCGTCCACGACGTCGCCGTCGGCCGCCACTCCACCGACGACAAGATCCGCCCGCTCGCCACCGGCCAGGTCTGGACCGGCCAGCAGTCCCTCCCCCTCGGCCTCATCGACAAGGTCGGCGGATTCCGCGTCGCCCTCATGGACACCGCGCACGACGCCGGCATCAAGGGAGAGCCCACCATCGCCCGGCCCGCCAGCGACAAAAAAGGCCTCCTCGCAACCCTCACCGACGACTCCGACAGCCTCTTCCCCAACCCCTCCAAGCTCCTCGACCAGTCCCCCGGCTTCTACTTCATGTGGAAGTAAAACCCGCGTTTCAATGCTCATGAGGCGCAATCCAATGGCAAACTCCTCGACGTTCAGGGTCCCCGCGATTGTATGGCTCATCCTTCTGGCTGGCCTGGCCTACGCCGGGTATTGGCGTTACGACCATGCCTTCATCAGCCCCGGCCTGCGGGAGTCGCTCACCGCCGCGGTCGATCCCGCCAACACCCAGAGCGACATTCTGGAGGACCTACGCAACGCCCAGACCCAGATCCACACCTTGCGCGACGCCGAGGTGGAATCCATGCTGCAGCGGGCCGTCCTTCTCACCCAGAGCGCTGCGGCGGCAACCCAGCAATCCGGCGCGCACGGCAGGGGGAGCTCTGCTGAACTGGACCGCTACCTCGCCCTCCAGAGGCAGTACAAACGAAAAGGCATGGAGGTCCCGCAGAGCCTCAAGGACTACATCCAGCGCGCAACCCAGGAAGAGAAGGAAGCTCAAAATAATCCCGACCCAAACAGGGCACTCGATCAACAGACCGCCCAGGACGACTCCGCCCAGGCCGCACAGTTGTTTCAGCAGCTCCGCGCCGCGCTCGGCCTTCCCCCCCTGCCCGCCGGAGGGAGCGTGGGGATTCAGCCCCACGAATAATGCCAATCAACTCAGGGCTTTAGCCCTTGGCCTTCCCGTTGCCCGTTCCTGTTCGTCATTCTGGCGCAGCCACCAGGAGTCGTCATTCTGGCACAGCCAGAATCTCCGTATTTGCTTTTCGCCACGGCCCGTTTTTCGCTGTTATCCTGAGCGCAGCGAAGGACCCCGCATTGACCCTTGCTCTTTTGTTTGTCATCCCCGTAGGGGATCTGCTTCTGTTCTTTTGTCCGTCATCCTGAGCGAAGTTTGGCGCACTTGCGCCAAACGAAGTCGAAGGACCCCGACGAACTCGCACCCGCCTCAACCCTCCACCCCTTTCTCCCATAAATCTCCGCCCTTGCCTTGTTCGGAGGGAGCAGGGGGCTTCAGCCCCCTGAATAAGCCTCTTGGAATCAAGGGGCTTTAGCCCCGGGCCTTTTTTCGCTCCATGACCCGCAAAAACCCCAGCAAACCCGCATGTCAAGACACTCGACGCCCCAAAATCCCCCTAACCAACACCCCATCAACCACTTCCCCCAGAAAAATAGTTGGCATACTAGTTTCCCTCCATCCCGTATAATTAAATCAGTAAGCAAAACCAAACAGACCCGGCCCAACCGCCGGGCCTTCGCATTTAACCCTCAACCGTCTCCACGAAGTCCAGACTTAGTCCAGACCAAGTCCAGACCCGATCCAGACAAGTCCAGACTTAACA
>Ga0187872_10001017_pt1 | contig 30132 bp, 27 predicted proteins | sample June2016WEW_16_4_FD_132973 | JGI IMG/M metagenome (GOLD analysis project Ga0187872, IMG submission 132973) | Peatland microbial communities from SPRUCE experiment site at the Marcell Experimental Forest, Minnesota, USA - June2016WEW_16_40 | ecosystem: Environmental > Terrestrial > Soil >...
GAAGAAGGAAGCGGATTCGCACGCGTCCGAAGACAAGGAGCGGCTCGCGGAAGTCGAAGCCCGCAACCGGCTTGACAGCCTTGTTTACCAGACGGAGAAACTGATCAAGGAAAACCGCGAGAAGCTCGCCGAGGCGGACGCCAAGGCGGCCGAGGAGGCGGTCGAAGAGGCAAAGCGTGCCTTGACCGAAGGCGGCCTCGAGAAGTTGAACGCGGCGACGGAAAACTTGACCAAGGCGTCGCACCGCATCGCTGAGTCGCTCTACAAGGCGCAAGGCGCAGCGGGGGCGGCAGCCGGGGCGGGATCGCCGGGCGGTGCGGGTGCTCCTCCAGGCACTGACGGAAGCAAGTCCGGACAAGGCGACGTGGTGGACGCCGAGTTCGTGGACGTGGACGAGTCGAAGAAGCCGAACTGAAATCGCCCGAAAGGCGATTTCATCCTTCGAGCCGACACTGTCGGCTCGAAGGATCTCTCTTAGTTCCAGACATCGCAAATCGAATGCAGGGGCGAGCTTTCGATAGTATTGGGACGCAAGAGACGCGTTTGTAACCCGCCCCTGTGGTTTTGCTCTTTAGGCAAGCGCCCATCTAAAGGCGACCGCTACGTAAGACAAGACCCATCATGCCAACGACGACTAAAACCGATTATTACGAGCTGCTGGGAGTTCCGCGCAAGGCGCCGGTGAAGGAGATTCGCGCCGCCTACCGCAAGCTGGCCCGCAAATACCATCCCGACTTGAATCCGGGCGACAAGTCCGCCGAGGAAAAGTTCAAGCAGATCCAGGAAGCCTACGAAGTCCTCTCGGACACGAAGAAGCGACAGATGTACGACGAGTTCGGATTCAACGCGCCGGGCCCGGGCGGCATGCCTCCTCCGGGAGCAGGCTACGGCGGCGTTTCTCCCGAGGACGTTCATTTCGATTTCGGCGGGTTCGATTTCGGCGGAGGCTCCGGCGCGGGCGGCGGCACGAGCTTCCGCGATGTCTTCAGCCAATTTTTCCGTGGCGCCACCGCGGCGCAGGCAGAGCAGGAGCGCGAACCGGGCACCGACCTCGAATACCAGATCGACATCACGTTTGCCGAGGCGATGCACGGGACGGTGAAGAAACTGAGCTTCACGCGGCTCGACGTCTGCAACGTGTGCCACGGGGCGGGCTTCGCGCCGGGCGACGAAAAGGTCTGCCCGACGTGCAATGGCACGGGGCAGGTGACGCAGGTGAGCGGCAAAATGCGCTTTCAGATCACGTGCTCGCGCTGCGGCGGCCGCGGAAAGCTGCGCACGATCTGCCGCAATTGCGGCGGCGAAGGCCGCGTGCAACGCACGGAAACGCTCGACGTGCGCATTCCGCCGGGCGCATACACGGGTTCGCGCGTGCGCGTCGCCGGCCGCGGAAATGCGGGGATGCACGGAGCGCCGCCGGGGGATCTTTACATCATCACGAATGTGAAGCCGCATCCGTTTTTCGAGCGCCGCGGCGACGATCTCTACACGGTCGTTCCCGTCACGGTGAGCGAAGCTTCGCTCGGCGCGAAAGTGGAAGTGCCGACGATCGACGGCCGCGCGCAGGTGCGCATTCCGCCGGGGACGAACAGCGGAAAGAAGCTGCGCCTGCGCGAGAAGGGCGCGCCTTCGGCGCGTCATCCGGGCAAGCGCGGCGACCAGATCGTGGAGGTCCAGGTGGTGGTACCGAAGCCGGAAGACGAGCGCGTCCGCAACCTGCTGCGCGAACTCAGCAAAATCGACCATGAAGATCCGCGGCGGGAGATATTTTCCCACGCGACGGTTTGAGGATGAGATAAAGTGATCCCGCGTCCCAGAAAACGAGCAAAAGCCGGCTACATGATCAGCGCCGTGGCCGAGCTTTATAAATTGCATCCGCAGACGCTGCGGCTCTACGAACGCGTCGGGCTGCTGAAGCCTTCGCGCTCGCAAGGCAATACGCGGCTCTACACGGACCAGGACCTCGAGCGGCTGGAAGTAATCCTCAATCTGACGCGCGAGCTCGGCGTCAACCTCGCTGGAATCGAAATCATTCTCAACATGCGCGATCGAATGGCGGAGATGCAAACGCAGATGGAAGCATTCATCAAGTTCGTCCGCACCGAAGTCGCGCGCAATATCGTCACCGCGCCCGAGCGCCCCGCTCGCAATGCCATCGTCCGCGCCGTTCCCCGCCACGCAATTCGCGTGGAAAAGTGACGACCCGATGAGGGTCGTCATCCCTCGTTCATCCGCCGCAGCGGATGAGCGAGGGATCTCCTGTGTTGTTTTTTCGAAATTCACATACCTGCCCAATTTGCACAGGCCCCTTCTGCTTGCGCGCGGCGCGTGCGGCGCTTATTCTTCCTGCATGGCGCGAGCGGATTGTCCCATCTGTGGCGGAAGCGGCTGGAAGGTTGTCGAACGGACCACGGAAGGCGCGCAGGCGCTTGCTTCGGCCGAAATGGCGCGGCCCGGCACCGCAGCTGGTGAGCCAAAAATGGTCTGGGCCGTGCCGTGCGACTGCACAACGGGCGACCGCACCGACCGCGTCCTCGCGCAGGCGCGGGTGCCCGAGCGCTATCGTCACTGCGACTTCGAGAATTTCGAGGCGGACAACGATATTGAGAATGCCACGCGCGAGCAGGTTGCTGCCTGGAACCGCAGCCTCGCGCAGGCGAAGCTCGTCGTCCAGCGCTTCGCCAATGAGTTTCCCGTCGGCTCCGAGCATGGCCTGCTGCTAATGGGTCCTTGCGGCGCGGGGAAGACGCATCTCGCCGTCGCGGCGCTCAAGGAGATCGTCCAGCGCGGGCACAGCGGGCTTTTCTACGACTACCGCGAGCTGCTCAAGGAGATCCAGGACAGCTACAACGCCGAAAGTCAGTCGACGGAGATGAGCGTGCTCGAGCCAGTACTCAAGGCGGAGATTCTGGTGCTCGATGACGTCGGTTCGAGCAAGCCTTCGCTGTGGGCGCTCGAGACGGTGGGGCACATCCTGAACGCGCGCTACAACGAGAAGCGCGTCACGCTGCTCACCACGAATTTCCTGGATTCGGACACCGCGACGAATCCCGCACCGGCTCCGCGCGTCGCGGGAATGCGCGCGCCGACGATCGAAGACTCGCTAACCGACCGCGTCGGCAAGCGCATCCGGTCGCGGCTGTACGAGATGTGCCGCACCATCGAGATTTCCGCTCCCGATTACCGCAAGGAAATACGGAATATCAGCCGCTTCCGCGCGTAGGTTTGCAGGGACCATATTAAGTCACATAGCTATTGTGTTTCTAAGCGCTTGTAAACGCCTACGACTACGCGATTTGCTTCCTTGCGGCGTGCCAGAGTAGAATCCGGATTGAGTTCTCCGACCTCCGCGGCCTACGGGAGAGAAATCCCATGGCCCCGAGGCGACGCACCAAGCCGATTTACTTGGCATTGGGCTGAGGGTTCGGGCGGAAACGCCCGGGCCTCCCGTGTTTGGAAAGGGGAATGCCTGGCACGCGAAAACTCTGCCGGGCGCGCCCAAGTCCAAACACGGATTTGGGCTTTTTAATTTTCGGGCAAGAGAGACACATGCCGCTCACTGACAAATTCGGCCGGCCAATCACGGACCTGCGGGTTTCGGTTACGGACCGCTGCAATTTCCGGTGCGTTTACTGCCGGTCGGCCAATCCGGAAAACCACATGCCGTCCGCCGATCTGCTCTCATGGGACGAATACGAGCGGTTGGTGCGCATCCTCGTGCCGATGGGAATTCGCAAGGTGCGCGTCACCGGGGGCGAGCCGCTGGTTCGTCCCGGCGTCGAGGATTTCATCGCGCGGCTGAAAGCCGTCGGCGTGCAAGACGTTTCGATGACGACGAACGGCTACATGTTGGCGGAGCGCTGCGACCGGCTGGTCGCCGCGGGCATGGACCGCATCAACATCAGCCTCGATTCGCTCGACCGCGAAAAATTCGAGCGCATCACGCGCACGAAGACGTTCGACGAAGTCATCGCGGCGATCGACGCGGCCCAGGCGTCGCGGCTGCGTCCCGTGAAGGTGAACGCGGTGCTGGTCCGCGGAATCAACGAGGACGAAGTCGAGGCGTTCGCGGCGTTCGCGCGCGAGCGCGATTTGATCATGCGCTTCATCGAATTCATGCCGCTCGACGCCGACCGCGCGTGGACGCGAGACATCGTCGTCACCGGGGCGGAGGTGCACAGCCGCATTTCGGCGCGCTGGCCGCTCGTGCCCGTGGCCCACGAGCGCAGCGAAACGGCGCGCAAGTATCGCTTCGCCGACGGCCGCGGCGAAATCGGCCTGATTTCGCCGGTCTCGCAGCCCTTCTGCGGCGCCTGCTCGCGCATCCGGTTGACGGCCGACGGAAAGCTCCGCACGTGCCTCTTCAGCAAGGAAGACCACGACCTGAAGTTTCTCCTGCGTGGCGGCGCGACCGACCGGGAAATCGGCGACGAAATTATTGCGATCGTTGCGGAGAAGGAGAACGGGCACCGCATCAACGAGCCGGGTTTCGTGCCGCCTTCGCGCACGATGGTTTCCATCGGCGGTTGACATTCCGCTATAGTTGCTCGTTGGTTGTCATTCCGAGCGCTGCGCCTGCCGGCGAGGCAGGCGCAGCGAGGAATCTCTCTTCGAAGTCACCAAAATGGCCGACGACGAATCCAAACTGTTTTCGCTGCCGGAGGCGGAGCGCGTGCGCGCGCAGATCGAGCCGGTTCTGATCGAGGCGATCGAGGCGCGGCGGAAATTCGGCGAGCTGGACGAACAGCTCGCCGCGGTTGCCGAGCGCATTCAGCGCTCGGGCGGAATGCTCGTTCCGTTCGAGAAGGTGGGCAGGCTACGTCTGGAGCGCAATAACCTTGAAGAGGCCATTCGCGAGGCGCTCGAACGGATTCATTCGACCGGCTGTATTGTCAAGGACTTCGAGGTCGGGCTGCTCGATTTCCCGGCACGTATGAACGGCGAGGAAGTCTATCTCTGCTGGCGGCTCGGCGAGGACCGCATCCGCTTCTACCACCGGCAGGACGAAGGCTTCGCCGGCCGCAAACCGATCGATCCCCGCGACGCCGACTACCGCAATCCGATCCAGTAGCCCGTCAATCCATTCGACCGTCACCGGAAAGCTGCTTGACACGAAACGACGGTGGCTGCGAGAGTAGCGGGGTCAAATTTCAGAAAGGACGCACGGGGAATCATGGCTACGGAAACGGTTGTCGCCCCGATCCGAGTGACGGACGCGGCATGGGAAGCGATCGAAGGCGGCTACGATCTGCAGGTGCACGTCGCGCCGGACGTGATCGCGCGGCGCATCGACGACCTGGATCTTGCCAAGGAATTCCTCGCGCGAAAGCTGAAGGGGTTCGTGCTGAAGTCGCACTACGTGCCGACGTACGAGCGCGCCAAGGTTGTGACGAAAGCAAGCCCCGGCATTACGGCCTTCGGCGCGATCACGCTGAACCACAGCGTCGGCGGGCTGAACCCCGTGGCGCTCGAGATCGCCGGCCGCTCCGGCAATAAGATCGTCTGGATGCCCACGGTGGACGCGGCGAACGAAACCGCGGGCCGCTCGGACGGCCCCACGGACAAGCTGCCCTTCTGGGCCAAGATTCAGCGCGAACTTTCGGCGACAGGCATTTCGCCTCCGCCTCTCACGGTGATTGACGGCAGCGGCAAGGTGAATGACGCGGCGCGCCGGTGCCTGGAACTGATTCGCCAACACGACATGATTCTCGCCACCGGCCATCTGAGCAAGAAAGAGATTCACGCGCTCGTGAAGACCGCGAAGGAAATGGGGCTGAAGCGAGTGCTCGTCACGCATGCGGAGTTTCCGTCGCAGAACATGACTGCGGCAGAGCAAGTCGAGGTAGCGGATTTGGGCGCGCAGATCGAGCACTGCTTCACCACCATGTACACGAACAAGGCGCCGTGGGAAGCCTATTTCGATAGCGTCCGCAAAGTGGGCCCGGAGCGCGTTGTGCTTTCAACCGATTTGGGCCAGACGATCAATCCGCCGGTTGCAGAAGGCTTCGCGATGTTCGCTCAGAAGATGCTCGACGCGGGCTTCCGCGCGGCCGAAGTGCGGCGCATGGCGGTGACCAACCCCACAGCGCTCATATCGTAGAACCGCGCGGTCCAGCAGCGGAGGGAGGCCCCTATTGCAGTCCCGCTTGCGCGAGCATTTGCAGAAACTGCGTCTGGGTGCGCATGTCGATGGACTCAGCGACGAGGTTGCCGCCGCGGTCGTAAATGAACGTCTTCGGGATTCCGACAACCTGGAATAGTTCGTTCACTTTGCGCCCCGGATCGAGCAGCACGGGATAGGTGACGCCCCGCTCGGCGATGAACGGTTTCACTTTGCCCCGCTCTTCGTCCGAGATGGCGAGGATTATCAGACCCTGACCTTTGAATCGATTGTGGAGCGTTTCGAGGTCGGGGATTTCCTTGCGGCAGGGCGGGCACCACGTGGCCCAGAAGTTCACCAGGACCACTTTGCCGCGCAGCTCCTTCAAGTTCCACGCTTTTCCCTGCAAATCCGTCAGGGTGAAATCGACGTGCTGGCGGCTCGCATCGTCCGCTTCCAGTTTGGACCTAGCGGCCGCAAATTGCGGATCGTCCGAAGACGCCTGGACGTGCTCGTAGCGCACAAGTTCCGCGAGTTCCACATAAGGTGCGGCGGGGTGCCCGTTGTCTGGCGGGACCGGCCTCTCGCGGAGCGCGCCGGCCAGAGTCGCCGCCACCTCCTGCAAAGTATCGTGGCCGAAGTCTCCCTCGGTCGAAAGATTCGCAAGGTCGTTGGCCAGAATCAGTTTGGTCGGCGTCACGGACAACTGCCGGATTTGAATCGCAAGCTGCTTCGTCGTGTGCGCCCGCACGTCATTCGGCAAGTCTCGAAGATGACGGATCTGCTCGTAGATCGGCTTTTCCTGGCTGGTCCATGCAGGCTGCTCCGCCTGCGCGCGTAGCCCGTCTGGACAAGCGAGAAACAGCGCCGCCAAGAGAAACAAAAAAGCAGTGCTGCGGCCCCGAAAAAGCCGAACCATGCTCACTAACTTATCACACCCGCACGGCGCGCGGTCGTCGCGCAAATCACACCTTTCACTTGAAATATTGGCCCGCCTAAGGTTCTGACGCTCCAGGAGGTAGCCGGCGATGAGCCGAAGGCCGCTGGAGGCGCTCGCAGGCGAGCTGGCGGTTTGTCCGCCTCCCCTGCCGCCGGTGGGTTCGTTCGGCACATTTCAGCCGATGCGGCGGCCCCGGAGCCGGATACCCGCCGGTCGCCTTGTCTTATCGGCCAAGATTCGGTCGTAAATCCGGCCCCCGGGGAGCGCCTACTCCCATCACCGGCTTGCTCGGTGCACCGAGGATCTCCTCCAGGGAAGGGTCCGATTGCCTCTCCTCGCCGCCGACCAGCGGCGGCCGCGTTGCGGGCCGCTAAGACCGGTTTCCCAGCCGGCGCCCGAACAGTGCGACAGACGCCTCCGGTGAAAAATCCTGCGGCCGAGCTCGCAAGCTTGGCGAGCCGAAGCAGGCGACCGATAAAATCCAGCCCGCGATCTGCTCCGTCACTCAGTACTTTCCCCTAGTGTCGGCGCTTGAAATTTCAGAATGAGCGCATGGTTTTGTGTGGAGGCCGGTTCGGTGAAAGCCGCCGGCCCACCTCCTCTGCGGGTACTACCTACGTGCTTCTGCGGTCTTCGCGCAGAATCGACGGCCCCTTGACACACATCGCCCCACGATTTACCGTTCAGGGCAGTCTCCGCATAGATATCCCAAGCGAAGAGAGCGAGGTTCCCGTGAACACTGCACTCTGCATGATCTGTTGTCTCTTGCTCACCTTTCAGACTGGCACCGCACCCGCACCTTCGTCTCCGGAAAAGCCAAACTCGGCTGCACCGAATCTCGTTGCGGCATGCAAGCAGCCTTGCCTTGAGGACGGCACTCCCGTGCGGCCGCGGATCGCGCAAAGTGCCTCTTCCGCAGACGCCCATGTGAACGATCCTGGAAACACTGGCGATTAGAATTCGCCGCAACTGGTTGAAAATAATGATCGCGACCCAGTCTAATGGACACACTTTCGAGGGGGTGGCGCTGTGACGCAAGCCGCCGAGAATCGGTTGAAGAATTCCGCGAGCCCGTACTTGCGCTCTGCCGCGCATCAGCCGGTCGACTGGCACGAGTGGGGTGAAGCGGCGTTCGAAAAGGCGCGCGCAGAGAGCAAGCCCGTCCTGCTCGATATCGGCGCCGTCTGGTGTCACTGGTGCCACGTGATCGACCGCGAGAGTTATGAGAATCCCGAGATCGCGGCGATGATCAACCGGCTTTACATTCCCGTAAAAGTGGACCGCGACGAGCGGCCCGACGTCGATGCGCGCTACCAGTCCGCGATCAGCGCGATCTCCGGCCAGGGCGGCTGGCCGCTGACAGCGTTCCTGACGCCGGACGGCAAGCCTTTTTTCGGCGGCACGTATTTCCCGCCCGACGATTCAATGGGACGGCCGGGATTCAAGCGCATCCTACTCGCGATCTCGGACGCCTTCAAGAAGCGGCGCGCGGAAATGGACAGTTCCGCGCACGCGCTGGAAGAGGCGGTCGCCAAGGCCGAGGTTTTCGTCGGCGCGCGCGGCGAGTTCGATGCGCGCGTGATCGACGCGGTGATCGATTCGGCACGAGCGCGCTTCGACGAGACGCACGGCGGCTTCGGCCAGGCACCGAAATTTCCGCACTCCTCGGCGATCGATCTGCTGCTCGAGCGCGCGAAATGGCCCGGGGGCGCCGAACTGCAAACCATCGTCGAAAAAACGCTCAACGGCATGGCGGCGGGCGGCTTTCACGATCAGATCGGCGGTGGATTCCATCGCTATTCGGTCGATGAGCGCTGGTGCGTGCCGCACTTCGAAAAAATGTCGTACGACAATTCGGAGCTGCTCAAGAACTACCTGCACGGATACCAGGCGCTGCGGCTTCCGCACTACAAGCGCGTGGCGGAGGGACTCATCGCCTGGGTCGGCGAAGTTCTTTCCGATCCCGCGCGCGGAGGCTTCTACGCGAGCCAGGATGCGGATCAAACGCTCGAGGACGACGGCGACTACTTCACGTGGACGCAGCGGGAGCTGCGCGCGGCGCTCACGGTGGATGAAGCGCGCGTGCTGGAGCTTTACTACGACGTTGGCGCCCGCGGCGAAATGCACCACAACCCGGAGAAAAACGTTCTCTGGATCGCGGAGCCGGTCGAAGGCTTCTGCCGGAAGCTGAAAATGAGCGAGGATGAAGTCACTCTGCTGATCGCCCGTGCGAAGGGAAAACTGCTTGCGACGCGGCGGGAGCGGCGTCCTACTCCGGCGGTAGACGACACTCTCTACGTCGGCTGGAACGCGATGTTCGTCTCCGCATACCTGGAGGCGGCTCGCGTGCTCGACCGCCCCGACTGCCGCGAGTTCGCGCTTAAGACGCTCGAGCGCATCCTTGCGGAGACGTGGGATGAGTCGAAGGGATTTCTGCATCGCGTCGGCGGGCCGCGCCTCGAAGGCACGCTCGACGATCAGGTTTTCACGATCGAGGCGCTGCTCGATGCCTGGGAGGCGACGTTCGATCCGCGCTATTTCGAAATTGCGGGGCGCGCGATGCGCCTGGCCGTCGAACGCTTCGGCGATCCCGAAGGCGGCGGCTTCTTCGACCGTGCGAAGGACGCCGCGCCAATGGGCGGCCTCGAAGTTCGCCGCAAGCCGCTTCAGGATTCGCCCACACCCGGCGGGAATTCCGTTGCCGCGATGGTGCTCGACCGTCTGCACGCGCTCACCGGTGAGCGCCTGTATCGCGAATGGGCGGAAAAGACCCTCGAAGCGTTTATCGGGTTGGTCTCGCAGTATGGGCTGTTCGCCGCGACCTACGCGCTAGCAGCACTGCTCCATGCGCGCCACCCACTGCAAGTGGTCGTCACGGGTGCGGCGGGCGACCCGAAAGCGGCGGAGCTCGAAAAAGCCGCGCACGGGATCTATCGTTTCGGCAAAATCGTGCTGCGTTTAACCCCAGAGCGGCTGGCTTCCGGCGCGCTTTCCGCCGCCCTCCGCGAAACGCTCCCCCATTTGGACGCGGCGGTGCCGCAAGCTTTCGTCTGCGTTGAAACCGCGTGCTATCCGCCCGTCACGGATCGCAATAAGTTGACCTCGCTTCTCGCCGAAGTCGGCGCCGGTGCTCGGAGTGCATCGCCATGAAGGGAGCCCGGTTTGCGATCGCCAAAATAATTGACGCACTGCTAGGCCGATGCGATAATCACCTGCTCGATTGTTGGTCTGGCAGTCTGCTGTGGGGCAGACAGCCCACCGGAACCATCTAGAACAACCAGGAGCGCGGCCGCAGCACCTCTTCACGATGGAAATTGTCCACCAGCTCGGCGAATTGTTTCTCGAAGCTGCGCCCACCGTCGTTATCGTTTTGCTTTTTTACTTCTTCATGCGCTGGGCTTTTTTCGGGCCGATTCAGAAGACAATGGCCGAACGCGACGCCGGCATCGAGGGCGCGCGCGCCGAGGCGGCCGGCGTGCAGGCCGCGGCCAAGCAGGAATTGGACACTTACAACGAGGCCTTGAGGAAGGCGCGCGCGGAGATCTACGGAGAACAGGAAGCGGCGCGGCAGGCAGCTCTCGACGAACGCGCAAAGCTCCTGAAGGCCATGCGCTCCCGCTGCCAGGAAGACGTCGCCGCCGCGAAGAAGAAGGTTGCCGAGGACTTTGCGTCCACGCGCGCCGAGATCGAGCGGGAAACCCCGGCTCTCGCGAACCAGATCGCGCGGATGATCCTTGAAAAGCCGCCGTCATTGCGCGGAGGCGCGACGCAATGACGAAATGGCGTTTGAACAGGCTGCCGCGAGCCGTTTCCCTCGGTTTTTTTTCCCTTCTGGCGGCTACTCCTCTCCTCGCGCAAGAAAGTGAACCCTCGCCCGCCGATTCGACCACCGGGTGGGTCTTCCGCTGGCTGAATTTCGCGATTGTTTTGGCGCTGTTGGTCTACGCGCTCCGAAAGGCGGCACCGTATTTCTGCAACCACGCAGAGGAGATTTCCCAGCGGATCGCGGAAGGCACCCGTGCGCGCGAAGCGGCAGAGCAGCAGCGCCGCGAAGCGCAGGCCAAGCTCGCAGGAATTGAAAACGAAGTCGCGGAGATGCGGGTGGAGGCGAAGCGGGGCGCCCAGGCCGAAGCCGGACGCCTGCGGGCGCTGGCGAAGTCCGAAGCGGAAGCCATCGAGCGATCGGCGCAGGCGGAAATCGCCGCGGCCGAACGCGCCGCGCGGCTCGAATTGAAGATACTGGCCGCGCGCATCGCCGTCGAACGAGCCGAAGCCGTGCTGCGACAGGAGCTGACACCGCAGGCGGAGTCGACCCTCTTCCGCACCTTCGTCGTAGAACTCGAGGGGAGCACCAATTGAACGACGCGGTCGCGTCCCGGTACGCCGCAGCGCTGGCCGACGTGGCACTCGAGCGAAAGAACGCCGACGCGGTGAAGCGCGACCTCGCCACGTTCGTTGATGCGCTCTTTTCCTCAGCCGACTTGCGGAACTGCCTCGAGAGCCCCGCCGTGAGTCACGACGTGAAGCGGAACGTGGTGGAGAAGCTCGGCGAGCGGATGAATCTAGCGCCCGCAGTCCAGAATTTCGTTTACGTGCTGGTGGACCATCGCAGGACGGAAATGCTTCGGGAAATCCAGCAAGCTTTCCAGACGGAGCTGAACGCACGGCTCGGGATCGCCGAAGCCGAAGTGACCTCGGCGCGCGAATTGAGCGCCGGGGAAAAAGGGCAGTTGACGGCGGCGCTCGAGCGGCGCACCGGCATGAAGATCGAAGCGCGTTTTCGCATGGACGAATCGCTCGTCGGCGGCGCCGTGGTGCGCGTCGGCTCGACGATCTACGACGGTTCGGTGCGCGAGCAATTGACCCGGCTGCGCGAGCAGCTCGAAAGGGAATAGGGGCCAGGAATGGCGAATATCAAGGCGGACGAGATCACAAAGATTCTGCGCGAGCAGATCGAGAACTATCAGCAGACGGTCGCGGTCGACGAGGTCGGGTCGGTAATTTCGGTCGGCGACGGCATCGCGCGCATCCATGGGCTGGACCGCTGTATGGCGGGCGAGATGCTGGCGTTTCCGCACGACGTGTTCGGCATCGCGCTCAACCTCGAAGAGGACCAGGTCGGCGCGGTGCTGCTCGGCGACTACACCGAAATCAGCGAAGGCGCCACGGTGAAGCGCACGAACAAGATCATGTCCGTGCCCGTGGGCGATGCGCTGATCGGGCGCGTGGTGAATCCTCTCGGCCAGCCGCTCGACGGCAAAGGCCCGATCCTGACCGAGCATTACAACCCGCTCGAGCGATTGGCACCGGGCGTCGTGGACCGCCAGCCGGTCCGCGAGCCGGTGCAGACGGGCGTCAAGGCGATCGATTCGATGATTCCGATCGGCCGCGGCCAGCGCGAACTGATCATCGGCGACCGGCAGACGGGCAAGACCGCGATCATCCTCGACACGATCTTGAATCAAAATGGCGGCGATTTGATCTGCATCTACTGCGCGATCGGGCAGAAGCAGTCGACGGTCGCGCAGGTGGTAAAGACGCTGACCGACTACGGCGCCATGGACTACAGCATCGTCGTGGCGGCTTCGGCCGCCGAGCCGGCCACGATGCAGTACATCGCGCCTTTCGCCGCCGCCGCGATGGGCGAGTACTTCCGGGATAGGAAGGGGCACGCCATCTGTTTTTACGACGACCTTTCGAAGCACGCGCAGTCTTACCGCGAAATCTCGCTGCTGCTGCGCAGGCCGCCGGGCCGCGAGGCTTTCCCCGGCGACGTCTTCTTCCTGCACTCGAGGCTCTTGGAGCGCGCCGCGAAATTGAACGACAAGCTCGGCGCGGGTTCGCTGACGGCGCTGCCCGTGATCGAAACGCAGGCGGGCGACGTCTCCGCCTACATTCCGACCAACGTGATTTCGATCACGGACGGCCAGATTTACCTCGAAGCGGACTTGTTCAACGCGGGCGTCCGACCGGCCATCAACGCCGGCATTTCGGTGAGCCGCGTGGGCGGGAACGCGCAGATCAGAGCGATGCGCCAGGTGGCGGGCACACTGCGCCTCGACATGGCGCAGTACCGCGATCTCGCGGCATTCGCGCAGTTCGGCACCGAACAGCTCGACAAGACCACGCAGGCGCAGCTTGCCCGCGGTCAGCGGCTCGTGGAGGTGCTCAAACAGGACCAGTATCAGCCGTTGCCGGTCGAAAAGCAGGTGCTGATCATTTTCGCGGGCGGCAACAAGTATCTAGACGACCTCGAGATCGGCGAAGTGCGGCAGTTCGAATTGGAACTTTATCCATTTGTTGAAACCAATTACCCCAGCGTGTTTAAGACGATTCGCGAGAAAAAGGCGATCGATGATTCGCTGAAAGCGGAGGCGATGAAGGCGCTCGACGCGTTCAAGGAGCGATTCCAAGCAGGCGCGGCCGTTGCCGCTGCGAAATAGGATCTGATCAGCGATGGCCACACTTCTCGATTTCCGGCGCCGCATCCGCTCGGTGAAGAGCACGCAGCAGATCACGCGAGCGATGAAGTTTGTCGCTGCGGCGAAACTCCGCCGCTCCCAGGAGGGCGTGTTTGCGGCACGGCCCTACGCCCACGAAATCCTGCGGGTGCTGCGCTCCGCCGCGGCCCGGATGGAATCGACGGCGCACCCGCTGCTCGAAAGGCGGCCGGAGGCACAATTTTTGGTCGTCGTTCTGACAGGAGATCGCAGCCTTGCGGGCGCCTTCAACTCGAACGTGATCCGCCGCGCGATGCTCTTCCTTCGCGAAAACGCTTCGAAAAAGGCTTGGGTGATCCCGATCGGCAAGAAGGGACGCAGCGCCCTGAAAAGGGCCGGCTGGAGCTTCGCCGGAGAATATGTGAACGTGTCGGGCAACGTGGACTTCGCCATCGCGAAGGAGATCGCCGGAAAGATCGCGGAGCTCTATGCGACACGAGAAGTGGATGCGGTCTACGCCGTCTACAACGAATTCAAGAACGTGATGATCCAGAATCTGCGCACGGAGAAATTGCTTCCGATCGATCCGGCCGTGCTGACTTCCGAGGCCGCCGAAGGCTTTCGCATCGGCACGGCGGCGCACGAAGAGTCGCTGCCGCACGAAATGGCTGCTGGCGGGAAATCGCAGGTGGACTATATCTACGAAGAGCCAGTTGAGGAGATTTTCAACGGGTTGGTGCCACGCTACCTGGAGTCGGAGGTCTTCCGCATCCTGCTCGAATCGTCGGCCGCGGAATGGGCCGCGCGGATGACGGCGATGGATGCCGCGACGCGGAACGCGTCCGAGCTGATCGACAAGCTGACGCTCGAGATGAACAAGATTCGCCAGGCGGGCATCACGAAGGAACTGATCGAGATTGTGAGCGGAGCAGCGTCCGCTATGTCTTAGCGCCGGAAGGGATCGAGGAGACAAGATGGCGAGCGACAGCAAGAAGATCGGCCGGGTGGTCGAAGTGATCGGGCCTGTGGTGGACGTGCAGTTCGAGGAGGGTCACCTGCCGCTGATCCACCATGCGGTGCGCATTACAAGCGAGGGATACGACGTCCCTGAACCGCTCGATATCGTCGCGGAGGTCGAGCAGCATCTCGGTGAAGGACGCGTCCGCTGCGTGGCCATGAAGCCGACCGAAGGCCTCGTGCGCGGCATGAAGGCGGAAGACCTCGGCGAGCCGATCTCGGTACCCGTAGGCCGTGGGACGCTCGGCCGTGTGATGAACGTGCTCGGCGAGCCGGTGGACAACCTCGGGCCTGTGAAGTACGAAAAGCGCTATCCGATTCACCGTCCGGCGCCGTCGCTCGAAGATCAGTCGACGAATCTCGAAATGTTCGAGACGGGCATCAAGGTGGTAGATCTGATCGAGCCGTACCTCAAAGGCGGAAAGATTGGGCTTTTCGGGGGCGCGGGCGTCGGCAAAACGGTGCTGATCCAGGAGCTGATTCACAATGTGGCGATGAAGCACGGCGGCGTTTCGGTTTTTGCCGGAGTCGGGGAGCGTACGCGCGAAGGCAACGACCTGTGGCTGGAGTTCCAGGAATCGCACGTCATCGAGCCGGGCAATTCGGAAAAGTCGCGCTGCGCGCTGGTCTACGGCCAGATGACCGAGCCGCCCGGGGCGCGGCTTCGCGTCGGCTTGACGGGCCTGACGGTTGCGGAGTATTTCCGCGACGAAGAGCACCTCGACGTGCTGCTTTTCATCGACAACATTTTCCGCTTCGTCCAGGCGGGCTCGGAAGTTTCGGCGCTGCTGGGCCGCATGCCTTCGGCCGTCGGTTACCAGCCGAACCTCAACACCGAAATCGGCGAATTGCAGGAGCGAATCACTTCGACCAAACACGGTTCCATCACGTCCGTGCAGGCCATCTACGTGCCCGCGGACGACTACACCGATCCGGCTCCGGCGGCGACGTTCACGCACCTAGATGCCACTACAAACCTCAGCCGCCAGATCGTCGAGCGCGGCATTTATCCGGCTGTCGATCCGCTCGCCAGCTTTTCGCGCATCCTCGACCCGCGCATCCTCGGCCAGGAGCACTACACCGTGGCGCGCGCCGTGAAGGGCGTGCTCCAGCGCTACAAGGAACTGCAAGACATCATCGCCATTCTTGGAATCGAGGAACTTTCTGACGACGACAAGCAGGTGGTCGGGCGCGCCCGCAGACTCGAAAGATTCCTTTCGCAGCCGTTCTTCGTGGCCGAGCAGTTCAGCGGGCTCAAGGGCACGTACGTCAAGGTCGAGGACACCATTCGCGGCTTCAAGGAGATCGTCGAAGGCAAGCACGATGATCTGCCGGAGCAGGCGTTCTACATGGTGGGCACGATCGAAGAGGCGCGAGAGAAGGCCGAGAAGATGGCGGCCGTGGCGTAGCCGGCCGGCGTCCGAACGCAGATCGAACGAATGTTACCCGAAGCCATCGAACTTCAAGTGGTCACGCCGCAGCGGCACGTGCTGCAAGAGACCGTGCAGGCGATCGAGATACCGGGGAAGGAAGGCTATCTCGGCGTTCTGCCCGGACATGCGCCGTTGATTACCGAGCTGGGCATCGGAATCCTGGCGTATCGCAAAGGAGCGGAGACGCGATACCTCACGATCGTTCACGGCTATGCGGAGGTTCTGCCCGACCGCGTAATCGTTCTCGCCGAGATTTCGGAGCGAGCCGAAGAGATTGACGTCGAGCGCACGCGCGCCGCCCAAGAGCGGGCCCAAGCCGAACTCGCCAAGGCGAGCGCCGGGAGCGAGGAGTGGCAGCAGCAAAGACTCGCCGTCGACCGCGCCATGGTGCGCATGCAGGCCGTGGCAAAAGTTGGCGCACCGGCCGGTGCGCACAAGCATTAGGGCGGCAGACAATCCCGGCGGGCGTTACCATCTCGTGTCGGCTTCGAATCCCAGCAGTTCCCCTCGCATCCAACAATGAGCACGATTGGGTAAGACCGAAATGAGCGAAGCCGTCACAATCTATGGCACGACGTGGTGCGCCGATTGCCGCCGGGCAAAACAGTTTCTGCGCGAACGCAAGGTTGCGTTTCGCGAGGTCAACATCGACGAAGCTCCGGATGCCGAAGAGTTGGTCCTGCGCGTCAACAACGGGCGTCGCAAGGTCCCGACGATCGAAGTGGATGGACGCTACTTCCCGTGCAGCCCGTTCGATCCCTACCTGCTTGCCGAAGAATTGAAGATCCCGCTAAATCCGTAAGGACCGTGACTTGTGATTCGTGACTTGCCATTCGTGGCTGGCAACAGTCCTGGTAATTCAGTGGCTTGCTTCGGAGTGAAGGTTTTCGACAACGGGATGGATTTCACGTAAGGCCGACGCCGCGGGTCATCACGCCCGCGACGCGCAGGTCGGGAGTCAGCGCGACGAGATCTGCATCCGCCCCCACGGCGATAATCCCCTTCTTGCCCGCGAGGCCAAGCCGCCGGGCGGGAAGCACGGTTGCCATCCGCACGGCTTCGCGTAGTGGCACACCAAGCGCGACGACGTTGCGGAGGGCGCGGTCGAGAGTCAGCGTGCTGCCGGCCAGTTTTCCTTCCGCATTCCTAGCGACGCCGTGTTTGACATTCACTTCGAAGGTTCCGAGCCGATAGTCGCCGTCAGGCATGCCCGTCGCGGCGATGCCGTCACTCACTAGTAGAACCGTGTCGAATCCCTTCGCGCCGATCAGCACCTGGATTGCGGGCCCGGCGACGTGCACGAGGTCCGCGATGACTTCGGCAGTGACCTCCGGATCGGTCAGGATCGCGCCGACGACGCCCGGATCGCGATGAGTGAACGGGCGCATGGCGTTGTAGACATGCACGGCGTGGCGCGCGCCCGCATGGATCGCCGCGCGGGCCTGGTCGTAATCCGCGTCGGTGTGTCCCATGGCGACGACGATTTTGTCGGCGGCGGCCGAAGCGATCAATTCCAGGGCGCCGGGAAGCTCAGGCGCGATCGTGAGAATTCTTACCAGCCCGGCGGATGCTTCCAGAAATTGCTTAAGGACTTCGGCGGAAGGTCGCGCGAGCGCGTCCGGAGGATGCACGCCGCGGCGCACCCTGCTGATGAACGGTCCCTCGAGATGAACGCCCAGGATTTCGGCGGCGAAGTGATCGATTTCGGCGTGCTCTTCGGAGTTCTCGTGGTTGCGAACGTAGCGTGCAATACCTTCGAGGCTGCGGCAGGTGTCTTCAACCGGCGCCGTGACAGTCGTCGCGACGATGGAGGTTGTCCCGTGGCGCGCGATAGTGGAAGTGATACGGTCGAGGGCGCGCGCATTCGCTTCCATCACGTCGTGGCCGCCGGCGCCGTGGATGTGCAGATCGATGAAGCCCGGGACGACGGTCATGCCGGTGGCGACGAAGTCGGTCGCGCCAGGCGGCAGGCGCATCGTATCGCGATGTCCGAGGCCGGTGATGCGGCCCCCTTCGACGACGATGATGCCGTCGCTGATCTCCTCGTCGGGCGTCAGGATGCGGCTCGCATGTATTACGGTGGCCGGCATAATCTCCACGGATTGCGTGAATCTGCGCTCGAGCTGCTACTCGAAATGCTACTCGAATTTCGCGGCGAAAGCACAGGCGAGCTTGCATCCTGTTGCTTCTCCGCTACAATCGTTTGTCGCTGATTTTTCGGAGGAAATCGGATGGCAAACGAAAAGCGCTACGTGGCGCAGAAACGACAGCGCCGCCGCCGCAAGGCCGCGAAGGCCAAGATGAAGCTGTACGAACAGGGAAAAATCCCGCACGACAAACTCCCCATGCTCGCCAAGACGTTCCTGAACCGCAAGTTGCGGGCGCTGAGCAAGGCGGAATAAGCCGGGACAAAAGAAAAGGGCGTCCGCGGCGGCGGACGCCCTTTGTTTCGCTTGCTGCCCGGCCCCGTCAGGGGATCGCGGCCTCAGTTGCCGGAAGCCTGGACGTGGGTCGTGTTCGCCTTCGGCACGCTCAGGTAACCGGTGATCTTATCCTTGCCCACCTGATTCACGGTGAATTCCATCGGGGCGCGAGTGCCATGCGAGAAGAAATAGATCGGCTCGTTTACCGAGCGGTTCTTCTTCTCGTACCGCTGATCGTCCGCGTAGATAGCCACCGTGTAGATGTTTTTCTTCGGGTTCACGCTGCGGAGTTCGACCATGAGATCGCCCACCTTCTCGCGCTGTCCCTTCTTGTCGATGGTGAACTCATAGTAATCGCGCTCGCCGAGACGACGGAGCTCGTCGATCTCGTCGTGATTCTTCGCGATCAGGGTGCCGAACTCGCCGCGGGTCATGTTCAGGCTGTTCTTCGTACCCTCAAGGTCGGTCTTGACGCCGTCGACATCCGTCCCCAGCTTGTTGACGTCATCGACGCTGGCCTTCGTAGCCAACTGGCCGTTGACGCTGTTCTGGAGGTCAGACAGTTGCTGAGCGTCTTCATCCTTTATTTTCTTGGTTTGCGCGCGGGCCCTGCTCACCTCGGTTTCGGTGAGCTTCATCTTGTCGGTCACGACGCTGAGCTCACCCTGAAGCTGCGCGTTGGTATCCTCCGCCTTCGCGAGCCGCTGGTTGAGAATGTCGTCGTTCTGTTTGGTTTGCTGCGTCTGCGACGTCAAGGTCTGTTGCAAGTCCCTGGCGCGATTCGAAGCCGTCCACCCTACTCCCAAGGCCGCCAGCGAAACCACGGCCAGGACGACAACTGCGATCCCGATCCAGCGTGGCGTGGCCCCTTCCTGTATCACTTCTGTTTTTTCTTCGAGCATCTTCTTATTCCTCCGTGGAACCCCTGCTGGAAGCATGTAGGAGCACGCCCCCAACCAAACTTTGCAGGCGAGCCGGTTACAGATAAACGCTGTAAATAAATGGGTTAGAGGGATCTACTGGAAAGGGGCCGCGGCTGGCGGCCGGGCGGGCCCTGCAATTTTTACGTGGCCGTCATGTTTTCTGCGCAGTGAATACTTGAGCAACTGGTCCGTGCTTAGCGAGTGATCATGCCTTGTAGTTTGGCGATGCGGTCCGCGAGCGGCGGGTGCGTGCTGAACAGGCCGGTGAGAAACTGCCGCGTTGAGAGAGGAGCCACGATGCACAGAGCGGACGTAGACGGCGAGATATCCATCGGGATTCTCTTGTTGTAAGCGCCGAGTTTGTCGAGCGCTCGGATCAGACCGTAGGGATGGCCGACCATCTTTGCGCCCGAGGCGTCCGCCTGATATTCCCGCTGGCGAGAAATGCCAAGCTGGAGGAGTAGCGCAGCAATCGGCGCTAGGAAGAGCATCAGGAGAGCTGCGATCCCGCCGCCTTCCCGATTGTCGTCGCGCCCGCCCCAGCCGCCGAAGATCATGGCCCAGCGGCCCATCGAGGCGACCCACGTGATCGCGCCGGCGATCGTGGCCGCGATGGAAGACGTCAAGATGTCGTAATTGCGAACGTGCGACAGCTCGTGCGCGATCACGCCTTCGAGTTCCTCATCGTCCATCAATTGCATTAGTCCCTGCGTGACCGCAACCGACGCGTGGCTGGGGTTGCGGCCCGTCGCGAAAGCATTGGGAGCGGGCTGCGGGATCATGTAGAGCTTCGGCATGGGCAGGTTCGCCTTGGCGGCCAGCCGCTCCATCACGGCGTAGAGACGAGGCGACTGCTCCCGGCTGATCGGCTGCGCGCCGCTCGACATCAGGGCGATCTTGTCCGAGAAGAAATATGCCGTGCCGTTCATGAGGACAGCGAAAACGAGGGCGATCGTCATACCGCGCTGACCGGCAATGGCCTGGCCGGCGAGGAGCAGCAACAACGTCAAAGCCGTCAGCAAGAAAGCCGTCTTAAAGGTTTTCATTTTCTGTGTCCCCAGTACCCGTTAGGCGACGCCCGCCTTCACCGTCTCTCGTTGGAACTTCATTTCGCCTGTTTTCGCGTTGACGTCCACGACAACATCGTCGCCCGGCTTGACCTCGCCGTCGAGAATCTTCATTGCCAACGGGTCCTGAATCAGCCGCTGAATGGCGCGCTTCATCGGGCGCGCGCCGTAGGCCGGGTCGTACCCCTCGCGGAAGAGCAGCGTCTTCGCCGCCGGCGTCAGGTGGAGCGTCACTTTGCGTTCCGCGAGCAGCTTCACGACGCGCTGCATTTGCAGTTCGACGATCCGCTCGATCTGATCCTTGCCGAGCGGCTGGAAGATAACGATGTCGTCGATGCGGTTCAGGAACTCCGGCCGGAAAATCTGCCGCAGCGCGGCCATAGCCTCATCGCGGGCCTTCTTCGGATCCTTGTCCGCCAATTCGTAGATGGACGCCGAGCCCGCGTTGGACGTCATGATGATCACTGCGTTGCGGAAGTCCACCGTCCGGCCCTTCCCATCAGTTAGACGTCCGTCTTCGAGAATCTGTAGCAAGACGTTGAAGACGTCCGGATGGGCCTTCTCGATCTCATCAAGTAGTACCACCGAGTACGGACGGCGGCGGACCTGCTCCGTCAACTGGCCGCCCTCTTCGTAACCGACATAGCCGGGAGGTGCGCCGATCATCCGGGCGACGGAATGCTTCTCCATATACTCGGACATGTCGAGGCGCACGATTGCGCGTTCGTCATCGAACAGGAATTCGGCAAGCGCGCGAGCGAGTTCCGTCTTGCCCACGCCAGTGGGCCCGAGGAACAGGAACGAGCCGATCGGCCGGTTCGGATCGCTGAGTCCCGATCGGCTGCGGCGAATTGCATTGGCCACGCTGGCGAGCGCCGCGTCTTGGCCGACCACGCGCTGGCGCAGGCGTTCCTCCATGTGAACGAGCTTCTCGATTTCGCCCTCAAGCAGCCGCCCGACCGGAATCCCGGTCCATTTGCTGACGATCTTTGCGATCTCTTCCTCGCCCACTTCTTCTTTCAACATGGGATGGTCTTTTTGCAGTTCCGCGAGGCGGTCTTGCGCAGCCTTCAATTCCTTCTCAGCGGCCGAGAGCTTGCCGTAGCGGATTTCGGCGACACGCGACAGATCGCCCGCCCGCTCGTAGCGCTGTTCTTCGGCCTTCAGCCGCTCGATTTCTTCCTTCTGCTTGCGGATGCGTCCGATGGCTTCCTTTTCGGTCTGCCAGTGCCCCTTGAGGCCGTTCGATTGTTCGCGTAGCGTCCCCAATTCCTTTTCGATCTGCGCCAGCCGTTCCTTTGAATGCGGATCGGACTCCTTGCGGAGCGCCTGACACTCGATTTCGAGCTGGAGGATGCGTCGCTCGATTTCGTCGATTTCGGTGGGCAGCGAATCTATCTCCATGCGCAGGCCGGCCGCGGCCTCGTCAACCAAGTCGATGGCCTTGTCGGGCAAGAAGCGGTCGGTAATGTAGCGCTGCGAAAGCATGGCGGCGGCGACAATCGCGGCATCCTTGATGCGGACTCCGTGGTGCACCTCGTAGCGCTCTTTCAGGCCGCGCAGGATCGCGATGGTGTCCTCGACGGACGGCTCGCCGATCATGACGGGCTGGAAGCGCCGCTCGAGGGCGGGATCTTTTTCGATGTATTTGCGATATTCGTTGAGCGTCGTCGCGCCGATCGCACGCAGTTCCCCGCGCGCAAGAGCGGGCTTCAGCATGTTCGATGCGTCCATCGAGCCTTCGGCCGCGCCGGCGCCTACGAGGGTATGCAATTCGTCGATGAAAAGGATGATCTGGCCTTCCGATTCGGTCACTTCCTTGAGTACGGCCTTCAGGCGGTCTTCGAATTCGCCGCGGTATTTCGCGCCCGCAACCAGCGCGGCGAGATCGAGCGCAACAATTCGCTTGGGCTTCAGCACTTCGGGAACATCGCCGGCCACAATTCGTCCGGCCAAGCCTTCGACGATAGCCGTCTTGCCAACGCCGGGTTCGCCGATCAACACAGGATTGTTTTTCGTGCGCCGCGCCAGAATCTGCATGACGCGGCGGATTTCTTCATCGCGGCCGATCACCGGATCGAGTTTGCCGCGACGAGCCAGTTCCGTGAGATCGCGCGCATACTGTTCGATCGCGCGGTAGGTCGATTCGGGATTCTGCGAAATGACGCGATGACTGCCACGGATCGTCGCCATGGCTTGCAGGATGGCGTCATGACTCGCGCCGTGGCGCGCGAGCAGTTGGCCGGCCGGATCACGATCCGCGCCGGCAATGCCGAGCAGGATGTGCTCGGTCGAGACGTATTCGTCCTTCAGGCGCTGCGCTTCATCAAACGCGCGCTCCAGAACATCGTTGGAGGCGCGGCTCAGCGATTGGCCGGACACATCGCTGACCTTCGGAAGGCGCCCGACCTGCTTTTCGATCTCCCCGGCGAGCACGGTCGGAGACGCGCCGAGCTTCTCGAGAAGGGGCGGCACGACGCCGTCGCCCTGGGCAATGAGCGCCCAGAGGAGATGCAACGGTTCGATTTGCTGTTGGCCCGAGCGCGCTCCCATTTCCTGCGCCGCCTGGAGCGCTTCCTGGGCCTTGACGGTTAGCTTGTCAAATCGCAGCATGCTGGAATTTTCTCACTTTGCCCTTTGATACTCAAAGGGCGAGACAAAAAAGGGGACCGGTGCCATCGCCGGTCCCCGGAACCCTCTGCAACGGTTGGTTAGTTGCCGTTGGTCTTGATGTTCACCTTCACCTGCTTCGGCTTCGACTCGGCGCGCTTCGCCAGCTCGACCGTGAGGACGCCGTTCTTGTACTCGGCCTTGATGCCCTCAGTGCTTACCGTGTTCGGCAGGCTGAAGCTCCGGCTGAAAGAGCCGTACGTGCGCTCGATGCGAAGGTAATTGTCCTCTTTCACCTTCTGCTCGAACTTGCGCTCGCCGCGAATCGTGAGCATGTTGTTTTCGATCCGAACATCAAGGTCTTTCTCGTTGATATCGGGCAAGTCGGCCTTGAGAACCAATTCATTCTCGGTTTCGTAGATATCCACGGCCGGGGCCCAGGCGGTCAGCGCTGAACTATCGGAGCGACCCTGAAAGGACGTGTCGAAAAGACGGTTGACCTGATCCTGCAGGCTAGCCAGATTCTGAAATGGATCCCATCGAGTTATGGAAGTCATTGTAATGCCCTCCTGAATATTTTGCGCTTATATTTAGCGCTGCGTAATAATAAAACATGAGCGGCTTACTGTCAAGGCTTTTGTCGCAAAATTCTGGCCGGCTATTAAGTGGGCCACAATTAGGCTAATACCCTAATTATCAAACACTTGAGATAGTGTGTTTCGGGCATCGTGAGCAAGATCGGATGGTCCTGGGCCTGAGTACGGCGCTCTGCGACGACGATGGATTTGCGGGCGTCGTTGCCAGCTTCGGCCAGAATCTGGAGGAATAGCGGTTCGGTAATGTGGTAGGAACAGGAGCACGTCAGGAGGAAACCCCCGGGTTTTAGGAGCTTAAGCGCGCGGAGATTGATCTCTTTGTAACCGCGTTGGGCGGCGGGGATGCTGTCGCGGTTCTTAGCGAAGGCCGGCGGGTCGAGAATGACCATTTGGAAAAGGCGGCCCAACTCGTCGTACTGTTTGAGGACATCGAAAGTGTTTCCCCTGCGGAAGTCCACGTTTGTAATGCAGTTCAACTGCTGGTTTCTACGGGCTGCCTCCAGGGCTGCGGGAGCCATCTCGACGCCCTGGACGTGGGCACACTTGTCCGCGATGGTGAGAGCGAATCCGCCCTGATAGCTGAAGCAATCGAGGACTTCCCCGGAAGCATAGCGGCGGGCGGCCCGGTGGTTCTCGCGCTGATCGAGGAACGAACCGGTCTTCTGGCCCTTCAATAAGTCGTGCATGAAGGTGACGCCGTTTTCCTTAACGCGAAGCTCGGGAGGGATTTCACCGTGAAGAACGCCGACGCGCTGGTCGAGTCCCTCGAGGAGGCGCACCTTCGGGTCATTCCGTTCGAGGATGCCTCGAGGCGAGAACAGTTCGATTAGGATTTCGACGAGGAGATTTTTGAGGCGCTCGGTCCCCTGACTCAGTGTCTGCACGACGAGGCAATCCGCGTAGCGATCCACGATGAGCGAGGGCAGCAAGTCCGCTTCGCTGTAAACCAATCGGCAGGCCTCGGAGTTTTCGACCACGAGGCTGCGATAGGCAACGGCGCGGCGAAGGCGTTCGGTGAGGAAGGCGCGATCGACCGGCTGATCCTCTCTGGTGAGGAGCCGGACGGCGATCTGCGATTTGTCGCTATAGAAGGCGCGGCCCTGGAAATTGCCGCGCTCGTCAAGCAGCCGGACGATGGCGCCGGGCTCGGCCTGCGCGGAGCGAACGTCGCTGCGATAGACCCAGAGGTGCCCGAGGCGAAGGCGCTCGACACCGCGCGGGCTGATAACAACAGATCCTTCGGTCACGGGCGTAGCGGCCGCCGGTGAACGGACCTTCGCCGACTCCCTCTCGGGCGGGCTCACAGGCAGGCGCATTGGTCTGTCCGGCTCGCCGCGCATCCTAGGCTCCGGGAAGGCCCATCTTGCGCTTGCGGTGAAGCTTGGTGGCGGACGACCGCAAAGTTTCGGGAACGTTCTTGTTGTTCGTGAGCTTTGCGAGGTCGGTCGACGTCAGCCTCGGGAAAAGATGCAGCGAGACATCGAGCGGAGTCTTCGAATTGTTGACGAGGTTTTTCACGACCGAGTAGTTCTTCATGAAGATGCGTGTCAGTGAGATGACGCGCAGGGTTTCCCCCGGGAGGCTGGTCATTGCCGCGAAGGCCTCGACTTCCGTGTCGGTCAGCCGGGGCGATTGCAGGACGCATCTTTGGACCAATTTGTTCGGATCGCGGATCAGCAACATTCGCTCCGTGCGACCGCCTTTGAGCGCCAGGGTGAGGCGCTGGACGACGTTCATGTGGGCCACGCGCTGCATCAGGGTCTCGCGCTTCACGGGATCGGGCTCAATCTCCGCGGCGGCCTCTTCGATTTCGTTCATAGCGATAGCACCCTTTTGGAGCTCGCCGAGCATGTCCCGCTGCTCGGCGGTCGGTGCGGAAGAACCGGCCACCGCGATCACAAGCTGAGGATCGGAGACGAACCTTTCGAGATTGTCGAGGAGCGCCTGGATACCGGCAGAGGTGAGCTGGGGCCCCACGCGGGTGACGAGCGCCGTCGGGCAGGTGACATTCTTCGCGAGCGCATCGGCTACTCCGGGTTTGCCGGAGAGGTTTTCCGCGCAATAGGTGAAGAGACGCGCGTCCGGATCAGCTCGGGCGACCGCGGCGAGGAAAGTCTCGAGAGGCTGCGTGAGGAGGACATTCTGCGCTCGTTCGGCGATTGCAGGGTCGGGATCGGAAGCCAGCACGGCAAGCAGTTCGACGCGATCTTCCGCGGTGAGCGGCACGCCGCCCGAGCAGATCGCCAGTTTCTGTTCCGGACGCGCATGTCCGGAGCAGACCTGCGTGCGCAGTTCGGCGCTAATGGGGACCTCCCCGAGCGCGCTGGAAGTCGCTGCCAGCAAGCGGGCCCGCGAATGTTACACCGAGGCCGCGGTCGGACGTTTCCGTCGCATGCCGGTGGAAACGCGCCGCAATTCTTGCCGCGTAGTGACGATAGGCAAGCCAGCCAAGCACAATGGCCAGGATGAGGATGAGAATCGCGGCCGCAGCCGGGCGCCAATTCCGGGGGATCTCGCCCGGGTGCTCGGGGACGGCGCGCACGTCCACAGCGCCGTTCGTCTCAAGAGCATATTCGGCGACGAGGCTATCTTCGTCAAGACCAAGAAAGCGCGCGATTGCACGGATGAATCCACGATTGAAAACGCCACCGGGCAGCTGGTCCCACTGTTCGTTCTCAATTGCTTCGAGGAAGCGCGGGCTGATGCGTGTCGCGGCCGCGACCTCTTCCAACGAAACGCCGCGCATCTCGCGCTCGCGTTTCAGGTGCTCGCCGAAAGGTGTCGAAGGCATTCCCTGGGACCAGGAAAAAATATAGGCGCGGGCTTGAGGAGTGTCAATGCTACGCGCCAATCGCGGCCCATTGGCCTTTCGGCAATCGAGCGGGAATGCCCGTTGCAGTCCACGAAAACGGTTCACTATAATGCAAATGTTGCGCCAAGAACCCCAAGACTTGATGCTCCGCGGGCCTGCCGAGCGAATGCGCCGAGCAACCGACTCCAAGCCGTTCGACGGCATAGAACGACGCCGTAATCCGGGTGCCGGTCCGGAAGCCGCGGAAAGCCACGAAGTTACAGTCTTCCACGAGTTAGGCAAGGCCCTTACCTCTTCCCTTCAGCTCGACCAGGTTCTTCGCACGATCATGGAAAAAATCAACGAGGTGCTGCGGCCGGACATATGGTCGCTCCTCTTGATGGATGTGGAAAAACAAGAACTCTACTTCCAGATCGCCACGGGCAAAGGCGCTGAAGCATTGAAGGACGTGCGCATCAAGGTCGGCCAAGGACTTGCGGGTTGGGTGGCGCAGTCGGGCGAAGCGGTCGTGGTGGCGGACACGAGCAAGGACTCGCGTTTCTTCGGGCAGGTGGACGAAAGAACGAAAGTTGAGACGCGCTCGATCGTCGCCGTCCCGGTGCGTTTCCGCGAACAGTGCCTAGGCGTTATCGAGCTGATCAACTGCATCGGGCCGGAAGGATTCAGCCAGCGGGACCTGGCGCTTCTCGAGGCGCTGGCCGACTACGCCGCAATCGCAATCGAGAATGCACGGCACGTCCAGCGGATCCACGAGCTGACGATCACGGACGATTGCACGAGCCTTTACAACGCGCGGCACCTGAATTTCATGCTCGACACGGAGATCTATCGCTCGCACCGGTACGCTTTTGAGTTCTCGTTGATCTTCATCGATCTCGACCACTTCAAGAACGTCAACGACACGTACGGCCACCTGGTAGGCTCGAAGCTGCTCTCCGAAATCGGCGAGGCCATCAAGGAGAAGTGCCGGCTGATCGACCTGGCGTTCCGTTACGGCGGCGACGAGTTTGTCGTGCTGCTCCCGCAGACCTCGAAGGAAAACGCGCTCGGCGTTGGCCGCCGTCTGCACAAGCTGATCCGCGAGACGGTGTGGCTCAAGGACGCCGGGCTGAACATCAACATCACGGCGAGCGTAGGCGTCGCCGCCTATCCTACGGACTCGCGCACAAAGGCCGAGCTTCTGCACCTCGCCGATGAGGCGATGTATCTCGTCAAGAATACGACGCGGGATAGCGTGGCCGCAGCTGGCGTCGGTATTCTTCCCCGACCCTGACGATCCGACCCTTTCGGTAGTAGTTGTTCCCGGCAAACCGCTCCCCTATACTCGGCTTCTAATCGAAACAGGGAGGTTTCGCATTGCGCAACCGGGAAGCAGCGCGGTACGCGCGCTGGGCGGCGATCGTGGCGAGTTTGATCGCCCTGTCCGCTGCCAGCGTGTACGTCGAGCGCGCCTTTCGCCAGGCCCAGGTGCGACATGCGGCCCCGCCGGCTGTCCCTGCAACTGTGGAGCAACGATCGGACCAATTCTCCTTTTCGAAGGTGGAACAAGACCGCACGCTTTTCACCGTTCGCGCCTCGCACTTCACACAGTACAAGGATCAGAATCGCGCGCTGCTCGAAGATGTGTGGATCACGGTTTACGGCAAAGACGGAAGCCGCAACGACAATATCCACACGCACGAATGCAGCTATGAGCCGGAAACGGGCGACGTTCGCTGCGAAGGCGAAGTCCAGATCGACATAGCGAACGCGAAACCCGCGCCTGGCAAGGGCGCCGGGCCAGGGAACACGCTCGAAGTCAAGACGAGCAATCTGTCATTCAATCGCGACACGGGGGAGGCGTCGACGCCCGCGCCTGTCGAGTTTCGTTTTCCTGCGGGGCAGGGCCGCGGCGTGGGAGTCAGCTACAGCACGAGCGACTCCGTCGTGCGCGTCGAGCACGCGGTGGAATTCGATCTCACGCCTTCTGAGAAGACGAGCGGCTTGCCCGTGAACGCAAGCGGGAGCAGCCTCGAAATTCACCGCAGCGAGCGTGTCCTCGTGCTCGGCGGTCCAGCGATCGTGCGAGAGGCCACGCGCGAGCTTTCCGCCGAGCAAGTCAGGATAGAACTCGACAACGAGTACCACGCGCGGCGCGCAGTAGCCGAAGGCCACCCGCAGATTCACGCGGCGGAGGGCGGCGGAAAGATCGTCATTTCGGCCGAGCACTTGGAAAGCATTCTGAATCCCGCAGGCTGGGTCGAACGCGTGATTGCAGATGGAAACATTTCGGGTACGCGGCAGACGGCCGCCGGCACGGACCATTTCTCGGCGTCACACGTCGAGTTCGCCATGTTGCCGCAGCTCAATCTCATTCGAGAGATGATCGCAAGAGGCCGCGTGACGGCGGAATCTCAGCAGATCGGCGGCGCGCAACTCCTGAAAACGGACGCGCTACGCGTGACATTTAGCGCACCCACAGCGCAGACGTCCAAAGGAACGCCAGAGCAGCAGCGTATCGAAAGCGCCGAAACCCTCGCGCCGGGAACAATCGAATCGCGGAGTGGCAACGATGCGACCTCGCTGCGGGCGAAAAAGTTCGTCGCTCAGTTGGGTGCCGGCGGACGTCTCGTCAAGTTGTTCGGGCATTCGGGCGTCGCCGTCCAGAGACAAACCGGCAGCGCGGCGCCGCAGTCGATCTCGGCAGCGGAGCTGGTGGCCACGTTCGACGCGCACGGCGATTGGGATACGCTTGATGAAAACGGGAACGTCCGGTTTCAGCAAACCGACCGTGAGGCGAGCGCGGCTCACGCAAGAATCGTGCGCGCTACCGACACGATTACGTTGGATGGCTCGCCCGTGATATCCGATTCGGTGAGCCGCACGACGGCGGCCAATGCCACGATCAACCAGAAGTTGGGCGACCTCTTCCTAACCGGAGGAGTGGTTTCCACGTATTTCCAGACTGGTTCTGGTGCTGGCCAAGTCGAGGCCGTAGGTTTTGGCACGGGTGCGGCTCATGTCTCCGCTGATACGCTTTCCGGCTCCGTCAATGCGGGGCATGTGACTTATATCGGTCACGCGCGGCTGTGGCAGGGAGAGTCTGTTCTGGACGCGGATCAGATCGAACTCTGGCGTGACGACAGGAAACTGCAGGCGAACGGTCATGTGGTCGCAGTCTTCCCACAGGCTTCCGGACCGTTTGCGAAGCCTTTCGGCCAATCGTCGGGTACACCCACGACCGCGCCAAACGCAGCGTCAACCTCCGGATCAGGCTCATCCTCCGCGCCGACGCTGTGGAAGATCCAGGCGCCAGTGCTGACTTATTGGAGCGATCAGGGCAAGGCGCACCTGGAAGGCGGAGCGGTCGCGAGTTCCGATCAGGGCTCGCTCGAATCCCGCGTGCTCGACGTTTTTCTCGCCAGCGGGTCGTCGCCAGCGAGCCAGGGCGTCGCCGGCGGAACCACTGGGCAACTCAGCCGGGTGCTGGCGCAAGGGGACGTGATCGTGCGGCAGGGTGACCGCCGGGGCATGGCGGAGCAGGGGGAATACACGGCCGCGGACGGGAAGTTCGTTCTCTCCGGCGGAAAGCCAACCATTACTGACAACTCTAGCAACACAGCCACGGGCCATTCGTTGACCTTCTTTGTTGCGAATGATACGATTTTAATTGATTCCCAAGAAGGTTCGCGCACGCTGACCAAGCACCGGGTTGAGAAATGAACCGGCATGTTGAGACTCCAGGCCGCCGATCTGAGGAAGTCGTATCGAGGTCGGAAGGTTGTCGATGAC
>Ga0187872_10001021_pt1 | contig 30048 bp, 29 predicted proteins | sample June2016WEW_16_4_FD_132973 | JGI IMG/M metagenome (GOLD analysis project Ga0187872, IMG submission 132973) | Peatland microbial communities from SPRUCE experiment site at the Marcell Experimental Forest, Minnesota, USA - June2016WEW_16_40 | ecosystem: Environmental > Terrestrial > Soil >...
GGCTTGGCGAAGCGGAGGAATTCGGTCACAACGTGCGTCAGAGAACGCGTCTGATCCAGGATGCGCTCGGAGGATTCGCGGATTTCCCCGGGCTTGGCTTCGCTGCGGATCATCTGGGCGTAGCCGGAAATTGTCGCGAGCGCATTCTTGAACTCGTGGGCGATGCCCGCGGACATTTCGCCGAGCGCCGCGAGGTTTTCCTTCCAGCGCATCTGCTTTTGCAGAGCGGTCAGCTCCGTCAGATCGCTCATCAGGCACAGCGCGCCGCTCACTTTCCTGTCCTGAGAGCCGAAGATCTGGCCGCGCACGGTCGATCCCCCCGTGTTCCCGGGACGCGCCGCGCGATAGATCGGCGAGATGGTGAGGCCCAAGTGCCGGACCTCTCCTCGCGGCGTCAGGTGTTCGACTTCGCTCCGGTGAAACGTCTTTCCGTCGTGCAAGCACGCCGTGAGCATCCGCGCGAGATTCGAGTCGGCGCCGAGGATTTCCTTGTAGGAACGGTAGCGCATCAGCCGCGCGCCAAGAGCTTCTTCGGCTGCCGGGTTCGTCGAGCTTATCGCTCCGGTCGCGCTGACGAGCAGCAGCCCGGTCGGCATGTTCCGCGTCACTTCCTCCGTCAGCCGCTCGGATTCCTGCGCCCGCTCCTGCGCCAGCATGTGCAGCCGGGCCAGCTCCTTCTCTTGCGCACGCAGTTTTTCGATCACGCCCTGCATCGACGCGGTCATGAACGCAGAGGCGTTTTCGGTGTCGGCCTTCGGATTGGTCCAGTCGTTGCCTGAATGCTCGGATCCGCTGCGAAAGAATTTTCGGATCAGGACTACAAGTGCGAGGATCGCCCCGAGAAGAATCACGAACGTCCCGACCGCGTAGGTGATCCCGGCCGGCGTCATGGTGGGATGCAAAGGCAGCGGCGGTTTCATCGCGAATTCTCTTTCCGAATCATCGCCCCATCAGCAGAGATTGGTACCAATTCACGACCGGCGTTCCGAAGAAGACGACCAGCAGGGCGGCCACTCCGAGAAACGAGCCGAACGGCAACTCGTAATTCGAGTCCTTGCGCCTCGCGAGAATAAACGCGATCCCGAGCACGCTTCCGAGCAGCGATCCCGCAAGGATCGTAAGCAGCGTGCGCCGGGCTCCGAGAAACGTGCCCGCCATCAGCATCATCTTCACGTCGCCCGAGCCCATCCCTTCGCGCTTGCGCAGCCGGAAATAGGCTTCCGACACAAGCCATAGCAGGCTGCTGGCGATGGCGGCACCGATGACGGCGTCGACGAGCGATACCACGGGTACGGGGGGAGGGAGATCGAACAGGCGGTTTACCACCCAGAGCGCTGCTCCATCGGAAGGCTTCGTGAAAAGGCTCATCCCTAGCCCCAGGCCGAAACCCGTGAAGTTCACGGCGTCGGGCAAGATCCTCTCGCGCAGGTCCGTTAAGACCAGCACGATCATCAGAGCCGAAAACACGGCCCACTTCAATGCTTCGGACGTAGGGCCGAATGCCTGGTAGCATGAGAAGAAAAGCGCCGCTGTCAGCAGCTCAACCAGCGGATACATCGGCGAGATTTTCGTCTTGCACGCGCGGCACTTTCCGCCCAGAACCAGATAGCTCACGACCGGGATGTTGTCGTACGGGCGGATGGCCGTGCCGCACTTGGGGCACGCCGAGGCCGGCATCACGATCGATTTTCGCTCTGGAATCCGGACGATGCATACGTTCAAAAAGCTGCCGATGATCAGCCCAAGCAGGAAAACGAACATGCCAATCAGCGTCGCAGGTGCCACGGTTTGAATCTGCCATATCCCCGGGGCGCTCTCAAGCCGCACACCGTGCGCCGTTGCCCGACTGCTAACGGAGGTTTCGCGCTGCGCTGGGTTGCCGAGGCGTTTCCCACGGCGCTCGTGTCGCGGATATACTGCTTGTTTTAGGTTTGGGAGGTGGCGAGGAACGTGAAGAAGACGGTCTCGGGAAGTGTGGCTTATCGGGTGCGTCGCGGCACAGCGCGGGACGTGCCCGTGATCCTGCGCCTGATCCGCGCGTTGGCGAAGTACGAGCGCCTGACGCGTTACCTGCGCCTCGATGCAAAACGACTGCGGCGCGACGGCTTCGGGCCAGGCCGCTATTTCGAGTCGCTGATCTGCACGCGAGGAGAACGCGCCGTCGGCTACGCGATCTACTACTTCGCGTATTCCAGCTTCACGTGTAGCCCTGTGCTCTTCGTCGAGGACATCTTCGTACTGCCCGAGGAGCGGGGCGGGGGCGCAGGGAAGGCGACGATGTCGGCCCTCGCGCGCATTGCAGTTCGAAGCGGATGCCGCCAGATGGAGTGGATCGTTCTCGACTGGAATGCCCCTTCGATTGGGTTTTACCGCAGCCTCGGCGCGCGGCTGGACAAAACCTGGGTCCTCACGCGTCTCACGGGTGCTCGCCTTCGCCGCCTGGCGGGCGGCGGTTGATCGGCTCATGTCCTGGTTCGAGCAGAGAATCCGCCGCTACGAGCAGATGCGCTTCGATCAGGAGCCGAATCGACGCAGGCTACCCTTTGCCTGGGGCCTTGAGCACATCGCCGGCGACGCGACAGACTCCAATCCTCGAGTTTTTCTCGATCGGTTCGTGAACGAGACGCTGACCCACAGCGACCTCTGGTACGCCGCGACGCCCGCCGATGACTACGCGCTCGACGGCGACGTCCTGACTTTCACCAGCGCCATTGCGTCGCCGTGGCCCGAAAACAATCGTGTTCATGGCCAGCTCTTTCGCGCCCGCCGTTCCGGCCCCGCCGTCGTGGTCCTGGCTCAATGGAATGCCCGCTGGGAAGAGCAACAGAGCGTCTGTCGCTGGCTCGCCGAGCTCGGAATCACTGCGGTCAAGATGAGCCTGCCGTATCACGACCGCCGTGCCATTCCCGGACATCCGCGCGCCGACCACCTCGTTGGCCCGAACATCGGCCTCACCATGCAGGCGGGCCGCCAGGCTGTGGTGGACGTCCGCCGCACGCTGCGGTGGCTCGAGCAACAGGGCTACGACCGACTCGGCGTCCTCGGCACGAGCATCGGCTCGGCGATCGGATTCATTACCATGTGCCACGAGCCGGCGTTGCGCGCCGGAGCGTTCCTGCATGCTTCGACATATTTTGGCGAAGTCGTCAGCCACGGCCTGACGACGACGAACGTCTGGGAGTCGCTTTCGGCTGGCGTCTCACGCGACGAGCTGCGCCACTACTGGGCGCCCATCAGCCCGTTTCCGTACATCGCGAGGCTGCGCGGCGCAGAGAAAAGGATTCTGCTGATCACGGGGCGTTACGATCCGACATTCTGGCCGGCGTTCACCGAAGCGCTTCTGCAAAAACTTCGCGACGAGCAAGTGGGGTTCGAGAGCCTGTCGCTCCCATGCGGGCATTACTCGATGGGCGTGGTGCCGTTCAGCTGCATCGCGGGGTACCGGTTCGGGATATTTCTGCAGCGGGGGCTGAACGCGCGTTAGCGCAGAATCTCGCTGAAGCGTCCGAAGGTGATTGCTTTCGCGACGGCTTCAATGTCGGGCGAGAGCGAGCGGTCGACGTCGACGCTTTTCGAGATCGAGCGCACGATGTCGTATGCCTTACGCGTGGCCGGTCCGGGCTGCAGCGGCGCGAGAAGATCGATTCCCTGGCACGCCGCCAGCAATTCAATCGCGAGAATAGTGCGTAGATTTGCCAGCAGGGGCGCGAGTCGGCGTGCCGCCCCCATTCCCATCGAGACGTAGTCCTCCTGATTGGCGGACGTGGGAATTGAATCGACCGAATGAGAGGCGGCGAGCGCCTTCATCTCGCTTGCGAGCGCCGCGGCCACCACCTGCAAAATCATGAATCCGGAGTTCAGCCCGGCCTCGCGCACCAGGAACGCCGGCAACTGACTCGTTTGCGGATTGGTCATCTGCTCGAGACGGCGTTCGGAGATTCCCCCGAGGGTCGCGAGGGCGACAGCCATGTGGTCGGCCGCCATGGCGAGCGGCTGGCCGTGAAAATTTCCGCCGCTGATCACGTCGCCGGACTCGGCAAACACCAGCGGATTGTCGGTTGCGCTGTTGAGTTCGATCGTGACGGTCGCTCGAACGTGCGCGAGCGCGTCGCGGACGGCGCCGTGGATCTGCGGCGCGCATCGCAGGCTGTATGGGTCCTGAACTCGCGAATCCTTCGCTGGAGAACGGTGCGATTCGCGAATCTCGCTGCCGCGATTGAGCCGCTCGACGTTTCTCGCGGTCACCGCCTGGCCCGCATGCGGGCGCAGTTTCGCGATTCGGGCGTCGAACGCCGTTGGGCTTCCACGCAACGCGTCGAGCGAAAGGGCGGTGGCCACATCTGCTGTGTCGATGGCGATCTCTGCTTGCCGCAGCGCGAGGGCGAGAAGAGCGAGCATCGCCTGCGTACCGTTGAGAAGCGCGAGGCCTTCCTTGGCTTCGAGCACGAGCGGAGCGATCCCGGCGGCGCGCATCGCGTCTCCGCCGGCCATGCGCCTGCCCTGGTGGATTGCCTCGCCTTCGCCGATTGTCACCTGCGCGAGGTGTGCGAGCGGTGCGAGGTCTCCGGAGGCTCCGACGGAGCCTTGCGAGGGGATCACCGGATGCACGCCCTGGTTCAGCATTGCGACGAGAGTTTCGGCGACCATGGGCCGTACTCCCGAGAAGCCCTTTGCAATTGCGTTCGCGCGCAGCGCCAGCATCGCGCGCGTCGCATCCTCGCTGAGGGGAGTGCCCACTCCACACGCATGGCTGCGCACGAGGTTCAATTGCAGATGGCGGATCTCTTTGTGCGAAATGCGTGCCGAGGCCATTTTCCCGAAGCCGGTGGTCACGCCATAAACCGCGGCGTCCGATTCGATCAGGCGCTCGATCACGGCACGCGAGGCGTTCATCTTCTCGCGTGCCACCGGCGCTATTTCCGTCGGTGCACTGTCGACGATGCGGTACAGGTCGCCGAGCGTCAGATGTTCGCCGTCGATTTGGATCGGATTCATAGTTCTAGCCAGCCGGCGATTCGCTGGTCACCTGGAAGTATTGGCGGTATTTTTCGGGCAAGGATTTCGGCTTGCCCAGGCGGTCACAAATCATATGAAGTGTTTCGCCCGTGGCGAGCAACTCGCCGGAAGTTTCATGGAAAATCTCATACGCGAAACGAATCATGCGCCGCTGCGATTGTGTGACCCGCGTGCGCACGATCAGAACGTCATCGAATCGCGCCGGGCGCTTGTAGCGGCAGGAAGCTTCGGCGACGACGATGAAGCTATCGTCTTCGATCTCCATCTGCTTGTATTCGACGCCGAGTTGGCGGCAGAGCTCGACGCGGCCGATTTCGAACCATGTGAAGTAGTTTCCGTAATAGACCACACCCATCTGGTCGGTTTCCGCATAGCGCACGCGGATGGTCGTGTCTGTGTGGTCTTTCATGGGTTCGTGAGTCGCAAGGATACTGATACTCGGTCGCCGATGGGCAGTTCCACGGAGACGTAGCCGTTTTCTGCGGCGCTCACGTAGTCGGCGAAAGGCTTCAGCACGGTTGGGCCGAGGCTTATGTTGTCGGCAACCACCAGCGCGGTTGCCCACAGGCGCGGCTCGACGATCTTCAAAACCGGCAGGTAGAGTTCCTTCCAGCCGTCGATGAAAAGAAAATCCACGGGACGATCGATCCTTTGAAGCGTTTCCCGCGCATCGCCGACGCAAATCTCCACAAGGTCGAGCAATCCAGCGTCTCGCAGGTTTTCGCCCGCGCGGCGGCCCTTCTCCGCGTGCAGCTCCGTCGTGATGACGGTGCCCCTACCGTTGTCCCGGACGGCCGCGGCGAGATAGATGGTCGAAATCGCGAGGGAGGTGCCGAACTCCACGATTGTCTCGCAGGCGTGATTCCTTGCAAGGATGTAGAGCAGCCGGCCAACGCCGCGTGGGACGGGAAGGTAGGCCTCGGAGAGCATTTCGGAGCGCAGACGATACTTTTCGTCTCCGTCGATCGCATCCGTCACCGGGTTCGCGACGGCCAGCGCGGGCTCGTCGATCACCTTCGCGTTGCCGTACAGACGGTCGAGGACGGCTCGCACCTTCGGAGTGGTGAACGTGCACGGATTCTTGATGGGCGCGTCTGGCGTCGCCATATCAATCTCCGCTCCATTTCGGAGGACGCTTTTCGAGGAACGCCGAAACGCCTTCGCGAAAATCAGGGGTGGAGCGAATGTCGGCGTTGGTCTCGATCGCAACTTCGAGCTCGGCGCGGATAGCCGCCCGGTCGAAACTGATCAGCAGTTTCTTGGTCTGCGCGACGGCCGTTGGACTTGCGGCAAGCAATGAGGCCGCGATCTCTCGCGCCCGCTCCATCAGCGCTTCCATCGGAACGACGTCCGTTACGAGTCCAATCCGGTACGCCTCCGCTGCGTCGATGATTCGCCCGGTCAAGAGCAGGTCCCGCACGTGCGTGTCGCCGATTCGGCGGCGCAAGAAGACTGAAACCAAGGCGGGCGTGAACCCGATCCTGACCTCCGTGTATCCGAATTTGGCTTCCGGGACGGCCAGCATGAAATCGGCGACCGTGGCGAGCCCGCAACCGCCCGCGATCGCAGGGCCGTTCACGGCCGCAATAACGGGCTTCGGAAAGCTATAAAGCCGGTACAACAGTTTGGTCATGCGCCGCGCATCTTCGAGATTCTTCTGCTGCGTCTGCCTCGCCAGGTGCTGCAGTTCGCCGAGGTCCATACCCGCGCAAAAGGCCTTGCCCGCCCCCGTGAGGATCACCACGCGAGCGGGACTCACCTCAGCCTGATCGAGCGCGCCGAGCAGGTCTGCGATCATCTGCGCGGAAATGGCGTTGCGCTTCTCCGGCACGGTGAGCGCGATCGTCGCGATTTTGTCGTCGCACTGGAAGGTCAGCGTCTGGTAGCCCATCTATTTGGATACTCCGGTCAATTAGGTTTCGCAGCTTCAGGTTCGTGCGTGTACTTTTCGCGAAGTTCGTGCGTCATGGCACAAGCGATGGCGAGCGACTTCGCGTCGATGCCGGTGGCGACACCGCGCGCCGCGAGCGTTGTTAGCACGGTTTCCGTTGGAATGTTGCCCACAAGCGCGTCGCCTGCAAAAGGGCAGCCGCCCAGGCCCGTGAGCGCGCCATCGAATCGCCGGCAACCCGCCTCGTATGCCGCGAGAATCTTTTCAGCCGCGCGCTCGGGACGGCTATGGAGGTGGAGCCCGATCTCCACCCCCGCCACGCAGTCCTTCACGGCGAGATACAGGCGCGCCACATCTTCCGGCGATGCCGTTCCCACGGTATCCGCTAGCGAGACCGTGCGGACCCCGGTGTCTTTGAGCCACACAAGCGTCTCCTCGACGATTTCTGCGCCCCAGGGCTCCTCGTACGGGTTCCCGAACGCCATCGAGATGTAGACGACGAGTCTCCGCTTGTCGGCTTTCGTCTCGCGTTGAAGTTTTTCGACCAGTTCCCGGGATTCCTCGCGTGACATGTTCGCATTCGCACGGCGGAAATACGCCGAAATCGAGTAAGGGTAGCCGATTGTGGTGACTCCTGGAGTTGCAAGCGCGCGCTCGAGGCCCTGAGCGTTGACGACAATGCCGATAATTTCCGGCGTCTCGCCGGACGGCAGTTTCGCACGGCTCAGTTCTCGCATCACCGCTTCGCTATCGGCCATCTGCGGCACGTGCTTCGGGGAGACGAAGCTGACCGCGTCGATGTGACGGAAGCCGAGCGAGACGAGGCGCGTCAGGTACCTAACCTTCTCTTCCGTGGGAATCATTTGCGGCAATCCCTGCCACGCGTCTCGAGGGCATTCGACGATTGTTATGTCGGTGTTCATCAAGCGGTGGCGTACCAGGGATTTCGATAAACGTGATGCGCGTACCATAAGAGTAAGATTGCGACGATCACGGACGCACCCATCAGCCAGACGAAAACCCGAGAGATTTGTCCTTGCACAGCTTTAATCACAGTCAAAATCCCCGCAATGACCACTCCCACGTAACCGATGTACAGAGAATCGTTATAGAGAAACCACAACGCCGAAGAAGGGAAGCCCGCTTCGCGCGAGAGGGCCGCAGAAGCAAAAACGGAGACGACGGATGGCGTAATAAGCAGCAACGTGAGCCAGAACGCGGCGGGTCCGCTGAGCTTCCGATCTTGCACGATGGCGCTCATCTAGGTCTGCAATACTCCGGTTTTGAATTCCGCAACGTGAGGATTGAGCGCCGCGGCTTCGAGTGCCTCGATCAACGCTTCGCGCGTGTGTGCGGGGTCGATGATGGCGTCTACCCAAAGGCGCGCGGCCGCGTAGCGCGGGTCGGTTTGGTGCTCGTAGGTGGCGCGGATGGATTCGTGCAACTCCTTCTTGTCGGCAGCGCTTAATTTTCTCCCCTGGCGTTCGAGCTGCTTGATCTTGATTTCCACCAGCGTCCCGGCAGCGGAGTCTCCGCTCATCACGGCGTAGCGCGCGGTGGGCCAGGCGAAAATAAACCGTGGGTCGTACGCCTTGCCGCACATCGCATAGTGGCCGGCCCCAAAGCTGCCGCCGCAGATCACGGCGATCTTGGGCACCACGCTGTTCGCCACGGCGTTCACCATTTTCGCGCCCGCGCGGATGATCCCGCTCCACTCGGCTTCCTTGCCGACCATGAAGCCGTTGACGTCGTGCAGAAAAACGAGGGGAACGAGATTCTGGTTGCAGTCGAGGATAAAGCGGGCGGCTTTGTCCGCCGCCTCCGTGTAAATCACTCCGCCGAACTCGATGCGCTTCTCGCCCGTGCCCGGCGCGGCGACGGTGACATTCTTTTTCTGGTTGGCGACGATCCCGGCCGCCCAGCCGCCGATGCGCGCGTACCCGCAAACGACCGTCTGGCCGTATTCGGCGCGGTACTCATCGAAGCGGCTGTCGTCGACGATGCGGGCGATAATCTCGCGCATGTCGTACTGCTTCGCTGCCTCGGCCGAAAAGATGCCGTAGACCTCCTCCGAGGGATACGCCGGTGGTTTCGGAGGTTTGTGGTCGAACGGCGCACCGGGCGCGTGCCCCATTTTATCGACCAGCGCGCGCACGCGGGCGACACACGCATCATCATCTGGCTCGCGAAAATCAACTGTGCCGCTGATCTGCGCGTGCATCTGAGCGCCGCCCAGTTCCTCGGCGGAGGTTTTCTGGCCGATGGCCGCCTGCACGAGAGCGGGTCCCGCGAGAAAAAGGCCGCTGCCCTCGGTCATCAGGATGTGGTCGCACATCACCGGCAGATACGCGCCCCCGGCGACGCACATTCCCATGATCGCAGTGATCTGCGGAATCCCCATCGCGCTCATCACAGCATTGTTGCGGAAGACGCGGCCGAAGTCGTCCGTGTCCGGGAAGACGTCCTCTTGGAGCGGCAGAAAAACGCCCGCCGAATCGACCAAATAGATTGTGGGGACGTGGTTCTCGATGGCGATGTTCTGCGCGCGGATCACCTTCTTCGCGGTCATGGGGAAAAAGGCGCCGGCTTTCACCGTAGCGTCGTTCGCGATGATCATCACGCGGCGGCCGGCGACATGCCCGAGGCCCGTGATGGTGCCGGCGGCGGGCGCGCCGCCCCACTCCTGATACATCTCGTAGGCGGCGTACAGCCCGAGTTCGAAGAAGTCTGTTTTCGGGTCGACGAGCCGGGCGATGCGCTCGCGCGCCGTTAGGCGGTCCTTCTTGTGCTGTGCTTCGATGGCCTTCGCGCCGCCGCCCTGCCGGATCGTTTCCTCTTCGTTCTTGATCTCCGTGAGGCGATCGACCATCTCGCGGCTGTTCTTCTGGAACGCCGCGGCTTTGGAATCGACGCGCGTTTCGACAACGGCTCCGTTCATCGGAAGCCTTTCTTCACGCGCTTTGATTTGCTCCGCCACATCAGGCTCCATGCGGCGCGGCCGCGACTCGCTGCCGGATGAAATCGACGATGGCCTGCGTCGTTGTGCCGGGGAGAAAGATTTCGGCGACGCCGGCCTTTTTCAGCGCCGGAATGTCCGCTTCGGGGATGATGCCGCCGATCAGGACGGTTACATCGGTCATGCCCTTTGCGCGCAGGAGTTCCATGAGCCGCGAGCAGAGCGTGTTGTGCGCACCGGACAGGATCGAAAGCCCGATGACATCGACATCTTCCTGCGCCGCCGCTGAGGCAATCATCTCGGGCGTCTGGCGCAGGCCCGTGTAGATGACTTCCATGCCCGCATCGCGTAGCGCGCGGGCGATCACCTTCGCGCCACGGTCGTGGCCGTCGAGCCCCGGCTTCGCGATCAGCACTCGTATCTTCTTCTCCGGCATATGGCGAAGAGAATACTTCAAAACGTTCCCAAATGGGTGTTCGGCGGGCGCGTGTAGGGATTGGTTCAACCCTATCAGGTAATGGCGGTCTCGTCGTAGACGCCGAAAACCTGTCGCAGGGTGTCGCAGATTTCGCCCAGCGTCGCGTAAGCCTTGACGGCCTCGTAGAGGTACGGCATCAGGTTCTCGCTGCCGGATGCGGCTTTGCGGAGCGCGCTGAGGCGCCGCTTGACCTCGTCGCTCGACCGGTCCGCTCGCAGGCGGCGTAAGCGTTCGGTTTGGCCGTGCGCGACGGACTCGTCGATTTGCAGGATTTCGATTGGTTTTTCGTCGGCGACGTAGGCATTTACGCCCACGATGATCTTTTCCTTGCGATCGACCGTCACCTGGTAGCGATACGCCGCATCGGCAATCTCGCGCTGCGGGTAACCGCGTTCAATGGCGGCGACCATTCCGCCCAACGCGTCGATCTTCTCGACGTATTCCCACGCGCCGCGCTCGATTTCGTTCGTCAGTGCCTCAACGAAATATGCTCCTCCAAGCGGGTCGGCGGTATTCGTGACGCCGCTTTCGTACGCGAGAATCTGTTGCGTGCGCAGGGCGATGGTCGCGGCGGATTCGGTCGGCAGCGCCCATGCTTCATCGAGGGAGTTGGTGTGGAGCGATTGCGCCCCGCCAAGCACGGCCGCGAGAGCCTGCACTGCAGTCCGCACCACGTTGTTATAGGGCTGCTGCGCCGTGAGGGAGCATCCGGCCGTCTGCGCGTGAAAGCGCAGAGCCCACGACCGCGGATCCTTCGCGGCAAACCGCTCGCGCATCACGCGCTGCCAGATGCACCGCGCGGCGCGATATTTGGCGATCTCTTCGAAGAAATCGTTGTGCGCGTTGAAGAAGAACGAGAGGTGCGGAGTGAAGTCGTCAACTTGCAAGCCGCGGCGAAGGCAATGTTCCACGTACTCGATGCCGTCGCGGAGCGTGAACGCCAGTTCCTGGATCGCGGTCGAGCCGGCCTCGCGGATGTGATAGCCGCTGATCGAGATCGAGTTGAACTTCGGCGTGTGCTTCGCTCCGAACTCGATCGTATCGGTGACAAGGCGCATCGATGGCTCAGGCGGGTAGATGTACTCTTTCTGCGCGATGTATTCCTTCAGGATGTCGTTCTGAAGCGTTCCGGACAGTTTTCGCCAGTCGGCGCCTTGCTTCTCGGCGACCGCGAGGTACATTGCCCAGATCGCCGCGGCCGGGGAATTGATGGTCATCGACGTGGTGACGTCCCCGAGCGGAATCTGGTCGAATAGAGTTTCCATGTCCGCGAGCGAGCTGATCGCCACGCCGCATTTTCCCACCTCGCCTTCGGACATCGCGTGGTCGGAGTCGTAGCCCATCAGCGTCGGCAGATCGAAGGCCACCGAAAGGCCCGTCTGACCTTGCGCGAGGAGATACCGGAACCGGCGGTTCGTGTCCTGGGCGGTGCCGAATCCTGCGAACTGCCGCATCGTCCACAGACGGCTGCGGTACATCGTGGGGTGGATTCCGCGCGTGTAGGGAGACTCACCCGGAGAACCGAGGTTACGCTCCGGGCTCCAGTCGGCGAGGTCGGCGTCCGTGTAGAGGCGGCGGATCGGGTAGCTCGAGACGGTTGTGAAATCGGCAGAGCGGTCGGGCGAGCCCAACAGCGCTGGCCTGAGCGTTTTCTCCTCCCAGTCGCGCTCGGCTTTCGACGGTTTTCGCCGGGACTCAGCGGCCGGATTACGATTGGCTCCGCGCTCTTCGTCGTCCGCCATTCAGCAATCCCTATCTGTGGCCTGCCAGGCCATCTGCGTCCGGTGCCCCGGGAATGTTCGGCTGGTGAAGGACGTGCCCGCTCTTGGCGTCCGCCAGCGTAATGTTATGGACATCCAGCGTACGGCCCATCGCTTGATTGAAGTTCAACTCCGCCTCGATCAGGTTGATCCGGTCGCGCAGCTCGGTGCCCTCCGCTACGGTCAGTAGCTGCTGCTTCTGGACGACCGTGAAGGCGGTGGATGTGCCCAGCTGAAGTTTCTTCACCTCGTCGTCATAGCTCTGCTGTGCGAAGACACGCGCCTCTTGGGCAGCGGCGATGGCCGCCCGGTCCTGTACGAGAGTGATCAGCGCCTGGCGCACGTTGAGCACGATGGTGCTTTGCGTCTGCCGGTACTGCACTTCTTGCTGCCGCTGGTTCAGCTGTGCCGTGGCGTTCTGCGCCTCAGCGGCGCGATTCCGGATCGGGAGCGTCAAGTTCAGCCCAGCCTCGAAGGTCGGATACGTGCCGTGGATCAACCCGTTCCAATCGTCGGTCAGCCCTCCCGGGATGGGCGTTCCATTTGCTGTAATGGCGGTGCCGACGAAGCCGCTTGGCGTCGCGCCAACGGGAACAATGCCGTCTGGGCCGACGCTGCCGGGAGCGAAAACCGAACCTGTGACGTCGAAAGCCCCCGTATCCGTTTTCGGCGTGATGACGCCTCCTAGCCCGGCCGCCTGATACTCTGCGAAGGCATTGAGCGTCGGCAACAGCCCATTCTTCGTTGCTTTGACTTCAATCCCGGCATTCTTCAGATTCAACTCGGCCTGCTGGAGTTCGGGGCGCTTCTGCCACGCCTCGTGCACTGCGTCCTCCAGCGAGATGTTTTCGGCTTCAGGGTCGAAAATGGGCGATGTCGGAATGATTTCGGCGCCTTTGAGTTGCGCAGCTAGCGCGTCTTTCGTGATGGCCACGAGCAGCGTGGTTTCATCGAGCAACTGGGTCGTCTGTGCCTGAACGAGCGCCTGTTGATCGGTTGCAAGTTGTGATTCTGCGGTGATCACGTCGAGAGGGGCCATGGTCCCGATCTCGAGCTGCTTTTTGTTGTTTTCGTAAAGTTGTTGATCGGCAGCGACAGCCACCTGCTCCACTTTTACGTTTTCGCGCGCGAAGACGAGTTCCCAATAGTCGGTCGCCACCTGTGTGACCGTGGTGATTACCTGCTGGGCGAACTGCGATTCGCCCACTTTGACCGTGTTCTTCGCTTCAAGAATGTAGCGGGTATTGGCAATTTTCCCGAATCCGTTCAGCAGTGGCTGTGTGAGCTCGATGGTCAAAGTGGACTGCTCGTACGGGTTGAAAAGGTCGAACGATGCAAAGTTTGTCGAGGTGCGCGAATTGCTGAAAGTCACCTGCGCCTGGGTGCCGGTCGCGAACCCCTGCGTGTAGCCGAAGTTCGCAGTCGTCACATGATCCTCGAGCGGTACGGGCGAGGTGATAGATGTGAACTCCCCTGCGATTAGGGGGTTATTGATCGGCGTGGTCGTTTGTTCCAAGGATAGCGTGCTGGTGACGGTCGGATCGAACACGAGCCTTCCGTTGGCGCCCGATTCGGAAAGAAGGAGGCTGGCCTCGTCCAGCCATGGCACGTACCTCTCGACGGCGATGCTCAAATTGTTCTCAAGCCCAAGCGAAATTGCATCTTCGAGACTCAGCATCAACTTGCCGTTCTGGATCAACTGGTCGAGGCGAGGCGAATTCGTCAGCTCAGGATCCGGTATGTGCATCTGTGTGTAGGGCGCGATGACGTTCGGAAACCAGGATTGTCCCTTCGAATAGTCCGGCCCGAACTTCAGAGCGCGGGCGGGCGAAGGCGGCGCTCCCTGCGCTGCCTGAGGGGGCTGGTACATGGGAGGCGCGGGCATCTGGCCCTGCGTCTGCGTTTGCGCGTCTGGAGCGGGCGCTTGTTGATTCTGAGCGTAGAGCGCCGTGACAACCAGAGAAGCCGCCGTCAAAAGCGCCAGCGCTGCGTGCGTTAACCTTCGACTCATCGTGTTTTTTCCTTTCGGAGACCCGTTCTGTTGCCGGGGCGCAAAAGCCCAAATCATTGAAACGTGCGGGAGCCTCAATTTGTTTCAGGAACAATCCGCCCTGCTCCGCTTCGGTCAGGCGTATCCCGTTGACATTTGACGTTGAAATGGGAGTTCGGGCGCTCCAGGTACTCGTTTCCAGGCGCTCGCGCGCGTTCGAATCGGGTGGACTCGCCAGTGTAGCATCCGGGCTTTTGAGTGACAATTGCCGTGGTTCCATGGGTCCACGGCACACCAATGGGCGGAAGACGAAGGTGTGGTAGGGTCTGTGTATGTCTTTCTGGCATGTGATTGTTCTTGCTGTCGTGCAAGGTTTGGCGGAGTTGCTTCCGGTATCCAGTTCGGCGCACGTGGTCGTAGCGGAAAAACTCATGGGGATGGATCCCTCCGCTCCTGAAATGACCTTGCTTCTCGTGATGCTTCACACCGGGACGATGTTTGCGGTCATCGTCTATTTCTGGAAACAGTGGGTCGGAACGGACTTCCAGAGTGTCGATACGTTCAAGGCATTTGCCGCGCGCGTGATCGTGGCGACGGGTCTCACCGCGGTAGTGGGTGAGGGGCTGGTCAAGCTAATCGAGCGATTTGCCATGCGCGGTACAGCACACGGAGAGGTTGAGCAGTTGTTCGGCCGTCTCGAACTGATCGCGCCGGCACTAGCCGCGGCGGGCGTTCTGATTCTGATCGCGGGAATCTACGAAAAGCGACATCCGCTTACCCAGTCAGCTGCGGGAGCGCTCGGCATGACACAGGCAGCCCTCATCGGTGCCGTGCAGGGGCTTTGCCTGCCTTTCCGGGGATTCTCGCGCTCTGGCGGGACGATATCGACGGGCTTGCTCGCGGGCGTAACGAAATTCCGGGCAGAAACATTCAGCTTTGCCTTGGCTGTGGTTCTAACTCCGGCTGTGGACGCGCGGGAAGTTCTGAGACTCATTAAGGCAAAGCACGTCGTGGGTGGTACGGCTCTGGCCTCCGCTATGATCCCGAGCATCCTCGGTGCGTTCTGCGCGTTTCTGGCTGGTTTGCTGGCGCTCAAATGGCTCAGTAAGTGGCTTGAGAGCGACCGCTGGTACGTGTTCGGTATCTATTGCCTCGCTGCGGCTGTCGCGGTTGCCGTTCTGCACCACGCCGGCTACTGAAAAATTTCCGCTGAAACATTCGATTTCAGTGCCGGGTTGGCTACCTTGCGTTGACACTCGTTCGGCCAGGCTCTACCATGGCCGCGGTTCATCTACTTCATGGACGCCCACTTGCCCTCGAACTCCTGCCGTTGGCAGTCCCACCGAACAAAGCCGCACTGGCTTCGGCTGATCGGTGCGCTGCTGGCGTGCCTGGCGTTGGGGTTTGTCATCACTCTCCGGACTGCCAGCGCTCAGTCGATCGACCAGATCGCCGCACAGGCCAAGGCCACCGGCTACGTCACGGATTTGGCCGGCGTATTGAGCCAACCCGCGAAGGATCAGCTCACCGCGCTGTGCACCGAAGTGGACCAAAAGGCGCAAGCTCAGATCGCCGTCGTCACGATTAAGTCTCTCGGAGATCGGACCATCGATGACTATGCACCCGAGCTGTTCGCGAAGATCGGCGTCGGCGCGAAGGGAACGAACCGGGGCCTGCTCATTCTTCTCGCCGTAGACGACCACAAGTATCGGTTCGAAGTCGGCTACGGCCTCGAGCCGATTCTTCCCGACGGGAAAGTGGGCGGCTTCGGCCGCGAGGCAGCACCCTACCTCCGCGATAACAACTACGATGCCGCGATCCTTTTGATGGCGCGCCGCGCCGGGGATGCGATCGCCGCCGATCGCGGCGTGACACTTAGCGGCGCAAGTCCTGCGGAACCGTCGCCCGACTCCAATCAGCAAGGCCGAATGCCCCCTGGCGCGGTGATCATAGTGATCCTCGTGTTCTTGGTCTTTTTCGGATTCATGCGAATACTGAGGAGCGCCATGGCGGGGTCGGGACGCGGTCGCCGTGGCGGCGGCTCTTGGATTGGTCCGATGATAGGCGGTGCAGGCTGGGGCGGAGGATTCGGCGGTGGCGGTGGTTTTGGCGGAGGGGGATTCGGCGGTTTCGGGGGCGGAATGTCCGGTGGCGGCGGTGCTAGCGGCGGTTGGTGACGGTCGATGAACGTTGTATCCGTCTCTTGAGAGGATCACGCGCATGGAGTCAAAACTCAGCGAACTGGTCGAACGGCTGAAGGCCGCCGCAGCGGGCAACTTGAAGGCCGCGGTCTTGTACGGCTCCGCCGTCTCGGGCGACTTCCACGAAAAGCATTCGGACCTCAACGTCCTCTGCCTTGTGCAGCGCGCCGCCGCCGACGATCTCGAGCATCTTCACCCCGTAGCCGAATGGTGGACGCGGCAGAGAAATCCCGCCCCGCTCGTCTTCACATTCGACGAGCTCGTTCGCTCCGCCGACGTTTTCGCCATCGAGCTTCTGGATATCAAGGCCCACCACCGCATGCTGTTTGGCGACGACCCGTTCGCCGGCCTGGATGTGCCCTTGCACCTGCATCGCTTGCAAGTCGAACGCGAGCTTCGCACGGACTGGCTCCGCCTGCGCCAGGCGGTCCTGACGGCGCCTCGAAAGCGGGACGTACATCTCGGAATCATGCTCCACTCCGTGTCGGCCTTCTGCGCGCTCTTTCGCCATGCCCTGATCGCGCTTGGCCAGCCCGCCGCGCACAGCAAAGGCGAAGCCGTCGATGGAATGGCATCGCTCACAGGTGCGAACCCCTCCGCGTTTCACACGATTCTCGATTTCCGGGCAGGGAAGTGGAAAGAGAAGGAGATTGATATCGAAGCGACGCTTCAGACTTACCTCGAATTCGTCGAAATCGCGACCGACGAGGTCGATCGGCGCCTCGACGTTTCCTAAAGTTATGTTCGCACCCAAGCCCTGTGATAGATTTCTCGCCGGAGGCTTCTGATGAAGAACGCCGTCATCGTGCTCGTCGTGCTGGTGGTCATCGCCCTCCTGATCGGTGGGATGTACGTCTTGCGCCGTAACCAGATGGTTACGCTGAATGAGACCGTGAAGTCCGATTGGGCGCAGGTGGACGTCGTCCTTCAGCGCCGCGCGGATTTGATCCCGAACCTCGTCGAAACCGTGAAGGGCTTTGCCGCGCAGGAGCAGACCGTGTTTGACGATGTCGCCAAGGCGCGCACGCAATACTTGAACGCCCAGACGCCTACCGACAAGATCGCCGCGAGCAACCAGCTCTACGGAATGGAGGTGAAGGTTCTCGCCCTTTCCGAGAACTATCCGCAACTGAAGTCAAACGAGAATTTCTTGCGCCTGCAAGACGAGCTTGCCGGCACGGAAAACCGTATCGCCGTCGAACGCAAGCGCTACGATGACGCGATCCAGGATTACAACACCTTCATCGGCCTATTCCCGAACAACATTTTCGCCGGCTGGGCCGGCTTCAAGCGCAACGACGCCTACTTTGCGGCGCCGGAGGCTGCGCGCGAAGTGCCGAAGGTGCAGTTCCCGGCTCCAGTGACCCACTGACGCGTTGGCTGCAAGTCTCAGACCGCAACTTGACCCATACAGGCGGGGCGCGCTACGCTAGTTTTGCAACCGCCAAACTGGATGAAACAGACCGTCCGAATCGCCGGGGGCATCAACGAACTCTTCGGTACCCTCGATGAAAACCTGAAATTCTTCGAATCCACCCTGCGTGTCACCACGCACCTGAGAGACCGCGATCTTGAAATCGAAGGCGAGCCGGCGCAAGTCGAGCGAGCGGCCCGCATCCTCGGCGCATACAACGACCGCGTCCGCGACGGCCACATTCCGAATAGCCAGGAAGTGAAATCCCTGCTCCGCACTGCGGCCGACGAACCGGCCTCCACGCTCCATGAGGCATTCTCTCCGACGCGCACCCGGGCGCTCGGCAAGAAGAGTGTCGCGCCAAAGAGCGCGAACCAACGCCGCTACATCGAAGCCCTGGAAACGTACGACATGGTTTTCGCCATCGGCCCTGGCGGCACCGGAAAGACCTACCTCGCCGTGGCGATGGCCGTCTCCGCGCTGCTTTCGAAGCAGGTCAACCGGATCATCCTCGCGCGCCCCGCGGTCGAGGCCGGCGAGCGCCTGGGCTTTCTGCCCGGGACGCTTCAGGAAAAGGTCGATCCCTACATGCGGCCGCTCTACGACGCGCTGCACGACTTGCTCGAGGCGGACAAACTCGAGCGCTTCCTCGAAAAGGACATCATCGAGGTCGCCCCGCTCGCGTTCATGCGCGGGCGCACGCTCAACGATTCGTTCGTCATCCTCGACGAAGCGCAAAACACGACGAGCGAGCAGATGAAAATGTTCCTCACGCGGCTGGGGTTCAATTCAAAGGCGGTCATCACGGGCGATATCACCCAGATCGATCTTCCGGACGCGCGCCGCTCCGGCCTTGTCGAGGCCATCGACGTGGTGGGCAAGATCGAAGGCATCGCGCTGGTCTATTTCGACGAGCGCGACGTCGTGCGCCACAGCCTCGTGCAGCGCATCATCAAGGCCTACGACGAATACGGGGGTGGGCAGCCGGGAGCCTCCAACGCATCCCGCAGGGCCCCCGCCGCAAGACTGCCCGTCGAAAATCCGCGCCGCGATTAGCCACTCAGGTTAAACTCGCCATTTCATTTCGAGCCGGGCCACACGCTCGCCCATGAACACGACTCTCGAAAACTGGGCTTCGCAGGTTCGCGCAGGTGATGTCCGCGCGATTTCCCGAGCCGTCTCTGCCATCGAGAACCGCGCGCCGGAAGCCGAGCAGCTTCTGCGGCAGCTTTTTCCGTTTACGGGCCGGGCCTGCCGCATCGGCGTCACGGGCGCGCCGGGAACAGGGAAGAGCACGCTTGTCGACCGGCTTGCGGCCCGGTATCGTAGCGAGAAAAAGACCGTCGGCATCATCGCGGTCGACCCGTCGAGCCCGTTTACCGGGGGCGCGATCTTGGGAGACCGCATCCGCATGCAGGGCCATGCGACCGACGAAGGCATCTTCATCCGCTCGATGGCCACCCGCGGCTATCTCGGCGGCCTCGCGCAGGCGAGTGGTGACGTCGCGCTGCTTCTCGACGCTGCTGGGAAAGAGATCATCCTCATCGAGACCGTCGGAGTCGGCCAGGGCGAAATCGAAATCGTTCGCCTCGCCGATTGCACCGTGGTTGTCCTCGTTCCCGGCATGGGAGACGACGTCCAGAATCTCAAGGCCGGTTTGATGGAGATCGCCGACATCTTCCTGCTCAACAAGTGCGATCGGGAAGGTGCGGACCGCTTCGAACAGCAGCTTCGCGCAGTGCTCGAGCTTGTGCCCGACCGCGACGGTTGGAAGCCGCCCATCGTGCGCACCGTCGCCACTGAAAACCAGGGCGTCGATGACCTTGGGCGCCAGATCGCCCTCTTCCGCGAGCATTTCACGAACGCGCCAAATCGCCGCGCCCGGGAGATGGCTTACTGGAAGGAGTGGCTGCTGCGCCTGCTTCAGACGCGCCTGCTCGAGCGGGTCGGCGCCGGTCGCATGACGGAAGCTGAATTCGATGCGCTGGTTTCCGAAGTTGCCTCGCGCAAGAAGGATCCGTACGCGGCTGTGAACGATATCCTCTCCCGCGCGGGACTGTCTTGAACGGCGCCGTTCTTTTGGGAGTCAGATGAAGCTCGGAGAGATCGAATTCCATATCGTGGTTGCTGGATACGTCCTGCTCGACGGCGGGGCGATGTTTGGCGTGATTCCGCGTCCACTGTGGGAGAAACAAATGGCTCCCGATGCGCGCAACCGCATCACGCTTTCGATGAACTGCCTGCTGATCCACGCGGGCGGGAAATGGATACTGGTCGAAACGGGCGCGGGCGACAAGATGAGCCCCAAACTTCGCGACATCTACGGCTTGGACGCGCCGCGGCTCGTGGACGGCCTTCGCAGCCACGATCTGCAACCCGAGGACATCGATGTCGTCGTGAACACGCATCTGCATTTCGATCACTGCGGGGGGAATACGCGCATCGAGAAGGACAAAGTCGTGCCTGCCTTTCCCAACGCGCGCTACATCGTCCAGCGTCGCGAGTACGAACATGCCATGCAACCCAACGAGCGCGACCGTGCGAGCTACTTCGCGGAGAATTTTGCGCCACTCGAAGCTGCCGGAATGTTTTCGTTTCTCGAAAACGATGAAACGGTCGCGCCGGGCGTGGAGCTCGTGCGCGTCCCCGGCCACACGGCGGACATGCAGTGCGTGAAATTGGCGGGCGGTGGCAAGACCGCGTTCCTTTTCGCCGACCTCGTGCCCACCACCGCGCACCTCCCGCTTCCGTGGATTATGGGTTACGATCTCTACCCCATGACGACGCTCGAAAACAAGAAGCGGTGGATTCCGGCTGCTGCCCGCGAAGGCTGGCTCGCGCTTTTCGCGCACGACGCGCGCGTTCCCGCAGCCTACCTGCGCGACCGCGACGGACAATGGGAGCCCGAACCCGTTACCATCGATTAGAGCAGGCGCCAGGAGAACATTTCGGCCGAATATGGCAAAAACCAAGAAGCGGCAACCAAAGAACGAGACGGTCAAGATCGGCATCATCGGCGGCAGCGGCTTGTATCAGATGGCTGGCCTCACCGACACGCGCGAGGTTCGCGTCAAGACCCCGTTCGGAAATCCGTCCGACGCGCTCGTCATCGGAACGCTCGAAGGGCGTCGCGTGGCGTTTCTTGCGCGCCACGGCCGCGGCCACGTCTTTTCGCCGAGCGAGATCAACTACCGCGCCAACATCTGCGCGATGAAGATCCTTGGCGTCGAGCAGATCATTTCCGTGAGCGCGGTCGGCTCGCTCCGCGAGGATCTCCCACCGATGGATTTGCTGATTCCGAATCAGTTCTTCGATCGCACGCGGGGGCGTACTTCCACCTTCTTCGGCGGCGGCGTGGTGGCCCATATCGGCTTCGACAAGCCGACCTGCGTGCGCCTTTCGGAACAGATGGCCGCCGCCTGCGATCGAGTCGACGTGAAAGTGCACCGCGGCGGGACATACGTCTGCATGGAGGGGCCGGCGTTTTCCACTCTCGCGGAGTCGCACACCTACCGGCAGCTTCGTTTCGACGTCATCGGCATGACGAACCTGACCGAAGCCAAGCTCGCGCGTGAAGCCGAACTTTGCTACGCTACGTTTGCGATGATCACGGATTATGATTGCTGGCATCCCGAGCACGATTCGGTGACGGTCGCCACGATCATCAGCTATCTCAACAAGAATGCCGAAAACGTTCAGCGGGCGATCCGCGAGGTGGTGCGCGCACTTGGCGACGAGCGGCCGTGCAAGTGCGGCTCGGCGCTGGCCCACGCGATCCTGACCGACCGCAAGCGCATCCCGGCGGCAGCGAAAAAGCGCCTCGCGCCCATCATCGGCAAGTACATTTGATCGCACAGTCTGCATCCATTGGACAGGGAATCGTTCGCAGTACTTTGCATGCATTCGGAATTCGGGCTGCGCTTCGCGCAGTCCGCCGAGAAACGGGGCGCTCATGTCACTTCTGGTAGTCGGATCTGTCGCTTTTGACGCCATTGAAACGCCGTTCGGCAAGGTCGACCGCACGCTTGGCGGCGCGGCCACCTACTTCGCTCTTGCCGCTAGCCATTTCGTGCCCGTCCGCCTTGTGGCAATCGTCGGAGAGGACTTCACTCAAAAAGATGAAGCTGTTTTCCGGGGTCGCAAGATCGACCTCGCGGGCCTCGAGCACGTGCCGGGGAAATCGTTTTTCTGGTCGGGTCGCTACAGCCAGAATATGAACGAGCGCACCACGCTGGCGACCGAATTGAACGTCTTTGCTTCCTTCCGGCCCACCCTGCCGGAGTCCTATCTCGATTCGCAGTACATTTTTCTCGGCAACATCGACCCCACGTTGCAGCACTCGGTGCTGCAGCAGGTGCGCCGGAAGCCGCAGGCGGTCGGTCTCGACACGATGAACTACTGGATCGACGGAACGCCGGCGCAACTGCGCGAAACGCTTAGGCATGTGCAAATCCTCACCATCAACGACGACGAGACGCGCCAACTCACCGGCGAGCACAACCTGTTCCGCGCTGCCAGGCACGTCTTCAAAATGGGCCCGAAGACGCTCGTCATCAAGCGAGGTGAGCACGGCGCGCTGATGGTTCACGACGGGTTCATATTCTCCGTGCCTGCGTTTCCCCTCGAGGAAGTACGCGACCCGACCGGGGCGGGCGACACTTTTGCCGGCGGCTTCATGGGCTATCTGACGAGCAAAGGGCGCGTCAACGAAGAGACGCTTCGCTCGGCGATGGTCTACGGCTCGGTGCTCGCCAGTTTCACCGACGAGAAATTCGGAGTCGAGAGGCTCGCGAAGGTCACGCGCAAGGAGATTACCGCGCGCGCCCGCAAATTCGCCCGTCTCACGGCGTTCAAGCTCTAGCGGATTCTCGGGCTGGGATAACCTTTGTCGATGCCCCGGAATCGAAGTTGACGTGCTGAGCGCCGGAGTGCTATCACTCTTGTCTGTCTTGCAGGGGATTTGCAGGCGGTTTGGTGTTTCCCTCGTTCCGCTGTCCCGGCTGGCCGCAGCGAGCGGCTTCGGGATCCCCGTATAAACTTCGGAGGAGGCTGGGATTGAAGCGTCCGTGGCGGGCTGCGCTCACATCGGTGGCAGGACTGTTGGTGCTGCTCGGCGGTTGCGGCGGCGGCGCGCCGGCCCTCAACTCCACGCCCGCGATTACGGATCTCTTTCCTTCGAACATCACCGCCGGTAGCGACGATTTTACACTTTCCATTGCAGGAACGGGGTTCATATCCAACTCCACAGGCGTGACGTTCGCCTACTGGAATGGATCGCCTCGCTCCACGACACTCAATGCTGTTACAGGCCAGCTTCAGGTTTCGATCTCCGCAGCGGACGTTGCAAATCCGGGCGTCCCGCAAATCACCCTCTTCAGCCCAGGGCCGGGCGGCGGGACGTCAAGCGCGGCGACATTCACGATCGAGCCCGTCCAAGGTGCTGCGCCAACGATCACTTCCCTTGATCCCACGAGCGCGAAAGCGGGCGGCATGGCCTTCACGCTGACCCTGGACGGCACCAACTTCGCCGCGAACGACGTGATGACTTGGAACGGCAGCGTTCTCGCTCCGACCAACATCAGCGGCAATCAGGCGACCGCAACCGTCCCTGCGGACGACATCGCGAATGTTGGCACGGGCAGCGTGGCCGTGAGCACTTCGGGATTGGTTATCGCTTCACCTTCGGTCGCATTTCCGATCACGGGACCAAACAATCCGAGCCCGACCGCTTCTTCGCTTTCTCCATCGAAGACGGTTGCGGGCGGTGCCGACTTCGAAGTATTTGTCGGCGGCTCGAATTTCGTATCCAGCTCGGTCGTCGAATGGAACAGCAGCCCGCGCGCGACCGCGTTCGTGAGCAGTTCGCGCCTCGTGGTCCTGATTACCGCGGCGGACATCGCCGTAGCTAGCACCGCTCAGATCACCGTGACGAACCCGGCCCCTGGTGGTGGCACATCGTCGCAGGTGGCCTTCACTGTCAGTGCCCCTTAGTGTGGTGCTTTCCGGCGTCGATCTGTTCGCAGTTGCATTCGGCGAATCGCCCCTTCGTCCGCGTCTGGACTCGCCTCCCCAAATTCCTTATTCTCGAATCCATCACATGCCGCAATCCCTCAAGCCACCCGCTCTGCGACCCGGCGACGCGATCCGCGTTCTTTCGCTCGCCAGCCCCGTCAAGGAAGACTCCCTACAGAAGGGGTGCGACGAACTCGTCCGCCTCGGATATACCCCGAAACTCGACCGCGAGAGCGTTCTTGCTCGCGATGGCTTCTTTGCCGGCTCCGCCGCTGACCGCCTCGCGGCGCTCAAGCAAGCGCTCTCTGACTCCGCCACGCGCGCCATCTTTTGCTCGCGCGGCGGCTATGGCTCGAACTATCTACTCGACGGCCTGAGCGTCGCGCTCGCAGCGCCGAAGATTCTCCTTGGTTCGAGTGACATCACGGCGCTTCAGATGTTTCTATGGCAGAAGTTTCACTGGGTGAGTTTCTACGGCCCGATGGTCGCATCGAATTTCGATCATGGAGCCGGCGCGCCGCACGGCTACGACGCACCGAGTCTCTCTCTCGCGCTCACCGAAACGAAGCAGGGTTGGTCCCTGGATCTTCAGGGAGAATCTCTCGCGCCCGGCGATGTCGAAGGCGTGCTGCTGGGAGGATGTCTGACGCTGCTCGAATCGTCCTTCCGCACGCCCTGGGAACTCGATACATCGGGCTCGATTCTAGTTATCGAGGACCGCGCCATGAAGCCGTATCAGGTGGATCGCGCGCTGATGCATCTAAAGCAGGCGGGGAAGTTTCGAGGCGTTGCTGGATTCATCCTCGGGGATTTCCCCGAGTGCGAATCGCCCGCAGGCAGCGAAGCAGTCAAAGATGTGGCGCGCCGCATTCTCCTGCCGCTCGACGTTCCGATCGTATGGGGCGCGCCCATAGGGCACACGTCGCGAGCAGCATTGACGCTGCCTCTCGGAGTTCGCGCGGCCCTTTCAACCAACGGTCTCGCGCAACTCAAAATCCTCGAGCCCGCTTGCACGCCATGACTGCCGGCCTCAGCAAACCGCCTGTGGCGCACATCCATCTCCTTGGCATCGGCGGCGCTGCGATGGCTCCGGTGGCCGGCATGTTGGCAGAACGTGGGTTCCGCGTCACAGGTTCCGACGCAGGCGTCTATCCGCCCGCCTCGACCCTGCTGCGCTCGCTCGGCATCTCCTGGAACGACGGCTATGGCGAGGAAAACCTCAAGCCCCCGCCCGATCTCGCGGTGATCGGCAACGCGATCTCGCGTGGCAATCCCGAGCTCGAGCGCATCCTCGACGAGAAGATTCCATACCGCTCGATGCCGCAGATTCTCGAAGAGTATTTCCTGCCGGGCCGGACATCCATTGTCGTCGCCGGCACTCACGGCAAGACGACCACCACGGCGATGCTCGCCTGGATTTTCCAGGTGGCCGGTCGCCGCCCCGATTTCTTGATTGGCGGCGTCGCGCCGAATTTCGGCGACCGCAGCTACAGTCTTGGTGGCGGGGAAGAGTTCATCATCGAAGGCGACGAGTACGATACGGCCTTTTTCGATAAGGCCCCCAAATTCCTGCACTATCATCCGGACGAACTGATCCTCACGTCGCTCGAGTACGACCACGCGGACATCTATCCTGATCTCGCGTCCATCACGCTTCAGTTTCGCCGCGTGGTCAATCTCGTGCCGCGCCGCGGGCGCATCCTGGTATGGGGTGAGAGCAGGGAATTGAGGGAGGTCGTCGCGAAGGCATTCTGCCCGGTCGAAACCTTCGGCCTCGCGCCGGAATGCGATTGGTGCGCCGGAGACGTCCTCTGGCACGATGACGCCACCGAATTCCGCGTGGCCTACCGCGGCAACGAAGTCACGCGCGTCCGCATTCCCGTTGCCGGGCGCCACAACATTCTCGACGCGCTCGCTGCGATTGCGCTCGCCTATGGCCGCGGCGTGGAATGCGACGCGATCGAACGGGCGCTCGCCACATTTCAGAGCGTCCGTCGCCGCATGGAGATCAAGGGCGAAGCGAACGGCATCCTCGTCGTCGAGGATTTCGCGCACCATCCGACGGCCATCCGCCTCACGCTTGAAGCTGCTCGCACGCGCTGGCCCGGACGCAAGATCTGGGCTGCCGTCGAGCCGCGCTCCAACACGATGCGCCGCAAGGTCTTTCAGGACGCGCTGCCGGGGGCCCTTTCGCTTGCCGATGCCGTCCTCTTCGGCGCCGTCAATCGCGCCCAATTGCTCGCCGAAGATGACCGTCTCTCGCCCGATGCCATCGCCGCGGCGATTCGCGCGCGCGGTTGCGCAGCACAGGCGTTTGCTTCCGCCGAAGAGATCGCCGGCCACCTCGCCGCGAACGCCCGCCCGGGCGATCTCGTCTTGATCATGTCCAACGGCAGCTTCGACGGCTTGACGGCTAAGCTTCTGGAGAAATTACACGCCGCGTCCGGTGTCCGCGCATGAAGGGCCGTGGCATCCGAATCCTGCGCTCGATAGCGCTTCTTGTCGTCGTGGGATTCTCGATCAGCGCCGGCCCGGTTGGCGCTACGATCAAGTACGAGGTTTCGCTCGACCATCCCGAACGGCACCGGTTCGGCGTGTCGATGACGATACCTATCGAGGGCCGAGAAGTGACCGTTGCGATGCCGGCATGGAATGCTCTCTACCAGGTTCGTGATTTTTCTCAACGTCTGCGCGATGTCGCGGGAGCGTGCTCGGACGCCGGTGGCGCTCCGGCGGACGTGCGCAAGGTCAACAAACAGACTTGGCGAATCTCCTTGTCGAAGAAATGTGAGTCCGGGGATCGCAACAATCTCGAGGTCCATTACACGGTCGAGTGGGACGATCTGGGGCCGTTCAATTCGCAACTCAACGAACACCACGCGTTTGCGAACCTCGCCGAGATCCTGATGTACGTCCCGGACCGCCGCGGCGAAGACACATCCGTGCGATTCATCGACCTTCCCGCCGGGTGGCGAACCGCTGCCGAGCTTGCTTCGGCGCGCGTCGATAACATGTACGTCGCGTCGAGTTACGACAAGCTCGTCGACGCCCCGGTCGAAGCCGGAAAGTTCGACGAGTTTCAGTTCGATAGCAACGGCGCCCACTTCCGCGTGGTTGTCGATGCCGAGAACTGGAACAGGCGACTTCTCGAAGAAGCGCTTCGCCGCATCACGAGCTACGAATTGCAACTGATGGGCGGCCCGCCTTTCGATTCGCCTAACCGGGAGTACACGTTCATCTTTCATATTGATCCCGGCGAAGACGTCGGCGCCGGGGGCATGGAGCACGCAAACGCGACCGCCATTGCCATGCGCTCGGTCGAATCGGCGATTTTTGTCGCCGCACACGAATTCTTTCACGTTTGGAATGTGAAGCGGATTCGCCCCCAAAGCCTCGAGCCGGTTGATTTCACGAAGGAGCAGTACACGCGCGCGCTCTGGTTCGCTGAAGGCGTGACGAGCGCCTATGCCGCCTATGCGCTCGAGCGCGCCGGACTGTGGTCGAAAGGCCAGTTCTATGCGGATCTTGCGGCGCAGATCGGCGAGCTCGACTCCCGCCCGGCTCGAGAATGGCAGAGCGTCGAGGAATCCAGCCTCGACGCCTGGTTTGAGAAATACGACGCCTACAATTCGCCGGACCGCAGCATCTCGTATTACAACAAAGGCCAGATTGTTGGGGTCCTGCTCGATCTCGCGATCCGCGACGCGACGGACGATCATAAGTCGCTCGATGATGTTCTCCGCCGCATGAATGTCGAATACGCCCAACAAGGCCGGTTCTACGACGATAGCGAAGGCATCCGCGGCGTCGTCGAGGAGGTCGCGGGCAGGAGCTTTGAGGACTTTTTTCGCCACTATGTTTCCGGCACGGAGGAAATTCCCTACAACGATTTCCTCTCCATCGCCGGTTTGGAGCTGAGAACGAAAGACGGCGCTGGTTCCGCCAACGCAGAGCAAGCACACCCGCCGTACTTCATCGCCGAGATGTCGAATTCCACTGATCGCCAGCGCCGCATCCGCGAAGGCCTGCTTCGCGGCACGACGGAGTAAGATGCCCGCTGCCAATGACTAAGCGATGATTCGCACTCTTCTCACCGGACTCGTCGTCGCTCTCGCTGTTCTCCTCGGCCTGCCATGGCTCATTCTGTGGACTCTCGCCACCGGCCGCCCCGGCCTCATGTACCGGTTGTCGATGAGGTTCTCGCGCTTTGCGGACCGGCTTGCCGGCATGCGCGTGCGTGTCGAGGGACTGGGAAATATTCCTCCGTGCGCCTGCATCTTCGCCGCCAACCACGCGTCCAGCCTCGATCCCTTCGCGCTCATGCCCGTGATTCCGCGGCGCGTGGCGATTTTCGCGAAGCGCGAACTGTTTCGCATCCCGATATTCTCGGCCGGCATGCGCCTCGCCGGATTCATTCGCGTGGACCGATCGGGAAGGGAAGCCGCCGCGAGCATCGCGACCGCCGTCCGCCGGCTGAAAGAGGGTCTTTCGCTCGCGATCTTCCCCGAAGGCACTCGCAGCCCGGACGGCTGCCTGCGCCGCTTCAGGAAGGGTGCGTTTGCGATGGCGATCGAGGCGGGCGTTCCCATCGTGCCGGTCTCGATCGCGGGAACTCACAGAGTGCTGCGGAGAGGCGATTGGGTCGTGCACCCCGGCGAAGTCACCGTCCGCTTCGCCCCCGCCGTCGACGCGTCCAGCTACGCAGCGAGCGACCGGTCGACGCTGCTCGCGCGAGTCGAGTCGCTCGTCGCGGCGGGCCTGCCGGCGGACCAGCAGCCGCTTCCGGCCAGATCGCCCGAATAGGGCGGCTTCGTTGCATGCTTGCTATACTTAGGTGCGATGCCGGAAAAACTGATCCACGAAGTAATTCCCGTCGGTCTCTTGCAGTGCAACTGCTCGATCCTCGGCGATCCGGCCACGCATCAGGCGATCGTGATCGATCCGGGCGACGAAGTCGAACGCATCCTTGAAGTCATCCACCGCCATGGACTCAAGGTTCTTGCCATCGTCAGCACGCACACTCACATCGACCACGTTGGCGGCCTCGCCGCACTCCATCGCGCGACCGGCGCGCCCGTCTTGATCCACGAAGCGGATATGCCTCTCTACAAGGCTCTCGACGTGCAGGCGCAGTGGCTCGGTATTCCCACGCCCGAGATCGTGCAAATCCGGGATTTTGTCAAGGAAGGCGACACACTGCGCTGGGGCGGCTTCGAGGGTCAGATCCTGCACACGCCCGGTCATACGCCCGGCAGCATCAGCATGATCGTCAAGACCGGCACCGCCGCGCCCGCGCACCAACATGCGCCCGGGCGTGAAGATTCACCCGTCGCTCCCCGGCTTCTCGCCGGCGACACCCTGTTTCAAGGCAGCATCGGCCGCACCGATCTTCCCGGCGGCTCTTTCCCTCAGATCATGCGTTCAATCCACGACAAACTGCTCGTGCTCCCCGACGGTGTGGTCGTTTATCCGGGGCACGGCGACCTCACGACCATCGGCGCCGAGCGCGAAAGCAACCCCTTCCTTCGCTGATCCCGCCGTCCCGTTGCGTTTTCGCCAACACCTGGTTCTAGGACCATCTATTGCGGGCTCAGGAACAATGCGTTCCACCTTTGCTTTACTCCACGGCATCAACGCCGGATAATCTCGGCGGTCGCCAGGAACTGGCAGCGCGAACCGTGTGATCGGCAGGGCATAGGGCTCGCGCGGCGAGATTATTGGAACTAGAGTTCCGATTAGGAACAAGTGCCTTTCGGAATTATACTCGGGGGCATTGGAAGGGCGCCAGGACCGTGCGAGAACCCCATCTGAGATTGTAGCCGCGCAGACGACGAGATTCTCTGGCTGCCGATAGCCGCGCGATTTCCGCGGCGCGCGAAATTTGCGGGGTGATGCTGACATGAGACGTTCTGACTTGGTTCGAAATCCGGGGAAGGGGAAGACCGTGCGGACATCGCAGATCGTGTTTGGTGAGAGGCAGCATCTCCTTCGTGTGCTCGATTCGGTCGAGCACAGCGCCTTGCCTGCCTCGCGTCTCGATCAGGAGCGCCGGGTCATCGAGCAGTTGATCCATGCGCGCACTCAGGAGCTCAACCGCATCAACGCCAGCTGGGACGAGAAAATCGGCACTGTGCTGAGCGCCGAAGTGCGGCCCGACGCGCTCGACCAGCTCTCCCGCCAGGCGCCCAAAGAGGATTACTACTTGCTCCGTCTGATTAGCGAGCATCCCAAGGTGGGCGCGAAGACACTCGGCCGCCTTTCGCATCATCCGTATTCGGCGATTCGCGAGAACATAGCCCGCCATCCCAATAGCGATGCCGCCACGCTCAC
>Ga0187872_10001022_pt1 | contig 30025 bp, 24 predicted proteins | sample June2016WEW_16_4_FD_132973 | JGI IMG/M metagenome (GOLD analysis project Ga0187872, IMG submission 132973) | Peatland microbial communities from SPRUCE experiment site at the Marcell Experimental Forest, Minnesota, USA - June2016WEW_16_40 | ecosystem: Environmental > Terrestrial > Soil >...
CGGAAGGTGTCGGCCCGCGAAGCGCTTCTCCTTCGCCCCACGCCCAGGACCACGCGAGCATCACTTTTCCGATTGCACCGAACTCCGCTTGGCTCCCAATGCCGCTATCGACGGATTGGGGAGAATCCCCAAAGGATTTGACCCTACGGGCCTGAATGGCCGTGACAGGACCCTGGAATGTTGCGCAGCCAATTGCAGTGGCCGGTATTTAGAGCGTCACAATACTGCGCTTGAAGGGCAGACATCGTCAAGTTTCAAGCCAACCAGAAGCTCGCAACGGGCAGTCAATAGATCAATTTCAGCGAGAACTGAATCTGGCGGGAAGTCCCAGCGGTGTGATTGATGACCCCGAAGCCCGAACCGCGCAAGACATTCACGGGCAAGCCGAAGTTGACCAGGTTGAAAGCGTTGAAGAACTCTCCGCGAAACTCCAGCGTCACAGGCTCTGAACCGGCACGACTGCCCAAGGTCGTATCCTTGATCACGGCGAAATCAAGATCGCGGAAGCCGGGGCCGCGGAACGTATTGCGTCCCAGGGTGCCGAAGCGGCCCTGGTTGGGTCCAGTCCCACCCGGAACGTCAATGGGGATGGAAAAGAACGAGGCATTGTCAGCACCCCGCCCGAAATAATCCTCCCGGATCGTTCGAGTGGTGGAGAAAGCGGGTCTCGAGATTTGGTCAGGCCGGTCGCCTCCCCCCGCCCCCGCACCCGTCTGTTGAATTCCAGAATAAACGGTGAAGGGATTACCGCTCGAGAGTGTCGTGATGTTCAACACCTGCCAGCCCGTCGTGAATCTTTTTCCCAGGGGTCGGAAGAAACTTACCCGGTCGAGAGGCAGGATTTGGATGACGCTGGAAGAGAAGGCGTGGGTAACGTCAAAGGTCGAAGGCCCTTTGTCGGACCCGGGATTCCAGGGGTCTTGGGGGGCGGCCTGAATGATGGTTCCGGAAGGCTGCCCCAGTCCTCCCACGGCGGCGCTGGTGTCATCAATCGACTTGCTGAAGGTGTAGCTCGTCTGGAAGCCCAATCCCAGATGCGGGTTGTTCTTGGAAGCGGAAACCTGCAAGGCATGATAGGTGGAGTGGGATCCGGTAGTCACCATTATTTCCGGCCCGTAGCCGCCCGTGATCTGCCCCAGAGAGTTGAATTGCGTGAAGCGCGCGAACTGGGGCGAGGCGCCACCGTAACTGTTCGGGTTGCCGATGGACTCAAGCTTCACACCTGCGGTAGCGACATAGGAGGCACCGAGCACGACGTCTTTCCAGGTGTGCTCAATGCTCGCCGTGTAGCTGCCGATGTACCCGGTGCGGATGTCCGGGGCCATCGCCGGCAGGGACAGGGGTTGGGGTTGGTGGCCGGGTGTCAAGGCGGAGAGGTCCGCCTCGAAGCGGGGCATATCGAGCGGGGTGTTGGGCGGAACGATCGCCGTATTCCCACCGGGAACCGCCACCTGCCCCGTGGTCGTGTAAAGAGTGGGCAATTGGAACGTCGTAACCGAATCTTGGAAGGGCACCGGTGCACCCGGCGATGACGTGAGGAAAGGATTGACGATATAGGGAAAGCCGCCCGTCAGGAAGTTCATCAAGAAAAGGTTGGGGAGAATGGTGGTGATGGCGCCGCCGGCCCGCAGCACGGTATTGCTGGTAGCTTGCCATTCCGTGGAAATCCGCGGACCCCAACCATTCAAGTCCCGTCCGTAAGGAGGTTGGGGATTCTCCAGCACAATTTCCTGCACTCCCGCTTCCCAGGCCGGCGCGGTCTTGCCCTCCGCGTCGACAAAGCGGATCGTCGAGGTACGCCGAAAAGGCTCCGCGATGCGGCTGTTCGCTTCATACCGCAGGCCGTAGTTCAAGGTGAGGTGCGGCGAGACCTTCCAGGCATCCTGAAAGTAGAAATTGTAGGCGGAGCGATGAATCCCGACTTCATCAAAGTGATCCCCCAGCGCCGTAAAGGACGCGGGCACCGTGGTGTTGTAAGAGAAAGGGGTCCCCGTAAGGAATCCCGAGAGCGCGTCCGGGAGGGGAGCACCCGCGGTAAGGTTGTGCTGTCGGCTGGCGGAGAGAATATCAACTGGGGCATATGCGGTCCCCCCGCCGAACGAGTAAGTGCCGTCGGGGTTCACTCCGAAGGGGCTCATGTCGCGGTTGAAGCGCGCCTCGGCGCCGAACTTCCAAGTGTGAGTTCCGTACACGTAGGTGAAACTCTGCCGGAACTGAAACAGGTTTCCCCTGGCGCCCGTGATGGTTCCGGCAGCCGCGTTGAAAGGCTCGTAGAGACTGTCCGCAAAGGTCATGGCCGGCTGGGTTTGGTTGGGAGAATGAAAGGTCGGCGTGGTCCGGATGAAACCGATTGAGGTTTCAGAAGTGAAATGCGGCGAGACGGTGCGGGCGTAGTTCAGTGCGGCGTTGCGCTGGTGGTCAAGAAAATGGACGGCAAAGCTCGGATCAATGACCGGCTGGCTGGGGTTGGTTAGAGGTCCATTCACATTGTTGAGGTTGAACCGCGCAAACATCCGGGCTTGGTCGGAGAGACGGTGGTCGATACGCACGGAGAACTGATTCGTATCCGTCCCGACCTTGGTGGAGGAGGCATAAGTGCGTGCCCCGAAGGGCCCACCCAGATCATTGGGCAGGGGATAGCCCGCCAGGATGGGCGCCACCTGCGGATTGACGGGAACATAAAGGGTATCGCCAGGAAAGGCCGTGGTGTCCTGCCCCTGGCGCTCCGCCTGGGTGGGCACCGTAAGTACCTCGGTGGCCCCCAGCACCTGGCGGAAACCCTGATACTGGCCAAAGAAAAACGTGCGATCGCGGCCCTGGTGAATTCCCGGCAGCGTCACCGGCCCCCCCAGGGCAAATCCGAATTCATTCCGCCGGAAGGGTGGAATGCGCCCGGGGTCGGCCAGGGTTCGCCGGTCGAAGAAATTGCGGGCATCAAAAGCCGAGTTGCGCACGAATTCAAAAACCGAACCGTGGAGCAGATTCGTCCCGGCCTTGGTCTTGATGTTGGTGAAGCCGGCAGCCCCGTGGCCGATTTCCGCCGGCATCACGCCCGAGAGCGACTCGATTTCCTGCACCGCGTCGATGTTGAAATTGGAAAAGGTGGCGCCGCCCAATTCCGGGTCGGTGGTGTCCACGCCGTCCATGGCAAACATGGCGGTCGATCCGCGCTGCCCGTTCACGGCGAATTGTTGGGTGAAATTCGCTGAGCCATTGGTGTCGGTCATGGTGCCGGCCGCCAGCAGCAGTAGTTGACTGAAGTCGCGCTTGTTCAAGGGCAACGCGGAAACTTCCCGGCTGGAGAGTTTCTCCCCACCACTCGCTTTCGGTTGCTCTTCTGGCGCCGCCGTCTGGAGAACCAGCCATCCACCAGCCACGGCCACCTGCACGGAAGAGTTCAGGTGGTCCCCCGGCCGGATGATCAGGGGCTCCCGCGATGGGGTGGCCTTGTTATGCCAGCGGATGCGCACGGCATACTTCCCGGCAGGCAATTCGGGGAAATTGAAAGCGCCTTGCGCGTCCGCGGTTATGGTTGAGACTCGACCCGACGCGGTTTCACGCAGTTCGACCTTCGCCCCGGCCATGACGTTTCCCTCGGCGTCGCGCACGGTGCCTTGCCAGGAAGTGAGAGCCACCTGGGCGACAACGGAGACGGAGATTACCCACAAAACCACACCAAGACAAATGAAGAGGGATTTGTATTTTGAATGTCTCAAGAGATTTGAATCCTACGGGCCTGATGGACGCAGATACAACCTAGGATTGTTGCGCACCCAATTGCCGCGGCCGGATTTTAGAACGCTACAAGATTGCGCCAGAAGTGCGGACTTCGTCAAGCATCAAGCGGAAGATGGGTGTGTGCGAGACAAAAGTGAAGAGCGAACGTAGGCGTCCTGCCCGCTGTCGCGGGAGCGTCCCGCTCCCGCCAAGGATGCGCGGGCAGGATGCCCACGCGCCAGCGGGCGGGACGCCCACGCTACGTCCACGCGATCTCCGCTTTCTCTTTTGTGTCGGACACCCGCCGAAGATGCGCCCTCAAGGAGGTATGCCCGGGCAAGCTTGGTGCGGAATGAATTCAAATTTGTTCGTTAGCAAGCTCTTTTCCTCGGCCTGCGAGCGGTGATACGATCCTTAGCGCAGGGAGGTCCTAATGAATAATTCGGTCAAAGACCCAGTAACTCGCGGCTGGCATTCGCCAATGAGTCTGCCAAAAAGGTGGCAAGTCCTATGTCTCACCTGCTGCCTACTCCTGCCGTCTCTGGCCCAGGCCACCACACCATTGTTCCAATCGTCTTTCCACAAGCCCGACCAGGATTGGACGGCGGTCCGTGGTTCCGCGACGCCCGACTCTTCCGTCCTGCACGGGAATAACCCCTCCCTTCGGGTCGAGCGCAATAGGGGCTCCGAGGACGCGTGCATACGCCTCGCGCCCGTGGCCCTTACTCTCGGCAAGCGTTACGAGTTGAGTGGTTGGGTGCGCACGGAAGGCCTGGAAGTGCGCGATCTGGATCGCTCTCCCATCGCCTCTGGCGCGACGCTCACCATGGCCTCCATGCCATTCGACGTTCACTCCGCCTCGGTGGGCGGTACCCAGCCGTGGACTCACCTCACCCTGCGATTTGTCGCCAGCCGCACGCGCGACCAGATTCTCCTCGCTGTCGGCAATGGTGGCTCGTTTAGCGGCAAGGCGTGGTTTGAAGGCATTCAGCTCGACGAACAGTCATCGGGAGACGACTGGCCGGCTCGCGAGGCCGTCGAGACATTTGGCCCCGCCTACCGCTACCCTGCCGCCGGCTGGATCTATCTCCACATTGAAGGGCAACCCTACGAGCGCGGATACCAGCATGGCCATCTGATGGCCCGCGAGATTCCAGAGTATCTGGAGCGGTGTGCCGCCACCCTAGGCGACAAGGATCACTGGCGGGACTATCGCACCACCGCGAACGCCCTTTTCCTGCGCGGCTTCGATAAAGAAATCCTCGAGGAGATGCGAGGCATTGCCGATGGCGCCTCCGACGCCGGTGCCCGGTGGCAGGACCGCCGCATTGACCTGATGGACATCGTTCTGGCCAACGTCACGGTGGAAATGGGTGAGCTTGACCCTGCCGTATCGACGACCCCCACAGGACTCGAAGGCCGCGGTTTTGACAAGCCCCCCTACGCAGAACACAAACGCGATTCTCCTCTGGACCATTGCAGCGCCTTTGCCGCCACCGGCCCGGCCACGCGCGACGGCAAGATGGTGATCGGACATGTCACCTGGTGGGGGCTGACGCTCGCCGAGCAAACCAACGTTTGGCTCGACATCAAGCCGGCTTCTGGGCATCGCGTGCTCATGCAAAGCTACCCCGGCGGTATTGAAAGCGGAACGGACTGGTACCAGAACGACGCGGGAGTGGTCCTCACCGAAACCACCATTAACCAAACTCCCTTCAACGTGCAAGGCACCCCGGTGGCCTTCCGCGCGCGCATGGCCATCCAGTACGGAGGCAACATCGACGTGTTGGTTCAGTACCTGGGCACTCGCAATAACGGCCTTTACACCAACGAGTGGATCATGGGCGATGCCAAGACGAATGAAATCGCTATCTTTGACCTCGGGACCCATCACACCCGGCTCTGGCGTAGCTCGAAAAACGAATGGTTCGGGAACACTCCAGGCTTCTATTGGGGTGACAACAACCCCAAGGACCTGAACGTTCGACTGGAGGACTACCCCGATCCGCAGGGCGATCCCGACTACATTCCCTACTCGCCCGGCCCCCGCGACCTTGCCTGGCAAGAACTCTATGGCAAGTATCGCGGCCGGATCGACGAGCAGTTTGGATTTCTCGCATTCCGCACGGCGCCCCTGGTGAGCGCTAGCACCATGGATGCGAAGGTCGCGACCTCGGACATGGCATCCCACCTCATGGTGTGGGCCGCCATCGGCAAGCCCAATCAACGCGAGTGGCTGCCCCACAAGTGGGACTACGCCAAGGATGACGGCCTGTATCCCTCGGGCTACTACCTGTTTCAGGGAGAGCCTTCCGAAGCATTGCGCGCCGCCATTCAGCAAAACGAAAAGACCCGCTTGGCCGCGTCCCTGGAACCGCCCGCGCACATTACCACGGGGGTATTGGACCCTCCGTCTTATGAAGGCCGCGTCTGGAAAGGGTGGATACTCCCTGCCTCCGATACGGACACCTGGTTCGTTGCCGGCTCGGCCGAGTATGCGTACGTCCTTAAGTCCAAGGATCCGGAGGAGGCGCTGAACACGCAGCGTACCATCCGGCGTGGTCTGGAACTGAATCCTGATACCCCGGCAAATCATCTTCGCCGGGAGCAGACGAAGGGTGTTTTGTTTCTCGATTCCCTGCGTCACAAAATGGGCGACGATGCCTTCTTCAAGCTGATGAGCGACTACTTCGCCGCTAACACCACCAAGACGGTGACCGCGAAGTCCTTCCTGGAGAAGGCCGGCGTCAGCCTTGATCCGATTGATCCGCCGGATGGCCCCGCCTATCTTATGAGCGACATCTGGCGCCGCCTGGCCTCCGCCCTGATCGTCTATGGTACGGTGCGTGAGGCCGGCGCGAACCGATACGCGGCCGAACAGATGCAGGACCGCTTCCTGGATCGCTACGAAAGCCGGGTGCCGATCTACAAAGATTTCGAAGCTTCGGACGACCTGCTTCGCCATCGCGATGTTGTCTTCGTGGGACGCCCGGAAGCCAACTCGGCGCTTGCCCTCTGGTCCGGGAAGCTCGGTCTCAGCTATGAGGCCGCCGCCTTCAAGATCGATGGGGAGGCCCACGCCTCCGAACGCGCAGGGCTCATCCTCGCCGCGAAGAACCCGCTCGACACTGCCCACATGGTGCTCATCGTGGCCGGCAACGACGCCCTTAGTACGGTAAAGTCTCAAAAGGCGGATCTGCCCGCCGACGAATATGTGATTGTTGGAGAGGGCGACAAGCCTATCAAGGGTTTCCTGAGGCAAAACTCCCCCGCCGCGCAACCCGGCGGCCCGAGGCGTCAGTAGGAATTAATTATAGAGTCCGGGGAATTCCTTTTTGAGCGCGCGCAGCTTGGGCAGGTCGTTGTAAACGATGTAGGGATTGTCCGGATGTAGCGCCAGGTAGTTCTGATGGTAGGCCTCGGCCAGGTAGAAATGTTCGAGCGGCACAACCTAGGTGACGATCGGGGCGGAGAAAACACCGGCTTTGTTCAGTTGGTCGATATAGGCGAGCGCGATCTGTTTCTGCTCATCGTCGGCATAGAAGATCACCGAACGGTATTGCGTTCCCACGTCGGGTCCCTGACGGTTCAACTGAGTGGGATCGGTCGCCACGGAGAAGAAGACGCGCAGCAACTCGGAGTATGTGACCTTCGATGGGTCGAAGGTGATCTTCACCGATTCGGCATGGCCCGTGCGGCCGGTGCGGACCATTTCGTAATCCGGCGATTTCGCGTCGCCACCGGAGTAACCCGAGACGACGTTCTTCACGCCCTTAACGTGCTTGAAGACAGCGTCGACGCCCCAGAAGCAACCGCCCGCGAGAACCGCAATCTGTTTGCCTTTGGCTGAGGCGACCGGATCGGAGCCGCCATATTCCGGTACTTGTCCGTGAACGATGCCGCAACCGAGGACTCCCGTCGTGAAAAACAGGGCCAACAAACACGTCCCCGTCCGAACGCCATCCTTTTGAAAGATTGCCATAATCCCGCCTCCAGATTCGATGCTTCAATACCGTGGAACGGTTTCTAGTCCTGTCGCCCCCTCATCTTAGAGATACCATCAAGTGGTGGGATTATTCCCGCCACGGGTCAAAACAAACCCTTTGACGGTTCCCTGAACACCTTGTATTCTTGCCACAAGTCCATTTTAAGGGTCGTCAGTAACGGGAATCTGCGGGAGCAAACCATGCTGAAACGCGCGGGTATTGTGCTTTGCGTTGTGGCTTTTTTCTCTACCTTGCAGGGGGCGAAGGCGGCCGACAATCTTTACGGGTCGAAGAGCGTCGTCCCCGAGGCCGTTCGCCAGGGAAGACTGGGAAGTTGCTATTTTCATGCGGTCATCGCCGCCTTGGCACAGCGACGCGCGGACACAATTCGCAAGATGATTCAATCCAACCCTGACGGCAGTTACACGGTGACGTTTGGAGATGGCAAGAAGGAAACAGCCTACCCGGAGGACCTTCGCTACACTCACGACAGCGGTTATGACCTATCCGACGGGCAATGGGTGGCGGTGCTGTTCCGCGCCTACGCGCAACGCGTGTTGCGCGAGGCGTTGCTGCAAGCGATCGGCGGCAGCGATCTCTATCCGTGGCTTAAGCAGCCCGCGGAAGGATTGGTGGGCTCCAGCGACCCGCTGGTGCTGGCTTACGATCGCGCCATCCGCGCGCAAGTTGACCAGGACGGAAACATCGACCGCGCCAAGCTGGAGGCGGGCCTGAAGAAAGAAATGGCCCCCATCTCCGTGCCGGACACCATGAAAGATTCCCTGATCGGAATGCTTGAAACCGGTGGGTTTTTTGACAAAATGGTGGCGTTTATTCAGCAAAATGGCGAACTTTTCGGCGCGTATCGAGCCGTGGGCCAGGGCGGCATCGCCGACCGCGTGATGAAAACGTTTTCGGGGAGCACGCGCTTCCAGGAGAATCAATCCGCTGCCCAAGCGGGCACCGCCTTGGCCGAAGCCGTCAAGAATGGAGTGCCAATCGTGGCGTGCACCGGGGGGAGCCAATTTTACCAGGTTGTGGCCAAGGGGCAGGCGCTACCCGCAGGCACTGACCAATGGTACGTCAACGCGCATTGTTATACCGTGCTCAACTACGATTCCGGCGCCGCCACCGTCAACATTCGCAACCCCTGGGCGCGGCATCCCGATCCGGACGGTGTTTTTAGCCTGCCCCTCAATGCCTTTGTCCCTGCTTACGCTGGGATTGTGACCCCGCAGTAGAGCGCGGGGAAAGGCACGGTGTCCTTTCGCACGCCTGCATCGGACCGTCAGCAGCGTCGCGCTAGGGCCAACAAAGTCAGAATCGCAATGGGGCAAGGGAATACTGCTTCAGACATTTATCCCGTTCAACTTTCGGTCACGGAGGGGGTCTTATGGGATCGATCTCAGTCGCGTGTTACAAGCCGAGGCCGGGTTGCGAGGAAGCGCTGCTGGAGTTGGTTCACAACCATCTCCCGCCGCTCCGGGCCGAGGGCCTCGTAACTGAACGCACGCCGATCGTGATGCGCACTGCGAACGGGACAATTGTCGAAATCTTCGAGTGGGTTTCTCAGGAAGCCATCGCCGGCGCACATAAGAATCCTCCCGTCCTCGATTTATGGAAACGATTCGAGGCGGTGTGTTGGTACGAGACCCCGTCCAACCTGCCGGAATTCCAGAACATGTTCGGGCACTTCGAACCTATTTAAATAGGGCTCGACCAGGCGTGGTTGGGCTCGATCAATGGCCAAAGACCCATGCCATGATACGTTGCGGGATGCCCCTTCTTTCGGCCATTTTGGGGGCGACGATCCCGCCTCTGGCCGAAGACTCTCGACCGCCTCCCGCGCCCGTCCGAGAGACTTCGAGGCGCAACTGCCTGCCTCAGTTCGTGGTGGCTTGCGCGCTGATTTCACCCACCTCGGCAAGCAGAACCTCTTCCGCGGTGTGTACAGAATGAGGGCGGGCGGCGCGGCGAGCGACGGCATTATCGAGGGCGCTTCGCACCACGTAGGCGAGGTCGGTGGCATTGAAAGGTGGCGCGAGGAAATCGAAGGCGCCGGTTTCAATGGCCTCAACGTAAAAGCGCGTATCCACGATACGAGCCACCACGATCACATTCACCGGCAGTGCCGCCTTCTCGGCTACAGCCAGGATGTCGGCCCACGTTCCGTCGGGCAGATGCGTCTCCGTGAAGACCAGTGGAACGGGGTCGCGGCCGCCCAGCACGCGCTTGGCTTGCGCTCGCGATTGGGCGTGGATAATGTGCATACCCTGACGCTCCAGAGCGCCTTTGAGGGTGGCCAGCGTTTCAGAATTGTTGTGGACGACCAGGGCTTTGATTCTCTCGGTCATAGGCGCTCCCCTTATATTTACTACTCGTGACTACTTCAAGGCCACCTTGAAACTTTTTTTATCCAGGGAAATCTCGACCTTGTCTTCCCGCGCAAGCCAACCCAGTGCAAACCCGACGAGCTCGCCTGAGCCGTTAAGTCTCTTCTTTAGTTGGGCCAACGTCTGCGGGCCGAATTCATCTAACATATGCCAAACTTTCCCAGCGGTAACACCTACTTGTTCGTTCGTTTCCACTATCAACGTACCTCCTATGTATGTTCGGCATGAGTTGCCGTGGACTTTAGCTTTTTTTGCAGCGCCCAAGACTTTCGACTTGCACACACACGTCCCCTGGCTCGTTTGCGAGCTCTTCCCCCAGGTTTAAGAGTGGTAATTGCTGCCGGAAGTCACCGGCTTACGGCGAGGTCATCTTGTGGTACAACATGTCGCTTGAGCACTTGAATTGAACATGGTTTGCGGTTCACCCTTCCATGCCGTAAGATAATAGCTTAGTCCTAACCTGACGCCTTTGCAAGGAAAAAATAGTTATAGGTCAAATAAGATATCGGGAATACCTGCCTGTTTACCCACGGGTTAGACTTACAGATTATATCTTATGGGACCGGCGAGCAAAAGTGCCGTGCCATGTGGCGTATGTCATTGAAATCAAAGGAGCGGCTGGCATATTGCGGCCGAAACCTCGCGGGCAGAAAGCCTTCGAGGAGCGAACGCCGCTCGCCGCTACTCCTTGGGCCCTCGATGTGCGGAATCATCGCGACCAAAGAAAGCACCGAGTTCCAGGAGGCCATAAACCAGCAGGCACATCCAGAAGTCAACAACGGTTCCCAGGTCGACTGTCCACGAGCGGTGCTGCGCGGCGGGCGGCAGGTGTGGCGACAGCGCAAAATAGAGCGCGTTGCCGAGCAGGATGGCCACCAGGAACTTTATCCATTTGGCGCGTGTAAGATACATGGGTGCATAGCTTCCAGAAATCCGTGTTTACCTCGGGCCGGGTGATCCGACGATCGGGATCCTGGGTGAACATGCAAATGGTGCCGGATCGTCAGTTCACCCGTTGACCCGGTTATAATAGTCAAATCGGAGAAGAATGGCGAACTCCAAACTCACAGCGGCATCCGAGCTTCAGTTCCTGAAAGGCGTTGGACCGGTGCGCGCGGAACTTCTTGCCTCGCGTGGAATCCGAACGGTGGACGACCTGCTTTATTACACACCCTTTCGTTACGAGGACCGCACGCGCCTCACTCGCATTCGCGACCTGGTGCCCGGCCAGACCACCACGGTCTTTGCGAAAGTCCTCACCTGCGGCCTGATGCGCACCCGCCGCGGCATGTACCTTTACGACCTCGCCGCCAGCGACTCCAGCGGTATGCTGCGATGCAAGTGGTTTAATGCGGTTTACCTGGAGAAGAACAAGGTCTTCCATTCCGGGCAGCAAGTATTTTTCTACGGCAAGGTTGACCGCGACCGCTATGGCACGGGAACGATGGAGATCATCCAGCCGCAATTTGAGATCCTGCCGGAGGACGAAACGGAGGGCGGCAACTCCCTGGAATTAGGCCGCGTGGTGCCCATTTATGAATCCATCGCCGCGCTGGGACCGCGTGTGCTGCGGCGGCTCATGTGGGCAGCGCTGGAAGGGCTTGGCGGCGAAATCCCTGACCGGTTGCCGGCAACCGTGGTGCAGAAAAACCGCCTGCTCGACCGCGCCGCTGCGGTCAGTCAAACGCACTTTCCCCCGGGCGAGCAGGACCTGGATAAACTCTGCGCTTTCCGCACTCCGGCGCAAGTGCGGTTGATCTTCGAAGAGTTTTTCAGTGTGGGGGCGGGTTTGGCGCTGAAGCGTCGCAAGGCCAAGTCTGCCGCGGGGGTGGAGTTTCGCGTGAAAGACAGCGCCCGCCAGGCGATTCGCAAGATTTTGCCCTTTCACCCTACCAGCGCGCAAAAGCGGGTGTTGAAGGAAATCGTGGACGACATGTGTTCTGTGCACCCCATGAACCGCTTGCTGCAAGGCGATGTGGGCTCGGGCAAGACCATCGTCGCCATTCAGTCCGCTATCCTGGCGATTGAAAACGGTTATCAGGTGGCGCTGATGGCGCCCACGGAAATCCTGGCCGCGCAGCATTATTTTTACATCAAACAGTTGTTCCGCCCGCTCGATTACCGCGTGGAGCTGCTCATCAGCGCGCGCAAAGCGGCGGAGAAGGTGGAAATCAAGCGCGACATCGCGACGGGCGCGATCAATCTGGCGATCGGCACGCACGCGCTCATTGAAGAGGACGTCCGCTTCGCGCGGCTGGGCCTGGTGGTAGTGGATGAGCAGCACCGGTTCGGTGTGTTGCAGCGCTTCGAGCTGATGCGCAAAGGCTATCATCCCGACGTCCTGGTGATGACCGCCACGCCCATCCCCCGGACGCTGGCGCTGACGTTGTATGGCGATCTCGACTTTTCCGTGATCGATGAGTTGCCGCCCCATCGCACGCCCATCGTGACCAAACTCATGGAAGAGCGCGACCGCGCGAGCGCGTATACCTTCCTACGCGAGAAGGTGCGGCGCGGCGAGCAGGCTTACGTAGTCTGTCCGGTTATCGAAGAGGGTGGTAAGCTGGATCTTAAGCCTGCCGTGCGCATGTACGAGCAATTGGCGCACAACGTCTTTCCGGAATTTCGCGTGGGCCTGCTGCACGGCCGCCTGCCGAGCGACGAGAAAGAAGATATGATGCAGCGCTTCAAGCGCGGCGAGGTGCAGATTCTGGTGGCGACGACGGTGGTGGAAGTGGGCGTGGATGTGCCCAACGCCACCATCATGCTCATCGAGCACGCCGACCGGTTCGGACTGTCGCAACTCCACCAGCTTCGCGGGCGTATTGGGCGGGGGAGCAAGAAGTCCTATTGCCTGCTCATGGCGGAGGAGCAGCGCAGCGAAATCTCCCAGGAGCGCCTGAATACCATGGTGGCCACCACCGACGGCTTTCGCATCGCGGAGATCGATCTCAAGTTACGCGGTCCGGGCGAGTTCTTCGGCACGCGCCAATGGGGAATTCCAGCGTTTCGAATCGCGAATCTTCTGCGCGACCAGGAAATCCTGGAGTGGGCCAAGCGCGAGGCGGCGGAATTCATTTCGAACCCGGGCTCGCCGGAAGAGTTGGAGTCGTTCGTCACGTACCTGCGCACCGAGTGGCCGCGCCGCTACGGCCTGGCGAGCGTCGCGTAATTGCCGATTTTCGATTGCCGATTGTCGATTGAAAGCCGTTATGTGAAGACGGCCAGCGGGAGCCACAATTGGCAATCGGCAATCGAAAATCGGCAATAGCTTAACCGATCACCCGATCTCTAAATTATGCGGATCATCGCCGGCACATACCGTGGCCTTCGCTTGCTCACCCTCAAGGGCGGCAATCTGCGGCCTACCACCGACCAGTTGCGCGAAACTTTGTTTGACGTCCTCGGCCCCAGCGTGGAGGGCGCGACTTTTCTCGATGCTTACGCGGGTACGGGCGGCGTGGGGTTGGAAGCCATAAGCCGCGGCGCTCGCGATGTGGTCTTCATTGAGCATCACCGCGCCGCTTCCCAACTGATCCGGCAGAATCTGGCGGCGCTCAAGATTGATTCCGGATATGCGCTCCTGACCTGCGCCGTGCTGACCGGCCTGGAGCGGCTGGAGCGCGAAGGTGAACACTTCGACGTGATCTTTCTCGACCCCCCCTACGAGGAAATTCGCGAGTACCACCACACGCTGCGGCAACTCGCGCGCGGATCGCTGCTGGGGCCCGCGTCGATCGTCGTCGCCGAGCACTCAAAGCATATCCAACTGGAAGAGAATTACCTTACCCTCATCCGCACCCGCCTGCTGCGCCACGGCGATGCGCAATTGGCGTTCTATCGTCCGGCGCCTGCCTGAAGGAGAGTAAGCAGGAGGCAGAAAGCAGTAGGCGGCGAGCGCCTGTGGCGAGTCCCGATGAGCCGGGAAAAGCCGGGGGCGGGCAGCTCTTCGAGAAGTGTGGGGATCAATCTCAAGGCTTGGGTGTAAGGGGCGTACTTGGCGGGGACGCGGCGGCAGCGGTTACGCCGTCCTTAAGCATCTTCTCAGAAATCTCGCGAACAGCGGGGGCGTATTGCCCATTCGGTTCGAGGCGCAGATAGATTTGAAATTCCGCCAAGGCCTTGGAGTAGGCCTCGGTCCTGAGGTATGAGGTAGCGAGCTGGATGTGAAACTTCGCGGGCATCTCCGGGTGGAAGGACTGCGCTAGGAGATAGTCCTGCACAGACTCCGGGTATTTTTGCATTCCGAAATGAGCTTGCCCCATCTCATAGTGGAAAAGCCAGGCCTGCGGCGAGAGTCGCAACCCCTGGTTCAGGATGCCCTCGCTATCCACAAACTTCTTTTCGACGATGTAGAGCTGTGCCAGTTCAGAAAAGGAATCCAGAAAGCTTCCGTCGCATTGAATGGCTTTTTTGAAACGGGCCTCGGCGCTATCCACTTTGCGGTCGTGAAGATCGACTTGAGCGAGAGAGGCCTGCGCCCGCGCATAGCAGGGGTACTCCCCCACAGCTCTTTCCAGGTGGTGGCGAGCCTCCGCCATCTTGTTCTCCTCCAAGGCGTGCTTCCCCTTCTCAAATTCCTTGCGGGCGGTTTTAGGCGCCGCCTCATCGGTGAGCGCGGGTGCGACCTTGACCTCAGTTTTATTGGTGGGGGTGAGGTATACATTGACCGTGTACGTTACCTGGCGGAAGTCGAGGTTCACGTCTTGCTGGTGGACCTGGAATCTTTCAGCCGTAACCGTCAAGTGATAGCTCCCGGCGCCGAGCCCCTCAAATACATAGTTGCCGAATGCATCCACAGTACGGGTTCCCATCATCTGCCCTTGGTCTGTCTCCAAAGAAACGGTCGCGCCGGAAGAAATCGCCTGCCCGTCCCTGGTCAAGATCTGACCTCTGAGGGTAACACCCTGGTCGGCATTACTCGGCAAGGGATGGGAAAGCGCCAGCGAGAGCAGTATCGTCGCGCCCGCAATCCTAGCCCGAACCGAAGAATGCGGCGTAGCCATGGACTAACTCCTTGCTGGTATTGATGGAGAGCCCTCTCTCGTTTAGTCACCCTACCACGAGCCACGGCCCAAATCAATAATGGAGACGGCCTGACCGGCAAAAGGCTGGCGACCGCTGGCGGGCAAGAAAATTCGCGGACCGATAAAGAAGATACACCCGAAGTTTGCTTCTCAACGGGTGTACACTCCTCGCTGCCATGAAACCAAATATCCTTATTACCTATTGTCTTCTTACCGCGGCAATGGGAGGAGTGCAAATCCTCGCCGCCCAAACGCTCTCGGAGAGCGAAATCGGCAATCAAGCTGACGCGCGCATTCAAAAATACCGCACGGGCGATGTCCAACTACGGCTGGTGACACCCAAGGGAAAGGCCGTAAAGCGCGGGAAGCTCGTCTCGATCGAACAAACGCGCCACAGTTTTTTGTTTGGCAGCAACATCTTCATGCTGGGCGGGTGCAAGACGGCCGCGGATAATGCCGCCTATGAGAAGGAGTTTTCCGGCCTGCTCAACTACGCCACGGTGCCGCTCTACTGGTGGGATTATGAGCGCGAGGCGGGGCATCCCGACTATGAGAGCACCGCCCGCATGGCCGCCTGGTGCGCGGCTCATCATATCACCGTGAAGGGGCATCCGCTGGCCTGGAACTACGTCGATCCCGACTGGTTGCCATCCGACCCCGCGGAGGACATGCGCTTCCAGATGCAGCGCATCACCGACATCGTGGGAAGACTGAAGGGCCAGGTGGATTTCTTTGACGTCGTCAATGAAGCTACGAATTTCGCCCGCGAAGAAACGCTCCAGCACGCGCCCAAGCTGACTGCTGGCATCGAGCAAATGGGCGTGCCGGCCTACCTCCGTACCGCCTTCAGCCGCGCGCGCGCGGCCAACCCGCAGGCCGCGCTGGTGATCAACGATTACGTAACCACCGACGATTACCTCGAAAAGGTTATCTCACAATTGGTGGACGCTTCCGGCCGGCCGCTATTCGATGTAATTGGCATTCAATGCCATCAGCACGAAAACGCTTGGTCCGCTGAGAAGATCTGGGAGATCTGTGAGCGTTTTGCCAAAGTCGGCAAGCCCCTGCACTTTACCGAGGCCACCCTACTTTCTGGTCAGCCGGGATGGGGATTGAAGCAGAAGCATCCGGAGTTCGATTGGGCGAGCACACCTGAAGGCGAGCAGCGGCAGGCGGAAGAAGTCGTGCGGTTCTACACCATCCTTTTCAGCCATCCTGCCGTCGAAGCCATCACTTGGTGGGACTTCTCCGACCAGGGAGCGTGGCAGGAGGCCCCCGCCGGGCTGGTGCGCGCCGATATGACGCCCAAGCCCGCTTACGATGCGCTGATGAAGCTCATCAAGGGCAAGTGGTGGACCCGCACGGAAGTCCGCACCTCGCGCCAGGGCGCGGCACAGTTTCACGGCTTCTACGGCGACTATAGGGTCAGCGTGAACGAAAACGGGCGGCAACTAACCGGAACCTTTACTATCAATCCCAAGACCCCGCAGCCTGTCGAGGTCAAGGTGAACTGAAGCTCACCGACCCGGTTGGCGGGTGTGGGAGTTGTTCCTTAAAGTCCGGGCCAGCGCGCGTGGTGGGCGAAAAGCCGCGGACCTACAGAACAGGTCCGCGCTACGATTGCTGTTTGTTTGGGGAATCACAGCTAGGGGTGGTGGCGCGCAAACATGCGACGCACGTCCGGCCAGAATTCTTTCATCTCGTAACTGACGGCATCCCACCCCATTTGTGTTTCCCAAATACTGATATTGCTTCGGAGCGTGCGGGGGCCGGGGTGATACGCATTCGACATGCCTGCTGCAATGCCATTCCCGAGAATCTCTGAGAAGTTGAACTGAGCTCTCCCCGAGTCCGAACGTGTAATCAAAACCCGGGTGCCGGCGTACCAGGCACGGTGGAAAAAGCCCCCTCTTCCCATCTGGTAAAAGCGCGGGTCCTGGTGAAGCATAGAGGGGAAAACCGCGCTCGTCATGAAGTTCCCGACTGCGTTGTCGGTAAACGCTAACCCGTAGCGTTTGGCATAGCCCTTGAGCCCTTGCCCAAAAGTGGGGTTCGTATTGCTGGCTTGGTTGAGGCCGGCTTCCAGGCCGATGAAGGCGAAAGTAACAGGGTCGAAAGTGTCCTTAGCAATCAAATTGAATTTTTGCAGGGCCGTCATTGGCGGCATCGAGGAGGCGTTTTCCACCGTCAAGTAGTTGGGCAGCGTCCAGAGGATTCGGTCATCTCTGGGAACGTTAGGGTCAGGAGTGGGCTGGCTTTGGGGGGCGCCGAAGTCATTCGGGGATTTGGGTTGGGTTGTGGGCGGAGGTGATGCCGGCTCTGGCTGTTGCGCCCAGATTCCAGGAGACAAACCCGGCGCGCAAAGAAAAAGAACTGTGAGGACGGCGCAGCAAGGCCAAGGGTTGGGTTTGGTCATCAGTCCAGTAACCTCCGCTTTTCCGCACCGGCGGACTAAGCCTTGCTTAATGAAGCTTGGCTGAGAGGCCAAGCTGATCCGTAAACAATTCCAGTATTTCCAAGCGACCTGGACACAAACTTAAGCAGCGTACCTATAGCGCGTTCGCGAGTCTGTATAAAAGAGCACAGTCCACACTCTTTCCCTCTCGAAGAGACTTGCTTCGAACATCCTTCTGGTTGTTTCTTTTCTTAGCAGATAGAACGTGGCGGTGGAGCCGCAACCCCGTGAGGATTCTAACACAGAATTTCGTTACAGGGGGCCTAACGCGGCCGAAGGTAAACCAGGAAAAACCCAAGGACCGAAAGGGCCGTCCGAGCCCCGCTCCAAAGTACGACATGGACTTTCGCGCTTCTTAAAGATAGAGTATCCTCTGGCACCTAAAAAGGTGCCTTTATAGGAGCAAGCCCATGCTTGATATTACCAGGGACATCCAGTCGCTGACGACTTTCCGCCGCCGGTCAGGCGATTTCATGAAGCAGTTACGAAAAAGCAAGCGCCCGGTGGTGCTCACGGTGAGGGGGAAGGCCGTGGCCATCGTACAGGACGCCGAAGCCTATCAGCGATTGCTCGATCTTGCCGCGCGAGCCGATGCCGCGGAAGGCATCCGCCAGGGCCGTGATGACGTAGCCTGCGGACGCACTCGCCCGGCGAGAGAGGTGTTTGACGAGATTCGCCGCAAGCATGACATACCTCGTTGAGTCTGCCGCTCGCGCGGTCCGCGATCTTGAATCCCTCTATGTGGAAAAGAACGCTGCGGAGTCACACGCTGCGGCGCGTTGGTTTAACGAGTTGGAGTTGGCGGTGTATGCCCTCGCATCGTATCCCCATCGCTGCCCCATTGCGCCGGAGGCTCGGCGGGCAAAGCGAAAGTTACGGAACCTGCCTTACGGCAAGAAGCCTCACGTCTACCGGGTCATCTATGAGGTCGATGAAAGTCGGCAGGCGGTGTTGGTGCTCACCATTCGCCACAGCGCAAGACGGAAGATGAACGCTCGTGATCTCTCGCAGACCTGGAAACCTGCCTCGTGAAAGCCAAAGTGTGGCTGGAGGGCGAGGCTCGACTGCTAGAAGGCTGCCGGTTGCCCAATAATGTCCATGGGCATACTCCGAGTTATATGCAGGATCGTACAATAAACCACTTGACAACTCAAAATCAGGAGCGTAGAATTAGTATGGAGGCTATTGTCCTTGCGCCGCAAGTGGCAGCGCGAGGCTAAGCCTCACCGCCGCAGGCGCCGGGTCTACGCGCGCCTGGAGCTTTCATGTCAGCGAGGAACAAACCGAAGATAAGCGAAGCGAAGATTTCCGCTCGGGGGAGCACGACATCGCGCCGTGGGGCGCTCATGTTCAGGATGGCCATGCCACCCACTCGGCGATGGATGACACTCGGATTGTCCCGGCACCTCTTTCCGGCGAGAGTGGATTCGCGGCCCTATCCAGCACACTAAGTGGGCACCACGGGTCCCGTTCTTGGGGTGCTACGGTTCTCTGTTCGGGGGCGGGTCACGGAGCACGATGGCGGCACGTTCCGCTGCGGCTGCTGGCCAAAGTCAGAAACGGGCTGACCCGTACAGATGCTAAAGATGAAGAATGCTCCAGATGAGTTATTGAAAACAAAGGGGCAAAAAGTGCTCCCAATGAGTTGATGTAAATAAAGGACTTAAACAGGCGACAAATCAAAAGATGTTAGAAATGAAGATTGCTCCCAATGGTTTGTTGAAAACAAAGGGGCAAAAAAAGTGCTCCCAATGAGTTGATGAAAACAAGCAACTTATCCGAATTTCGAGATGAATACTTGAAAGGAAAGGGGATAGCCGTTGGAAACAGGGACGAACGATGTGCGCTTGATGCCAGTGCAGGCAGCAAACCCGCGACGGGTTTGCTGCGAGCCGTCCTCTCCCACCATCTTCCAATTGGCTCTGCTGTTCAGAGCCAGACATTGGAAATGGGGGCAGGTTTTGATCCGCCAGGACGACCGGTGCTTGCCCTTGGCGAATGAACGTCTCGCCAACGGCGAGTTAAATGCTATGCCCACGAGGGAGAAATCCGGAAAACGCCCCCGTAACCCCGTGATGTTCATGAAAAAGCAGCACCTTAGCGAACAAATGAGGAATTTCTACGAACGCCATAAAAACCAAACAATTGAAAATAAGGAGGTTAAAAATAATTGAGGGTCGGACTAAAGGAGAGAAAACGCTATGCGAAAATGAAGGTATAACCCGTGATATTCATGAAAACAAGTGGCATAAGAAATGGGCCTTGGTGGTACCCCGTGATGTATAAGAAAAATAAGCTACTTATCGCTTCTACCCCGTGATCATATTGAAACCAAGTGAGTTGACTGAAATTCTGAATTCTGAATTCTGAATTATGAAATCATCCTTTAGTTCACCGATCTAGTGATGGCGTGACGCCACCGCAGCGGCGGGTACACTGTGAGGCGAAGATTCGAAACTGGAAACCAGAAAGGCAAAATTTGAAACTGGAAATTGGAAACTCGAAAATCAACCGTCCAATGAGCCGATGCCGCAATCACAAATCACCAATCGCAAATCACAAATGACCCGCCTCTTCCTTAAATTGACGCCTCGCCAAGTGAAGTGTAGACTGGCGCTTCGTATTGAGGTAGGTGGCAGGAACGGCTCCGGCATGGACCGGACAGCTCGCTCGTCACTTGTCACTCATCACTTGTCACTGCATCTCAGAGGAGGACTATGAGCACAGCACTTTTCGAATACTACGAGGCGAATAAGGAATCCCACTTGGATGGACTTCTTCAGCTTTTGAGAATCCCCAGCATCAGCACCCTGCCGGAGCACAAGCCCGACATTCAGCGCGCGGCGGAGTTTCTGGCCAGTGAATTCCGCGCGATGGGCATGAATAACGTTGAGATCATCGAAGGCAAGCCGGGGCAGCATCCCCTGGTTTATGCCGAGTGGCTGGAGGCGCCCGGCAAACCCACCCTGCTTATCTACGGCCACTATGACGTGCAACCCGCCGATCCGCTGGATGAATGGATCTCACCGCCCTTCGAGCCCGCCATCCGCAACAACAACGTTTATGCGCGCGGCGCGGTGGACGACAAGGGACAGGTTTACCTGTTGTGCAAAGCGGTGGAAGGCTTCTTCAAAACGGAAGGCAAGCTACCCCTGAATGTGAAATTCCTGATCGAGGGCGAAGAGGAAGTGGGCGGTGAGCACATTGACGAATACGTGGCGGAGCACCCCGATCGGCTGAAGTGTGACGCAGCGCTGGTGTGCGATACGGAATTATTTGCGCCGGACCTGCCCACGCTAAACACCGGCCTGCGCGGTTTGGTCTACACGGAGCTGGAAGCCCGCGCGGCGGCGCACGATCTGCACTCGGGAATGTACGGTGGAGCGGCGCCCAATCCCATGCAAGCTCTGGCCGAGATGATTGTTAAGCTCAAAGGGCCCGATGGCAAGATTCTTATTCCCGGATTCTATAAGCGCGTGAAGAAGCCCACAGCGGCGGAGCTGGCAAGCTGGAAGCAACTGCCGTTTAACGAGAAGAACTTTATGAAGAAGGAAATCGGCACCACCGGCCTGGTGGGAGAGAAGGGCTTCACGGTGCTCGAGCGCCTGTGGTCGCGGCCAACACTGGAGGTTCACGGCTTCCGCGGCGGCTTTACCGGCGAAGGCGCCAAGACTGTGATACCCGCCGTGAGCACGGCGAAGATCAGCATGCGGCTGGTTCCAGACATGAAGCCGAACGAGATCATCAGTCTGTATAAGAAATATGTGAAGAAGATCACGCCCCCTGGCATCAAGACCCAGATTCGGATTTTGAGCTCCGCGCCCGCCTCGGTGGTGAGCACCGACAGCCGTTGGATCGCTGCCGGCGCCGAAGCCATGGAGCAGGTCTTCAAGAAAAAGACCGTCTACATGCGCTCGGGCGGCTCCATCCCCGTCGTGGGAACCTTCCAGAAATTCCTCAAAGCGCCCAGCGTCATGATGGGCTTCGGCCTCCCCGACGATAACCTGCATGCCCCCAATGAGAAGTTCCATATTCCCAATTTCTATCGCGGCATCGAGACGGTGGGGAGGTTTTTGGAGTTGGTGGGGCAGTGAGGAGGAGCAGGCGAAGAAGTTGAAGAGTCAAGAGTCGAAAGTTGAGAGTTGAAAGAGTCCAAAAAGTTCAAGAGTTAAGAGTCGAAAGTTGAAAGTCAAAAGCCGCGGAATTCGTGTTTTTGCTATGGCGGAGACCACTGGCATGTGAGTTTTCCGGGCTGCTTCCTGGTGGAGATGTAGTGCAGCGATTTACTGACCTAAAGGTCTGGCAACGCAGCCATCAGCTTGTCTTGGCAGTCTATCGCCTCTCTAAGGCGTTTCCGGCCGATGAGCGGTATGGGTTGTTGTCGCAATTACGCAGGGCTGTCCTCTCAGCGCCAACGAACATCGCTGAGGGATCGAAGCGCCAAGGTGGCAAGGACTACGCTCGGTTTCTCAACATCTCAGAGGGATCTCTTGTGGAAACCGAGTACCTTTTGATGGTTGGCCGGGACCTTGGTTACGTTAAGGCGGAGCAAACAGGTCCGCTGCTGGAGGAAATTCACGAAATCGCAGCAATGCTGCACGGTTTGCGCTGCAAAGTCGAAGAGGCGTGTTGAGTACGTTCCAGTAGTTCGACGTCGAGCTTTTAGCTTCGGATTTCCAATTCTTCGACTCTTCGGCATTTCAAGGGTTTAATTTTTGACTTTCAACTCTTGACTTTCGACTCCCGATAGGACCCCCATGCCCGACTTCAAACCATTCGTTCCACACGATTCCACCGAGCGAGAATTCACACTGAAGGCCGTCCTGGCAGGCGTTATCATGGCGGCGATTTTTGGGGCTGCTAATGCTTACCTCGGCATGAAGGCCGGGCAGACCGTGGCGGCCACCATTCCTGCCGCGGTGATTGCCATTGCGCTCTTCCGCCTGCCGTTTTTCCGTGGCGGCGTGCTCGAGCAGAACCTTACGCGCACCGCTGCCTCCGTGGGCGAGGCGTTAGTAGCGGGCGCGATCTTTACCATTCCCGCCTTCATGATGGTCAACGTTGGCGGCCAACGTCTGTGGACAGACCTTCGCAGCCACTTTTGGACAGGTACCCTGATCCTCCTCGCGGGCGGGCTGCTCGGCGTTTTCTTTATCATCATTCTGCGCCGGCCGCTCTGCGTGGAGTCGGATTTGCCCTTTCCGGAAAGCACCGCCAGCGCTGAAATCGTCAAGGCCGGCCAGCAAAGCAATACCGACGCTCCCAAGTACATCTTTGGAGCGATGGGGCTTGGCGCATTTCTGCAATTGCTCAAAGATGAAAAGGGCTTCCAGGTTTTCCAGGATTCCGTGAGCTTTTTCTGGAATTTCCCCAAGTCGGTGGTGCAATATTTCGGCTATCAAAAGGAACTGCTTGGCAAAGTCAACTATGCCGGGGGCGTCGCTTTTGCCACACCTTCGGCGTCGCCGGCGCTAATTGGCATTGGTTACATCATTGGGCCGCGCCTCGCGGCTATCAACTTTTCCGGCGGGGTCATCGCCTGGCTGGTGCTGATTCCCCTGGTGCTTTTTATTGATCCCCAACTTCCACAACGTGTGGGCACGACCACGGCGGGCGGCCTTGCACCGTGGGACCTGGTGAGTTACACGGTTTGGTACAACGTGGTGCGGCCGATCGCGGTCGGAGCGATGCTGGTGGGCGCGGTGTACACGCTCTACAGTATGCGCGAGTCGATCTGGAGGTCCATCAAAGGCGCGTTCCAGGCCTCGGAGGCTCTGGGCGAGGGCGGCCCGGTGCGCACGCGGCTCGATATAGACATCCCCATCAAGTGGATCATCCTCTCCGCCGCTGCCTTGGTGATTCCCATCACTATCATCTACTACCACTTTGCGCACAGTTGGGGCGCTGCGCTGGTGGCGGCCGTGGTGATGACCGTGACCGGGTTTTTCCTCTCCGCCGTGGGCGGTTACCTGGTAGGACTGGTCGGTTCGTCGAACCAGCCGGTATCCGGGCTCACGCTTGCGGCCCTAGTGATCGCGGCCTTGATGATGGTCATCATTGGGGTCAAAGGGTTGGGCGGCGTCGCCGCTGTGCTGGGCGTGGCGTCGGTGGTCTGCTGCGCGTGCTGCGTTTCCGGCAGCCTCATTCAAGACCTGAAAGCCGGATACCTTCTTGGTGGAACGCCCTGGAAGATGGAAGTGGTGGAAGTCCTAAGCGTCATCGCGGTCTCGTTCTTCCTGTTGCTGCCCATTATCGCGCTTCATGAGGCGAACCTTTCCAGCGGCGGCATCGGCGGGCGCGAATTGCCGGCGCCGCAAGCCGGACTGATGGCGCAACTCGCTCAAGGCATCGTGGGAGGGCAGATGGCGTGGGGATTGCTCATCATCGGCTGCCTGTTCGGGGTGTCGCTGGTGATGATTGGCGCGCCTTCACCCATGCTGATCGCCGTCGGCATGTACCTGCCGCTGGAAACCACGGGCGCCATTTTCGTGGGCGGCGTGATGAAGTGGATTGCCGATCAGTGGGCTGCGCATCGCATGCTGGAAGGTGACGCGAAGGCCAAATTTGAAGAGCGCGGCACACTGCTCGCTTCGGGGTTCATCGCCGGTGAAGCCATCACCGGAATACTTTTGGCCACGCTCTTCCTTACCGGCGTCAAGTCAATTACCCACATCTTCACCGGTCAGGATGTATTCGCCTTCGTCGAAAAATGGGGCGGGTGGATTTCACTGGCCGCATTCGCCATCATTGCCTACGTGCTGATTCGTATTCCGCTCAGTAAATCCGAGAATTCAAGGATGTGAGGCGGATCCGCCCCGCCTTTCCAAAGGCCACGCATCGGAAACAAAGGGCCTCATGCCATTCGCAACTGGGCCCTTCCGCCGTCTATAGAGGATCGAACCGAGATGCTTGCTGTCTATTACCTTCAGACTTCTCGCAGGAGCGACGCAATCACCGGCTTTCCGTCATGGCGACTTTGTAAGTGTGAACCGGCTCACTTGTCTGCGCATTCGGCACGGTTCGAGGTGATGCGGCGCGCATTGCCGGAGCAGGTTGGGGTCCGAAGTGATGCCATTGACCGTCCCCCACGTAGGCGCTGTAATTGCGAGTCGGCTCACTTGCCTGAGAATTCGACACGCCTTGAGGCGAAGCGGCGCGTACTGCCGGAGCGGGTTGCGGGCCGAAGGAGTGCCACTGTCCGTCCGCTACGAAAGCGCTGGGCGCCGCCGGTGAAGCGCTCCTTTGGGGATACGCCGCCGGATTTGGTCCAGCCGGAGCCGGGTAGGGCGCATAAGCACTTGGACTTGACCCAGAAATACGGCAATCGTACGGACCATAGGGATAACACGGGTTCGAAGAGTAGTTCGGATAGTAGGAATAGGAGGGATAGTACGAGTAGTCGGAATATCCCCATCCTCCGTCGTAGGCATAATCCCAATACGGCCAGTAGGCCCAGGGCCCCCAACCTAATCCGTAGCCAAGTCCAAACCCCCAACCACCCCAGCCGCGTCCATATCCCCAGCCACCGCGACCGCCTCGATAACCTCCGTAACCACCGCGGAAGCCGCCACCACCGTAGCCACCGCGAATGCCTCCGCCTCCACCGCCGCGGAAACCACCTCCACCGCCACCATGGAAACCACCGCCACCACCTCTGCCGCCGCCACCACCGCCGTGTCCTCCACCACCTCGGGCCCAGGCGTTAGTGCCGGCAGCAAAGAAAGCAATTGCCAATGACAGTAAAACGATATGCAATCTACGCATATGCCCCTCCTGCTCAAAAGCGTAGCACCCTTTATGGCCCGACACAAGCGAGCCAGCCTACTGCGGCCCTCGGGCGCAAACTCAATGTCTAAGCTGCCTGGACGAAGGGCCGCGCATTGGGTACTACGAAACCAACTCCAACACTCTCTTTGATGCTACATCCGCGAAAAATGGTCGTACCCGTAGGGTTCGAGGCGTAGCGCCTCGCCATCAGGATTGATCATGGCTATCCCTCGTGAGGCGCGAATCTCTCCGATGCAGTGAAGCCGCGTTTTGCCAAAGCGGCGAGGGATCTTAAGGGCCTTTGCCGCTGGCACGGTGAAGAGCAATTGGTAGTCTTCTCCACCATGGAGTGCCAAACCTAGCGCGTCTTTGGGATCTTGGATTGATGGGGTAGGGACTCGATCTGCGAACAAAGTCGCCCCGACTCCGCTGGCGTCGCAGAGCCTCAAGAGGTCAATCGAGAGGCCATCGCTCAGATCCATCAATGCGCTCGCCAGGCGGTGCTTCGAAAGGAATCGGCCCAGGGAGCACTGGGGCTGGGGAAAAAGATGAGCCCGCAAGGCGGCCCGATCAACGGGTTTTCGGCCACGTGTGTGCGATTGCAGCACGCGCAATCCCAGTGCGGCCATGCCGAGGCGTCCACTGACGAAAATCCGGTCTCCCACTTTGGCGCCCGAGCGGCGAAGCGCTCGGCCGTGTGGGACAAGGCCCGCCACGACCACGTCCGCCGAGACATGGCTGGAAACGATCGCGGTGTCGCCTCCGATGACAGCGACGGAAAATCGCCGCGCGAGGGCAAAAAGTCCATCGAAGAAGCCTTCCAGCCACGCCCGCTCGGTGTGTCGAGAAACGGCCAATGAAATCAAGGCGTAACGTGGCGTTCCCCCCATCGCGGCAATGTCGCTTAGAGATCGCGCCAAGGCTCGATGACCGACAGCCTCAGGCGGATGGAGGTCGGACTTAAAGTGCACCCCCTCGATCGACATGTCTGTGGTCAGAATCAATTCCTGCCCTGGCGGGACTCTAACCAAGGCCGCGTCGTCGCCGATTCCCAGCGCGAGCCCCGCCGCCCGACGCGGGGTACGGCGGTGTATCCAACTTATGAAGTCCGATTCGCTTTTGAAAGAAGACTCGCCGCGCATGATATACCCGATAGGACAGCCGTCACACTCTCTGCTTCTCATCTTATCTCAACCTTTGAACACGGGGAGGGGAATCGTCCTGTATTCGACAATCAGGAAGCCGATCCGCAAATACGCGAGGCCTGAAGAAACTGGCAAAGAGATTTCGCCATTCAGCCGAACCGGCTTCGGCACGATCAGGACGGATGGATTAGGGATTCCCAGGCCCGCCACAATTAATAGTCTAATCGGACTAGGAATCGCGCGTCTCCCCCCCGAGTGGGGGGAGAAAAGCTTAAATCCCGTGTCATATTTCCTTGACAATCGACGCGACATTCATTACGATGCATCCCGCACTTTCAGAGAGGTTCTTGCACGACTCATTTCTAGCCCCCGTTGGTAAATCATGTTGGGGCAATAAGCGTCGAACTATTTCGTTTTGGGTGACCTAATCCATGGATAAGAAGTTCTATACTTTTCTAATCTTCCCGGGCGCGCATGGGAAGCTCCACAAGATTCGTCTTCCATTTTATATCATCCATATGGTGTTGGCGTTCAGTGTGGTTGGAATCATGACTATCGCCGCGCTGGCCAACAGCTATGCGCGGATGTTGCTGAAGGTTTCGAATTACAACAATCTTCGGACAGAGCGAGAGGCCCTCAAGACGCAGAACCGAAGTCTTGAAAATGCGGTGACCACGACGAACGCGAAGTTGGACTCATTGCAATCATTGGCGTCGGAAGTTGCCTTGACTTATGGTTTCGGCGAAGCTCGACGCCCGCGTTTTCCAGAGGCAGCTCTATCGCTCGCGACACAGACCAATTCCACTCTTGAATCCAGTTACCGAGCTTCCCTATACGCTTTCAATTTGATCAGGAATGCTTCCCTGACTCCTCCCGCTCATTCTCTGTCGAGGGGGTTCGCCGCTACGCCTGATTTTGAGCGTCAGACGGTACCCTCGATCTGGCCGGTTCGCGGGCAGATCTCGGAGGGCTTTGGTCAGCGTTTGGATCCTTTTAGTGGAGAAGGCGCCTTCCATCCCGGATTGGATATCCGCGCCCCGTTCGGCACACGAGTTGAATCCGGCGGGGATGGCATTGTCCTGGATGCGGGATGGGACTCCGGCTACGGTAACGCTATTGTGGTGGATCACGGAGATGGGCTGGCGACCAAGTACGGGCATCTCAGCAAGATTTTTGTTGTCGTGGGCCAAGAAGTAAAACGCGGGCAGGTTATTGGCGCCGTGGGAATGACCGGCAAGACGACAGGTCCACATCTGCATTACGAAGTGCTTGTCAACGATACCCCCGTAAACCCGATGAAATACTTGCACGAGTAACCGGAGAGCTGCGCACATCGTCACTGAAGTTTGGAGTGTTCGTGAAACGCGGCGCGGAGGGAGCGTTCTCTGGTCGAGAGCCATGGCGCCTTCGGCTCCAATCGGAAGAACATGAATCGGCGTGCCGTTTTGTGGAACTACAAGCAAGTAAAGCTCTTCGCGGGGAGTGGAGGGGCAAGGTTGGGGCTGGCAGGAGGAAGATAACGGGAAGGCAGGATTTCACCGCCAAAAAAATCTGCCGGTTTCCCTTGCAATTTGCCTGCCGATTAGTATAATAGTAAGTTTACAGTGGCTGGCGTAGCTCAGCCGGTAGAGCATCTGATTTGTAATCAGAGGGTCGGGGGTTCAAATCCCTTCGCCAGCTCCAGTTTGAGTGAGGTCAGTTGCAAGACATCTGGCAGGCGGTCGCCGGTCGGTAGATTCGGGAGCGGGTTTACCTAATCTGGATTATTCAGAATTGCGTGGGCATGTAGATGTGTCCGCGCCCAACCGTAATCTCGACCCACTTGGCTCAAATGAAAACGGTTCGGGGGAATAAGCGCAAGACTGTGCCCGCGCTTGCCAGAGTGCTTGGAAGGAAGAAGCAGAGCGGACAGGTGGCTGAGTGGTCAAAAGCAGCAGACTGTAAATCTGCCGACCCCTGTGGTCTACGGAGGTTCGAACCCTCCCCTGTCCACCAGTTCGAAACTGGAAATTAGAAGCTGGAAACTAGAAACCGGTGCGGAGTGGGATTCAGTTTCTGATTTCTATTTTCCAGTTTCCGAAAAGGGCGGGAGTAACTCAGTGGTAGAGTCACAGCCTTCCAAGCTGTTGGTCGCGGGTTCGATTCCCGTCTCCCGCTCCAGTTCGAAGTTGGAAATTCGAAACTCGAAACTCGGCGGGGTTACGGGTGCAGGCGATTTTCGAGTTTCGTGCGTCTTCCGGCGCGCCGAGCCGATGTAGCTCAGTTGGTAGAGCACGTCCTTGGTAAGGACGGGGTCAGCGGTTCAATTCCGCTCATCGGCTCCAGAAATGTTTGGCCCATTGTGAGATGAGTTATGGCTGATCGGTCTCAAGCGTGTGGTCGAATCCTACATGAGGTCGAATCACGTTTGTGCTCCGGCAACAAGGTACTTCTTGAACACCGGTGGCGGATGCTTTTGCACGCAATGCGTTTGCAGAAGGGGAGCCCAGATGACCCACGGAACGCGATCAGCAAACTTCTCAGCGTCACGGGGGGTAGAGGCACGCCACCTCAACAATCATTGTGGGACGAATACTGTGGGCTCTTAGAGGGGGAACAGAGGGAAATTGACGACCGCTACGGGGAATGCCTGGAAGCTGCGAAGAGGGAGTTCCCCTACCTTTTTCATATTGATGTCATCAACGTGCCAGCCAGAGTAGCTGACCTCAAATTCGCGGCGCGAACAGGCGAGCCCCTGCCAGGTCTAAATGAAAACCAACGGTCGATTGCGAGGATCTTTGGGATCCCCGAGGCGAAATACCAACTCGAAGTCCAGGCAAAGCTCTACGGCGAAGAAAGGTATAGGCTGTTTGCGGAACGCTTTTGGGACTTGGTGACGCAGGCGGGGAAATCGTACCCGCTTGAGTCGGCCGAGGTAGTCTATGATGTAGCGTCCGGCAAGTTTTATTGTGAACTGAGATGTGACGGGATTACTCGCAGAGCAGCTTTTGCAGCCGAAGTAATCTCGACGCCCATTGAACGAGGCGACCGGGAAGGCATCTTGGCAGCGAAAGAGGCGGTAAAGGTCTGGCTCGAGGAGATTCTCGGGCGGCTTTCGCCAACGCGTCCGTAGGTTTGGGACTATAACAATGGCCCAGGTAGCGAGGATTTTTCTTTCCCAGGCGGGCAAGGGAGTGTTAGGTGGTTTCTTTGGGTTGGGGGAATCAAGCCCGAGCGGGGTAGATGGATTCGTGGTGGGCTATGACGACAACGGGGTCTGGTTTCAGGATGACCGTTTGCAACAAGAAGGGAAGATGCTATTGGTAAAATGGAGCTTCCTCGAGGCAGTTCTTTCTGATGTGTTGGGAGCAGAGGAAGAAAGGGGGCCCGGCAGTATCGGATTCCTACCTACTAGTGGGAATTGGGAATAATCATGGCCAAGGAAAAATTTGATCGGTCGAAGCCGCACATGAATGTGGGGACGATTGGTCACATCGATCACGGGAAGACGACGTTGACGGCGGCGATCACCAAGGTGTTGGCGAAGGGAAATCCC
>Ga0187872_10001027_pt1 | contig 29904 bp, 29 predicted proteins | sample June2016WEW_16_4_FD_132973 | JGI IMG/M metagenome (GOLD analysis project Ga0187872, IMG submission 132973) | Peatland microbial communities from SPRUCE experiment site at the Marcell Experimental Forest, Minnesota, USA - June2016WEW_16_40 | ecosystem: Environmental > Terrestrial > Soil >...
CGAAACCTCCAACATCGCGTCCGAGGGCCTGGATACCAAGTCGGCGCTGGAGATTGCACGCATCATCAACCACGAAGACGCCAAGGTCGCCTCTGCGGTCCGCAAGGCCCTCCCCGAGATCGCTATTGTCATCGACATCGTCGCCCGCGCGCTGCGCGATGGCGGCCGGCTCATCTACGTCGGCGCAGGCTCCAGCGGCCGCATCGCCGCGCTCGACGCATCCGAGTGTCCCTCCACCTACTCCACCCTCCCCGCGCAGGTGCAATACATCATGGCCGGCGGCCCCAAGGCCCTCGCCTCCGCATCCGACGTCAACGAGGACTCGCCCGAGCTGGGCCAGCGCGACATCGCCCGCCGCCGTCCCACCCGCAAGGACATTGTCCTCGGCGTCTCCGCCTCTGGCAGCACTCCCTACGTCCTCGGCGCGGTGGAGTACGCGCGCGCCCGAGGGGCCATCACCGCCGCCATCACATGCAACACCAATACCCCGCTCGCCGAGGTCTCCGACACCACCATCGTCGTCGAGGTCGGCCCCGAGGTCGTCTCCGGTTCCACCCGCATGAAGTCCGCAACCGCCCAGAAGATGGTCTGCAACATGATCACCACCGGCGCCATGACCCGCCTGGGCTATGTCTACGACAACCTCATGGTCAACGTCCACATGAAGAACGCCAAGCTCGTAGAGCGTGGCATCCGCGTCCTCATGCGCGTCTGCGGCATCGACCGCGACTCCGCCATCCGCACCATCAAGTCCGCTGGCAAGTCCATTCCCATCGCCGTCGTCATGCTCAAGGCCGGCGTGGATAAGATGGAGGCCGTCCGCCGCCTCGCCAAGTCCGACGGCAACGTCCGCCTCGCCATCGACGACTCCCGCCTCGAACTCTAAGCAGTGAATTCAAAGTAAGATCAGCGAATGAGCGTTGCTCCTGCATGGCGCGTCCGCGACACACTCACCGCCGCCGCGCTCTTCCTCTTTACCGCCGCCTTCACCCTCTGGCAGAACGCCCGCGTCGCCGTCCTATGGGACCTCAGCTACCTGCTCGACACCAGCTTCCGCATCTCGCTTCACCAGCTCCCCTACCGCGACTTCCCCCTCGCCCACGCGCCGCTCACCTTCCTCCTGCACGCCGCCATCATCCACCTCTTCGGCCGCGTCTATCTTCCGCACATCCTCTGCGCCGCCCTCGAAGCGGGTTTCGCAACCCTCCTCACCTGGCGCATCCTCCTCCACCTGCTCAAGCCCCTCGCCAACCGCGCATTCCTCATCGCCACCCTCCTCGCCGCCCCGCTCATCTTCCTCGGCATCTACGGAATCTACCCCCACCCCATCTACGACAGCGATTGCATCCTCGCCGTCCTCCTCGCCCTCACTCTCCTCCAGCGCGCCCGCGAATCCGCGCCGCGCAACCTCCTCGCCGGAGCAGCCTGCGTCCTCCCGCTCTTCTTCAAGCAGAACATCGGCCTTCCCTTTCTTCTCATCACGCTCGCCGCCGTCGCAACGCTCGCCCTCGCCCGCCGACTGCAACGCGCCAGCCTCGCCCCGCAGCTCTGGCTCCTCACCGGCGCACTCACCACATTCGCCGCAGCCGCGCTCTTCATCCACATCACCGTCGGCCTGCACAACTACCTCACCTGGACCATTACCTTCGCCGCCCAGCGCCGTCTTCCCGGCCTCAGCCTCATCCTCGCCATCTACCGCCAGTCCTCGCTCCTCTGGACCCTCCCCGCCGCCCTCATCGCCATCGTTTTGCTGCGCAGCAACAAGCGGGTGCCCCATCCATCGCAGCCTCATCACGATGGGTGGGAAGTAGAACTCCGGGTGCCCCATCCATTCCGCGTCCTCTGCGGAATGGGTGGGAGTGAAAGAGCCGGGAGCGGAAACAGTGCGAGCCCACCTCGCTCGTTCAGTGCCCGACCGATCACCGCCTTCCTCCTCCTCGCCGCTCCCTTCCTCTGGACCATCGCCTCCCTCGCCCTCACCAGCGATCCAGACGACCGCGCCGGCCAGCTTCTCTCCCTCTGGCCTCATCTCCTGGTCCTCGCCGCCGCCCTCGCCCTCGCCAATCTTCGCCCCAGCCTTTTGCTCTCGAAGCCGGGCCTCACCCTGCTCCTTCCCCTCATCCTCATCGCAACCATCCACGGCGCATTCCTCTCTCAGCAGCTCTGGGGATCCACCTATGCCCTTTGGCCGCTCCTCACGCTTCTCATCGCCGCGCTTCTCACGCAAGTCCCCACCATCGCCCGCCCGCTTGCCGTCATCCTCTCCGCCACCTTCCTCCTCTGCGGCGGCCTCTACTCCACCAGCCACGAGCGTCTCAGCTACATCCATCTCGACGGCCCTCTCGCCCGCGCCACCCTCCCCGAACTCCGCGGCCTCGCCACCCCCGGTCCCTGGATTCCCGGCTTTGAACAGCTCGTCCGCGTCACCAACGCCGAGATTCCCCCCGCCGACGCAATCCTCCTCATCCCCGGCGACACGCCCTTCTACTTCGCCACTGGCCGCGCGCCGCAATTCCCCGTCCTGCTCTTCGATCCCACCACCAATCCCTACACCCCGCAGCAAATTCTCGACCAGGCCCGCGCCCGCAACGTCCGCTGGCTCATTGTCAGCCGCAACCTCCAGCTCACCGGCCCGCCCTCGCCCGACCTGCCCGAACTCCTCCGCGCCCTCCAGCCCGGCTTCACCCTCGTCCACTCGCTCGCCAACTACGACATCTATCGCCGCAATTAGTTGCGATCCACCGGGTGCCCCACATCTCGATTCTGAGATGTGGGTTTCGACTAAGACACATGCACCATCGTAGCCACTCATCTCCACAGAGCCGTTCCCGTAAACTATCTCCATGGACAAGTTCGTCGTTCGCGGAGGCAATCCCCTCCTCGGCACCATCAAAATCTCTGGCGCAAAGAACTCCGCTCTGCCCTGCATGGCCGCCGCCATCCTCACCGAGGACGAGCTCATCCTGGAGAACATCCCCCAGGTCCGCGACATCGAGACCGAGCGCCGCCTGCTCGCCGCCATGGGTGCCGAAGTCGATCTTGGCTACGGCCGCGCCCAGCACCGCACCAGCATCCGTTGCGCCGTCCTCTCCGACCCCGTCGCCAAGTACGAGATCGTCAAAACCATGCGCGCCAGCTCGCTCGTCCTCGGCCCGCTCATCGCCCGCGCCGGCATCGCACGCGTCGCCATGCCCGGCGGATGCGCCATCGGCGGCCGCCCCATCGACCTGCACATCAAGGGCCTCGAAGCCATGGGTGCCACCATCACCCAGGACCACGGCTACCTCGAAGCCCGCACCAACCGCCTCAAGGGCGCGCACATCGTCTTCGACAAGATCACCGTCACCGGCACCGAAGACCTCCTCATGGCCGCCGCGCTCGCCGACGGCGACTCCCTCTTCGAGAACTGCGCCCGCGAGCCCGAAGTCAGTGACCTCGCCGCCCTGCTCAACGCCATGGGCGCAAAGATTAAAGGCGCAGGCACCTCCACCATCCAGGTTCACGGCGTCGCCAAGCTGCACGGCGCGCGTCATCGCATCAATCCCGACCGCATCGAAGCCGGGACCTTCCTCATCGCCGGGGCCATCACCGGCGGCGACCTCAACGTCGACTGCTGCAACCCCGCCCACCTCGGCGCGCTCATCGCCAAGCTCGAAGCCTGCGGCGTCCGCCTCAATGTCGGCAACGACCACATCCGCGTCCGCTCTGGCGGCTCGCTCAAATCCACCAGCATCTCCACCGAGGAGTTCCCCGGCTTCCCCACAGACATGCAGGCCCAGTTCACGGCCCTCGCCACGCAGATCGAAGGCACCACCACCGTCACCGAAAACATCTTCGAGAACCGCTTCATGCACGTCCAGGAGCTCAACCGCATGGGCGCCAACATCACCGTCGAGGGACGCACCGCCACCGTCCGCGGACGCACCCCGCTCGAGTCCGCCGCCGTCATGTGCTCCGACCTGCGCGCCTCCGCATCCCTCGTCCTTGCCGCATTAGTCGCCGACGGCGAAACCATCCTCGACCGCGTCTACCACCTCGACCGAGGCTACGAGCACTTCGAGGAGAAACTCCGCAACGTCGGCGCCCAGATCCGCCGCATGGGCGACGTCTTCAGCAAGAAGTAATTCGGAACGGCCGCTAGTCATAGAACCTATTGACTATCTCGGACTAAACTACAGAATCGTACTTGTTTTGCTTAAGGGCACGGCTTCAGCCGTGCCGTAGATGCTGTATTTGAACTTCGGCTTTAGCCGCTGAGGTCAGTTTTTGCGGCACTCGCATGACTTTCTAAACAGGTTCACGGGAGAACTCCATGAGTCAACGTAGCGATGTTGCTGTCAACAAGCTGCTCGCCGGGTACAACTGCGCGCAAGCGGTTCTCTACGCGTTTTGCGACGATCTCGGCCTCGACCGCAACACCGCTCTCAAACTCTCCTGCGGCCTCGGCGGCGGCATGGCGCGCAAGCAGGAGATCTGCGGAGCGGTCACCGGAGGCATCCTCGCCCTCGGCCTCGGCCACGGACGCGGCGAGGGACAGGACAAAACTCCCACCGAGGAAACCTACCGCAAGGTGCGCGAACTCATCGCGCAGTTTGAATCGAAGCACGGCTCATGCATCTGCCTCACTCTGTTGCAAGGCTGCGACCTTAACACTCCGGAGGGCCAGCTAGCATACAAACAGAACGACCTCCTCAACAAAACCTGCAAGCGTTGCGTGCAGACCGCCGTGGAGACGTTGGAGACACTCCTCTAACGTGAGTGCGGGTGCCCCATTCATCGCGTTCGTAGCGCGATAGGTGGGTGCTACCCCACCTCCACTGTCATCCTGAGCACAGTTTGGCGCGCACTCTGCGCCAAACGCAGTCGAAGGACCTGTGGTTGTTTTGGTTGTTGCTTGTTCTTGCTGTCATTCTGAGCAGAGCGAAGAATCCCCGCATTTGTATTTGAAAATCGGTCCGATCGGTGTCAATCGGTGTTAGGCCTTTCGCCCTACCGCCAGCTCACCGCCAGATGCCACCGCAGCCCCGCCTTCACTGTCCGATCCAGCACGCACGCGTACTCCAGCAGTTCGGCCAGCACCTGCGGCCCCTCGGTTCCAAGCTGCAGCGGATCGCCCTGCAACTCCGCCACCAGCGCCAGCACCGTGGCCAGTCCATCGTCCGCGAAGTACCACTGCGGTGGTGGCAGTCGCCGCATCAGCTCGGGATTCCCCCCGCCCTCCTCGATCAGCAGCGCCATCGAGTTCTCGTCCGCCGAAAAAAACTCGATCAGCGGCCTCACCCCCAGCTTCAGCGCCAGCCGTTCTAGCGCGTCCTCATGCCGCGCCAGCGCCCGCCCGTTGACGAAGATGTCGTACCCCGGGTCCTCGCCCTCCACCACGATGTACATCGAAGCAGCCATTGTCAGAAGTGTACTTCGCCCACCGTAAGCCGCGTAAGCAAAATCGTCCGCCGCGCACCACCCTCGATTCCTTGCCGCGAATGCACCCCACAAACACAACGGCGAAGCCCACAATCGTTCGGGCCTCGCCGTTGTTCCATCCTGCATTGCATCCGCTACATTCCCTCGTGACGGCTAATCTCTAGCGGTTTCCGCCGCCCTGTGACCCGCCGCCGCCGGGCCGCCTTCCGCCGCGCCGCCGCCGTCCGCCGGGACGACGATCGCCGCCACCGCCCGGCCCGCGCCCTCCGCCAGGCCCGCCAGGCCCACGTCCGCCTGTGTTGCCCGCCGGCGCCGGAACGCTATCGGCGCGGTTGAAGTTCGGCTCGTCGTCCGGCGCATCGTCCTCGTCCTCCTCGACGGGGAACTCCTCGCCGCCCTCAACCAGCACCTCCTCGTCGTCGTCTTCAACGGGAGCAGAATAGGCCGCCGCAGCAACGTGGCTCTGTCTGCCACCGCGTCCGCCGCCCTGCCCGCCATCCTCGCCGACTTCAGGCAGTCCCAGCTTCGCCCGCTGCTCGCGCAGCACGGCCTTGCGCGAGAGCTTAATCCGGTTGCCCTCGATGGAGAGCACCTTCACCAGGATCTGATCGCCCTCGCGCAGCTCGTCCTTCACCTCCTTGACGCGATGCTCCGCAATCTCGGAGACGTGCAGCAGTCCGTCCGTTCCCGGGAAGATCTCCACGAACGCGCCAAACTCAGCGAGCCGCACCACCTTGCCCAGGTACGTCTTGCCGATCTCCGGCACTGCCGTCAGGTCGGAGATCATCTGGATGGCGCGCGCCAGTCCGTCCGCATCGCTCGATGCCACGTTGACGCGGCCCGTATCGTCCACGTCGATCTTCACCCCGGTGGCGTCGATGATCCCGCGGATCACCTTGCCTCCCGGCCCAATCAGGTCGCGGATCTTGTCCGTCGGAATCTGAATGGTGTGAATGCGCGGCGCAAACTGCGACTTCTCCGCGCGCGCCGTGCTGATCGTCGCGTCCATGATGTCCAGCAGGTGCAGCCGCCCACGCCGCGCCTGTTCCAGCGCCTCGCGCATGATCTGCGCCGTGATGCCCATGATCTTGATGTCCATCTGCAGCGCGGTAATTCCCTTGCGCGTCCCCGCCACCTTGAAGTCCATGTCACCATAGTGGTCTTCTGCGCCCGCGATGTCGGAGAGCACCGCGTACTTCTCGCCCTCTTTCACCAGCCCCATCGCAACTCCGGCCACCGCGCCCTTGGTGGGAATGCCGGCATGCATCAGCGCCAGCGACGCGCCGCACACCGTCGCCATCGAAGACGACCCGTTCGACTCCAGAATGTCCGACACCACGCGCAGCACGTACGGCGATTCGTCCTCGCCCGGCAGCACCGCCTCGATCGCCCGCCATGCCAGCGCGCCGTGCCCGATCTCGCGCCGCCCCACGCCGCCCATGCGTCCCACCTCGCCCACCGAGAACGGCGGAAAGTTGTAGTGCAGCATGAAGCGCCGCTTCTGTTCGCCCTCGTAGCTCTCCATGCGCTGCGCGTCGTCGGTCGTGCCCAATGTTGCGGACACCATCGCCTGCGTCTCGCCGCGCGTGAACAGCGCCGAGCCGTGCACCCGCGGCAGCACGCCAACCTCAATCGAGATCGGCCGAATCTCGTCAAACGCGCGATGGTCCGGGCGAATCCGCTCGTTCAGCACCTGGTCGCGGAAGATCTGCTCGCGCAGCAGCTCATAGTACTTGCTGAACTTCTTCGCCGCCGCGGCGTCGCCCTCGGGCAGCGCCTTCTTCAGCGCGTCCTTGATCGCCTTCACCAGCTCGTGGCTCTCGAACTTGGGGTGCTTCGCGGTGTCCAGCGCGTCCTTCAACTGCGTGCCAACCTTCGCCGTCAGATCGTCGAGGTATGCCCGATCGATCTCCTCGGCAACGGGCACGCGCTTCGCCTTGCCTGCGCGCGACACCAGGTCCTCGATCGCCGCGCAGATCTTCTTGATCTCCCCATGCGCGAACTCGATCGCATCCACCACCTGAACCTCGCTGCACTCCTTCGATCCCGACTCCACCATCACAATGCCGTCCTTGGTGCCGACCACCATGATGTTGAGCAGGCTCTTCGCGCGCTCCGCATACGTCGGGTTCACGATGAAGTCCCCGTCGATCAGTCCAATCCGCACCGCGCCCACGGGCCCGTGGAATGGAATGTCGCTCAAAGCCAGCGCGCAGCTCGCCCCGTTCATCCCCAGCACGTCCGGATCGTTCTCCTTGTCCGCCGAGTAGACGAACGCCACCACCTGCGTCTCGTTGCGGAAGGCCTCCGGAAACAGCGGGCGAATCGGCCGGTCGATCTGCCTGCACGTCAGGATCTCCTTCTCGCTCGGCCGTCCCTCGCGCTTGATGAAGCCCCCGGGAATGCGTCCGCCCGCGTAGGTGTTCTCGCGGTACTCCACCGTCAGCGGGAAGAAGTCAATCCCCTCCTTCGGGTCGGGCGAGGCCACAGCCGTCGCCAGAACTGCGTTGTCTCCGCTCGTGGTGAACGCGGCGCCGGAGGCCTGCTTGGCCACCCGTCCGGTCTCAAATGTAATCCGCTTGCCGCCGGCAAGCTCAACTGTCACTTCCTGTTTCATGTTTTGCCTCTTCTCTCGTTTTTCTTATCAATTAGGAAACTTGGTGCTGCGCCGCTTAACAACGTACGCAGAGTTGCAGCCCGGAGTGGCCGTCCTCGCGGCCGCCAGCGGAGTGCATAGTCGAAATCTGTGGACCGAAATCGCGGCCCATTGCGCAGCGCGACCAGCCCGGAACCAGGCCGTCGCAGCCGGCAGTATTCGCCATCACAGCCTCTCCCATCGTCAGCAACTCCGGCGGCAACGGCCGTTGCGGCTGCGCGTGAAGTGGACTGCCGTGGTGGGTCGGGTCTTGCTTTCGTCCATGATGGGGGTTGTCCCAGTCGAGTCTACTTGCGAATGCCAAGCTTCGTGATGACCTCGCGGTAGCGGTCTGCGTCGCACTTCTTCAGATAATCGAGCAGACCGCGCCGCTTGCTCACCAGCATCAGAAGTCCCCGGCGGGAGCCATGGTCCTTCTTGTGCGTCTTGAAGTGCTCGGTCAACTCGCCAATGCGCTCGCTCAGGAGGGCGATCTGGACCTCCGGACTTCCGGTGTCCGAATCGTGGGTGCGATACTTCTCAATAATTCCTGTCTTCTTTACCGATTCCAGCACAGCAGTTGGTGCTCCTGATCTCTAGTTCACTCGTGGCCTTAGTGTCTTCGTAAAGGATAGCACCCGAAGCGAGAACGCCGCAATTCGACACCACCCCAAAATGTCTCAACACCATCTCTGTTAATAAGCTGCGGGAAAATCGTTTTGCTGAAGGGCGCGGCTTCACAGACTGCGGAGAAACCGTTCTGCTTAAGGGCACGGGTTTACCCGTGCCACAAGTGCCACTCTTGCACGGCGGCTTTAGCCGCTGAGGTACGATTTTTGCCCGCGCTGATCGAACGCATCTCGCACCGCAAAGAAGCTGGCCTTCGCCTTCCCCGCCGCGTCGAACAGCAGCGGCCGCTCCGGCTTCCCGTCCGCGCGGCCCTCCTCGTGGTCGAGCCAGCTATAGCGGTCCGTGATCCCCCAGGTCAGCACCAGTCGCACCGCCGGATCGCCCAGCACCAGCTCCAGATACTGCTTGTACGCCGCGGCCACCACCGCATCGCGCCCCGGCCCGTCCGCCGCCAGCGCGCGGTCATTCACATCCATCTCAGTGATAAAGACCTGCAACCCCAGCTCCCGCGCCGCCGCAATAAACCGCATCAGCCCCGCTCCATACTGCGTTGCCGCACTCTTATTTCCACCCGCCGCAACAGCAGCCGCAATGTGCGACTGCACCCCAACCGCATCCACCGGGACCCTCCGCGCCACCATCCGCCGCAGCAACTCGATCACGGCCTCGCGCTTCTGCTCGCCCGCGCGCGTCTCCGCCTCGATCCCGTACTCGTTATACGTCAGCAGCGCCTGCGGGTCGGCCTCGCGCGCCGTCTTGAACGCCAGCTCAATGTAATCCTCGCCGATCAGTCGCAGCCACACCGAGTTCCGCAACCCGTCCGCCCGCCCATCCTCCACGCGGATCGCCTCGTTCACCACCTCCCACGAGTGCATTCGTCCCGCGTACCGTCCCGCCACCGTCTCGATATGCGTCACCAGCAGATTCCGCGCATTCTCCTTCGTCGCCGTCGCCTCCAGCCACTTCGGATTGCCCTGGTGCCACACCAGATTGTGTCCGCGGATCTTCATCCGATTGGTCTCCGCAAACGCGACCAGCGCATCGGCTTGATCAAAATTAAATCCCTCAACCGAAGGTCGCAGCGCGCCCCACTTCATCGCGTTCTCCGCCACCACGATCCTGCACTGCTCGCGCACCAGAGCGGCATAGGCCGCGTCCGCGCCCAGCGCATTCATATTCACCGCGCAACCATACAACAGCCCGTGCGCCGCCCCATGCGCCCCCAGCGACGCATCCCCCGTAATGCTCTCTGTCGTTGCGCTCGCGTCAGCAGCTCTGCGCGGCTTAGCCGCATAAGCACGACCGGCAACAACCAGCGGCAGCACCGTCGCCGTCGCCGCGCACGCGCCCAGCCGCGCAGCCATCCCCACAAACTCCCGCCGCGAAGCCCCCCTCAAAGCCAACTCCCCAATTGCGGACGATCCAGCCTCGCCGACTTACCAGGCTGCAGAATAACTCCTGTTTTTGTCTTTGGGAGGGAGCAGGGGGCTTCAGCCCCCTGAATTAGGCCAAGCGCATCAAGGGGCTTTAGCCCTGGGCCTTTTGCTCGTAACGCTGAACAAGTCTTTTTGCGCAGCCTGTTACGCCCCGCCCTCAACGCTTCTCCACCGCGTGTGCGTAGCCCCTCATCTCCGTCAGCCATTGCAGAAATCGCAGCAACTGCCTGCGTTCGGCATACAGAAACCGCAGGAAGTCCCGCAACCCGACCTCCTCCGCGTGCTTCCCCGTGTAGGTCTCCACCCGCCACTTCAGGCACTCGCTCCGCCATGGCCGAAGCCGGCTTCCCCGCGTCGCATTCCACAGAAAGATCAGCCCAGCGCCCATGCGAGATTCCCTCGTCACCAATTATAGTTTCCGCCGCGCGCTGGGAATTCGATGAATCAGTCCTCGTTTTGAAGGGGACGGGCTTCAGCCCGTCCATCAGTCCCGAAAATCAAGAAGGCTTTACAGGCTGCGGAAATACAAATGTTTTGTCTTTCGGAGGGAGCAGGGGGCTTCAGCCCCCTGAATTAGGCCAAGCGTATCAAGGGGCTTTAGCCCCGGGCCTTTTGCTTATCGCGCCAAAGTTGAGTTTTTCCGCAGCTTGTAACGACGCACTCACTGCCCCTGCTGGAAGTGCTCTCCCCGCCGCTTCCCCCCAAAATCCTTCGCCAACGTGCAGGATTTCAACTTTCCACTCTCATAGAACTCAATGTCTGGATCGTTCGGGTGCTTGATGGCTATGCCGTACGCAACGCCAAGAATGCTTTCCTCATGTCTGCACGGAACTCCCTGCACCACCTGGTCTCCGGCCAGGTAGCATAGCTCCAGCTTCCCGCTGGGATACAACACCGTCACCGCGCCCTCCGACGGTCCCAGCAACCAGTTCCCGCCGCTGCACTTCACCCCCGCAACCTCGGAATTGTGCTCCATCATGGCGTACTTCGGTGCCCCGGTCCACTCAAGAGCAAGAATCGATCCCACCGGCAGCTTCGCCTCGCCAAACATGAATTCCTTCGACACCGCGCAGCTCTCCAGCTTCCCATCCGCATAGAACCACGTATATCCCTTGTCGCACGGATAGCCCTGAATCACAGTGGCTTGCTTCAGCTTGGTTCGATGCGTCACTGGACGGGGATGTGCCGTCTGCGCCACTCCATACCCCACCCCAACCAACAACACGCAAACTGCAACCAACCAGCCCAGCTTCTTCATCGCACTTTCCTTTCCCGCGGAGTCCTGGTCCGCTCCCATCACCATGACGCAGCCGCGCCATAAATGTAGCTTCGGAAGCCTTGACAAATCCTTGAAGAAATCCTTCGCAATCTCTGACGAACAGCAAAATCAATGGCTTACCTTTTCGCCAGCCAGATGCGCCCCCACCTGCGCCGCAATATCCCGTGCCGCCAGCTCCTGCGCCTCTGCCAACTGCTGCGCTGGGTACTCGTAGCTGTCAGACCACACCAGCTTCGCGCTGTGCACATCCACCAGCCGCGCCGTCACCCGCACCCGCTCTCCCGCCCGCTGCACCGTCCCATCCACCATCACGTCCATCCCCAGCACTCGTGCCATAAACGGCATCGACAACCTCGCGCGTTGATACGTGTGTACCGTCGAGGGCGACAGCACATGCACCCCCTCGAGCTGCGATAGATGCGCCACCAGCAGATCGTTCAGCCCGTGCGGGAACGTCCCGCAGTCGAGCTCCGGGCTCAGGCACTCGAAGGGCACCACCGCGATGTTGGCAATGCCGTCGCCCGAGGCGAGATAGCGCGACGGCCGGTAGAACTGCCAGTACACCACGCAGAGAATCGCGCACAACCCCGCCACCGCCAGTAAAATCCAGCGGCCCCGCCGCGCCCATGACGCACCCGCCCTCGCACCAGCCTGCCCGCCGTCCTCCGCCCTCTCCGTCACCACGTCTCCCACAAACCTGTATCCCCGCTTGGGAAGCGTCTCGATGTACCGTCCAGCCTCGCTCTCGTCGCCCAGCGCCTTGCGCAACTGCGAGATGTTCCGCGCCAGCCCGATCTCCTCCACGCTCGTGTCCGGCCACACCGCGCGCATCAGCTCGGCCTTTTCCATCACCGTTCCATGCCGCTCCAGCAGCACGCGCAGCGTCTCCGCCACTTTGGGGGCCAACGGCACCATCTCGCCCTCGCGGAACAGCAGCCGCTGCTCCCAGTCGTAGCGGAATGGGCCGAAACAGGTTGCGCGCTTGTCAGCCGAATTGATGTCCGTCGAGTTCATGTCCGTCGAAGATGGCCGTTGTAACTTCTGCATCGCAAATCGCACTCGATTCTTCGCTTGCAATATCCTACCCCCTGCGCTCGCAAGTAAAATGATCTCGGTCGATCGATGCCCCTCCCGGTTCCTCGGGAAGCCCTGCGCAGGCCCCGCCGATCGAAATGGAGCAGTATGAAACCCTCTGGATTTGCAGTTATTCTCACAGCCGCGGCAATCGCCGCCTGCACTTCCCTGCGCGCGCAGGACACGCGCAGCGTCACCGAGCCCGTCATCCCTCCCGCCTGCATCACGCTGAAGGCAGCCCTCACCACCGCCCAGGCCACTAGCGGCGAGATCGAATCCCGAGCTAACAGCAACTCAATCCTCGACACCACTCGCATCCAGCAGGCCCTTGACCACTGCGCCAAATCCCACGCCGTCGAGCTCGCCCCCAATGCTGCAAACACCGCCTTCCTCTCCGGCCCCATCGCCCTGCGCCCCGGCGTCACCCTGCTCATCGATAAATCCGTCACCCTCTACGGCTCGCGCAATCCCACGGACTACGAGCTCTCCGAAGGCTCCTGCGGCCTGGTCAACGACGCCTCCGCCGGATGCCGTCCGCTCATCGCCGCACGCAGCGCCACCGGCTCATCCATCATGGGCGACGGAGCCATCGACGGCCAGGGCGGCGCCAGAATCCTCCTCGACGGCCATCCCTCCGGCAAGTCCTGGTGGGACCTCGCCGAGGACGCGCGCACCGCCGGCCGTCAGCAGGTCCCGCGCCTCATCGACACCGACCTCACCGACGACTTCACCCTCTACCGCATCACCCTCCAAAATTCTCCCAACTTCCATCTCTCCTTCCATCGCGGCGACGGCCTCACCGTCTGGGCGGTCAAGATCGACAGCCCCGCCACCGCGCGCAACACCGACGGCATCGATCCCGCGCAGTCCCGCAACATCACCATCACCCACTCCTTCATACGCACCGGAGACGACAACGTCGCCATCAAGGCGGGCGACGGCCCCACCACCAACGTGAGCGTCCTGGACAACCACTTCTACTCCGGCCACGGAATGTCCATCGGCAGCGAGACCAACGGCGGAGTCAGCCAGGTCCTCGTCCGCAACCTCTCCCTCGACGGCCCCGACAACGGCATCCGCATCAAGTCCAACGCCGCCCGCGGAGGCCTGGTCCAGGACGTCCTCTACGACGACATCTGCATCCGCAACTCCAAATACCCCATCCTCTTCGACACCGCCTACTCCTTCCCCGGCAAAGGAGTGCAGCTCCTCCCGGTCTACGACGGCATCACCCTGCGCAACGTTCGCATCTCCGGCGGTGGCAGGCTCCAGTTCAACGGCTTCGACCACACCCACCGCATCGGCGTCACCCTCGATGGCGTTCTTCTCCTCGACGGCCCCGCCCGCTACAAGGCCCAGGCCATCCACACCGACCTCACCTTCGGCCCCCGCCCGTCCAACCCCATCTTCACCGGCGACGACTCCACCGTCACCGGCAAGGAAGTCAGCGGCGCCCTCCCCGCCTGCGCCGCCAGCTTCATCCCCTTCCCAGCCCCGTAGCAAGCGATAAAATTTGGATCGTCATTCTGAGCGAAGCTCAGAATCTCTGTATTTCGCCGTTGCCTGTTCTTGCTCGTCATCCCGACCGGACACTGAGCGAGCGCAGCGAGTCGAAGTGGCAGTGGAGGGACCCCCGTATTTTCTTTTCGCTCACGGGAAACATCGTCGCTGGTTTTGCTTCCCCTCACGCCTGCGTCTCTAACGCCGATAGACGCTCTGAGGCCAAATTAAAAGCATGAGCGTAAGAGTCCTGATCGTCGATGATTCCCCGGTGATGAGAAAAATCCTGGAGGGAGCGCTTCGCCACTCCGGTCTGGATCTGGCGGAGGTGCTGCATGCAGCCAACGGCATGGAGGGCCTGGCAGCTCTCGAGAACTCCGCGAGCGAAGACCGGCCACTCGATCTCATCCTGTGCGATGTTCACATGCCGCAGATGAACGGACTCGATTTCCTGCTGGAAAAGCAGCGGCGCAACCTTGCTCCGCGGGCGCCGCTGGTGATGATTACCGCCGACGCCAGCGACCCGCAGGTGCTCAAGGCAGTGGCCGCCGGCGCACAGGGCGCCATCACCAAGCCATTCACGCTAAAACATATCCAGAAGTGCGTGGCGTCCCTGCTGCTCCCCCCGAATGAACCTGCACCGTCGGCCACGGGAGACGCCCACGAATGAAGGCCGGTGATTGCGCACAGGACCAGCGGATCTGGCAGATCGACGACATCGTCGCGGATGTCTTCCACATGTTGCTGCAGCAAAGCTGCAACGTGGTGGGGGATGCCGCCGCCGCCGGCATCGACATCTCGGCAAAGGTCCTGCTCTCGGGCTCCATCGAGGCCCAGTGTCTGGTCGAGTTCCCGCAGGCCACCGCCAAAAAGTTGACCGATGCCTTCCTGGGCTGCGAAAACAACTGGGAGAACGCCTTGATCGAAGACGCGGTCGGCGAGCTGTGCAACATGATCGCCGGTGGTTGGAAGAGCAAGCTGGGAGCCTTAGCCTCTGCCTCCGACCTCTCGGTGCCGGCAATCTCGCGATCGCGCGGGCCGGACCGCAACACGCTGAATGGGCGCCACCTGAAAATGCGCAGGACCTACGCGTTCGACAACTCGCCATTCACGGTAACTCTGGCAATCCGCCAGCCGCGAGACATCTAGAGAAAACCAGCGATGCTGTATCCATCGCCTTAGCTGATAGCTTAAAGCTGATTGACTTAAAGCTCATGAATCATGTCTTTCGTCTTTTGCCGAGTGATCGGAACTCAGGCCTCAAAGGACACACCCACTCTGGTTTTGCTCTAAACAAAAAGCGGCCCGGACCATGGTCAGTCCGGACCGCTTCACAATGCAAAATCCTTCCGCCGCCTACTTCACCACCGTCTGGAACAGGGGCGATGTGAGCAGACTGGAGAACTGGCTGTCGGAGGAGGAGTAATCGACGGTAAGCGTTCCCGAACCGGAGTCGATGGTCGTCTCGTCCAGGGCGGTCTTTTCCAGTGGCGTTCCCTGCTGCTTCTTCAGCAGTTGCAAGCCCTTCAGCAGGGTCGCGCAGGTGGCGGCCGTCAGCGTGTCGGACATGCTGACAGCCATGTTGAACTTCACCCCGTTCGAGAAGTCCATGGTGTAGCGCGAGCCCTTCATCCGCTCCTTCACCGTGTCGTAGTCGGCAAGCTGCGACGCCGTGCCCAGCACGTTCCGCATCATCTGCTGCGTTCCCTTGGCGTCCAGCAGACTCCATATCGCATGGCTTTCGACCGAGACCATGTCGGCGACCAGGTCGCTGTCGGTCAGAAAGTTCGGGGCAAATCCGTCGCGCGAGTCCACCGCCGCCTTGATCGCGTCCTTGTCTCCAAAGACCATCGTGGTCTGGTTCATGAAGACCACGCTCAAGCCGCTCTCCCCCATGGGATAGATGCTGTTGTTGCGGATAATCACCGGCTTGGTCTTGTTCTTGGTCAAGTTGGCCAGAACGTCGTGGGTGTGGAACTGGCCCTGCGCGATGCCGACAATCCGCTCCACCTCGGCGCCCTTGCCGTCCGGGTTCGGCGTGCGGAAGGACACGAAGGCCAGCGCATCGGTGTCCTCGTCCACCTTCAGTCCGGATTGCAGCAGCGCCTGCTCCAGATGCTTCAGCTCGGGAGGCATCACGCGTTCCTTCAGGCTCATCGCGGCCGGCGAGTTCTGCATCGCGCGGTAGTCCACCATGATGATCTGCTGAACGTCATGCGGAATCGAGGCCTTGGCATCGCTCGAAAGCTGTTCGGCCTGGGCAAAGGGCGCGCAGATCGCCAGCATCGCAGTCAGCGCGGCAGCCATCGCCAGCTTCAGTCTGCTCTGCCGGTTGGATCTGGATCGGAACTCGGAACCTAAGATACGCACAGTACACTCCCGTACATCGGTGGTCGTTGAATTGCCGGCTGCGGTTCTCGCCCACAGCACGCCCATACCATTGTTCTCTGAATCGACAATCGAGGCAAGTGGCGTTCATTTGCTTGGACGAACAGATTGCAAAAAGGTTTGCCGTAATCCCAACCGCGATTCCCGCGTCACCCGGCTCCCCAAACAATGCGCAAACCCGCCCGCCTCACCCCTCGGGCCACGGCAGCGGGTGTTCCAGCCTGCGTTCCAGCACCTTGGCCTCCGGGTCGAAGTCGGGGATCTCGCGCAGCCATTCCGCCTCCGCCTCGTACGCCTCCTGCGGGATTAGCCCAATGATCTCGCCCCCCGCCGCAACCGCGCCGTGCGCGCGCGCAAGCTCCCGCACCCTGTCGTGTACCCGGCCCATCGGCGTGGCGCGGAAGTCCGTTATGTTCATGCTCACCTGTGCCCGCCCGTTCACGCTCACCCCGATCGCCTTCACCCCGTGCAGCCCGCCCGCCGAGGCGCGAATGGCACGCGCAATCGCCCGCGCCGCCGCAATCTCCGCCTGTGCGGCCAGCGGCAACCCGCCCCCACCCTGCGCCGCCGTCTTCGGCGGTTCCAGATAGATGTTGTACGCAATCAGAAAGCTGCGCGCGCCCACCGCGCTGGCGCCCGCCGTCGGATGGATCTCCGGCCCGCCAACGTCGGGCCGCCGCGCCGTGTCGCGGTGCGCCGTCTCCAGCAGCCCCTCGAACTGCCCCCTCCGTACGTCCTCCAGGTTCACCCGGTCCGGCCGCGCCGCCGCCGCCTCGTAAAAGTACACCGGGACCCCGAACCGCCGCCAGATCTCCAGCCCCGCCTGCCGCGCCAGCATCGCGCACTCCGCCAGCGAAACCCCGCTCACCGGAACAAACGGCACCACGTCCGCCGCTCCAATCCGCGGATGGACCCCCTTCTGCTTGGTCAGATCAATCAGTTGCGCCGCCCGCCCAACCCCGCGCACTGCCGACTCGAAGACCCCCATCGGCGCCCCCGCAATCGTCACCACGCTCCGGTTGTGCGCCACGTCCAGCGACCAGTCCAGCAGGCGCACCCCCTCCACCCGCATCGCCGCCACAATCGACGCGACCTTCCCCTCGTCCGTGCCCTCGGAGAAGTTGGGCACGCATTCAATCACCGAATTCGGATTCAGGCTCGACGGCATAATCTCACTTCCACCAACTGTACCCCAACGTGAACTGCACGCTCGCGTTCACCCCCGGGTTCTTGTCGCCCAGCGACGCGCTCGATATATGGATCGCGTTCGCCCCCAGGTCGATCGACCGCCTGGCGCTCGTAAAATAATGCACCCCCACGCCAAATTGCGGCGTAAAGTTCCACACGCTGGTCTCATCGTTCGGCCCGTTGTCGCCCAGCGTGCTGTAGCTGAAGCCGGCCGTGCTGGACAGAGGCGGCCCGCCAAACGCCGGATACTTGTGGTTGGTCCACAGCAACCCGCCCGCCCCCTGCGCCCACGGCGCAAACCGTCGCGTCCCGGCAAAGTTCCAGCGCAGAATGATCGGCGTAATGCTCGCCCCGGTAAACGTCCCTCCAATCGTGAACGGAGCGGAGCACTGTGCCCCCACTCCACCCACCGGCCCCGCCGCAACCGTGCAGTTCTGCCGCAGCCCGGTCGGCGTATACGACTGCCAGAACGGAAACGCCTCCACAGCGTACTCAAAGTTCCCCCTCATCATCCCCCGCCCATGCAGCGTAGACAGTACCTTGCCCGCATGAATCCCCGCCATGAAGAACTTAAATCCCCCGCGGTCCTCCGTCACGCCAAACCCGCTCTGTATCAGCCCGCCAAAGTCCCACGGCTTCGCGTCGCTGCGGATCGGGTTGCTCCTGGGCGGTTCCAGGACCTCGAAGTAAGTCGATATGCGAGCCGGAGGATTGGAACTCGCGCCGCCAGTCGTCGAAGCAGTCTGCGCGCCCGCCGCGCAGTTCAGCAGAACCAGCGCAACCGCAAGCCTCATATAAATCCTCGTTCCCCTCAAAAAATTGCTCCAATCCTAACCAAACTAGAAACCCCGCACAGAAGAAAGCCGCCGGCGCTCCGGCGGCCCCATCTTTAAAATAATCCTTCGCTCTTAATCGGTGCTCTCGGTGTCAATCGGTGTTAAGCCTTTCCCATGCCTTACCCCGCGTGGGCCGCCATCGCGGCCTCATCCATATCGAAGTTGGTGTACACATTCTGCGTGTCGTCCAGGTCCTCCAGAACCTCCAGCAGCCGCATCATCGCCGCCGCCTGGTTCCCTTCCAGCTTCTGGTGGGTCGACGCCACCATCGTCACCTCGGCGTACTCTGGCGTGATCTTCGCCGCCTTGATCGCCTCCAGCACTGCGTCGAACTCCTTCGGCCCGGTGATCACCTCCCACCGGTCGCCCTCGTCCGCCAGGTCGTCCGCGCCCGCATCCAGCGCGATCTCGGTCAACTTGTCCTCGTTCACCTTCGACTTCTCGATCGCGATCACGCCCTTCTTCGTGAACAGGTATCCCACCGACCCTGACTCGCCCAGGTTCCCGTTGTTCTTCTGGAACGCATGGCGAATCTCGCTCACCGCGCGGTTCTTGTTGTCCGTCAGCACCTGCACCATGATGGCCACGCCGCCCGGCCCATAGCCCTCGTACACCACCTCCTCGTACGACAGCCCCTCCAGCTCGCCCGTGCCCCGCTGGATCGCCCGCTTGATGTTCTCCGCCGGCATGTTCTCCGCCTTGGCCGCCAGGATCGCCGTCCGCAGCCGCGGGTTGCCGTCCGGATCGCCCCCGCCGCTCTTGGCCGCAATCGAAATTTCCTTGATCAACCGGGTAAAGATCTTCCCCCGCTTGGCGTCGGTCGCGCCCTTCTTATGCTTGATGGTCGCCCACTTCGAATGGCCTGACATCTCTTCCCTCGCAACTCTCAATTTTGCAGTCTGGCTGGCTCAGCAAGCCAATCTACGCGCAGACCACAACGCGCCGCAAGCCCCAGGCAACAGTCGATTTTAGCACGTCGAGATTAGCCGGGGGCCCCATCCATGCCGCGTTCGTTGCGGAATGGGTGGGATTTCGGGTGCCCCATTCAACGCTGCCGCACCGGAAGGGCACGCGTTCACGCGTGCCAAAGAGCGCACTCATTTTTTGACTGCGCGTTCTTGATTGCGAAGCAATCAAGAACGCGCAAGAACGTTACGCCGCCAGCAACCCCGACAAATCCATCGGCCGCGTCACCATCGCAATCCCACCCTCCGCATCGCGTGGCCACTCCGCCTCCGGGCGGTCCCAATAAAGCTCCACCCCATTCCCATCCGGGTCGTGCAGATAAAGAGCCTCGCTCACCCCATGGTCCGCCGCGCCGTCCAGTTCCACGCCATGCTTCCTCAGCGACCGCAGCGCCGCACCCAGCTCCGCCCGCGTGGGATACAGAATCGCCAGATGATACAGCCCGGTCGACCCCACCGGCGGCGGCCCTCCTCCCTCGCTCTCCCACGTATTCAGCCCAATGTGATGGTGATACCCGCCCGCCGACACAAACGCCGCCGACCGCCCCATACGCTGCGTCAGCTCAAACCCCAGCACGCCGCAATAAAACGCCAGTGCCCGCTCCAGGTCCGCCACCTTCAGATGCACATGCCCAATCCGTGCCCCACTTGCAATCGCCATAACAAATCAGATGCAGTCCGCCCCCATCACGTCGCAGACTGAAGACTTTGTACGTAACGATGCGCGAGCGCGACGAGGCGAATTATTTGTGCCGTTTCGCAGTCTGGCGCAGCGTAACCGAGAGCGACGTATCCACGCGTTGGTAGAGGAGGACATCGTCGTTGTGGTCGAAAGGGCCATTATCCCAGGCTGGCACTAAAAAAGAATATCCGCTCACCACTCGTAGGGTAATCGCAACAGCCTCGATTGGAACAAAGAACGACCCGGCAAGGCTGGCAGCACTAACAGCATAAAACGAGATCACCGCGTGTCGGTCACTGTGAGTGGGCGGCGCAATGATGGCCGCGACATCACTTCGCTGGTACACCACAGCTTTTCTACCGCGACCACAGGTAAGCGAGTCTGTTGTAATCGCGCTCGCACGGCATCTGTGACGAACTCCCGGTTGAGAAAGTGTGACGATCTCAAGGGGGGAGAAATATTCACCAGTAATCTTCTCAGGCCAGTCTGAATACTTTGCATGTACCACCGCGTGTGCCGTGGCATTGTCGGCGATCTGTGCGGACAAGCCAGTCGAGGCAGACATAACGGCGAGGGCGAGAAAGAGGCGGGGCACCAAGCGATTGCGCATACAGCTCCTTGCGAAGAGCTTCTCACTTCAGGAGCCATTCTAGCTCTCGTAGAGAGCGCGAATCGCTACCTCACACAATCTCTGCCGCAAATAAATCCTTGAAGGTCTCCCGCCGCCGGATCAGTCGCGCCTCCGCCCCATCCACCAGCACCTCCGCCGCCCGCGCGCGCGTGTTGTAGTTCGATGCCTCGCTCATCCCGTACGCCCCCGCGTCCAGCACCAGCACCAGCTCGCCCGCCTTCACCCGCGGCATCTCGCGGTCATGCGCAAAGAAGTCTCCCGACTCGCAGATCGGCCCCACCACATCCACCTTCGCCGTCGCCCCGCGCCCCTTCGCCACCGGCAGAATCTCGTGGTGCGCCTGGTACAGCGCCGGCCGGATCAGGTCGTTCATCGCCGCGTCCGTAATCACAAACGTCTTCGTCCCGTTCTTCTTGACGAAGAGCACCCGCGTCAGCAGCCCGCCCGCCTGCGCCACCACAAACCGTCCCGGCTCGACGAGAAGATGCACCGCGCCTAGTCCCGCCGCGGCCTTCCCCAGCGCCGCCGCATACTCCGCGACCTTGCGCGCTGCATCGAACCTCGGCTCCATCGGCGAGTCGTTATAGTCGATCCCCAGCCCGCCGCCCGCATCCACATAGCGAATCTCGTGCCCATCTTCGCGCAGCTCGCCCACCAGCCCGGCCACGCGCGCCAGCGCCGCGGCAAACGGCCCCACCGCACGAATCTGCGACCCGATGTGTACGCTCACTCCCGCCGCATCCAGCCACTTCGACCGCGCCGCCCTGCGATAGATCGCCCGCGCCAGTCCAATCTCAACGCCGAACTTGTGCTCGCTCAGCCCGGTCGAAATATACGGATGCGTCTCGGCGAAGACATCCGGGTTCACCCGCAGCGCGAACCGCGCCCGCACGCCCAGCGCCTCCGCCCGTGCGGCGAGCACCCCCAGCTCCGCCTCCGACTCCACGTTGAAAAGCCGTATCCCGGCCTGCAGCGCCGCGTCAATCTCCCACTCCTGTTTGCCCGCGCCGGAGAAGACCACCCGCCCCAGCGCCGCCTTGCTTTCTGTCCCGCCCGCCCGCCGCACCCGCTCCAGCTCGCCGCCCGAAACAATGTCGAATCCCGCGCCGAGGCCCGCCAGCAGCCGCAGGATCGTCAGCGACGAGTTCGCCTTCACCGCATAGCAGACGGTCGCCTCACGCCCTGCGAACGCCTTCTGAAACAGCCCGAACCGATACCGAATCTGCTCCGCCGAGTAGACATACAGCGGCGTTCCATGCTCCTCCGCAAGCCCCTCCAGCGAGACCCCATCGCAGCACAGCATGCGCCCGCGGTAGTGGAACGGCCGCGCCGCAACCGTCTCCCGCGCCGCCGCGCCTTTGCCCGTGGCCCTCCCCGCGCGAGCGCTCAAGCCCCGCTCCCCGTGCTGCGCTCAGGCAGTACGTACGGCGCCTCGGGAATCACGATCCACGCAATGATATAGGCCAGAATCCCAGTCCCCAGGAACAGAACGCACAGCACCCACAGCAGCCGCACTGTAACGACGTCCCACCCGTAGTGCAACGCCAGCCCGGAGCACACTCCGCCGAAGACGCGCGGATAGCGTGGCCGCACAAGCTGTCCAAATAACGGCGCTCGACCGGCCACCACGGGCAGCAAAGCCGCGCCGCAGGCGGGACAGAACCGTGCCGCCGCATCCACCTGTCTTCCGCAATGAGAGCAATACATCGTGTGCCTCCGGGAGTCTCTTATTTTCCCACATCCCACACTTCTATACGCAATCGCTCACCGGCCAGTTCCGAGAGAGAAAAGAATTGTCATTCTGACCCTGAGCCTGCGAAGGGGAAGAATCCCCGCATTTGCCTTTCCCTCCCAAAATCCATCCGCAAGGCCCCTCCGCCTACTTCCCCGCATACGGCGTCTTCATCAACCGCCGCGCCATCTCGGCCTGCGACTGGTCTCCACCGCCCGACGACGCCATCCGGTATAGCCCCACCGCCTTCGCCCTCTGCTGCAGCAAATCGTACATCTCGCCGGCATTCAACTGTGCGCGCTTGCGCAGCCAGTCGCTGCACTCGGGCTGCTCGGCCGCCTTCAGGTAGTTCTCCGCCGCGCCGGCGATGTCGTTCCACCCGCGCTGGGTGTCGGCCAGCCCAAACCACGCCATCTGCACCCGCGGGTCGGCAAAGTATCCCGGCTTGGCCGCATCCGCCAGCACCTCCTTGTACAGCGCCATCGCGCCCGGCCCGTTGCCCTCGTCTTTGGTCAGGTTGGCCTCTTCCAATCGGAACAAATAGTTGTGCGGAAACTCGACCGCCAATCCATGCTGCACCGCCAGCGCCTCCGGATAGCGCGCGTCGTGGCGCAGAAACAGCGACAGCACCGTCCGCGATTCCACCGCCGTCACCACGCCATGCGCCGCGCAGTCGCGCAGCAGCGCCAGCCCCCGCTCCCGGTTCCCTCCCACGCCCATCACCCCCACCAGGATGCGCACCCAGCGCGGAAGGCTGGCCACCGCAAACTGCTGGATGCCGATCGCCATCTTCGCGTCCGCGTACTGCGGGTCCAGCTTCAACACCGCTTCGGAGTCGTTGCGCGCGGCATACCCCTGCCTCGCCGCCGCCACGTAGCTGTGGTCCACCAGCGTGATGAACACCGCGTGCATCCCGCGAATGTACCCGCGCGCAAAGGTCGCGTTCTTGTCGTTCGCGTTGGCCTTGATGCGCTCGTCGCAGAGTTTGATGCCCGTGTCCGTGAGCCATTCGATCCTTTGCCGTGTGGCTGCGGGAACAGGCACGTCCCGCTTCGAGGTAAGAAAACTGTTGTGCGCATAGTACGTCGTGTCCAGCAGGTCCTGGTGGTAGAGCTCGCGGAACACCGTCACCATCAGCACATACCCGTAGGCCATCGGGTCCTGCGGATGCTCCTTCAGCACCGCCTCCGTGCGGCTCAACGCGCCATCGAAGTCGAGAACATAAAAGTGCTCATAGGCCTCGCGCACCACGGGGTCGAAGTTCAATGGATCGCTGTGCTGCGCCGCCGCCGCCTTCAACTGCGGCGCGCCGGAGGCGGCCAAGGCAGGCGCGGCCAAGGCAGGCGCGACAACGGCAAGCAGCACCATCAGAAGCACAGATGCGCCAACCGGCCCGGCGTTCCTAAGGCTGCCAGGAAGCCGCAAGGCAAGCCGCGAGTGAGACTGCGAAGAGAGCTGCGGCCAGCGCGCTCGCGACGCACCTCTGCCGCTCACGAAGCATCCATCGCACACATCGGATCGACTGCTCGCAACAATCTCAACTCCCGTTCCCGCCCCCCGCTCAACGCGCAAGGCACCTCCATAGACTGTACCTTGAACATTGGACGCGCCGGCGGTTGGATTGGCTTCGCGGCAGTGCATGGGCATCGATCCAGACGGGCCCCGCCTGCACCGGCGCCACACCTGCACGGAGAGCAGGCAGCGGGAAAGACGCGCGCCACGGGAGCGGATCAGGTGCGGAGGCTCTTGCGGAACCGGAAGAAGCGGTGTTCGCAGACGTTGCAGCGCAAGGGCACCATGCCGATGCTCCGCAGCAGGAAGTCGAACAGTCTGCGATGCGACCTCCGGATGTCGCGTTCATGACACTTTGGGCATCGAACAGCCATAGCTGGCAATCTCCTGAAAACCTATGGCCCGGCGAAGCAGGTCTTCCAAGGCGGCCTCCGCCGCATTCAGAGCAGCAAGACCGCGCAAACTCAGGGCCACAGTGCGGCGCGGGGAGTGTATCAATATGATGCACGCAACGCCACGAATTCGCAATCTGGCAGGATAATCTCAGGTAGGTTCAATCCTGTTCTTCGACCCATTCTTCCGCCCGGTAAGTCGGACTTTACCCCAGGAATCAGCCCCTTATGACCCGCTTTGAACTGCTCCATCTGCTCGTCGCGCAGGCCCGCGCCAACGGCTTCGACTTCCGCAAGTGGTACACCGCCAGGCTCGGCCTGCCCTGGGAGTCCACTCGCCGGTCGGTCGAGACCCTCTGCGCCGAGCGGCGTTACTACGCCCTCCTCTTCTCCCACGAGTTCGCCTCCAGCTTCTGGAAGGACGGCGGACAGATCACATTTCAGGTCCCCAATCAGACCTTCACCCGCCGCATGGCCGATGGCTCCATCGCCACCGTAAGCCGCAAGGGATACACCCGCCGCAGCACCCGCCCCGACGCCTGGCGCTACCACCTGCGCGAGCTCGCCCTCGCTGAGGATCCCCTGCGCACCATGCGCAAGTACCTGCGCGTCGAAGAAGACCTCGATCCCGACGCAGACGACCTGCCAGTCCCATCCATCGCAGCCGATCAGGCGCCCCCGCCCGCGCCCGCCGGCAAACCGGCCCCCGCCAAGATTGCCCTCGTGCGCAACCGCCTCACCTGAAGCCCGCGCTGGATTGGTTTCAGTCTCCGTTTTGAAGGGAACGGGCTTCAGAGGTTGCTGAAATACTCCGTTTTGCTTAAGGGCACGGGTTTACCCGTGCCGTAAAATGCTCAATCTGCAATGCGGCTTTAGCCGCTGAGGGCAGGTTCAAGGCGACACACCGACTTTTTCAGCACCCGCTTTAGCCCCCGAGGGAATTTTGAACGCTGGTTCACCGCCCTACGGCTTCAGCCGCTCCAGCGCCTTGCGCGCCTCCCTGGCCTCTTTGTCCACCGGGTCCAGCTTCAGGCACGCCTTGTACTCCGCAATCGCCTCGTCGCGCTTGTTCAGCTTCAGCGCCGCCTCGGCCAGCGCAAAGTGCGCGTCCGGATCGTCCGGCGCCGTCTTCACCGCATCCTGGCTGCGCAGATACGCCCCCTGCAGGTCGCCCGTCTCGGTGTAAAACTTTGCCACGCTCAGGTCCTCGGCCTCGCGCTCCTCGGGCGTCTGCAGCTTCGTCCCCACCGGATTCACCCGGTGCAGCAGGTGCCTTCCCGGAGTGCCTTCGCTGCCCTTGTCCTTCAACCCCGCCCCATCCGGCGTTGCCGCTGAATTCGCGTCCGCACCGGCCACCGCATCGTCATCAGTGCTGGAGCTGCTGCTCGAACTGCTCCCATCCGCGCCTGCGCTTGCATCCGGAGTGCCGCTCACGCCGTTCTTCCCCTCCTCGCCGGGAAATGGAAACTGCGCCGCCGTCTTCGCCGCCGAACCGGCGCCGGAACCCGCACTAGGGGCCGCGTCGGAAGCCGCGCCGGGGGCCGCGCTGGGAACGGCGCCAGCAGCATCAGGCGCCTGCGGGACCCCGCTCAGCTTCGCCGGCTCCGCGTACGGAGTAAGCGACGCACCGCCTCCGCTCGCCTCGCCGGGGAACGGAAACTGCTCCGTCGCGCTCTGCTTCCCCGGGTCCGCCGTCTTTGTGCCGCACGGCACCGGCTGTGGCGCCACCGAACACGGCGCTGGACCGGACGCAGGCGAAGGCATAGTCCCAGCCGCGGGCGTAGGCGCGGGGCCAGCCGCAGGCGTACTCTGCGCGCCGCACGCAACCGCAGCCCACGCCATCCACGCACCTGCAACCAACGCCATCCCGAAGCGTCTCCGCATCGTCGTCCCCTTCCACCTTAGTTTAGACGCTCCGCCCCGCCCAAACGTCTTCGCAAAACCGCTTCGATAGGGTGCGGGTGCCCCAGGTCTCGATTTTGAGACCTGGGTTCTCCGCCGTTGCCTGTTCCTGCCGTCATCCCAACTCCGGCAAAAAATTACACCCCTCCTCTTGGCGATACAATCAATACTCGTCCATGGCCTACCAGGTTCTAGCCCGCAAATACCGCCCTCAGCGCTTCGCCGACGTCGTCGGCCAGGACCACGTCACCGTCACCCTGGCCAACGCGCTCGCCCAGGACCGCATCGCCCACGGATACATCTTCAGCGGCCACCGCGGCATCGGCAAGACCACCATCGCGCGCATCCTGGCCATGTCCCTCAACTGCCGCAATCCCATCGGCTCCGCCGCCCGACCCACCGTCGAGCCCTGCCAGCTCTGCGAATCCTGCACCGAGGTCCGCGCCGGCAACGCCGTCGATGTCATCGAGATCGACGCCGCCACCAACCGCGGCATCGACGAAATCCGCGAGCTGCGCGACGCCGCCCGTTACGCCCCCGCGCGCGACCGCTACAAGATCTACATTCTCGACGAGGCCCACCAGATCACCGACGCCGCCTTCAACGCCCTGCTCAAGACCCTCGAAGAGCCGCCCGCCCACATCGTCTTCATGATGGCCACCACCCAGCCCGAGGACATTCCCCAGACCGTCCGCTCGCGCTGCCAGCACTTCAGCTTCCACGCCGTCAAGCTCGCCGACATCCTCGGCCAGCTTCGCTCCATCGCCGCCGCCGAAGGCGTCCTCGCCGACGAATCCGCCCTCGCCCTGCTCGCCGAGGCCGGCGACGGCTCCATGCGCGACGCCCTCTCCATCATGGACCAGGCCATCGCCTCCGCGCCGCAGGAATCTGGCCACGCCCGCCTCGACGCCGCCCAGATTCGCGAGTTGATGGGAACCGTCCCCAACGCCGTCTTCGAGCGCATCTTCGATTCCGTCAACGCCAACAACTCCGCCGAAGTCATGGCCGCCGCCAACCAGCTCCTCGACGCCGGCAACTCCCCCGCGCAGCTCGCCCGCCAGTGCGTCCGCTACCTGCGCAACGCCCTCATCGCCAAAATCGCCGATCTCTCGTCCGAAGGCGAATCCGCCGAAGGCCTCGGCAGCGAGCTGCTGCAGATCTCCCCCGACGAGCAGCGCCGCGCCGCACGCACCGCCGCCCTCTTCAGCGAGGAAGAACTCAGCCGCTTCCTGCAAGTCATGCTGCGCACCTTCGACGAGCTGGGCTACCGCCAGGAGCAGCGATTCCACTTCGAACTCGGCCTGCTCAAGCTCGTCCACCTGCGCCGCCTCCTCCCCATCGAAGAGGCCCTCAGCCAGCTCCCCATCAGCCCCTCCGCCAAACCGGCTGTTCCATCAGCCACCAAATCGGGTGCCCCATCCATGCCGGAGCCTCATCCCGGCATGAGTGGGAAAAGCACCACCAAACCGGCTGTCCCATCCGCCACCAAATCGGGTGCCCCATCCATGCCGGAGTCTCATCCCGGCATGGGTGGGAAAGCAACCTCAGCTCCCGCCATCTCCCCCCTCGAGCAGGACAACCTCCGCCGCCGTCCCCAGATGTCCGCGCCAATCCCTATCTCCGCCGTCTCACCGCAACCCATCCCCGAGACGCGCGGAGCCACAGCCATCTCCCTCGCTGCATCCACCGAACCCACTCCTGCGCCGCTCCCCGTCATCGAACTCGCCCCAACTCCGGGTGCCCCATCCATGCCGGAGCCTCATCCCGGCATGAGTGGGTTGTCTTCTCTCGCAGTGGCACCCAACCCCCAGCGCGCCGTCGTCGAAGCCCTCATCGCCGCCGCTCAAACCTCAGCCGCCGAAGCCCTCGCCGACGCCGCATGGACCATCGCCGGCGGCGAAGCCCGCATCCAGACCGCCCTCTCCAAAACCATGCTCCCCGTCGTCCTCAACCCCGACGCCGAACGAATCGCCCGCGCCGTCCTGCGCGACGCCGGCATCCTCAAGCTCACTCTGCTCGCCGCCGCTGCAACCGCCGCCGCAAAAAAGCCCCGCCCCGCCCGCACCGGCTCGGTCCAGGCCAAGGCCCTCGAACATCCAATGGTCCAGCAGGCGCAAAAGCTCTTCGCCGCCGAACTCCAAACCGTCATCGACCTCCGCGAAGAATCATGATGCTATCGTCAACCGCGCTACGCGCAGGCAAGAACGGAAGGGCACGGCTTCAGCCGTGCCGTAACGCGTCCATTTCATCTCCGCGCGGGCCTGATCGCTTAGCGATCAGGCCCGCGCAAAGCTAATCCAACGGAGCCCTATGCCCTTCCCCGACCTCGCCAAGATGAAAGAAATGATGTCGCAAGCCCGCGAGATGCAGGCCCAGATGGAGCGGCAGCTCGCCGCCACCATCGTCGAGGCCGAATCCGGCGGAGGCATGGTCTCCGTCCGCATGAACGGCAAAAAGGAAGTCCTCCGCCTCAAGATCGAGCCCACCGCCCTCGGCGCCTCCACCGGCGACATCGAGCTCCTCGAAGACCTCATCGCCGCCGCCATCAACGAGGCCGGCCGCCGCGCCGACGAGGCCATCAAGTCCTCCGTCTCCAGCATGATGAGCGGCCTCAACCTCCCCGGTCTGGAGTAGCCGATGAACCGCTTCGCCGACCCCATCTCCCGCCTCATCGACGAGCTGCGCAAGCTCCCCGGCATTGGCAGCAAATCCGCCCAGCGCATTGCGTTTCACATGCTGCGCGGCACCGACGAAGACGCCCGCGCCCTCGCCGACTCCATCCTTGTCCTGCGCGAAAAGCTCCGCCTCTGCTCCATCTGCAACAACATCACCGACGTCGATCCCTGTATCTATTGCGCCAGCCCCGCCCGCGACCGGCACACCGTCTGCGTCCTCGAGGAGCCCACCAACATCGCCGCCATCGAGAAGACGCGCAGCTACACCGGCGTCTACCACGTCCTGCACGGCACGCTCTCGCCCATCGGCGGCGTCGGCCCGGAGCAGCTGCGCATCGGCAGCCTCCTCGCCCGCCTCGCCGATCCGGCAACCAGCATCGCCGAAGTCATCCTCGCCACGTCCCCCACCACCGAGGGTGAAGCCACCGCCGCGTACCTCGCCGCTGAGATTCGCCGTATCGCGCCCATCCTGCGCATCACCCGCATCGCCACCGGCCTCCCCGCCGGCTCCGACATCGAATACGCCGACGAGGTCACCCTCTCCCGCGCCCTCGAAGGCCGCCGCGACTTCTAAAGCATCTCGCGATCGCTATACGCAGTGAGATTAAAAAACAAGGCCGAGCTGCACATCGCAGCCCGGCCCCTGTTCCCTGTTCCCTGCCTTTACGCGTAGCTGGAGACGCTGCCCGCGTTCTTGGCTCCGCGCTGCTTGCTGATCTTCTCCACGTATCCGCTCTCTTTCAGCGCCTTCAGCGGCTCGGCGGGCAGCTTACGCGCCACGCGCCACTCCTTCACCATCGGACGCACGTCGGTCCAGAACGCGCCGCGGAAGGTCTCCTCGGCCTCCACCAGGCTGCACGACTGTTGCAGCTTGGCCAGCTTCGCGTGGTCCACCAGAGAGGCCTTGGCAAACAGCTCCTGCGCCGTCACCACCGACTGCACCATCGCCTCCATCTTGCCCTTCAGGTTGTGGCTCTGGTCGATCATGTACGCAATCCCCTTCACCGCCGGCGAATCGCTCACCAG